>ERZ857998.507-NODE-507-length-54239-cov-11.903200_pt1 | contig 54239 bp, 38 predicted proteins | sample MGYA00519954_ERZ857998 | MGnify/ENA primary metagenome ERZ857998 (study PRJEB31778, sample SAMEA3449424) | human gut metagenome | biome: human gut; feature: human-associated habitat; material: faeces | place: United Kingdom | collected 2010/2012 ...
AGGATGACAACGCTCCTGTTACCAAGAGCGTTGTCATTGCCAAAATAATACGGACAGGATTATACATACTATTCAAACTCACATCCGCATTTAGAGCATTTATAGGGTCCGGATGCAAATGTTTTCCACTTATGACCGCATTGGGGACATTCTTCAGTCCACCTTGCCGGGAAGTATTGGTCTATAGCAAGATTATCCCCGCTGAGGTATTCCTCTGGAACAATTACGACTGTCATAACCGGCTCTCTGAAATTCTTGAGTGCATTGAACGAAATAGTGTAAAAGACGCTTTCATCTGTCCCCGGCGTAAGTGAGATTGTGCCGCAGTTGTCAGGGAGCTTGACAGTGCGTTGCTTTCCGTCCCATTGGTTGAGAATGAACTTCTCACACAATTCATGGGCTGCCTCCTTTGAGTCTGCAACCAATATAAGCCGAGTAGCATCATCCTTTTTCAGATAAAGATTTCCGGCTTCAGCCTGGTCGACTATTATCTTGTCGATATTCTCCAACATTTTTTCTCCAGATGGTTCTTGTGGCTCATCGTCGTTGCTACAAGCAGTGAAAGCAAGCATTGCCATCACTGAAGCAAACATGATCGTTAAAATTTTCTGTTTCATTTTTAATTATTTTTTCAAATTTCTGTATTTGATTTTTTTCTTGCAAAGCATCTATTACTTTTGAATCACTTCCCACACTATTAATCACAAACGTTTCTTCTTCCACTCTTCGTTTAACTGATCCATCATTTATACTTCTTATTGTAATTTGATTACTTGCTGTGATCTTACCATTCTTTACTGTACAAATTGATGGAGATTCTATACAAATATCTGAAATATCAAATCCCCTACTAATTAATTCTTTAACTACCAGTTTGGCAACATTTTTTGCAATCTCTCGAATATCATTCTCCGATCTTTTTTCAAATTCTGTAGGATAAAAACTAATTTTTAATTCGCTTATTTTTTCAGTATTGTTTTGGATTGTTCTCTCAAACTGTCTTAATTTAATATCTTCTATAATCCAGTCATATTCACTTATTTTTATAGTTTTCTCGCCTTCAATCATGCAATTATCTAAACCTTTTATATCAACTGTTGCCACACATAACATTTTAATTCTCCCTAATTTCTATACAACTTTACCGTTCTTTCTGTAACATCATCCCAATTATATTTTTGACAAATATAATCTGCAGCTTCATCTTTATATTTTTGTACTTGTTCTTTATCATCACAAGCTTTCTGCAATTTACTTTGCAAATCTGCCACATCACTTTTTTTAAAAATAAATGCTTTATCCTCTACAACAGATGCACATTCATCTATGTCAGACACCAAGCAACAATTCCCATAACTCATTGCCTCTAATAATGCAATAGGCAATCCTTCATGAGAAGAAGGTAAAACAAAACAACGGGCATGCGTTAAGAGCTCATGTAAGTTCTTGCCTTTTATAAAACCCGTTAAAATAACACCATTCTTTTGGGCCAACGCTTTCAAGCCCTGTGAATATTCATCTTCAAAATCCGTATCTCCAGCCAATACTAACTTATAGTCTGTCTGTTCTATAGCAACAAACGCATGAATCAAATTATGAAAATTCTTTTCCGGCACAAAGCGTCCCATCGCAAATACATATTTGTGCGGCTCAACTCCTAATTCATCCAAATAATTAGTTTCAAGAATTTTGGCAGGTTTGGAGACGCCGTTATAAATAAGATGACAATCTCTCCGGTTATATTTACGTACTAAAATATCATTAATAACTTCTGAAATAACAATTACTTCATTAGCAAACATACACCCCATTCTCTCCCCCATCTTTAACATAAATCTAGCAACTTTTCCCCATTTATCTCGATTATAATCCGGACCGTGATGCGTAAAGACAATCTTCATGCCCAGTAAACGTGCCAAAGGAGTCAATAATGCCGGACCAATGGCATGAATATGAACAATATCCGCACGTAGTTCCTTTGCTTTCAAAATCGCTTTAAGAGTGTGAACAATAGCCTCCAATGATTTCTTCTTCGGAGTTTTTATATCCACCAGTTTCACATCTCCACATTCCCGAAGCGAATCATGTACATAGCTTTTACGACGAATAATAGTCACATCAATGCCTTTTTTCGCAATGCGAGGAAAGAGCTCCTCACAATGAGTTTCGACACCACCAAGGATATCAGGAATTCCCCGGGTACCGGTTACGACAACCTTCATTAGTTCAAAACTCCTCCCTTAAATCTCCTTGACAAGAATCTTGCCCTACATTATACCAACATTTATCCAAACAGATAGATTTCCCTTGCATACTACGAATTTTATTAACAACAGCCCATTTCAGCGGATACTTGATATATTTATGCATCACAGGCGAAGCTGTTCCCACCATCCAACAGTTCTTTGGACATTTACGGACCATCTTGCGAACGTCCTGTGCTTGTTTGCTATTCCAGATATCCATAAAGTCAGGAGTTTCACGAATATTTCCCATCTTCTTCATCCAGTATTTTTCTTCCAGTCCATTACAAGGATAAATGTCACCATAAGGTTCAATAAAAAAGTTAGCAGAACCGGCCTCACAAGGTAACATACGACGTCCACCTTCAATATAATTAATCAATCCCATATTGAAGAAAGCCCGAAACCAACTTTTCGGGTGTTTCTCCTTTAGTTGCCATTCTATTAACTGTCCAAAGTTTTTGCAAACTTCGTCTTTATTCGTTATTACATTATCCCCTTTATGGAAATAATAAGAGTTGTGAAATGCCGCCGTTGCAAACTCCATCCCTAAAGATTTGCTTAGTTGATAGAGCGAAAGCATATCTTTCGAGTTATTATTGGAAACGGTACAACCAAAACCAATATCTTTCACCCCCATACCTTTTAATGTCAACAATGTACGAAGCCCTTTATCAAAACCGCCGGCGTGACCGCGCAACTCGTCATTTTTACAACTCAACCCCTCAATACTTATACGAATCCCGATATTCGGAAACTTCTTGGCCAAAGCAACGACCCTGTCTTCAAACCATCCAGAAGTAGATATAACGATGCGATCGGTATGCTTATAGCATTCCTCCACAATTTTGTCAATATCTTCACGAATAAATGGTTCTCCTCCCGTCAGATTTATAAATTTCAACTTAGGAAGAGTATGAAGTTCCTCCGGTTGTATCTCCTTACTTTTTTCAGTAGGATACTGCCACACATTACACATTTTGCAACGCATTGGACAACGATATGTTAAAATGATGCTCGCATCCGTAGGATGCGGAATATTATTTATTGTCATAATATTATAATAGTTTAAGCAATGTTTATTATCATCTAACAATATGACATAATCTACTTTTTATAGATTTTCATTATTTCAGAATAGTAGTGATCAGCTGAATAACGTTTCTGAGACTCTTTAGAAATAGAAGCATAATCGAATATATGAGAAAACATAACTTCGATCTTATTCTTCAAGTCGACAACATTTCCTGATTCAAAAAGCATCCCGTTCACTTTATCTTCAATCAACTCTGGAATTCCTCCCATTTGCGCACCTAAAACTGGAGTTCCCAAACATTGTGCCTCTATCACAGAAAGAGGGTTGTTTTCATAACACTCTGAAGGCAATACCATAAAATGGGCCTTAGCCACAATTCGTTTCAAATCATCCCATGTCTTTTGCCCGACAAACTCTATATTAGAAATACAATACATTTTCTTTAATTCCAATTCCAGGGGTCCTTCACCTATGATCAATAGTCTGTATGGTAGTTGAGATGCTACCTTTAGCAAGGTTTTAACTCCCTTTTCAGAACTCAAACGTCCCACAAAACAATAATAATTAGATTTCTCAAATAATTGGTCTCCAATTTTACTGATATCTAAAAAATTGCACAAAACGTGTATCTTGTTAGCGCTATAATGACCTCTCACCATTGTTTCCTTCATAAAAAGACTAGGTGAAATAAATGTATCTGTTACTCTCTGTAAACAATGATGATTCCATTTCTTAGCTTCCCAATAACCGATCAAACTTCCCAAAAGGCCTCCTTTCATACATTTGAATTTTAAGCAAGACAGCTTATTGTTAAAGCATAACTCACACCTTTGACCATCACGCATACAATCATAACGAGGGCATACTAATTTACAATCATGTAATGTCCAAACGACTTTAATTCCTTCTTTATACGCTAACTTAGCTATTATGGGAGACAATTGTGAATGAACATTATTCAGATGAACCACATCTGGACGAAAATCATTTAACAGTTTTGTAAACTTCCTCTTCACATCCGCTGTTCCAAAGGGACGACCAAAAGCCTTTATCATTCCAGTACCTAATGAGAATTTTACTGCATTGGGAAAATAACTATCCCAGGATGAGGGTATATTATCAGGATATTGCATGGCAAATATCGCCACTTCATGCCCATGAGATTTCAATAATTCCTCCAGATTCAACACGTAAATACCACGACGATAATAAAATTTATTTGAAAGTAGTATTCTCATCTTATAATTCTATAATAACATAGTACAAAACACGGGGACACGCAGACAACAAATCTATATTCTTAAACAACGCACAGAGATCCCAGTAACTCAATAGATTTTTTCCTTTCTCTATTCAGAATATTATTCACTCTATCATAATCAATAGATCGCTCTGCTATAGAAAAATCACTAAAGTCGGTAACAATCCTATCTCTAAGTCCTGTAAGCTCCAAGATACTCAGATTGCGACTTCCTGTTTCATTATTAGGCAAAATCTCGACAAACTGTCGATTGAAGTTAAGAGCAAAGGCCGTACCGTGAAAAGAATCTGTAACAAGATAAGAACAATTCTTTATATAGGATAAGAACTTTCCCAACTTTGGCAAATAAATAAACTTCCCCCCACGCATAAATTGATGAAAAGATGGTGAAATCCTAAACAAAGGAAGGCCCAATTTTAATGCAAGTTTTTTTGCATAATCATTCAAAGCTTTATTATTATGCAATTGATATACTAAAACATATTTCCCCGAAATATCTTTATCAATATATTCCGCCCATTCATCGCCAGTCAATAATAATGTAGGATCCAAGACTTGCCCGACACAAGATATATCCATTTGATGTAACAAATTAACAGCTGCATTCTCTCTTACGGTAATAGCATCATAATCAGAGAGAAGTTTTCTGTAAGCCGACATTATCTGATTATTAAAACTTGTTTTTCCGAAACTTGCTGCATATGAAACTTTCTTTGCTCCATTGTTTACAAAAGACAAGAAATAAGTTTCATCATAATTCGCAGTTAATACAGGCCCCCAAACCTGGTCGCTGCCAGTCATAAATATATCAGCTTTCAAGGTGGATAACTCTACAATAGAACGATATCGTAAAGTCATTTCCAAATATTTCATGCGCATGTGTGCAAATCTCCTTTGAGCCCAATATTCTTCAGGATAGCGTAACATGACATAGAGCAACTTTTTAAGGAAATTATTATTCCATTTTTTTTTCTATCAAGAGACATCAATATTGATTTTAACCCATACTCGTCATCCCGAATATAATCTATTATACAACATTTATGCCCCAAACGACGAACAATCTTTAGAGTAGCCATAGATTGTAACAATGAACCATAATTAAAAGGAGCATGTCGAGTTATAACTTTTATATCCATAATTATTTTAATATAATATTTCGCCAATCGGGGAGTTTACACATTACTCGATAAAAAATAAAAGGTAAACTTGGTAATCCCCCAACAACTGTTTGCAGATATTTACGTTGTAATTGCTCCATTCGACCTGCCCATCGTATCCGCCTAGTACATGCCTCACCTCTAAAATAAGGGACTAATTCACGTTTTCTACGAATGTCAGTCAAACCTAAAGCTGGTTCGATATCATTATATTTTTGAGGCATAAGCGTTAGATTAGGAACCCTTTGCAACAAAGACAATCCTTTTTCTGTATGAACTGTAATTAAAGTCTCACCCAAATCATTAGCTCCGCGTATTATCCAAGGATCCATTAAAGTTATATCAGCATTTGCTTCCATCCCAAACGGGTCTCCACAGATATTACACCCTGGCACAGTCCACAACCTTCTTCCAAATGGAAGCTGAGCTGCTTTGTTCCAAGATAATTGAGCTCCATCAACATTGACAATACCTGGCCACCCTTTTCCACGATAGCATACAGTAAATAGTAGATTAACAGGCACCTTAGTCTTCATTACTTTGGCAAGAAAACGCGTTGAATTTAACGTTTTCTGCTGTTTACAAAAGATACACACCTTTATCAATTCCTGATATTTATCTTTCAACATTTTCTCCATAACTTTGAGTTGACATGGAGTGCCAACAATCATTAAGCGATTGCACTTCCCGACTTTCTTAAAATGGCGTCCCATCATTACGGAATGATAAACAGAATTTGGAATATCAAAATAGCTGGGAATATTTTGATATGTGTAAAATTCGCTTTTAGCTTGAGGATATTCTTCGCACTTTTTTAAAGAATAAACTCCATCAACATACCCTGATTCTAATCCTTCAATTATGAGTGTTTTGCAGACCCCTCCCGAGGAAGATTCTCTACGAATTAATTCATCCTGATTATAACCTAAATAATATTTCTTATTAAAGAGAGAAGATAAATATTCTTTCGACAATTCGCTATTAACAGACGGGCAAACCTTAATACATTTTTGACACCTAATGCACTTATCTTGCTCGATAATTATATCCGAAAGCCCATCATTACGCTGATGCATTAATATGGCACGAGTCGGACACACATTCTCACAAAATCCACATTGTTGACAGTGAGAAAATATGAAACGAATATTATTATTCTCCAGTACCAACATTATTCAAACAATATTTATAAAAATCATAATATGATTCAGCACAAGCACGCATAGATAATTTAGCTCTAAATAGTTCAAGTAACCGCTGCTTATTTATAGATTCATGATTTTTTAGATATCGAAGCAACATCTCAACATATGAATCAAGAGTGAAATTCGCAGAAATAAATCCATTCTCATTATTTACTACTAAATCAACAACTCCGCTAACAGGTGTAGATAAAGGTATGCAACCACAAGCTAAAGCCTCTATTAAAGTTATTGGTAACCCTTCATATATAGATGATAAACAAAAAGCGTCACTACATAACAAATAATCTTGAACGTTGTGTTTCTCCCCTAAAAAATAGATTCCATTATGAGCTCTTCTCTTTAGCTCATTCCCTTTCTCTGAATCAAATCCACTACCTATTATTAATAATATAACATTATGTTTCTGAGAAATAATTTCATTAAATGCATCAATCAATAAATCTTGGTTTTTTTGTACTGCACACCGTGCAATATGTGTAATAACAAGAGTTGAATTATTATATTTATATGATTCGACTTCCTTCTTAATCGCTTCAAATGATAGACTTTTAGATAAATGCTTCCTTCCATTATAAATCATCACATCACATTCCCTACCATATACTTTTTTATATTCAATAGCGTTCTTATCAGAAATAGTACAAATACGAACTAACCTTGTACGGTAAACTATAAGCTTCAATAATCGTTTAATTTTACTTCCATTATCAATTCTGGCAACCTCATTATGTACCGTTTCAATATAAACAGGTTTACGCATGAATGTAATTGGAAGTAAACAATATAACACAATAGGAGAAAGATGGATATGTACAATATCTGGATTTTCTTTTTTTATAAAATGATATAACTTAAAGAATAGGGATAAGGACATTTTCCTAATTCCCAAACTTTCTAAATGAACTCTTATGCATAACTCATTCTTATAAAAGACATTTCTTTCATCTTGATCAGTCTTTAATATAAGCAACCTCACATCACAATCTTCCCTTTGAGATAACTCGTTAGCCAAATCAACCAAGAATCGTTCAGCTCCGCCTGAAGACAGCGAATAAATAATATGTAATATTTTCATTTACCTCTCAGTTTTTCATTTTTATACTCAACGCATAAAACAGATTTAAAATTCACCACAATTCCGATCTTCGTTTATTAATAGAAATAATTATAATTAAACCCACTGTTTTAGAGCTTCTAAATAACCTACAATAAAAAGCAAACAACAATCCATATTGCTGTTAGAAATTTATTCTCTAATGAATAATCTAGTTGGCTATATTCAAATATCTCCAAGCGAATAGTTCGTATATAATGAAATTATTATTAAACATATAAGAATAACTCCAAGACTATTAATGACCAAAATTCTTATAAACATCAATATATTTATCAGCAATATTAGACCAGCAAAATAAGCCGTCTGAAATATTCTTTTTGATCATATTGCTCATTCTTACAGATTCATCTGAATGCTTCAGTAAATATATTATTGCATCCGCTATACTTTTTGAATCTCTCGGAGGTACCAATAAACCTGTTTCAGAATCTATCACAGATTCACTAAATCCACCGACATCAGACGCAATAACAGGCTTATGTAAGGCATAAGACGTATAAACCACACCACTCTGAGTAGCATCAGTATATGGACAGACGACCACAAATGAACTCTCAATAGCAGATATTAATTCACTAGTAGCAATGAACCTGTTTACTATTTTAACATACGAGGTATTCAAATATGGAGTAACATCAAAATAAAACTCTCCACCTCCCATCACAGTGCAAATGGCATCAGGGTATTGAGCGTGTACAATTGACATCGCTTCTAACAGATATTCAACCCCTTTATAAGGAGAAATTCTTCCAAAAAATAATATATTCTTTGAGGGTGAAGCATCCACCTTATCTATAATGAGATTTCTATAAACATTTACTGAATCATATACCCCTAATCTATTAATTTCGACTTTATTTTCATCAACATGATACATATCTATAAACTTGTTCTTTTGTATCACGTTCAATAAGAATATCTTTGATGAATATTTGATTGTCAGACGACGAAATATTTCACGACGAGAAGACTCTTCTCCTGTATGGGGGATGGGATCATGCAGTGTTACTACTAACTTCTTTTTAAAAAACAGTAAAAAACTATCAAGATCACAAAAAATTGTAGTATGTAAAACATTAACCTTCAATCTAATAATAAACAGTATAAGTTTTATCGTAAGAATAAGACTACTCAAACTGAAGTTTCTTGGGCTCAATTGATTTACTACATATATTTTATCCAAATCCAAGTAATCTGAGAATATTCCAGATTCAGCATATTCCGAAAACTTAAATATGCCATTTATCGGTATCTGCTTCTCTATATTAATCAAAGTAGAATGACAATTATATGGAGTCAGTTTAATCAGATAGAGAACATCAATGCCTTTTTCCATATATTCCTTTATGAGAGGAAAATCACAGTCGGCAAAAGAAGGGGTAGAATAATATAACAATCTCATAGTATCTTTTATCAATATATTAATTCACTCGCCGAAACATTATAAGATTAAAGGCATATAGAGGAGAAATAAAATACATAAATAACTTGATTCGATCTTTAAAACCGATACCCTTAATGATAAAAAGTTTAAAAGACTGATTACGCATATAATTCACATTCTTCTTATAGAAATCTTGGAAGTCGTCAGTAGAGAAAGAGTCTAGAGCATGAAAAAAAACTAATAAAATAATTTTAAAAATCAAGAATCTATAATGAGACCGCGAAGCATAAGTTACTTGCGTGTTTATGAAATTCATAAGAGACCTATGAATCTTTAAAAGATCACAGCATGACCGCACACTCAATGAACTTTTTATAGAACCTTGTGTTCTCAGCAGATACAAATAAATTGGTTGATCCAATAAATATATACTATCAACATAATGTATCATTCTATAGAATAGTTCACAATCTTCATGGAGAACACCAGGCATAAAAAAAAGATTATTATCTATCAGAAACTTTTTTCTAAAAATATACCTTTGAGAAGTAGTTCCATTATATTTCTCACCATATTGTTCAGTAGGTAAATATCCAGAAAAGAACTCTGCAAACTCCAAATATTGTTCGTTTGTTTTTTCATTCTTTATCAATAAATTTGAAGCATAGACATCACATGGATAAGTATCTACAATATCATGCAAATATTCTACAGCATTTTCTAATATGGTATCATCACTATCTACAAACCATACATATTCGCCTAACGCATGTCGAAGTCCAGCATTCCTTGCCTCACTCAAACCTTTATTTTCTTGATTTATAATTCTAACATTAGTATATCCGTTAACGAGTTTATGTACTATTTCCATACTATTATCTTTAGTACCATCATTAACGACAATTATCTCACATAAAGATTCCGGCTGATTAAGAAGACTGCATAGACAATCCCCTACATATCTTTCCACATTATATACAGGTACGACTACACTCAGAAACATACTTATTTATTATTAATATGCCACAAAACTTTATCCCAAGAATGCTGCAAAAAATATTCAATAGTAGGCAGTTGGTTCAAAAAATTAAATCTAAATTTCATACCTTGTAAACCCAATTTGATAAATTTCAATCTATAGAACGGATTTTTCTTTATAGAATAGGGATGTAACAGTTTATGACCAGGAAGAGCTTCCTTAAAAAGCTGCTCCCATTCTAATACAATCTTATCGAAAGAGAAATTTTGTTTTATAAAAGAATAAACTTCATTATAATCATGCTCTTTTTGTAATAGGAGCTTAATTATATTCTTGGCCAAATTATTTGAGTTATAATACAAATATCTTTTTGTAAAAACTGTATCTAAATATCCGGAACATTTCATAGTAGTGATATTACACCCCATCGATTGCATTTCAATAGCTGTAAATCCAAATGTTTCAGTATTACCAGAAGGATTAGGTACGCCTACTCTACATTTTAATAGCAAATCATTCTTCTCTTCTCCTAAAACTCCCAGAAAATGTACAGATGGAAGAACCTGATTGTCATTTGTAATATGTTTCATGAACTTATTCTCAAATTTCTCATCAGCAATATTCCATTTCCCCAAAACTGAATTTCTATTATATAATTTTCCTGATCCTACAACAAAAAGCTGGGCATCAGGTACTTTTGCTAAAACTGCCGGCCATGCAGAAGCTAATAAATCAAAACCTTTGGCCGGTACTAAACTACCAACATACGCTACATTCAAATTGCGCTTTTCAAAAGGATGATTAATCACATCATATTTATCAATAGATTGCATTAAAACCCCATTATAAATGTAATCCAACCTGTCAGCCATAGGATGATCACAGTACAAATCTCTTTGTTCACACCCAACATTAATAATTCTAGCAATATTGGGGTGTTTATAATAAAAATCAAAATCCTTTGCAACTATAAAATTATGTGCCCATACGACAAAATTTAGAGCTTTATATTTGCACACAAGTTCATGAGGAAGCCTCTTATAATCAATAACAAAATAATCCAAATTATCCTGTGAAGCAATAGTAACTGCATTTTCTACATTGTTACAAACATTATACTCTAACCCACTTGGGAATATACCTTGTTTGTGAGCATAAAGCCTAACTTCTATATCATTTTTATCTACAGACAACATATAGGCAATAGCAATAATCGCATACTCTGCCCCACCTATACCTGGGTTTCCATAAATAATACGGGAACAATCAACCGTTTCTTGCCCATCATTATGAAGATGAAATCCAACTCTAACCATTTTCATCCAATTTAATTATCTAAAAGCCCTGTTTTTTTTAACCTTAAAACTAAATAAAGAACCATTCCCTGCACCAACATACTTCCAAATTGATAAACTTCAGGATGAGTAACAGATATGATTAACAAATATATAAACCAAGCACTGATATATCTATTTTTTCTACTGTATCTGGTTAACCATATACATTTTATCATATACAAGAGCATGCATATAACAAGAGGAACTCCTCCAAGCCAACTCAATCCTAATAGCCCCCAATCCACCCAGTTTATTCCAATAGCAGGAAGTTCCTCTGAAATATATAAACCATACGGACTATTTCCTGGCAGGCCTGACCCTAGGAAGAATTCTATTGTATTCTTAAAATGCCCGCCAAAATAATAAGCCAGCTGGATGGTCCGCGCATAATCTTGGTTATCCAAAGTATTATTTTCTACTGTTTGCCTTAAAACCATATTCCCAATAGATTCTTGAACTACCGGAATAAGTAATGAAAATGAAAACATCAATAAGACTCCAGCTATTTTCAAAATATTCTTAATGCTAAAAATCGTCTTGTTATATTTATACAGAATCCAAATTAACGAGACTATAGCAGCAAGAAGCATTATTCTAAATCCCCTAATCAGGATACAAACAAAACAAACAAATGACAATATAGCATAGAGCTTATTCTTCAATTCTAGAAATTTATTAAATCCCAGAAATATTCCTAAAGATATCAATGATTGGGCAGTAATTTGTATAAAACGATGTGGAGTTGCACTTAAAGAAATCCATTCACCCGCAGAAGCAAAAAATATTATTTTGGGAAAGAACAAGTGTTGAAGAATAAATCCCAAACAGGTAGCAACAATTAATATTACTAATACTTTTTCAAATCTCTTGACTCCAACATTTAAATAGACTAGAAAATAATAGAAAAAAATATCTAGAATAAATAGAGAAGCATATAAAGAGGAAATAAAACTCTGATTCCGATAGACTTTTGATGATATTGCACACAATATCAAAGACACTACCATCATAATCAAGTACTTATTAAATAAATTTCCCTTTTTATATCCTAAAAAAACACCCAATACAAGAATCCCAACATGAGTAGTAAGCATGAAAGGTAGTCCTTGCAACCCCATGTATCCATAAAACTGTGTTAATATAAGAAATAAAAAGATTATAGTACCCATATCATCAATATTTGATCATATTAAGCAATCGATAATAGGAGCATTCCTTTTCCAATGCTAATAAACGATTGACTTCAGCATAATTAATCTTTCTCTCAATACAATTTAGGTCAAAATTGTCAATCAATCTATCTTTTATATTCAATAGCGTTAATAAATTAACAAATCTTGTAGATCCCCGTTCAATATTGTTTATTGCCACGAATTGTTTATTGAAATTTATAGAGAAAGCAACCCCGTGGAATGAATCTGTAACAACAAAATCAGCATTATATATATATTTCAGCCATTTTTCCACAGGTAAAAAGCCATACTTAGAACTAACCATAGCCTTCCATCGATTTACATCTTCAGGGTAAATATTTACGACTTCAAGTCCTAGTTTAGCAGCAATCGTTTTTACATAAGTTTTTTTCTCTTCTGATTGATCCAAAATAAAACTACATAAGATTTTTTTTCTTTTGCGCATATCTAATTTTACAATAGAGTTATAATCATCCGCAGAAAGAAGTAAAGTTGGATCTAAATCATAATCAGCTTTTAACCCTAACATATTCTGGCAAATATCAATTCCACTCTTCTCACGAACTGAAATGGATGAAAACCCCTTCAAACAGCCTGTTACCTTTTTTTTTACTTCATCAGACAATTCAAATGCATCTTTACCAAAACTTACAGCATAAGATATTTTACGGACATTCAAGCTTGTTACCCAATCCAAATAATAATAATATCCCATTTTCTTGATACAATCAAAATTCCAAATCTGATCACTGCCTGTTATTATCACATCATATCTGTTTTGTATATCATATAAATCCTGTTGACTGTTTATATGTTCACTCAGTTTTAGGAACTTTTCTCTAAAGCGCTCAAAGTAATTAGGGAAAATGACCTTTTTGACTCTTTTAAATCGATAAGATGGTATATTAAACTTATCAAATAAGCGGTCTATAATCTCAATATCATGTCCCATCTCTATTAAAACAGTCTGAAGAGCATAGCATTGTAGAACAGCTCCATAATTTTGAGACGAATGAAAAGTTACTATAGCTATTCTCATTTAGCACTTATTTTGAAAGGTCCGTTCGATCTTCATCATAACTCTATCAAACAAATTCGGTTTTAGTATCGATAGATTAAAATCAAATCCTAAAGAAAGTTTCTTAAAAAAAAGATGTCTATATTGTGGACAGTCATATGAACTTACAATGGAGCGATTACCTAACACCACATCGTCAAAAGATACTTTTTTATAAGAAATCCTGTTTAAAAGTTTTTCTACGTAAGCATTATTATCATTTACAAATAAAACACTTACCCCTTTATCATCATCAATTTCCGGATGTATATTTTCCACTCCCCAAAAATCTGCCAAAGTAAAATTGCTATGACTGCGAAATGACCTGAAAGCACAATGATAACACGATGGCCTTAAATACAAATTGTTTATAAATCCTATCATATAAGGATTCTCTGCAAAGTATTGCATATACCTTTGTGAATCACTAAAAATCAATTCTATATTGTATTTCTTCCATCCATTAGTTTTATTTCTAAAAGAAATCTTCTTAAAAGATTTAAATTCCCCTTCCCCAGTTTGTCCTTGTTTCATTTTAAGTTCATAATTTAAATATGACTGCCAAACCTTTTGAGAAGGAACTCCGTGACAAACAAAATCAACAGTTACTAGATTCCCATAATCCTTCCGTAAATATTTATACAATCCTGCTACCTGACAAGGCGTACCAGAAAACAAGACCATCCTTCCTGCTTGCAAATATGAACGAACTTGCGAAAACGCATTTCCAATATGACTTTGTACATATTTACTTCCACAGAAATGGTCTAAATCCTCCTCCTTGTCAATATAATCATGGATAACATTCCATTCATTATCAAATCGAACACCGAACACCACTCCATCTTGCTCTATAACTATTTTAGCCAATAGAGAAAATACTCCTCCCGATGAACTTTTCATTCGTACATTCTCATCTGTATTTATAGCAGCGACAGTATTTACAGGAACTCTAGATTCATTCTTGTTAATGACAGGACATACCTTTTCACATAAATCACAATTTGTGCAATTAACTGTGCATACTTTAGGGTAAAAGAAGCCTTCATTATCAGCCCTCATTTCAATGCATTGCTTAGGGCAAACTTGAACACAGGCAGCGCACCCGCAACAATCCTGTTTTTTCTTTATATGAATCATCGTCTGAGTAAAATAAACAAATCACAAACTTTCTTGTTAACAAAATCTCTTTCTCTTTTTTTCAGTCCAATTCCATACACACATATTACACTAGAAAATACTGATAAAACACAAACAATCCAAAAAGACAAGGTCGTTTCCGGCAAATGACTTTTTACAACAATAGGTAACAGACATGATAAAGAAGTAACAAACAGACACGGCAAAACAACCTCATTAAAATATTTATTTAAAGAAAAATTTATCATCTGTTTTATCATTACCAGTCTTACAATTTGACTTATTAGAGATATCACCAATTGTACTATAAAAATAGATTCAGGCTGATAACCTAATTTAAGAAATACATAAGACACTGGCAATACAAGTAACATTATCCCCCCAACTATTAATTGAAAATTTCTAATTCTGCCATAAGCACCAGCAGCATTTGAAATAGGATTGCCTAAAGCAGTCACGATGCTAATAGCCAACATCAATTGTATAAACTGTGTTGTATGTTCAGGAACCTCAACCAGCCACCATTTCAGTAACACATTAATTTCTAATACAACAGGTAAAGAAATAATGTAAAGCAAATAATACGAATATTTAGAACTGGCATTTATCAAACTAAACATATAATCCAAATCACCTACAGCATACGACTTATTGATCTGGGGATTCATTGCATTTTGAAAATTAGTAGAAAAGTTCTGTATTGCATTTTGAACTTGCACCGCCACTCCCCGTGCTGCATTTACTACTGGTCCAAAAAACATATTCAGAAGAATATTTTGACCTTGAATTGCAAATACATTAGCTGCACTTCCACATAAACTCCAAAATGCATAAACAGACATATCCTTAATTATATCTTTCTCAATAATATAACGAAACCTAATGAACCTGATTTTTCGATTACAATATACTTGATATGTAATTCTTGTTACAAAATTTACACATAACATTAAAACACCATAAAGAATGAGCCTGTCCACTGTATCAGATATTAATAACATCCAAACAATTACCAACTTCAATATGACTTCTAAAATACTTATATACGCATAAGCTCCCATTTTCTCATATGAAATTATAATCGCATTATACGGAACACTCACAATCATAACCATACATGACAAAATCGACAACTGATAAATCCAGTTAGCAGCAACCATTCGATCAGCAGGTATCGTCATTTGAGTATTAAGAAACCACAGTCCAATAGTTTCTCCTAGAAGAAAAATAAATATTGCTATTACAACATGAATAATAATACTTGTGCTAAATACTTTATTAACATTTTCGATATTATTTTTTCCCAACTCAAAAGACAAATATCGATTAGTGGCACAAGTCATGGCAAAGTTTACAAATGTAAACATTGTAACGATTCCTCCTACCACGTTATACAAGCCATAATCGACTTCTCCTAGAGTTGATAATACAATACGAGAAGTGTATAAGCTTATCCCCATCATCAAAAACATTCTTAAATATAAAAAGAATGTATTCTTTGCAATTCTAATATTTTTTGCAGATTGATTTTCTTCCATTTAATTATAAAAAAAGAATCATAAGTAGATGATTCTGTTCAATTATGGAAACAAATGTACATTTTCTGAAGAAATGTTTAAATGTGATCGTAATGTTATGATTAGTTGATTTTTTCGCAATACCACTTGGGAATATGTAGCATGACGCCGATAGTAGCTAACGTAACAACTACGTAATAGCTCTTCTTGTATTGCGTGAGTTTGCCTTCAAGTCCGGCAAACGGGCCACGGATCACCCGAACTGCTTGTCCGGGACGGGCTTCTGCTGTTACTGTATCGACATAAAGAGTTCCTTTATAATTAGGATCACATACGGCACGGAATTCCAACATCTCACAGTCTGGAATCTCATAACACCGCCGTGTACTCCGGTCACGAACAAGCAAAAAAGGTATAGTACAATCTTTTACCCTTTCTAATAGTTCTTTTTCCGTAAATTCTTTCTCGATAAACAGCAGATTGTGTACAGCTGGAGTCAGTTTCCGATGCTTTTTACCATCAAGCGTCTCATGCTCGATATATCGCATCGGAATAAAATAGTTTACCCCTTTTTTTTCCAAATATTTCCCCAAATGTTCTTCTTTACAATAGAAGGTTTGTACGGCATACCATGCCTTCCTTCCCTCTGTTTGTCGTTCTTTGTCCAAATCATTCATTATCACCCATTACCCCTTGTTTTTATTTCATCACTTACTTAAAAGACAAAAGCGCCCTGACTTCCACAAATGCAATCCATTTATGAAGCAGTAGCGCATCTCTTAAGGATCCATATAAGAACCAAGGTTCATAGAGAAACAGATACAGTACTAAAACGATGCAAAAGTAATACAATTTAATAAAAGAACATACTTTTACAGCTTTTATTTTGCCTGCAAAGATGTTAAACTCCTGCCCACCTAAACAAAAATTCCTCTAAGTGTATCGCAATGAAACACTTAGAGGAATTACACATATTACAACGATATTTCTTACTTCTTAGCTTCCTGACGGCTTTCAATGATTAAGACTCCTTTTTTCAAGCCTTTACCCGTAGCTTCAAGGGTTATTTTGCCTGGCTGCTCTGTCGAAGATACAATAGCAGTCATCATACCGCTGAAGACTTTCATCTTCGGATGCTGGAAAGATTCCAAGGAAGCTGCATTACCATTAGCTCCTGCACGGTAACTACCCTCTCCCTTCACTTTGAAACTGATTTCATGTGAGGCATCCGGACACAAATTACCGTCTCTATCTACCACTCGCACTGTCACAAAAGATAGATCTTTTCCATCCGCCTTGATTACATTACGATCAGCTACCAATTCAATATGATCCGGTTTACCGGCTGTATGGAGTTCTTTTTCAGCTACAGCTTTCCCGTCAGCATTATAAGCCACGACTTTCACCGTGCCTGGCTCATATTTTGTATCCATCCACATCAGGCGGTAACGGCTCTGACGTTTCAAGTTCATGATGGAAACAGAGTCAGCACTATTATCAATGGTTACGGAAAGGTCTTTGGTACGTTTCCCTTGGCTCTTTCCGTTGATGAATAATTCGGCTGAAGGATAGTTGGTATATACAAAGACAGGAGTTATCTCTCCCTCTCGTCCTTCCCAATTCCAGTGAGGAAGAATGTGAAGTGTTTCCTGTTCTTTATTCCAGTGACTACGATAGAGATAATAACGGTCTTTGGGCAGCCCTGCTAAATCGATAATTCCAAATAGTGAAGAATGACTGGGCCAATCTGTATAATAGGGAGTCGGTTCACCCAGATAATCGAATCCTGTCCAAACAAACTCTCCTATGCAATAAGGTAAGTCCTCATGCTGAATAAAATCATCCTCAGGCAGATTGGACCATGAACAAGACTCCACATCATAAGAGGAAGACTGATGATCGTCATATTTCTTCATCCATTGCCGGGTAACAGGGAATTTATATACTCCACGCGAACTAACCGTAGAAGCAGTCTCACTACCCAAGACTATCTGTTGAGGAAGTTTTTTATAATTCTCCTGATATTTATGTGGCCTATAATTAAATCCCGCAATATCCATTACTGCCGCCATATTATTATTGACTACAGCATCCGGCGCATCCATCCCCTGTGTGACAGGACGTGTCGGATCTTCACGATGACAAAGTTCCTGTAGAAAATAAGACATTTTAGGTCCTCTATTTCCATCCCATTGTTCGGGAACCTCATTTCCGATGCACCACATCACCACACTCGGATTATTACGATAATGACGTAGCAAGTTCGTCAAATCCTTTACTGCCCATTCGTCAAAAACATGACGATAGCCGTTCTTAACCTTCATAGCCTTCCATTCATCAAACGATTCCGCCATCACCATCATTCCCATCTCATCACAAGCTCTGATTAACTCAGGAGCAGGCATATTATGAGAAGTACGAATCGCATTACAACCCATATCTTTCAAAATACGAATCTGACGACGAATAGCAGCATCATTCACAGCGCCTCCCAAGGGGCCGAGATCATGATGATTGCATACGCCTTTGAATGAAGTTCTCTTTCCATTTAAGAAAAAGCCCTTATTGGGAATGACCTCAATAGTACGAATACCGAAAGATGTTGTATATTCATCCTTCAGTATATTGCCTTCATAGACTTTAGAGACAGCCTGATAAAGAACAGGAGTTTCCGGACTCCATAAAGCCGGACGACTAACAACAAGTTCCTGACTGAAGATATTATCATCAAAACGGGAACCTTGTTTTTCATCAGTAGTTATTACTTTTCCATCCTTATCTTTAAGTTCAGTCACTATACGGTATGCATCAAACTGTTTTCCGGAAGGTACGACCAAAGTCGTTTTTATATTCACTTTCGCATAATCATCCTTCACTACCGGAGTAGTTAACTGTGTACCCCATGTCGGAATATAAGCATCTTCCGTTACTACCAGATGTACATTTCTGTAAAGTCCGGCTCCCGGATACCAACGGGAAGATTCTGTCTCATTCTCCAAACGAACAGCTAAAGTATTCTTTGTCCCCTCTTTCAGATAGGGAGTTACATCCAGATAAAAGGTATTGTATCCATAAGGCCAATAACCAGCCTCCTGACCGTTAATATACACACGAGCATGGCTCATAGCTCCGTCAAAAATTAATGTAGCCTTTTTCCCTTTGACAAAAGAGGGAGCATCAAAATTCAGCCGATACCAACCCACTCCGACGAAAGGAAGACCACCTGTACGTCCGGCATGTTCCATCGCTTCTTTTTGTCCGTCTTGCGCAATGGCTGTCAATTGCCTGTCATTATCTATACCAAAAGGTCCATAAATAGCCCAGTCATGGGGTACTACCACAGATTGCCACTTGATATCATTATAGTCAGGCTGAATAAAATCAGCATTATCTTCACGTGTAAACTTCCACCCTTTCTCAAAAGTATACGAGGTTCGTACTTGTGCACTGATCACAGAGAAAGAAAAAAGGAGGGCTATTCCTAATAAGTATCTAATATTTATAGTCATAAATTATACATCTGATTATTTCACTACTATTTCATCTGTAAATATCCATCCGCCAAACTCTTCTCCGGCACGAGCCTGATAACGTATATACCGTCCTTCAGCACTGCCTTCCCATGAAATACTAATAAATTTAATAGCTTCTTTTCTATTTACTTCAAAAGTATATTGTTTCAATTCTGTGAAGTTTGCTCCATCATCAGAAATGGAAATAGTGACAGATTCAGGCAAAAAGACCTCTGCCCCTACCACTTGCATAAAATCAGCAGAGACAGAATGGACAGCAGTTTCCGTACCCATATCAATGGTAACATCCAATCGCTTTTTATCGATAAAACCTTGCCAGGATCCATCTCCATAAGTCCAGTCGCCACGAATACCATCAGTAAGAGCTGTATTTCCCTGCGCAGGATAGTGAGGACTATACGGAGCATTATAAATCACCTTTTTCCCCACAGCCAAATGACTTATCGGCTTCAAAGACTCCGGACGACTTCCTATCTCATTTTTAAGATCAAAAGTATGATATCCTTTCGCTTGCAAATCATCAACTGCTTTCAATGCACGATTATGAAAGTCTGTCCATGATTTACGTTCGGGAGCCGACCAAGCCACTTCTGCCAAAGCAAGGATACGAGGATATATCATATATTCCATATGCTCCGGAGTGGGGATATATTCTGCCCATAGATTTGCCTGCACACCATAAACAAGTTTTGCCTGTTCTACAGTTAAAGAATCTGAAACCGGATTATATGAATAAACCTTCTCCAATGGCAAATATCCTCCGATGGCTTCCGGCTGAGAATACGGAGCATCCTGATAACTATCCAAATAACAATATTGACCGGGAGTCATAATTGCCTGATGACCGGAACGGACAGCAGCAATACCTCCCTCTTCGCCACGCCATGACATTACAGTAGCATTAGGAGCCAGACCACCTTGAAGAATTTCATCCCAACCCAGCAACTTACGTCCATGTGCATTCAGAAACAGTTCAATACGATGAATCAGATAGCTTTGTAGCTCGTCTACATTAGAAAGATGTTCATCCTGCATCCTTTTCTGACATTTCGGACAAGTCTTCCAAGCCGCCTTACCAGCCTCATCGCCTCCTACATGAATATATTCCGATGGAAAAAGCTCCATTACTTCAGTAAGCACATTTTCTAAGAAAGTGAATGTTTCTTCATTTCCAACACAAAAATCTGCGTTTTTATAAGGTTCACCCGAACAGGAGAGTTGCGGATAAGCAGCCAATACTTCTTCTGAATGAGCAGGCATCTCGATTTCAGGAATGATTGTGATATAATGCTGCTGCGCATATGCAATAATCTCCTTCATGTCATCCTGAGTATAATAACCACCGGAAGCACCGGGCTCATCAAAACGGAGATATTTCCGTCCGCCATTCCACCACTTCTTCCAGTTGGCATCAGTACGCCAGGCGGCAAATTCCGTCAATAAAGGATATTTCTTTATTTCAAGTCTCCATCCTGCCGCATCCGTCAAATGCAAATGCAAACGGTTTAGTTTATAAAATGCCAATGCGTCTATCTGTTTCTTCACAAATTCTTTAGAAAAGAAATGACGGGATACATCCAGCATTAAGCCGCGATAAGCGAAACGAGGACTATCCTGCACTTCAACAGAAGCAATGGAATAGCCTGTTCCCGAAGGCTGAGATAATTGCAACAGTGTCTGGATTCCGTAGAACAATCCCGCTCCCGATGTTGCACGGATAAGGATTCGTTCCGGAGTGACGGACAGGGTATAACTTTCGGGAGAAGGCAACTGTTCGCTCTTTTCGGTTATCAACAGAGAAAGTACGTTCTGCGTATCTTTTTTCTTTCCTTTCTTTAGATGAACCGGTAATGCTTGCAGATAGCTTTCCAGAAGTCGAGCTTCTCCACCTTGAATGTTTGTATAAAGTTTTGTTTTCTCTGAGAGTAAAAAAGAGCCCGTACCCTGCTCTATTTTCAGAGGGACAGGGATTACGGACTGTGCATGAAGAGGATGTGCCGCAAAGCACATCCCCAATACCCATAAGAAAAGACAAACTTTAGTGCATCTATTTCTTATATTCATTAATCTACTGTGATTTCATCTACAAACAAGAAAGCAGGATTTCCTTTGCCCCCATGCCATTCCGGTATTTTACTTTCAGACAAGGCAACCACCTTTACATACTGAGTTTTCACCGGAGTGAATGACAATTTATGTTCGTAGATACCATTCTTATCACTTTGTTCCATAGCAGGGTATTCTTCGGAAGCTACTTTGGTAAAGTTCTTACCATCGTCTGATACTTCTACGGAAAATCCTCTTGCATCAAACACCCAGTCTCCCTTCTCTACGCAAGTAGAAATAGCAACGCTCGAAATCTCGGTAGGTTGCTGAAGGTCGATAGTCATATCCATATCGTTTTTATAGAATGCAATCCAACGACCGGTCTTATAGTTGCCATTTCCTTTCAGTCCGTCTACTAGTGTAGATTCACCTTTAAACATATATTGTTTGTTGACCGGTTGATTAGCTACAATCGGCTTCATGCTGGACTTACTGAAATTGATCTTCTCTGAAATCACACGACTGTTTCCGGTAGGACGAACAGCGATAGCGGAGAAGTCTGCATTTTCCTTGATTTTCAGGACACCTTCATAAAGCGGAGAAGCGGCAGTAGGTTCCGTACCGTCCAATGTATAGTGGATAGGGGCATTGTCAATGGTAGACAACGTGATGTCCAGTGTACCGTCTGCCGGGTTCGGCGTATATTCGGCTGTTACGTTAAACACATGTTTTGCATAATTGTATCCTTCTGCATCATACCATTTAATCAGTTGCGGCAAACGAGACAGGAAGTCTTCATAGTTCTTCTTGTCGGGAGTAGACCACTGGATTTCACACAATGCAGCCCAACGAGGCAATACCATATATTGCGCATGAGAGAAAGTAGGAATATATTCAGTCCAGAGATTAGCTTGCACACCCTTAATATATTTTTGTTCTTCCGGAGTAAGGGAAGTCGGCATCGGTTCGTAGCTATATACTCTTTCAAGCGGCAGATAACCACCAATTCCGAGAGGTTCGTTTTCCGTATCTTTCGTCTGATAATAGTCGAAATACAAATAGGTATTCGGTGTCATAATCACATCGTGTTTCTGTTTGGCAGCTTCGATACCACCTCTTTCTCCACGCCATGACATAACAGTTGCATTAGGAGCCAGTCCGCCTTCGAGAATTTCATCCCAACCAATAATCTGACGTCCATGGTCGTTCAGGAATTTCTCAATGTGATTGATTACGAAACTCTGCAAACGTTCTTCCTTACTATGTTTATCATCCGATTTTAACCCCAATGCCTTGATACGTGCCTGACATTTCGGGCATTTCTCCCAGCGTACTTTCGGGCACTCGTCACCACCCACATGGATATATTCTGACGGGAAGATCTCAATCAATTCAGCATATACGTCTTCGAGGAATTTCAATACCTGATCGTTTCCGGCACAAAGCACATCTTCAGATACACCCCATTGTCTCCAAACTTCATACGGACCGCCAGTACAACCTAATTCGGGATAAGCGGCAAGAGCAGCCTGCATATGTCCCGGAAGGTCAATCTCGGGGATAACCGTGATATAACGTTCGGCAGCATACGCTACTATTTCCTTAGCCTCTTCCTGCGTATAGAAACCACCATAAGGTTTGCCGTCATATTCACCGGAGTTACGTCCGATAACTGTTTCCGTTCTCTTAGAACCTATTTCCGTCAGTTTCGGGTATTTCTTGATTTCCAGACGCCAACCTTGGTCTTCAGTAATATGCCAATGGAAACGATTCATATTATGCAAAGCCATCATATCAATATAAGTCTTCACTTCATCTACAGTAAAGAAATGACGACTCGTATCAAAATGTGCGCCACGATAAGCGAAACGAGGAGCATCCTTTATCTCTACTGCAGGCAAAGCAATCTCCGCACCTATTGCGACAGGCAATGACTTACGCAATGATTGAATTCCGTAAAATACTCCGGCCTCTGTAGGAGCAGTGATTGTAATTCCGTCACCGGTAACTTTCAATTGGTAAGATTCCGGATTTTCGGATTCTGTCCCAAGTGCCAATACAATTGCATTCTCTCCTTCTGTTCCGGCTTCGATAACAAAATCTTTTCCGGTAGCTGTTTTCAAGTAGTCTGCCAGAAATTTCGCGTTACGTTGCATATTCTCATTACCTTCCGGATAGAGAATCTTCACACTACTCTTCAGAATGAAGGGGTTTCCCGAGGCTGTTACAATTTCCTGAGGCATGGGAATAATCTGGTAATCAGCTTCTTGCTGAGCCGATTGACAAGAGGCAAAAAGCCCTGCTACCGCCAGACATCCCGTTAATTTTAAGAGTTGTTTCATAAACTAAAAAATTAGGTGTTAAGTTATTAATAGAATTATTTAATTATAGGTCTCACGAATATGCTTCACAGTCAGAGGCAGTTCCTCCCCTTTCTTTATTTGAGGAGAAGTAATGAGAATCGTTTTACGTTCTCCGGGCAGAAGATCGAAAAAGTTGTCACTAAAACGGGCACCCTGTAATGGTACTTCGATAAAGACGTCTTTTGCCAAAACAGGAGAAAGAAGTGTCAGTTCGCATTCGCCATCTGTCTGCCTCATTTTATAGGAAATAGTCGTTTCGGGCAAAAGCAGTTCTTTGGTCTTTGCAAAGAAATAAACCGTTTCATCTACCACATGTCCGGATTTGTCTTTCAAGGTAAGCAGCATGAAGCAGTGGAGGAGTTCTTCCGAAAGCGGGCGTTTTGTCGAAGACAGTAAGGCGTCAAGTTTTGTCCGATATACACATTGAGAGGTATTTGCAGGAACCGACAAAGATCTCAATAGCATCGGTTTACTGATCTTTTTTCCCTCAAAGTCTATGACTTTCATTTCTAATGTCATTTTCTCCAACGTATCAAGGCGATCGGAAAGAAGGTAGACACATAAGCTGTCATTCCGCTGAATAGGGTTGATATGAATAGGAGCAAAAGCACGTTTCGCCTGATAATGCAAAGCTTTCCAGTTACCATAATAGTCGATACTCGACCATGAAACAACGGGCCAGCTATCGTTCAACTGCCAGTATAGAGTACCCATGCAATAAGGACGGTTACGACGGTGAGCTTCCAAGCCATGACGCATTCCCTGGCCTTGCAAAACCAGTCCGACGTATACAAAGTCCTCAAATTTCTCAGGTACGATATAGTCACGTTCCATGTAAGTACGGATCAAAGCATTGCCAATACTACTCTTTTGGTGGGCATTCATCACTTCCGATTCGATTTGATAATCTTCAGGAGCTGCGAATGTAGCAATAGTTTTCATCTCAGGGAAGGATTGGAAACCAAATTCGCTCATGAAACGTGGCAAGTCGGTATCCAATGATTCAAAAGGTTTCTGTCCGTACCAAACACCCCAATTATGGCTATCGCCTATTCCCCATGATTCGGGACGTCCCCAGTTGGCTAGATAAGGGGAGCTATGGATATAAAAGCGGTCAGCATCGAGTTCTTTCACCTTGGCGGGAAGTAGTTCACGGAAGAGTTTGTCGTAACCGGACATCATTTCCTGATAGATTTCCGGAGTGTATTTTTTCTGATACCCCCAATATTTCAAGGCTTCCAATATCTCATTGTTGCCACACCACATAGCCAGCGAAGGGTGGTTGCGAAGACGGCGGATGTTGTAGCAAGCTTCCTCCTCTACCCGCTTCAAGAATGTAGGGTCAGACGGATAAGGGGTACAAGCGAACATAAAGTCCTGCCAAACCAAGATGCCGTTTTCATCCGCCAAATCATAGAAACGATCGTCTTCATACGTTCCTCCACCCCATATACGGACTACATTCATGTTGGCCTCTTTGATATCACGGAACAATGTCTGATAGCGTTCGGTAGTCACAGAGGGCAATAGAGCGTCCTGTGGTATATAGTTGGCACCTTTGGCGAACATCGGAATGCCATTCACTTCAAAATAGAAAGATTCTCCGTCCGCATCTTTCTCGTTCACCAACCGGACGGTACGTAAACCGATACGGTGGGATTGCTCGGCTACCACTTTACCGTCAAAGACAACTTGAGCAGAGAAATCATACAAAGCCGGTTTGCCCCAACCATTCGGCATCCAGCGTACCGGAGACAGGACTTCGGAAGGGATATGGATAGAGTTGAGTCCGGGTTGCAAAGTGACAGAACGGCTAATTACAGTTTCTTCTCCTTTTTCAAATGAATAATTAATCCGTATTTCTGCTTGAATCGATTGAGGAAGTATATTGTTTATTTCCAGTTCATTAGATAGTTCGGCAGAGTGTTCTGTCAGCGACAGTTGCTTGATATGATAATCATTAATGGAAGCGGCGTCATAAAAACGAATTTTTACCGGACGCCAAATACCACTAGTTACCATACGGATTCCCCAATCCCAACCGTAACTGTAAGGAGCTTTACGGGAGAACACACTCAGATGTTTCTCATGGTGGTCATTATCCGCCGGATAGTTGAATCCGTTGGAGGCATATTGAGGAAGAGTTTGCCGGATAGGTGAATGGAAATATATATGGAGTAAGTTTTCCCCTAGACGAAGTTGTGGCTTTACAGGTAACGAATAACCGACAAACATATTATCGGACTTTAACAGTAAGGAACCGTTGAGATAAACATCTGCATAGGTATCAAGACCTTCAAAGATGAGCTGGGCATCATCCCGCTCCAATTGTTCCATTGTAACGGTAAAAGAAGTGCGGTATTCCCAATCTTCGTTTTCCACCCATTGAATCTTCTGTTCATTCATTCCATAAAAAGGAGAAGGAAGTAATTTGTGGTGAATAAGGTCCTGATGTACTGTACCGGGCACTTCTGCCGTTCGCCATAGTTCTGTTCCTGCTTGAGAAAATTCCCAGCCTGTGTGTAGAAGTACAACTTCTGAATTGTCATTACTCTGTGCATACGCCATGCTGCAACAACATAGTAGTCCGCATGCTATCTGAGCCTTTTTTCCTGTCAAATTCAATATCATAGTGGGGGTATTAGATATTAACGGAGTCAAAGATATTACTTTTTTGTCAATTTTCCCCCATTATTCGACCGTTATTTTTATAATTTCCGGAGTACGGACACCGGGCTTCAATTCTCCATTAATATTATAATATGTTTTATCCCACCCCACTAACGCAGCTCCGGCACGCGCTACCAGCGATGTACGGGCAACTTCCTGCCAGATGTCCAGATTGATATTATAGACCAATATACGGTCATTAAACTTATACCATTCTACCGGATGAAGGAGGTAATCTTTTTCAGGACACCGTAGAGCCGCTAGAAATATGTCTTTGTTTACTCCACCTGTACATAATACCAAGCTATCATTTAATGCAACGGCAGCTCCCCCCCCTAAAGATACAACCTCTCCGTCACTTCCTTTCGGAGTAGCTACAGGCATCCATCGCCGAGATACGGAAGAATAACAGTAACCACTTGTGGAAAGTGTTGCCGGTTTTCCTTCCGTAGAAGGAGCAAATCCTCCCCATAAATAGAAACGGTAGTCGTCTCCCCTACGCTGGCCGGCACAAACGGCTTGTGTACGTGCATCTCCGGGATATTCCGGTAACTCATGCCAGCCTACAGAAAGATTAGTTAAATCGAGTCGGAGGAAGGAATTGGATGGCTTTCCGTTTCTATTTCCTCCGGCTATGAATAGTTGTTCCCCAATTAGCGTCCCACACATATTATCTAGAGCATAAGGTAAAGCCGGTAATGTTTCGATGACGACTTTCCCTTTCTTCTTATTTTTCCCATTCTTTTCGCTTTTCTCATCCCAGCGGATTTTATAAACAGAAGTTAGTGCATCCTGACCGTCAGTTCCTCCTATACAGATGATTCCATCCGAACAGGATACAGAAACGCCATAAGCGGCAGAAACGGGAAGTTCTCCAACTTTATTCCAGACAAACACTGTATCTGGATTCATCTCTGCTACATAAATCCCCTGATAGTATTTCTTTTTTCCTCCTTCATCGGCGGGGATTCCGGGAAAATTACAACCTCCTGCCAACAGCAGTTTCCCATTCAGCATTCCTGCATAACAGGCAGAGACTCCTGATTTAAGTCCTTTCTCCGACTTAGGAAATCCCTCCATTCTTTGTAAATGGAGATCGGCAACAAAAGATTCGGGCGCTTCCGCACGAAAAGTTGACGCGGGCAAACCTGCCTCATTCACCAAATTTGCACGTGTGAAAGGTTGCCAGCCATAACGGATATATCGCGGACGTTTCACTTGTTCGCTATATACTTTTATCTGACCGTTTATTATTTCGGCAACTGCGGGATAATAAACGCCGTCTGTCTCGGCAACTTCAAACGTACGCAAAGGACCACCGTCCGAACTCTTCAACCCCTTGCCGTAATCAAAAGTAACATATACGACATCTTCACAAAAATCGGCCCGACAAAATAAGGGTCCGGAAGGCAACACATCATGCATTCCATAAGTTTTATTCAATGCCCAGCGAGCCAAGCGTTCTCCAACCGGTTTTTTATTTCTAGGATGTACATCCAACGAATCACCATAATCACTTGATACTGCCATACCGGTATTCGGAATTTCAGCCATCATTCTACGCTGGCTGTCACGGAACCACGGCCACGAAGGACGAGCTATACTGGAAAGCTGTACATAATAGAATGGCAAATCCTCATTCTTCCAGTTCTTACGCCAACTACCGACTAAGAGTTTAAAGAGCTTCTCATGAGCTTCGCAATTATGAGCGTTTGATTCCCCCTGATACCAGATCACACCTCTGACGGGATATTGCTCCAACGGCCGAATACCGGACTCGTATAAATAACAAGGTTCATAAGGGTGGCGCTGAAACTTCTCCTTCGAGAGTTTAACATTCAATGCAGCTCTTCCACGTACCCAGTCCTGTATAAAGTCATTACGCGTCCAATCTTTTAATATAGCCGGGAATTGATATTCCAACGTATTCCGGTCAATCCATGATTCGGTGGGTGAACCGCCGATAGCATTACAGATCAACCCCACCGGAACCTTCAAGCTATCCCGCAACATCTGACCGAAATAATAAGCGATTGCAGAGAAATGGGCAGCATTGGCAGGAGTACAAATTTCCCATTCGGTCTCCTTATAATATTGAAGATGATTCAAGGAATCGAGAACGGAAGCGTCCCATTGCACTGCGTCCGTGCGCCAGCGCGCTTTCATGTCATACAAACGTAACTGTTCGTCGGCAGCTTGAGGAATGTCTTTTTTGCCGGTAATAGTCTGCCGTAACATAAATTCCATATTCGACTGACCGGAGCATAACCAAACCTCTCCTATCAAGACATTTGTATATTTCAAGATTCTATGAGGGGTAGAAATTGTTAGCGTATAAGGTCCTCCCGCTTTCAACGGTGATAATTTCACGGACCATTTACCGTCCGGTGCAGCCTTTGTAATCCACCGCTGGCGGTCTATGCAAACTGTTACTTGCTCTCCTGCATTGGCTATCCCATGAACCTTCAAAGGAGTATCGCGCTGAAGAATCATATTATCCGTATAAAGCGGAGATAATTTCAAGCCTCCATAATCTCCGGTGATAGCCGAGTAAACTGTTCTCGCCATTATCGCTGCCCCTTCAGCAGCAGGATGAACAGCGTCCGGCAAAAGATAAGGATATGGATAAAGCGGTTCGTGGAAATCGATTAACTGTACCCCGGCATAGCGTGCCACCGTTTCAATAGCCGTTTGTATCTCTCCATGCCAATCACGGGTTCCCGACAAAAAACGGGTATGGCGGTCGGCAATCGGAGTCATTCGTGCAATGATAATCCGTACAGCGGGATTGGCCTCACGGAATGTATCAATCAGCTTCAAATAATCTTTCACAAAAAAATCACGGTAGTTAGGCCAATTGCGAGGGTCGGTATCATTGATACCCAAATGAATGACAACAATATCTCCTGCAAAATCCAATGCTTTCCGATATTCTTCCTGTCGAGTATAAGGGCGATGTCCCTGATTAAGCAGGGTAGCGCCAGGTTTCCCGAAGTTCTCGACTTCATAACGTTCTCCCAGCAGCTTTTGCAACTTCACAGGATAAGATTGTGTTGCACGGTCAGATAATCCTGTACCATAGGTAATACTGTTTCCTACACATGCAACCTTTATCCGTTGCTGGGCAGACAACACCCAACAAACGAACAGACAGACGAATAATAGTAAAATCTTTTTCATTTATTTCTTCCCAATGTAAGGTTTCACAATCTCTACCCATTTCAAGTAGCCTTTCCCCAGAAGATGCAAACCATCATTTGTATAGGTAGTGTTCATCTTTCCGGTTTGTTTGTCTATAAAATGGGAGTACAAATCTATATAGGTCGCTCCTTCTTTTTCTGCCAAGCCGACTAACCCTTTATTGATTTCAGGGATAACCTGCCAACGGGAAGTATGTCCCTTGAACATATTGTAATGGTCGGTGACCGGAAGAACACTTTGCAGATATAGCTTTGTTTTAGGCGAATCTGCCTTTATCTTCCTGACAATCATCTCAATACGGGATACAATAGTATCGGCGGGAGTTCCCCTACTCACATCATTAATACCAATCAAAAGAAATATTTTAGCGGGCTTTCCCTTCAGGATAGCATCAAGACGGTCATATACTCCCATACAAATGTCGCCGCTGATTCCACGGTTTTTGACATGTTTGTTCTTGAACAGTTCCGCCCATTCGGCACCGTTTGTGATACTGTTTCCCAGAAAAATAATGTCACTGGAAGTAACAGGCAGTTCTTCAAACAATGTAGCACGCTGGTAGTAAAACGTAGAATATTTGCGTTCTTGTGCGCGGCATAACAAAGACAGGGTCAATATGACCACTAAAAAAAAGATCTTTTTCATGACTATTCTTTTTATTTACTCATTAGCATATCCGTTTTTCATTATAGCATATCTGAGTTTCATTATAACATATTCAAATCTGCTCATAGCATATTTATAAATAGTTCTCTCTCTATAATCGATATGTCACTCTAGTGTTTTATTTGGTGAGTAAATGAGTCCTTCTACCGCTTTCTGTCCGTCAAGAGTAACAAAGACAGTAGTAAACATCCATTTTACTAGCCGGACTTCCGGGCTAACAAACTTCCCTACCGGTAATTTCAAAAGTACTTTATTCCAGCCTTTTTGCAGATGAACTTCCAAAGGCGGGCGTGCCACACAATTTTCGTTGCCCAAAGCTATTTCATTGCTTTTGGTGCGGTGAGTAGCTGTCCAGACAGGCGGTAATATTTCCTGTTCATTTATCCAGATACGGCTTTCCTTATAATCCCATTTTCCCGGCAGAGGAGGAAGATCGGCTTCGGAGCGTCCGTAATTCTGAAATTCAGCCCACAAACCAACGTTTTGTTCTTTCGGCGAATAGACATAGGTGTAGGCGTAGGCCGTATGGTTTTCTTTCGGTTCTTTATAAAATCCGGGAATAAGCGTCCCCCACACGTGGCGTAAATAGATTCCGGCACCAATAGCAGGACGCACATTGTATGTTTTTCCTCCATAGCTGTAACTATCCTGCAAAGTTTCTTCCGGAGGAAAAGCCTTTGCCAGATTTCCTTCGTTCGGGAAAGCATCTGTAATATTCCATTTCACATTTGTCTGGCGGACATACGCAAACGGATAACCGTCAAAAGTATGTTCTTTATGCCACAACAAACGACGTTCAAAATCGGCAAAACTTCTGAATAGTTCCGAATGCTCGTCGGTTGGAAGTATTGTTCCGTTCTTATCGAAATATTCCGTCCCACCACCTTTCCAGGCACGTTCCGCCATAGCCAGCATATTAGGATAGAAATTATTTTCGATAATCATCCCCCACTCGGTACTGACTAACCTGTCATTCCAGATAGCCAGGATTGTCCCTGCCAAATCTTCGCTTCCTTGTTCCTTATTATAAATACGACTATTGTACAATGCTATGATATCACCAAAGGTGTCAAAATGATTCAGATAATGAAAACGTGAGTCAATGGCGGGAATCCCTTTCTGCGCCTTTCCACGATAACTCCAAAGTTGAGTCATGTCAATCTCCCCGGGTTTGTAGTGCCAACCCGGATTCCATGAAATTACTTTCTTACCTTTGGAACGTACATAGGACACCATTTCCGGCACAAAACGGGGATTGGTAAACTGCACTTCATCCGTACCGATATGCAAATAAGGCACATCAAACGTTTCACAGACTTCATCCATCAACAATTTCAAAATTTTCATCCCTTCAGGACTTTGCATATCATGGCGGAAAGTACGTATAAATGCAGCGCTATGTCCGGGCATATCTATTTCGGGAATCAGCGTCATGTGATGTGCTTTACAGAATGCAACCAACTCCTTGGCTTCTTCCAACGTATAATATTTGCCGGGCATGCGGGTGGTATTCGCACTATCGTTCAGCATCGGAAAAATCTTACTTTCCAGACGCCAGGATTGATTCTCGGTCAAATGCCAGTGAAAAACATTGATTTTGAATTTGGCAAGCGCGGCGATTTCACGCTTAAGTTCATCCAGTGAAATGTAGCTTCTTCCAACATCCTGCATAAATCCGCGAACCCGGAAAGCAGGCCAGTCGATGATCTCAGCTCCTTGAATATGCGTTTTTGAATTCCTTTTTTCTGCCAGCTGCCTTAAAGTTTGCATAGCCCAATAAACACCGCGTTCGGTTACAGCCTCAACAATTATCCGCTTCTTTGTGATGCTCAGTCGGTAGGCTTCATCCTGGTTCATCGGTATTTCGGGGAGGGTCGGCAGTAATTTAACTTCAATAGTACCGGTTGCCTTGGGGGAGACGGTTCCTCCCATTTCGGAGATAAGAGTTTCCCACTCCTGTTGAAGCACAGGAGTGGAAAGCTGTACCTTATTCACCTGAAAGTTTAAATGAGAGGGGGTAAACTTTTGCGGCTGGGGGAGCAGGTGATAATCACCTGCTTTTACCACTGAAATTGTGCATAAGTTAATTATAATATATATAAATAATATGAGTCTGTTTTTCATGATTACAGGTCGTATGATAATTCCTATTGTATTATATCTCTCAGCCGGATTGCCTGAAAAGTCATATGAGCAACACTGCTTTCATATAATATGCCGACTGTCTCTTTATCAATCATTGTCAAACAAGAATATCCCCAACCGTCACCTTCATCCAGCATCACTTGATGTTCGGGTAGCCACGTGATACCTCCATCCAGACTGGCCTTGATCGTGATATGATGACGACCTTTTACCGTATTCGGATTGGAGAATAAAAGAATATCCTTATTTAATGTGTTGTCTGCCGCTTTCACGCTGATTAAACTTGCCATACACACCGGTTCCTGTAAAGCTTTACGGGAAGAAGGATGTTCTGTCCAAGTCTTACCGAGATCCTTGGTAGTAGCGACAGCACGACTGCCTCCACGGTTATCTCTCATATTTAACATCAGTACGCCAGGCTCCACTTCCGCTACCTGAGCTTCTGTTGTATTGGTGCGCGCATAGTTATGGATTTTCCATGTTTCGCCACGGTCTTTGCTATACATAATTCCCGCATTCGGAACACGGGTAGAATCGATAAACTGAATCGGGAATACCAATGTGCCGTCTTGCATGGTGATACCTCGTCCCGGTCCTTGCAAAAGGAAATACCAGGATGGATCTTTCACCTGATCTGTTATATTAATAGGCTCCGACCACGTTTTACCATCGTCCGTACTCTTTGACAATACCAACTGGGCCGTATGATTCATATCCATTCCCGGATAAGAACTCCACCAAGCACGCTGATTACCCATTCCATGTGTCCAAGCCGCCACCACCCATGTTGTGTTGGTCTTGGTATCCACTAAGATCGAAGGGTCGCCAACACCGTTCTGCGCAGCAGGCAAACCGCCAGTTTCACCAAAAGCTAAAGGTAAACGCATCTTCTCCCATGTTTTACCACCGTCTACACTACGGCTCAAACCGACGTCCACATGTTCCTGCAAATCAACACTGCTATTATAACGTACATCATAAACTCCCAGCAATGTTCCTTTATTAGTAGTTGCCAATCCCGGAATACGGAAGGCAGCCGAACCATCGTCACCGGCATGGCGTACCCCTACTCCTACCCTATGAGCTATATTCTCCGGCGAAACCGTATGCATAAGTGCTTCTTTATTATCAACCTTAACAGTAACAATCTTAGCTGACACTTTATCCAGCAAAGAGGCGCCCGGTTTCATTTGCAGACTGATCCAGAAATAATTGATTCCGGGAAAAAGTTTCTGATTAGCATTCAGTATCACTTTCCGCCCGGGATTATTTACCTGTGATTTATTAATCGAATAAGAAGGATTCGCAGCCAATGTCTTCCCCGGCGTATGGCTGGAAATATAAGATACGGGAGTAAAAAATTTCTTACCATAGTTTTGTCTGGCCTCCGTACCACTATAATATAACTTAACGGACTGTATATCCGCCATATTCACATCTTTGCCAAAATTCAAAACTACTTCATCCAAACTACGACTCTCTTTTGCATTCAAACGCAACATAAACAACACGTTATCCTGTCGTTCAATCAAAATTGGAATCTGAGTTTCACGCACAAATACAGTATCCGATGCAACAGCCTGCAAAGTCCCACAGACAGATAAAAAAAGGATAGATAATAATAAAAGTAGGTTTCTTTTCATGGTATTATTAATTGTTTGGGCACAAAGATATAAATTTATCATATTACCAGCAAATAATTAAATATTTTATTATATACAAGAATATTAATAAACTAGCATTAGTGTGCCATTTCTTTCTTTAAAAGGAAGAAAAAGATAAAAAGCGAGATAGATAAATTAGTCCCTATCCCGCTTTTTATCACAATGTACTAACTTTTATTCCGGCTGCTTTTTATAAGTGTCATATCCCGGAGTTTGTTCCAGTAATGGATTGATATTCATCGTGCTAATATCCAATGGCCATAAAAGTTTATGCTTTTCACTCGTACTAATCAAAGGAGAAGTAGACGGATAATTGGCTGCTGCCGAAAACACCAACGAATTATGAGAAGCATCCTGCATACGTACAACATCAAACCAACGTTTACCTTCCCAGACAAATTCCTTATCGCGTTCGTGCAATATAGCCAATTCGTTTGCTTCAAAACTACCGTCAGCGTATTCGTGCCCGGCATAGTCGTCGCCATAAGCACGCTTACGTACATCATTAACATAAGTACTGCATGATTCACCTAATCCGTTTGCCACTTCGGCCATCATAAGCAAAGCGTCCGCATAGCGATAGATAATAATATCCGTATCATAAATACGATTGTTATTAGAGTTAATTGAACCTATGCCTTTTTTCATAACGCAGCCAAAACTTGCAGGATCTTTATCTTCTTGAGTATAATATTCCAAAAAGGTTACATCACGACGAGTATCTTTTTCATCATAGGCAGACCAGAAATCATAGGTATATTCATGCCTGAATACACCGCCAGTCCCTTTCAGATTCAAAGTGTCGGTTTCTATCCGCTTGCTGTCACGTCCATACACCTGTCCGATAAATACTGCATCCTGATATAAAAATTGCCCAGCCCAGTTGGTTGCTTCACCGTCGGCAAAGTGTAATGTGAAAATAATCTCTTTATTATTACGATTGGAAGTACTGAAAACATTTTCAAAATCGGACAGTAATTCAAACTTACCTATAATCTGATTCAAAGCTGCTTGAGCAACCTTCAAATCAGTTGTTCCGGTAGCAGTATGTCCGGTAATGGTCACTTTAGCAGCCCACATATATATTTCCGCTTTCAACATCAGGGTAGCAGCTTTGGACCATATTGTTTTATCGTAACTATTTGTCACTGTAATATCTGCATAATTATTCTCTGATTTTTGAATATCACCTTTTATAAATTCAAGCGTTGCTTCCGCTGTCGCACGTTCCACATAAAATTTGTCCGCAGTCACCTTGCCATTCAAGAGTTCAACTTCAGTGACAATAGGCACTCCCCCATACGTCTTATAAAGCATGAAATAATATAATGCCCTCAATCCATACGCTTGAGCCAAATAGTGTTTTCTGTTTGTATCATCCAGGAAACTGCATTCATTCTCTACTTGCTGAATAAAATGATTGACTTGCATGATTGGAGAATAAAGACCGTACCAATTACTAATACCCGGCCTGTCTTGATCAATTACATTGGAACGGAGATTAGCATAGTTCAAACTAGTATTTTCAGATGAAGTTCCTACACGTTGTGTTCCACCACGAACTTCTCCTAGAACATAGAACATATCATAATAACTTCTCAGTTGAGAATGCATACCTGTCATATATCCATCAACTTGAGCTTCATTATTCCAATAGTTTCCACTTCCGAAATAATCCTCGGGAGTCAAATCCAAAGCATCGCATGATGTATAGAGGACAGAGGATACAAATAAAGAAATGATGTATATTATTTTTTTCATAATCTGTCTTTTTTATATGTTAGAAAGAAACGTTGATACCAAAAATTACAGTGCGAGGCAATGGATATCCACCGTTGTTATCCGCCTTTTCAGGTGAGAACAAGTGCTTCGCTTCTGTCAGATAACCTAAGTTTTGTCCTGTCACAGATAATTCCACGTTACTCAATTTAGCTTTTTGCACCCATATCGACGGTAACCGATAAGTTAGCGACAGTTCACGAAGTGCCAGATAATTACCATTATACACAAACATGGAAGAACTACGGCAATAGTTTCTCTTTCCCAACTGATCCGCCCAAACATATGTAGGATATTTAGCGTTCGGATTGTCCGGTGTCCAAGTATCCTTAGTTTCCTGGATAGTATTATATGTACCTTGCGCGCAAGCCATAATCCACATTGATTTCCAGTCTACCGCTTTGAACCCTAAAGCATAGTCGAAACGCGCCGATAACGTCAAGTCTTTCCAGCTCACCGTAGTATTGAAACCGCCTGTCCACTTCGGTACCGTATTTCCGACCTTTACCATATCATAATTATCAATCACGCCGTCCCCATTGACATCTTTCCATTTTACGTCACCTGGCTGAATAGGTAGTGCGTTTTCTTTTTGGCTGTCGGACAATTTATTATAACCTTCTGCCCCTCCATATAAAGGTCTGCCGGTCGATCCATTATTACCGGACGTAATATCAATCAAACCAGCCGGTATCTCATCCTGTGATTTATAGATACCATCAGCGATAAACATATACAAGTCACCCGGACGTTGTCCTTCCTGATAGCCTCCTACCCACATTTTAGCGTCACCATAGCCGGTATATACCTGATATGCATCTTGTCGATTACGTTCCAGCCCGTTATCCGGCAACGCTACGACCTTATTTTTGTTCAGTGCTCCATTCCAGTTCAGATTCCATTTCCAGTCTTTCCGGTCAATAATACGGAAAGCCAGTTCAAACTCAAATCCTTGATTCTGGAACTTACCGTTATTGGAAACCACAGAACCTACTCCAGACGTGGAAGGTACGGTGATATTAGCATATTTATCACTAGTCAGACGATTATAATAGGTCAAATTAGCATTAATACGATTTTCGAGAAAGCCTAAGTCAAGACCGATTTCAAAAGTTCTGGATTTCTCCCACATCAGATAAGGATTAGGAATACTTCCCAAAAGAAATCCCGTAGCGCCATTGTAAGTATTACTACCGTATGACCCCTGTACGGTATAATTGCCTACAAAGTTCTTGTTGACATTACCGTTCAGACCGAAACTTGCACGTAATTTACCAAATGAAAGTATATCGCTTGTGTTTGCCATAAATTTCTCTTTGCTGAAAACCCACCCGGTCGAAACACCCGGAAATACTCCCCAACGGTTTTCTTTTGCCAGTTTAGAATAACCGTCTTTTCTAAGTACCAGTGACAAGAGATATTTTGATTGATAATCATAATTTACACGTCCGAAGAAAGACATGATACGTTGACGTGAATGCCAAGAGTCAATAGAGCGTTTTCCCTCTTCTTTTGACGTATACTGTAAATCCATAAAGTCGTCGGTCGGGGCTCCCGAACCGGATGCATTGAAACCTTTATTATAAGAATCATAATATTCGAAACCAGCCATCGCATCCAGATAATGATCTTTGTTTATCTGATAATTATAATTTAATACAGCATTATAGGTCTGATCCAGTGTGCGGTCATAATAAGCAGAGGTGCTGCGTGAAGTAACCTTATTTCCCGGAGAACTTAAATAATCCTTATTAAAGCTTTCGTCCTTTTCTTCCTGATAATACCAGATTGCACCAAGCTTTAACGAAAGTCCTTTCATGAAGTTTACAGTGAAAGATTGATTCATTGTAAACTTATCAGTGTTCTGATCCCGGACAAACTTATCAAAATTATACTGCTGATTACCATCCCCGGAGTTAGGGCCTAACAGCATCTCTCCATCTGCATTGTAACCGCGGAAAGTAGGAGGCAATGACAAACAACGAGAAAAATAATTAGCCTCTGCTGTCTGAGTTGCAGGCAACCCGTTCCAAGTAGCGTCCGCAAAATTAAAACTGGAACTGGAAGTTAACCATTCTTTCAGCTTATAATCAGCATTGAAGGTAAAGGTTATACGCTTATACCAGTTGCCGTATGCCGTACCGTCACTCTTATTATAACCTAACCCGGCATAGTAGTTCCCTTTTTCATTTCCGCCACTTACACTTAAATTATAATCCTGTGAAAATGCTGGAGTTTGGACGTTGAAATCTGCGATGTCTGTGTTTTTATAAATAAGTTTATCCCCATAGATAGGGTCGATCATTGTTTGCCAACCCTGATCCAACAAAAAAGCCAGATTATCAGTATATTTCATTGTACTCCAAATAGCAGAACTCGTTTTGTTTCCATCCAGAGGGGTCACCCCGTCACTCGCAAAATAAGCATTACCTGTACCGTAAGGAGTAGCACTAGTCAATGAACTAAGTGAAGACCATGCCTTCACAGCGCTTCCGTCCGGATGTTTCATATCTCCCATATAAGCATTCTTATATCCCATACGCATCCAATAAATATAATCTCCGGCATCAAGAAACTCATAGGAATTTTTGAAATAGTTTAACCCGAACTTTGCTTTCAGGTTCACTTCTGCTCTTCCGCTTTTTCCGCGCTTGGTTGTAACAAGGATTACACCATCATTGGCACGTGCACCATAGATTGCAGTAGCACCGGCATCTTTCAATACTTCCATTGATTCAATATCATCCGGATTGATATCACTCAAAGAAGAACGTACCTGTCCATCAATCAGAATCAGAGGAGAGCCAGAACCATCAAAGTTAGTACCTCCACGAAGGACCAGCGTCGGTGTACTGCCCGGATTACCGGAAGTCTGGCTAACGGACAAACCTGCAACAGCTCCGGATAATGCCTGACCGGGATTTGAATACAATCCCTGCTTCAATGTTTCTTCTTTTACCTTGGAAATTGAGTTGGTAACTTTAGTACGCAACTGTTTACCGCCATAACCGGTTACTACCACTTCTTCCAGCATCTCAGAATCTTCTTTCATCTGAATCCGGAAAGAAGTCTTTCCTTTAAGATCAATTGTTTGTACTTGATATCCGATATACGAAACTCTGATTTTTCCGTCCGGATTCATGTTTAATACAAATTTACCATCGATGTCAGTAATGGTACCATTTGTTGTACCCACTTCGACAACACTCGCTCCGATGATTGGTTCACCAGCAGCATCGCTTACCACACCGGTAATTGTTTTTGTCTGTGCCATAGCCCCTATGGAGCAGAAAAGACACAACATAAGCAAAAGGATGTCTTTTTTCATTAGTATTACTTTTAGTTAATAATTGAAATAATTTTAGATACTTATCTAAGTCCAATTAGAACTAATCTTCCGGTAATACCTCATCTCCCTACGTCAGATTCCTCTTTAGAATTTTCATCGGAGCAAAAACATATTCGCAAAATCGACCTGTTTTCTACCTATTTAAGATATAACTCTTCCCTTTTATTCATGACTTTAATAATGCATATTTTTATATTTAATAGCATATATAAGAAAATAATTTATTAAATACTTTGCAGATATTAATAATATAAATATATTTGCAGCGATTTAAGATATACATATCGGTGATTTATATCTAAATCCTCTATAAGATAGAAGAAAATATGAATAAATAACTCAACTAAGTTCTAATTGAACTTATGCATTCACTTGTAACCACTATCTATTCATTCACCAATAATACTTATAAAAACAGGCATTTATTTATTGACAACACCACACTTATTCAATTCTCTAGGGGTTGTTGTAGAACCAAAATCAATTACCGGTATAATGACAGATTGCATAAGCAAAACAGAGTCATCTATATAAGTGTAACAGCAACAGGTATCACAAATGGTACGGATTCTTTAAGTCCCCGACAATTATTGAGCCCCAGGACGATTACTTCAAACGTTTGCTCATGTTTGTTAACTACAACTCCAATAAATTTGTTCAGACCTCCTTCACCATACCTATATATCACATCGTTTTGAGAAATCTAAAGCAATGCTTTAGGAGGTGTAAAGCATAGCTTTTGCCTACTTAAAGCAGTGCTTTATAAAATCCTAGAAGTTTGTTTCAACTACAAGAAGGAAAAATATACGCGATGAGTATAATTTATGCTATAAGCATATTCAGATTTACTATAATGAAATAAAGACTTGCTATAATGAAAAATGGAAGTGAACTCCTCGCACCCCATCCTTTATCCACTAACACAGACAAACAGGGAAAAGTGAAGAAATGAATGTTTTTCAAAAAAAGAAAACCTTACCAGTGATGAATCCAAAATAAGGGGTTGAATTCAGCACTGGCGGTTTCTTGTCAAATTCTGCGTAACTGACAACACCTGAACATCATCTGCGTTACGCTTCATATATACTTGCAGACTTTTATCTTGCCGGCTTCTCTACGTGCTTTACTAAATAAAAGTATCTTTAACTATCAACAGTGATATCTCAAAGAAGCTCTTTACAAAGCATATAACCACGAATCATCATACGAGGTATATGGAAAGGTCCTTTAAAAAGATTCCCCTTAGCGGGTTGGGCCACAGTACCGTCGCGATGAAGATAACCATACCATTCCCCATATTCCTTATCCGGGAAATGAGCATAAGCCCAATCACTCACCTGTTGATGCATCTGAAGATATTTTTCATCTCCGGTAGCCTGATAAGCATATAAAGTGGCAATAATAGCTTCTGTTTGCGGCCACCAGAATTTCATATCCTGAGAATAGTCCTGAACAGGAAGATTCCGACAGTCACGGAAATTGATAATTCCTCCGAATTCCTTGTCCCATCCCCACTCCCAAGACCAATCAAGAATCTGAAGAGCCAACTGAAGTAAGTCCTTATCCCAATTACGATATTTAGCTTCTTCCATGATAAACCACGCAGTTTCAATACAGTGCCCCGGGTTTATAACGCGCCCGTTACAAGTATCTATGAATTCACCGTCAGGTCCCACCATTTCAAGCAAAGCTTTAAACTCCGGATGAATAAAATATTTACGTAACGCTGCAATCGAAGTATCTATCTGCTCTGTCAACGACGGATCATCAATAACCATACGGATACGAGAAGCCGTGTTAATCAAGATCATTGTTATAGAATGACCTCTTGAAGGCAGAGTAGGCAAATATTTTGGCTCAAGAAATCCCGGAGTATTCAGGAAATGCAAGGTACGTTTAAATATATCCAAAGCTTTTTTCGCATATTCTTTTTCACCTGTTGCTAATGCATACTCAGCCATTGCTATTGCAGCAAAACCTTCAGAAAACACATAACGGCGTTTACGCAAGGGCTTTCCGTCTTCTGTAACTTCAAAAAACATATGTCCGTCCGTATCAAAACAATGTGCTTCGATAAAATCAATACAACTTTTTGAGGCTGCCAGCCATTGAGGATTCTTTTCTATATTATTATATGCATATGCAGCTATAAATCCAAAACGTCCCTGAAACCAAACCGACTTGGTAGTATCTATCAAACTACCGTCACGATTAACGCATGTATACACCCCTCCATGTTCTCTATCTAACCCATACTTCATCCAAAACGGCATAATATTATTTATTATATCGTCTTTATATGATATAGCCCACTTACTCAAATATTCTGTTGTATTCATGCTATGCGTTTTTAAAATTTATTGCATCGGTCAAAAAAATGAATAGCTTCAAGTTCCGCTTTCATCTGCGCTTCTTCCTCATCTGTCATATTCTGAAACGGAGTACGGTTCTTGCCCAAATCAAGCCCTATCAACTTCATGATACGTTTTCCGCCGACAATATTCCCACGGAAATGACAAATCACGTTTATTACTTCTTGTGAGAAGTTTTGGCGTTCGCGAGCAGTTTCTATATCACCTGCCTCCCAAGCCTCAATAATACCGACCAATTCTTTACCGTTATAATTAGTTGTTCCTCCAATGCCACCTTGAGCGCCTCCCATAGCCAGACAAGGAAGAATTGTCTCATCCTGTCCATGCAGCATATCGAATTTTCCATTTTTATATAAACGACATTGGTTATATTCATACATACTCTCAAAAGTATATTTAATACCTGCAAAATTGGGAACACGACCGTCTACCGCTTCCAATAGCTTAACCATTGGTAAAAAAGCACCATTGAACGCCGGAATATGATAATAATAGAAAGGCAGTTCGGGTGCCCCGGCTGCTATTTCTTCGATATATTTTACCAGTTCCTCAATACGACCAATCTTCGGAAAAGGAGGAGCCATAGCACCAATCCCCCATGCGCCTATTTTTTGTGCATGCTCTGCCAACATACGGCTAGCCTTTACACAGCAGCTACCAACATGCACTATAACCTTAAAACCCTCAGGAGCAACAGAAACCCAACGTTCGGCCAATCGCATACGTTCTTCTTCTGTCAACATATAGCCTTCACCGGAAGAACCATTGATAAACACTCCTTGCAGTCCATTCTTTACCAGCATCTTAGCATATGCTTCAATTGGTTCTAAATTCACCTCACCATTCTCATAAAAAGGAGTAAACGGTGCGTCAATAAGTCCTTTAATTCGTTCCATTATTTTATTTTTTATAAAGTTATATATACTCTTAATCTACCATATTATCTGTCTTCGGCCTTAAGAAATAGATTTGAAGTACCAATGCCACAGCCACTACAATGCTCAACATTGCAAATCCCTGTCCCAAGCTTCCTCCATCCGTCCATTTCCCTAACACTTCTGTCACAGCAGCTCCGGCAAACACGCCGGTCATATTCATAATACCATAAGCCGTTGCACGATGTTTCGCCGATACAAACTGACATAAAATAGGCATATTATTAGCGTCAAATATTCCAAAGCCAATTCCGAAGAGTAAGCCTGCACCAATCACGCTAACAAAACTATGTCCAAAACCCAGCAGAAGTAAAGCCGGTATAGTCATTCCCAAACCGATAGCTCCGGTATAGACCCGTCCACGAATATTTTTTTGTACCCAACGGTCTGACAAGATGCCACCTAAAATAACGCCGATAAAAGAAGAAACTGCAATCGTTATGGTAGATATCGGGCCGGCTTCGGACATCGGAATATTCAAACTATCTGCAAATAAGGTCGGAAGCCAATTCTTTGTTGCCCACCCCGGAAGACTGGGAGCAGCAAAATAGAAAAGAATAATCCAAAATGCCCAGTTAGTAAACAGTAAGGAAAGCCCACTTATTATAGAAGGTTTCTTTTCTCCAGGAACATTATCTATTTTCTTGCTAGAAACATTATGAATAGGATTTTCTTTCAAAAATAATATGAGTACCAAAGAATAGACAATCCCCACGATACCAAACCAATGAAAAGTAGCCTGCCAGGAGAAAGCCGCAGCAGCCGTAGCTCCAAAACCACCAATAGCCTGCCCTACATATAAACCGGTCATGTGTACTCCCACTGCCAAAGAACGTGACTTCCCTTCGTGCCAGTCAGCAATTAACGACAAAGCCGAAGGAATATACAATGCTTCACTGACTCCCATTATAGCACGCAGCCAATAAAGTTCATGAAAATCATGGGCATACCCCATCAAGAAAGTGACAGCGGACCAAACAAAAAGACTACCGACAACTAGCCACTTACGATTTACCCTATCCGCTATAATCCCGGCAACGGGACTCATAAAACCATAGATCCACAAAAATATAGCCATTAAAGCCCCAAAAGCTTCTGCTTTATTCAGTTCTACAATATCTACTTTCATAGCTTCTTGCATAGTAGAAAGCATTTGGCGGTCCATATAATTAAGAAGTGCCACTATCCACAATAAACCGACTACTACCCAAGGATAAATACTTTTGTTTTTCATATAAAGCAATTTTTATGTTTCACTCGCATTAAATTATTGCAAACATAATACTATTTTTATTATAAGCCAAATATTTAATTAAATATTTTATTATATATTCGAGGATTACTAAATGGACTAGAGTCTATAACACTTTATGCATGAAAAAGGTAGTGCCTTCTGCTATGGACGACACTACCTTTTCCATATAAAAACAACAATAATTCAGAGCTTCACTTTGGCTATCAGTTTACGTATTTTACCACTACCAATAACCGGAGCATGAGGATCTTCCGGATATACAATCACAAACTGCCCCGGAAGCAAACTAACATAGGTAGTAGGACGATCTGAATACAGAGCACAATCTTCTTCTTTTGAATATGCCTTAGTCTCGTTTTGCAAATCTTCTAAAGCTTTCCAACCAATCATTTCCTCACCCTCCAACAAGATATGTACATCAATATAGTCATGATGCAATTCTAAAACCTGCTGATCAGAAGTTACGCACTCCGGATTCACATTATTAATAAATAGATGATCACCATCAACCTCAATACGCCCCAAATCGGCATGAAGCAAATCATGTGTTTTCACATAGTCAAACAAAGACTTAAACAAAGGGTGAAGTCCTTCAATCCGCTGACTATTTTGCAGATTAGATACAATCATATTTTTCCTTTCATTTATAATTAAACAATAATCGCACAAACATAAGTCTTATATTTAATATTCGGTTTATTATTAATAAAAATATTTATTATATTAAACCTGACACTCAAAAGCCCTTTATTATTATTTCCGACGAAAAAATATCAGAAATTGAGAATATAATAAATTCAAAGACAAGAAATCTCTATTAATAAATAAATTTATTATCTTTGCGGGAAAGAATAAAGAAGAACTAAGATGAAACAACATTTACTGAAAGAAATAGAAGTAGGGACTAAAAACGCTCTTCTTAAGAAGAAGATTATCACACATTATATATATAATGGTAGTTCAACTATTACGGATTTAGCAAAGGAGCTAGATCTTAGTGTCCCAACTGTCACAAAATTCATTAGTGAAATGTGTGAGGAGGGCTATATAAATGATTACGGCAAACTGGAAACGAGTGGAGGGCGCTATCCTAGCTTATACGGCCTAAATCCCGAATCAGGATACTTCATTGGAGTAGATATCAAGAAATTTGCAATTAACATAGGCCTGATCAACTTTAAAGGTGATATGGTAGAGTTAAAGATGAATATCCCTTTCAAATCAGAAAATACGTCGGAAGCACTTGAAGAATTATGTAAACTTATCTTGCAATTTATAAAGAAAGTAGATATTGATAATGATAAAATATTAAATATCAATATAAATGTTTCCGGCAGAGTCAATCCGGAATCCGGATATAGTTTCAGCCAGTTCAACTTCGAAGAAAGACCGCTGGCGGAGGTGTTGACTGAAAAAATCGGATTTCGAGTAACAATTGACAATGATACACGCGCCATGACATACGGAGAATATATGAAAGGGTGCGTAAAAGGAGAAAAAGATATTATTTTTGTAAATGTCAGCTGGGGGCTGGGTATCGGCATTATTATTGACGGGAAAATATATACCGGCAAATCGGGATTTTCCGGAGAATTCGGGCACACAAATGTTTTCGATAATGAAATCATCTGCCATTGTGGGAAAAAAGGTTGCCTGGAGACTGAAGCATCAGGCTCTGCTCTTCATCGAATATTAATAGAACGTATCCAGAACGGAGAAAGTTCTATTTTATCCAACAGGATTTTGTCAAAAGACAATGTTTTGACTTTAGATGAAATTATCGCTTCTGTAAATAAAGAAGATCTGCTTTGTATTGAAATCGTAGAAGAAATAGGCCAAAAACTAGGAAAACAGATTGCCGGATTAATTAATATCTTTAATCCGGAACTAGTTATAATAGGCGGAACCTTATCACTGACAGGCGACTATATTACCCAGCCTATCAAAACAGCAGTACGTAAATACTCGCTCAACCTGGTAAATAAGGATTCTGCTATTATGACCTCCAAATTAAAAGACAAAGCCGGTATTGTCGGAGCCTGTATGCTGGCACGCAGTAGAATGTTTGAAAGTTAAATTATTGTTTCAAGCTCTACAATAAAGGCTAATCTGAGAGATTTAAAATTTAAGGCTAAAAAATTGTCGGATTCTTTTTGTTTTCTCAAATAAAGCTGTAATTTTGCACGCCGTAAACGAGAGACAAACCGCCGCTATAGCTCAGTTGGTAGAGCAACGCATTCGTAACGCGTAGGTCGCCAGTTCAAGTCTGGCTAGCGGCTCTTGATAATAAAGCGTTAACTATCATCATAGTTAACGCTTTATTCATAATATTGAACTGCATCTGATGAAACGAAATCAAAACAGGAAATTATTCAAAAAGAAATCACGTTCTAATTATAAATTAGGATGTATTATCACTATTGTTATACTTATACCTGTTCTTTATGGTGTCTATTTGTATTGCCAACAGTTTAATACCCAAACGCAAAAAAGCAACGAACCACAAGTTAATACATCTTCTCAAATTCCTTCCGGCAGAAATTTGGAGATCCCTGTCTCATTAGCTCCCAAACAAGAGCAAATCATTCGACATACAGGATATACCGTTTCTTATAATAAAGATTTAAAACTTCCGAATTGGGTATCCTATGAACTTACCCGACAAGAAACCAAAGGAAAAGAAAAAAGAAGTAACCGTTTCATTGCCGATCCATTAGCAATAGGGACTATTGCAACAAATGCGGATTATACACGTTCAGGATATGATAAAGGACACATGGCACCGGCTGCAGATATGAAATGGAGTCCGAAAGCGATGAAAGAGTCGTTCTATTTTAGCAATATGTGCCCACAACATCCGCAATTAAATAGAAGAGGCTGGAAAAATCTGGAAGAAAAGATCCGGGACTGGGCTATTGCAGACAGCGCTGTCATCGTTATTTGCGGACCTATCATAGAAAGAGAATCGAAAACAATCGGAAAAAATAAAGTTGCAGTACCCCAACAGTTTTTCAAAGTAGTCCTCTCTCCTTTTGTCAAACCCATGCGAGCCATTGGTTTCTTATTCAATAATGAACAAGCAACAGATCCTCTTCACTCATATGTAGTTACCATAGACAGTATCGAACGACTTACACACATGGATTTCTTTGCAACTCTACCTGATGAAATTGAAAACAAAATAGAAGCCGAAGCCAATTATCACCAGTGGCCGAATTAACTATCTGTTTGGTAAACAGCAAGTAACCCATATATCTTTTCTTATTAGTTTCACATGTGGCACTAATAAGAAATTGCAATTCAACCAAAACAATCTGCCGATCCGGCTCTTTAAATATAAAGAAAAACTAAATAAATTCTATTCCTTTTCAGCGATTCATCACAGAAAGAAATCACTCCTATCCAAATTCTTCCTATCTTTGGCACAGCAAAAAAATAACGTCTCATAAGATGAAGAAAAGAAAGATTTTATTGACAATTCTGGTCGGAGCCATTTTCCTATGCGCCATTGTAGGAGGCACTGTTTATTACTATCTGTTTGCTCCTCAGTTCCACCCCTCCAGAACCGTGTATATTTATGTAGATCGGGACGACACGGCCGACTCCATATTTAATAAAATAAAACGTTCAGGACATATAAAGAACTTCACCGGCTTCTATTGGATGTCTAAATACAAGAATTTCAATCAGAATATACATACCGGACGCTATGCTATTCGCCCGAATGACAATGTATACCATGTGTATAGCCGTTTCTCCAGAGGCTATCAAGAGCCTATGAATCTCACTATTGGAAGTGTACGGACTATAGACCGCCTTGCACGGAGTATAGGTAAACAACTTATGATAGATTCTATCGAAATAGCTCGTCAACTATTCGACTCTACCTTTCAGTCCAAGTTGGGATATGACAGTAAAACGATTCCATGTCTTTTTATTCCGGAAACTTACCAGGTATATTGGGATATGAGCGTAGACGATTTTTTTCAGCGCATGCAAAAAGAGCATGAACGCTTCTGGAATAACGAACGGCTAGCTCGGGCTACGGCAATCGGAATGACTCCGGAAGAAGTCTGCACACTCGCTTCGATCGTAGAAGAAGAGACCAATAATAATGAAGAAAAACCGTTGGTAGCAGGTCTCTATATCAACCGTTTACAAAAAGATATGCCTCTACAGGCAGATCCTACCATAAAATTCGCCTTGCAAGATTTCGCCTTAAGACGTATCACTAACGAGAATCTTAAAGTAAATTCACCGTATAATACTTATATAAATACCGGATTACCCCCCGGTCCCATCCGCATTCCTACTAAAAAAGGAATAGACAGCGTATTAAACTATACAAAACATAACTATATATATATGTGCGCGAAAGAAGATTTCTCAGGAACTCATAATTTTGCCTCCAATTATGCCGACCACATGGCAAATGCAAGAAAATACTGGAAAGCACTGAATGAAAGAAAGATTTTCAAGTAATTCTGTGATAAAACGAACTGAAAAGGCTATCTTTGCGCGATATAATAACAAACTGTGATCAACACTAATAAAAGAAATATATGAGCAAGCAACTCTTACTTGGCGACGAAGCCATTGCACAAGCTGCACTGGATGCCGGACTTTCAGGTGTTTACGCCTACCCCGGTACTCCTTCAACTGAGATTACGGAATATATTCAAATGGCCCCTATAACGACCGAACAGAATATACACAACCGTTGGTGTACCAATGAAAAAACAGCTATGGAAGCTGCGTTGGGTATGTCTTTCGTTGGTAAACGGGCATTAGTTTGTATGAAGCACGTAGGTATGAACGTAGCTGCCGACTGTTTTGTCAACTCTGCCATCACAGGCGTGAAAGGCGGATTGATCGTGATAGCAGCAGACGACCCCAGTATGCACTCTTCGCAGAACGAACAAGACAGCCGTTTCTACGGAGATTTCTCACTGATTCCCATGTACGAACCCAGCAATCAGCAGGAAGCGTATGATATGGTATACAGTGGTTTCGAATTCTCTGAAAAATTGGGCGAACCTATCTTGATGCGTATGGTAACCCGCCTTGCACACTCCCGCTCTGGAGTAGAACGCAAAGCACAAAAACCACAGAATGGCATCTCTTTCAGCGAAGATCCTCGTCAGTTCATCTTGTTACCTGGAAATGCCCGTAAACGCTACAAAGTATTACTTGCGCGCCAAGACGAGTTTATCAAAGCTTCGGAAGAATCACCTTATAATAAATATACAGATGGTCCTAACAAAAAGTTAGGAATTATCGCTTGTGGCATCGGCTACAACTATCTGATGGAAAACTATCCTGAAGGTTGCGAATATCCGGTACTTAAAATCGGCCAGTATCCATTGCCTAAAAAGCAATTACATCAATTGATTGACTCCTGTGACGAAATCCTCGTTCTGGAAGACGGACAACCATTTGTAGAAAAACAATTGAAAGGTTATCTGGGCATCGGCGTTAAAGTAAAAGGACGCTTGGACGGCACTCTGTCACAGGATGGAGAATTAAATCCGGACTCTGTAGCCCGCGCCGTAGGCAAAGAGAATAAATCGGAATTCGGCATTCCTTCTGTCGTAGAAATGCGTCCGCCTGCACTTTGCGAAGGTTGCGGACATCGCGATATGTATATCACACTAACCGAAGTTCTGAAAGAAGAATACCCATCTCATAAAGTATTCAGCGACATCGGCTGTTACACATTAGGCGCGAATGCTCCTTTCAATGCAATCAACTCATGCGTAGACATGGGCGCCTCCATCACGATGGCGAAAGGTGCGGCTGACGGAGGTCTTTTCCCGGCTGTAGCTGTCATCGGAGACTCCACATTCACCCATTCCGGAATGACCGGACTATTAGATTGTGTGAACGAGAATGCCAGTGTAACCATCGTCATCTCCGACAATGAAACTACCGCCATGACAGGCGGACAGGACTCTGCCGGAACCGGACGTATCGAAGCGATCTGTGCAGGTATCGGAGTAGATCCGGCTCATATCCGCGTCGTTACTCCGTTGAAGAAAAACTATGAGGAGATGAAGCAAATCATTCGCGAAGAGATCGAATACCGTGGTGTATCTGTCATTATTCCACGTAGAGAGTGTATCCAGACATTAGCACGCAAAAAAAGAAGTAAGTAAGCCATGAAGAAAGACATCATATTATCAGGAGTCGGTGGACAGGGAATTCTGTCTATTGCTACAGTGATCGGCAAAGCTGCCTTGAAAGAAGGATTATATATGAAACAAGCAGAAGTGCACGGAATGAGCCAACGCGGAGGAGATGTTCAATCCAACCTCCGTATCAGCGACCAGCCGATTGCTTCAGACTTGATCCCATCAGGTAAATGCGACCTTATCATTTCATTGGAACCCATGGAAGGATTGCGCTACCTCCCTTATCTTAGCCCTAACGGTTGGTTAGTGACTAACGAAACTCCGTTTGTCAATATCCCCAATTATCCGGAAGCAGACAAAGTAATGGCAGAAATCAATAAGCTGCCTCACAAAATTGTGTTGAACGTAGACAAAGTAGCCAAAGAAGTAGGCTCCGCCCGCGTTGCCAACATAGTCTTACTGGGAGCAACCATTCCATTCCTTGGCATCGACTACGGAAAAGTACAAGACAGCATCCGTGAAATCTTCCTGCGCAAGGGAGAAGCAATTGTAGAAATGAATCTTAAAGCATTGGCTGCCGGCAAGGAAATTGCAGAAAAGCTAATGTAATAACAGGCATTATCATGAATACACAATACTGGGAAGAAGAACTAGAAACCATGAGCCGGGAGAAGTTGCAGGAATTACAACTTCGACGGCTTAAGAAAACAATCAATATAGCTGCAAACTCCCCATATTACAAAGAAGTTTTCAGCAAACATGGCATCACTGCAGATAGCATACAATCATTAGACGATATCCGCAAATTGCCCTTTACTACCAAAGCCGATATGCGTGCCCACTATCCTTTCGGGCTGGTAGCAGGTGATATGAGCAATGATGGTGTACGTATTCACTCTTCTAGTGGTACTACCGGAAACCCGACAGTTATTGTTCATTCACAGCACGATCTCGACTCCTGGGCCAACCTGGTAGCCCGCTGCCTGTACGCAGTAGGAATACGCAAGACCGACGTCTTCCAAAACAGCTCCGGATACGGTATGTTTACAGGAGGGTTAGGCTTCCAATACGGTGCAGAACGCCTGGGCTGTCTGACAGTCCCTGCCGCAGCCGGAAACAGTAAACGACAGATTAAATTCATCAACGACTTCAAGACTACCGCTTTACATGCTATCCCCAGCTATGCCATCCGCCTTGCCGAAGTCTTTCAGGAAGAAGGCCTTGATCCCAAAGGAACCACACTGAAAACGCTGGTTATCGGTGCTGAACCTCACACCGACGAACAACGCCGGAAAATAGAAAAGATGCTGGGCGTAAAAGCATACAACAGCTTCGGTATGACAGAAATGAACGGTCCCGGTGTTGCTTTCGAATGTCAGGAACAAAACGGAATGCACTTCTGGGAAGACTGTTATCTGGTAGAAATTATCGATCCGGAAACAGGAGAACCCGTTCAGGAAGGAGAAATCGGAGAATTAGTACTTACGACTCTCGACCGGGAGATGATGCCGTTAATCCGCTATCGCACCCGTGACTTAACCCGTATTCTTCCGGGAAAATGCCCCTGCGGCCGCACGCACATCCGTATTGATCGTATCAAGGGACGCAGTGATGATATGTTCATTATCAAGGGAGTAAATATCTTCCCGATGCAAGTAGAAAAGATACTCGTACAATTTCCCGAATTAGGCAGCAATTACCTGATTACACTGGAAACAGTCAACAACCAAGACGAGATGATCGTCGAAGTAGAATTAAGCGACCTTTCCACTGACAATTATATTGAACTGGAGAAGATCCGCAAGGATATAACCCGCCAATTAAAGGATGAAATATTGGTGACTCCCAAAGTTAAACTGGTAAAAAAAGGCTCTCTCCCGCAAAGCGAAGGAAAAGCCGTCCGAGTAAAAGACTTAAGAGACAACAAGTAACAATTCAAATTTCCATGTGCTAATATACCAACCGCTGTTCACCATGCGGAATGGAATATTAGCACATTATTTAATTAATATCATACAGCATGCAATTACTTAAAAAAAGAATCCTGCAAGACGGAAAGTGCTACGAAGGAGGTATCCTGAAAGTAGACGGTTTTATTAATCATCAAATGGACCCTGTCCTGATGAAATCAATCGGAGTTGAGTTTGTCCGCCGTTTTGCAGCCACAAACGTAAATAAGATTATGACAATCGAAGCCAGCGGCATCGCCCCTGCTATCATGACAGGCTACCTGATGGATTTACCAGTTGTATTTGCAAAGAAGAAGTCTCCTAAAACCATCCAGAATGCACTAAGCACCACTGTGCACTCATTCACTAAAGATCGTGATTATGAAGTCGTTATCAGTGCCGATTTCCTCACTCCAAATGACAATGTTCTTTTCGTGGATGACTTCCTCGCGTATGGCAATGCCGCATTAGGCATTATCGACCTCATCAAGCAATCCGGAGCAAACTTGGTAGGAATGGGATTCATTATTGAAAAAGCCTTCCAAAATGGGCGTAAAAAACTTGAGGAGCAAAGCGTCAGAGTAGAAAGCCTGGCTATCATTGAAGACTTATCCAATTGCTGCATTAAAATCAAAGACGAGTAGATTAATTGGCGAGTAGATTAATTAGGATTGAAATACTGCCCTTTATCTTTCGTTCTTTTCCCATATTGCACCGCATGCTGCGGACAAACATGATAACATGCCAGGCATGAGGTGCAATCCATCCCCCAAACAGGCTTTCTGCCCATCATCATAATATTCCCTACCGGACAACTCTTCTCACAACGCTTACATCCAATACAAGCATCCGTAGTATAAAAATTCCCGGGAGACATCTGAAAGCGATTAAATAAAGGATTGATAATCCTCGTCTTAATAAAAGGAATACTCCCTTCATGACAAAGAAACAACTCCTCTCTCCTACTTATTGAAGCATTTATTTGATTGAGAGTCGGAATAGCATCTGCCAGTTTTTTCTCCTCCAATTCTTTCTTATCTACGTCAAAACCGGGAAGCAATACATAATTATTGGGCATAGTCACAGAAAAGCCTGCATGACACTTCCAGCCTTTATGACTCAAAGCCTTCTCCAGCACCTGCTGCGTAAGCCCGGTATCATCCCCACAGGAACAAACAAAAAACAAATATTGTCTTTTATACCCCTTTAAAGAGAGTTGCCGAATAAAATTAAGTACGATTTCAGGAGGAGCCCACGAATAGATAGGAAATACAAAACCGATCTTTTCACCTGCCTGCAAACTAAACTCCAATGCTTCATTCTTTAGCGCATCGGGAATAAAAACCAACTCTTCTTTTTGCTCTTTGGAAAGCTGATTTGCAATCCACTTAGAATTACCTGTACCGGAGAAATAAAATATCATAGAAAAGTATATAAAAAAAGCCGCATCGACGATGTGATGAAACTCTGATAGAACAAGATTTGAGCGCTCGCCCTCTTTGTAATCCACCGGCTTAAAGCTGTCCCGAAGGATGTGGCCCGCCATTGAAGA
>ERZ857998.510-NODE-510-length-54171-cov-5.072622_pt1 | contig 54171 bp, 49 predicted proteins | sample MGYA00519954_ERZ857998 | MGnify/ENA primary metagenome ERZ857998 (study PRJEB31778, sample SAMEA3449424) | human gut metagenome | biome: human gut; feature: human-associated habitat; material: faeces | place: United Kingdom | collected 2010/2012 ...
GCTTGCCACCTACGTATTACCGCGGCTGCTGGCACGTAGTTAGCCGTGGCTTCCTACTCGGTTACCGTCATTTGTTCGTCACCGAAAACAGAGGTTTACAATCCGAAAACCGTCTTCCCTCACGCGGCGTTGCTGCATCAGGCTTTCGCCCATTGTGCAATATTCCCCACTGCTGCCTCCCGTAGGAGTTTGGACCGTGTCTCAGTTCCAATGTGGCCGATCACCCTCTCAGGTCGGCTACTGATCGTCGCCTTGGTAGGCCGTTACCCCACCAACTAGCTAATCAGACGCAGGCCCATCTTATGCCGATAAATCTTTGACCATCTCACCATGTGATAAAATGGCATTATGAGGTTTTAATCATCGTTTCCAATGGCTATCCCTCTGCATAAGGCAGGTTGCCTACGCGTTACTCACCCGTCCGCCGCTTTCCATCTCTTCACTTAACCGAAGTCTCATTCCAAGATTTCTCGCTCGACTTGCATGTGTTAGGCACGCCGCCAGCGTTCATCCTGAGCCAGGATCAAACTCTTAATTAAATGGTATTTAATCTTCCGAAGAAGTTTAAATCGTTTGAATTTCTAACTCTTTAAACGCATTAGCGTTATTTGCTAATTCTTTATCCGAATTATTCTCTAGAAATTGTCGGAAACTATCTTGCATTTCCTTTTCAGGTTGTGCTGTTAGTATCCTTTAAATCAAATTTATTTTGACTCAAATTTCTACACTATGAAGTTTTCAATGTTCTCGCCTTTTTCAAGGCTTACCCGCTCTTAGCGAGCTTTTATATTGTATCGCGTATCAGTGATTTTGTCAAGAACTTTTTTCAACTTTTCGAGGCGCTTTTTCTGTCCATTTCCATGCGAGCCATTGCCTCTTTTTTGTTGTTTTTGTTCCTGCATGTCTCCCTGACAGCTTGATTATCTTACCAAAGATATACACTCTTGTCAACGCTTTTTTCTATCTTTTTTTGACTTTTTTCCTGCCCTTTTCTCTACCCCCGTTCCCATGCCTGTTTCAGCTGTTTTTTGATTCTTCAAGATACTCTTTTCGGCCTGAAAAGACCAAACGCGAAGTACAAAATAAATCCCGTCAAATTAAACATACTGAAAAACAAATACACACCCTTTGCACCGAAGTGATCCAGCAGCATCCCGCCGAAAAACTGACAACAGATGGTGCTTAGATTGCTCCCGATGATGTAATAGGCCGAGATTGCCAGACTTCGGATATTCTCCGGTGCCAGCTTTGCAGCATAGCGGACAAGTTCGATGAGAAGAATGCCGTTGACAGCCCCCTGGCTAAAGGATAAAAGAAGCAGCATCCACCACGGAACACCAAGGCTGAATACAAAGAAACGCACAACAGAGATACCCAGAGAGATCGCCATCAGCTTTTCCATGGTAAGCATTCGTGAAAGCCGTTCACACCATGCCATAAAAGGAAACTCACTACCTACCATCAGCAGCATGACCGCACCTACCCCTGCAAGGCTCCCGCCACCATCAATATACAAAAAACTGAAATACGTATTGTTCGCCACATTTGTCCCGCCCCAGAAGAAAGCACACAGGATCAGACGACGCAGCGGCTTTACCTTAAAAACCTCCAGATAACCACGCAGGCTTCCCTCTTCATTGTGACTGCGCTGCCGCGATGTTCCCTCTCCTTTTCGGATCCAGAGGATCATAGCCACCGCCAGCAAATAGCTTCCGCTGTAGATAGGAAAGATCATAGAAAGGCCCAGACTTTCAGCAAAGAGTCCCGTTACGAATGTTCCCAGCGCAAAGCCGACGGCGCCCCAGGCTCGCAGCCCGCCAAACCCCTGTCCGCTTTCGACCGTGAAAGCATCGCTCAGCGACATGATGGGTGCCTGAAAGAAGTACATGACACCAAATACCAGCAAAAACAGCCCATACATGTGGATCCCGCCCAACACCAGACTGACCAGTGCCGCAGCCCCGCACAAAAATATCAGGATCTCGTATTTTTTTATGCTCCTGCTGTACTGTCCGCCCCAGAATGCCGATGCGAAAATAGCCACAGCAGTCCCTGTAGCCGTGATGCTCCCGATCTGTGTCCCGGAAAACCCGATCTGCTTAAGATACTGTCCTATCATCGGCGTCAGTGCTCCGATCGCCATATATGTAAAATGATACATCGCGGCATATCGCCCATAAAGATGCTTCAAAAAAATCTCCTTTCCGTCATGCTCCTGCGTTTCCTGTCATATGGTAACATTTCACTGTATTTCAGTATAGCAAATTCCCTTTTCGGAAACAATAATCCTTATAAAATCTTACGAAACCGGAGGTGCTCCCGCATGCTGATCATCCTCATCCGCACGATCGTGCTTTATTTTATCATCCTTTTCGTTATGCGCGTCATGGGAAAGGCTGAACTGTCGAAAATGTCTCCTTTTCAGATGATCGTTTCCTTCATGATCGCCGAACTCGCCGCCATGCCTATCGAATCTCCGGACATTTCCATGATCAGTGGGGTCACGGCCATCTTTACACTGTTGTTTCTGCAGGTGCTCATTTCCCTTCTTTCCATCAAAAGCGAACGGCTGAAAAATCTATTCAGCGGGTCTCCCAGCATACTGATCGAAAAAGGCAAGATCAACAAAAAAGAAATGAAACGGCTCCGGCTCACCATCAGCGATCTCCTGGAAGCTCTGCGCATCGGCGGCAGCCCCTCACTCTCCAGCGTCGAATATGCGGTCATGGAATCCAACGGGAACCTTTCCATCATCCAGAAAGCGCAGGAAAAGCCTCTTACCCCTGCAGATCTTTCTATTGCAAAGTCACCTGAATCCATGCCACTCGTCTTGATCAGCGACGGAAACTTCTACCCTCAGAACCTGCAAGCCTCCGGATGGACGGAAACTCAGATGGACAGCGAGCTTCTGGCACGCGGCGTCACCAGTCGCAGTGAAGTGTTTTTCGCGTTCTGTGATGAACAGAGTCGCCTTCACGTATTCTTAACAGACAGTTCAGATGTTTTCGCGACGGAGGTGAGCCGATGAAGGATCTTCTGATTTCCGTATGCTGCATGCTCCTTTTGCTGGTGCCGTGGGAAATCTACTCTTCCTATACAGCTGGGACGATGCACTTTTGCAGCGATGCGATCGATGCAAAGGTCCTTCCGGCCGTTACGCAAAACGATTGGGAGAATGCAAAAAAAGGGTTCGAGGAAGTTTCAGATCAATGGGATCATTACAAAAAAACAGCTGTCTGCTTCCTGAGCACCGAAGCACTCAACGAAGTAGACAGCACGATATGCAAAGCTTATTACTATATCCAGATGGAAGACGATTCAAACGCATCCGGCGAGGTTTCCGCGCTCCAGTATCAGCTCATGTATCTGCACGAAAATCAAAAGCCGACACTGGCCAATATCCTCTGATTTCTGCAAAGGCTGCCCGATTCTTAAAATCCGTATGCCTCGCTGACTTTATTCGCTCCGTCACCGATGATCTTGTACGTTCTGTCGTAGGACGCCTGAGCCTGGGCCTGGATCCCTTTGATACCCGTCTTTTCCTCCACAGTAGAAGGGTCGTCCACCGGGACGATGGAATAAGTCGGCCCAGAAGCATTCTTATACACCCAGGTCGGGATATATTTCACACCTGTCAGTGATACATCGCCTTTCTTGTTCCTTGTGATTTCCAGATCGATAAACAGTCCATCCTCCGTATTACCGGTCTTAAGGCGCATCATCTCTCTGCGCTGATTGGATAACTGATTGCCTAAAGAGAAGGCACAGAAAGTCTTGTGCGTTCCATCTTCGCTGGTAAACACATCCACAGGCTCGATCACGTGCGGATGACCACCGATGATAGCATCGACGCCCATATCACACAGCTTCTGTGCGATTTCACGCTGCCAGGAAGCTTCTGTCATCTGATATTCGATTCCCCAGTGCGGATATACGATGATGAATTCTGCGCCATCCTTTCGCATAGCCTTGATCTGCTCTTCGATCTCCTGGTAAAAACTCTCCCTGTCGTTGGGATCGAATGAATTGAGCAGCGGTGCCACTTCCGGATCGATCGCAATACCGTTGAGTCCTTTTTTATCGTCAGAACGGGGAGTCTCGTACACGTAATTGATCATGCCCACTTTTATACCGTTGATGTCCTGCACCACGTATTTTTTTTCTTCTTCTGAATGACGCGCGCCAGTATAAAGCATGCCCTTATCCTTCATGACCTGTGTTGTGCGCAGAAATCCGGTGTTGCCATAATCATAGATGTGATTGTTTGCCAGCAGGATCATATCAATGCCGCTGGCAGCGAGGGAATCCACCAGCGAGTCTGGCGATTTGAACATGGGATAACCGGAATAGCCCACTTCCTTACCCGGCAGACAGGTCTCGATATCGATGACAGAAAAATCTCCTTCCCCGTAAACATCCTTTATGTTGGAAAAGCACGGCGTAAAATCATAGTCTCCGTCTTTTTTATAAGCACTGGAACGGTAGAACGGACTGTGGATGATGATATCACCGCCGTTTCCGATCATGATCGTCTGCTCTTTTACCGGTTCTGCAGCTGCAGGCTCTGCATCCTTTGACGGCATCAGATGAAAAAGCGCAGCACCGCCGATTCCTGCCAGGATGACACAGCAGGTAACTGCGAGGATTGCTTTTTTGATACTTCGGTTACTGGATTTGTTTCGTGGATTCTTTGTTTTCATAATTTTCCCCATATAAATCCGGACTTCTTCTTATACCGTAAGTCTAACCGCATCTTCTGCAAAAAGCAAGAAAAGCTTTGCAGAAGGCTTGTTTCTCCTCTGCAAAGCTTTTTCCTCACGTTTTTCTTCTATTCGATGACGCGGTACATTTTTACCGCATCTTCTTTCCTGCAGGATTCCAGAAGTGCCACGACTTCCACACGCAGGCTGCCGTTGCCGAACTGAACGAAGATCTCATCTCCCTCCTGCACTTCAGCACCAGGCTTGGCTGTTTTATCATTGAGCAGGATCCTGCCCTGCTCACAGGCTTCTTTCGCGACTGTTCTTCTTTTTATGATCCTGGAATTTTTTAGAAATTTATCGATTCTCATTATTTTGATGCCTTCCCAGTCATATGATCTATTTTAAATCTTAACATACTGATCTTGTCGATCGCTGCATTGATATATTCCAGACCGGCTTCACGATAATCCGGACTGATTTTTAACGCCAGCGCTTCGATGGCACTTCGTTTTTCTGCAGCGTCTTTCACAACATCTACCGTTCCGAAGACCGTTACGGATCTGTACTTTGTTGCAAACTTCTCCGGCATCAGTTCCACGGAGTCCACGATGCTGAAACATGCATTGTGATTCCTGGCGATGTTGTCCAGTTTGTGACCGACGTCTTTTGCACAGTGGAAATACAGTGCACCATCTGTGTATACGAAGTTCAGCGGTGTGATATATGGTGTGCCGTCTTCACTTATGGTTGCCAGAGAGCCATATTCTGCCTCCTCCAGAGCCTTCAGGCATTCTTCCTCGGAGATCATCCTGTCTTTTCTTCTCATTTCCCTTTTCATATCAGCCACCTCATATGTTCCTATGTTATAAAAAAGGGCAGCTGCGCTGCCCCGGAATTTCATTTATTTGTTTACAGCATCCTTTAATGCTTTACCTGCCTTGAATACTGGAGCTTTAGAAGCATCGATTTTGATCACTTCACCCGGTTTTCTAGGATTTCTTCCCTGTCTTGCTTTTCTCTGGCGAACTTCAAAAGTACCAAATCCGATCAACTGTACTTTTTCTTCCTTGACCAGTGCACTCTCTACGCTGGATACGAAAGCATTTACAGCCAGTTCTGCATCCTTTTTAGTAAAACCAGTTTTTTCTGCTACTGCAGCTACTAATTCAGCCTTATTCATCAATAAATCCTCCTTAAAAATAATAACGAATAGTTTCAACTATCGTTTTTATAACAAGTCCAATGTCAGGTGAATCACCTTCGTGGACTATTGTCCCATTTTTCAACGGTTTTGTCAAGTTCCATTTCTCCCAAATACACATTTTTTTCAAGACTTTACTGACAAAATCGTCATACTTTTACCATAATTTGATTTTCTCACAAAATGAGACAAATTTACGCCCTGCGGGGATTCGTCTCATTTCTTCTTTCTGAATCGTACCAGTGCGCAGGATCAGTATCCCATATATGAATACGGCAGCAGTCACCGCTCCCAGACAAGCTATACTGTTATGTCCTGTCCACCCATAAAAGATCCCATAGCAAAACGCTGCCGACAATCCCATGATAACAGAACAGAGTGCCGGCTTCCAAAATGTCTGGATCATATTTACCCGAGTCCCGGTAGTTCTCCTCAGTGCCCTCACATCCATCACAGCTGCGATCGTATACGCCGCTGCATTTCCCAGTGCCGCACCTTTTATATTGACAGCCGGGATCGCTGTCAGCGACCACGTGAGTGCAAATTTCACCACTACTCCCAGAAACAGATTCCGCACAGGGATCAACTGTTTACCCATTCCCTGCAGTGCCCCTGTAGAGACCTGTACGATGGCCAGGGCAAGAAAACCAAGCCCAAGAAGCTGCAGGCAGGGTGCCGCATGAATGGCACTTGCCTTCTGTGTCGGATACAGCAGCAGCAATATCGGTTTCGCTAAAGCGATCAGTCCTGTCGCACACGGCATTCCCAGGATCATGGCGATCCGATATCCCGTCTGCAGCGTTTCTCTCAACATAAAAACATCTTTTTTCTGCTTTGCAGCAGCCACCAGAGGCACGAGACTTACGACTACCGACTGGATCAATATCTGAGGGAACCCGATCAAAGGTGCTGCAAATCCCGTCAGCTGACCGTATAGATCCTCTGCCACTTCTTTCTCCCATCCGGAGGCCTGCAGCCTGAACGCTACCACTCCGGCATCGATCAGACCGACAATAGGCATGATCGCAGCACCAAGCGTGACAGGAAGTGCAATGATCAGGATCCGCTTCAGCAGCAGAAGCGAAGAGCTGCGCCGCCGGATCCTGTCCTTCCGGATCCGTTCTTTCAGCTGACGCCGCACCATAAGATACATGATCAGGATCGCAAGAAGTCCACCCAGACCGCCTGCAGCTGCTCCGAAGCATCCACCTGCCGCACCCCTCTGCTGCCACGTAAACCCATCAAAGATCCAGACGTTATCCTTCAGGAACATAGCCATTGTCAGTCCTGCAGCAACACGAAAGATCTGCTCCGTGATTTGAGAAACGGCTGTGGGGATCATATTGTTCATTCCCTGGAAATATCCACGATAGGAAGCAACCAGCGGGACCAGAAACAGTGCCGGTGCCATAGCTCGCATCGAAAGAGACGCACCCGGTACATGAAACAGTCCTGCGATCTCCTCTGCATAAAGAAACACGATACCAAAGCCTGTTATTCCCGTCATAAACATCAGCATCCGCGAAAGATGAAACACCTGCGCGACTTCCCTGCATCGTCCGTCAGCCTGACGTTCCGAAACCATTTTGGACACAGCCACCGGAATGCCTGCCGTCGAAAACACCAGCAGAAAATTGTAAAGGGAATAGGCCGGCGCATAACTGGCCATGCCTGCCGCACCGATCATATTTGCCAGAGGGATCCGAAAAAAAGCCCCCAGAAACTTGACAAACAGTCCAGCTGCCGCCAGCACGGCAGTTCCCTTTACAAGCGATGTTTTGGTCATAGATCACAGTCTCCCAAGAATATTTTTTGTTGCTGTAACAGCCTCGAACAGCACACGTTCTATATCTATTGTACAGTAATCACCGTTTTCATATACCACTTTTCCATCGATCATAGTCATTAAAATGTCGCTTCCCGATGCCGAGTAGACGATATTGTTCACCATGTTGTGCACCGGGTGCATATTAGGCACCGAAAGATCCATCACGATCAGATCTGCACGATTGCCTTCCTTCAGCACACCGCAGTCTCCGCGCCCCTGCGCCTTTGCACCACCCAGCGTCGCTGCCCGGATCACCTCTTCCGGCGTCACAGCTGTTGGATCATCCGCCGCGATCTTGCCGCCGATCGCCATCAGCTTCATTTCCTCCACGAAGTTGAGACTGTTGTTGCTGGCCACGCTATCGGTGCCAACAGCAACCTTCACGCCTTCACGCAGCAGTCTTCCGCCATTGCATATCCCGCTGTCCAGCTTCATATTGCTGACCGGATTTAAGGCGACAGTCACTCCTCTGCGCCGAAAGATCTCCAGATCCTCCTCCGTCGCATAGACACAATGAGCTGCAACTGTTGGCACATCGAAGATCCCGCAGCTCTCCAGATACGCCGCAGGCGTTTTTCCATGACGCCCAATGCATTCTTCATGCTCCTGTTTCGTCTCCGATACATGCACCTGCATCCTCGTATCGATGCTGCGTGCGTAATCAGCCAGCGCACGTGCGGTTGCCGGATCCGAAGTGTATTCCGCGTGAAGGCTCATATCCACCAGGATCCGCCCGTTTTCGGCTCCATTGTAATCTCTGTAAAAATCTTTTGTCTCCTGCATGCTCACAAGGCTGCGTGGATCCTCCCCTGTGACGTTGGCGATGGATCTTGCAATATTTCCCTTCGCCCCGCTGTCTGCAAAAGCCCTGGCCATATCATCGCAGAAATAATACATATCGCTTGTGGACACGATCCCGAATCGGAACGATTCTGCCAGAGCCAGCATGGTGCCCCAGTAAACGGCATTGCCATCCAGTTTTGCCTCAAACGGGAAGATTTTCTTGTTGAGCCAGTCCTGCAGTTTCAGATTTTCTCCATATCCACGCATAAGCGTCATTGGCGAATGGGCATGAGCGTTGTAAAATCCGCTCATAAGCAGTTTGCCTCTGCCATCGTATTCCCGTTCCCATTCTCCTGCAGGGCGCTGTGCACTGATCGAAACGATCTTCCCATTTCGAACTGCCACATAGCAGTCCTCCTGCAGTTTCAGATTTTCATCCAGTATATTGATTTGTTTAAAAAGCATAACTCCTCCTTCTTGTATCCTTACATCAGCGGTGCGATCAAACGCAGGATCTGACCTGCCACTTTGGCGATCGGGTTGTATTTTTTACAGTTTTCCAGATCGATACGCTGACATTTCTCTAACGTATGAAAAAAGTCAAGTTCAATATCATTGATCACAGGGTTTTTCCAGATATACGCAGCGCACTCAAAATGGAGATACAGGCTCCGGTAGTCCAGATTGATGGTCCCTACCACAGCACGTTCGTCATCACATGTGAAAACCTTGGCGTGTACAAATCCCGGTGTGTATTCATAGATTTCCACCCCATTGCTGATCAGCTGCTGATAATAAGTCCGTGCCAGCAGATAGGCATATTTCTTGTCCGGGATATGCGGCAGGATCAGCTTTACCTCTACCCCTCTCTGTGCTGCAAAGATCAGGGCATTGATCATTTCTTCATCGATGATCAGATACGGCGTCATGATATGTACATAATCCTGTGACCTGTTGAGGATATCAAGGTATACCTTTTCACCCACATCCTCATCGTCATACGGGCTGTCTCCGTAGGGAACGACATATCCGCCATTTCGCATTCCGCGATCGATGACAGAGGTGTAATGCATGTATTTACTGTAATCTTCCTTTTCCTTCACGTTGATATTCCACAGCTGCAGAAACATCAGTGTAAAACTGTTGACCGCTTCTCCCTGCACCATGACGGCAGTATCTTTCCAGTGGCCGAATCGTTCTTTTCGATTGATATACTCATCTGCCAGATTCACGCCGCCTGTGAAAGCTGCCCGCCCATCGATGACCGCGATTTTTCTATGATCACGGTTATTCTGATGCGTAGATAAAAACGGTCGCATCGGTGCAAAGATTTTGCACTGGATACCCAGTTGTTCCAGACGTTTCGGGTAATTTCGCGGCAAAAGGGACAATGTACAGGTGCCATCATACATAAATCGCACTTCCACGCCTTCTCGCGCCTTGCGCGCCAGGATCCTCAGGATCCGGTTCCACATGATGCCTTTATCCACGATGAAATATTCCAGAAAGATAAACTTCTCAGCCCGTTCCAGCTGGTACAGCAGTTCCTGAAATTTATCCTCTCCAAGCGGGAAATATTTTACGCTGGCATTGCTGTAGACCGGATACTTGCCCCGTTTATATAAATACTGCATGAAACCGCATTCCTGTTTCGACTCTGCATACACATCATACAGCGTGTCTTTATGCGGTGTCAGATAGTCCTTTTCTTCTTCGATCAGCGCATTGACCCGATGAGAAATATAAGCCGTGCCCGGCTGTACTCTGGTGAAAATATAGAAAGCCACTCCCACGACCGGCACCACCAGGATCAGTATGATCCACATGAGCTTGAAACTCGAATTGCTTCTGGCATTGAGAATGTAGATCAAGATGATGACGGCCAGAAGACCGATGGTATAGTTGACGATCCAGGCGCTCTTATCGATAAGGGCAAACCCTCCAAACAGGATCACTGCCTGCACCAGCAGCAGGAAAACCAGTATCCCTGTTCTGCCAAAAATCAGTTTCCAAAATTTCTTTAACTTTTCCAGTTGTTTTTTCATATACATACCTCTGCGCAAACCTCGCCTATGATAAGATGTTACTGCAAGAACCTCGAAAAGTCAAAGATTTTTACAGGTATAATTGACCAGTTTTTACAGACAATAGACTTAGAAATTTTTACTGGAGGAAATAATATGAAAGCAACGGGAATCGTAAGAAGGATCGACGATCTGGGGAGAGTAGTTGTCCCAAAAGAAATCCGCAAGGTCCTGCGGATCCGTGAGGGCGATCCTCTGGAAATCTATACAGGAACAGCCGGCGAAGTTATCCTGAAAAAATATTCACCCATCAGCGAACTGGGGCAGATAGCCGAGAGTTTCGCCGAAACAGCCTCTACTGTGCTGGGGCTTCCTGTACTGATTTCCGATACCGACCGGTTCATCGCAGCTTCAGGGCTTCGCAAAAAAGATTATCTGAATCAGCAGATCGATACTGCGCTGGATGAGATCATCCAGTGTAAAGAAAAGTCAAGGACTGCCTCAAGGCTTGTGGTTCCGATCCTCACCAATGGGGATCCCATCGGATCTGTGACCGTTCTTCCCACCGAAAACCATGCGCTGACGGAAGCGGAAGTCAAAACAGCAGAACTTGGTGCAAAGCTTCTGGCATGCCAGATGGAGAATTAAAAAAGAGCGTCCGCATATGGCTCAGGGAATGTCCTGCCACTTTGCGCGACGCTCTTTGTTTTCTGTTGATCCCGTAAAACTTCTCCGGCTTTTTCAGGCGTTTTGTTTACTCCTGTTCCAGATAAGTGATATACGGAAGATTCCGGTACTTCTGATCGAAGTCCAGTCCATAACCTACGATAAACCTGTCATCTACGGTAAATCCTATATAATCCACATCGATATCCACTCTGCGCCCTTCCGGTTTGTCAAGAAGCGTACAGATCTTCACACACTTAGCATCGTGATTCTGCAGATACGCTTTCAGATAATTGAGAGTGGTGCCCGAATCCACGATATCCTCTACGATGATAACGTTTTTGCCACTGATATTGGTATCCAGATCCTTGTTGATCTTTACGACACCGGAAGATTTTGTTGATGCACCATAGCTGCTGACTGCCATAAAGTCGATCACCATATCAAGGTTCACATTCTTCATGATATCCCCCATCCACAGCACAGCGCCTCGCAAAATACCGATAAGGACTACTTCCTCTCCTGCAAAGTCCTTTTCGATCTGCTGACCTATCTCTGCAGCCTTTGCATTGATTTCTTCCTGTGTGATCATAACTGTTCCGATTGTATCCTGATGCATTGCGATTTCTCCTTGCTATTGGTTATTTTTGTCTTCCGCAGACTCTTCCTTTACTTCATATTCTACATCATCCACAAAGGTTTTTCCACGGTATTTTTTCGAAAAATCTTTCGTCTTTCCTCCTGTCCAGTAACTATCCAGCTCATTGCGCAAATGATAGAGAATAAACAGCCACAGCAGAAAATCATCGATCCAGCCGATCGGAAACAAGATCGGCGGTATAAGATCGATAGGTAAAAACAGGTAAATGATACCGAAAACGATCAGCGCTTTCTTTCGTTTCGGAACCGTTTTATCTGCCATCATAAAACGAATGGCCTTGATTCTTTTAAGTAATACCCGTATTCCCAAAAACTGCATTTAGTCCTCCAGTATTTCTTCCATGACATCAAGTAATTCTTCATATCCTGTCTTTTTCAGTGCTGAGACCGGGATCACCACGTCCTCTGCTGAAAGTTTCAAAGTCTGTCGGATCAGCTTGATCTGTTTCGGCAGCTGATTTCTGGAAATTTTATCTGCTTTGGTCGCTACAACGATTCCATCGAGTCCGAAATGACGCAGATACTGATACATTTCCACATCCTGTTTCGAAGGTGCATGGCGGATATCCACCAGCTGGATCACCTTTCGCAGGCTTTCCCGCTGTTCAAGATACCGCTCCATCATCTCGCCCCACCCTTCTGACACTGATTTGGAAACCTTGGCATAACCGTATCCCGGCAGGTCAACGATCCGAAAAGCATCATTGACCCGGTAAAAGTTGATGGTTCGTGTTTTCCCCGGACTTCCACTGACACGAGCCAGTTTTTTCCGGCCTGTAAGCAAATTCAGAAGAGAGGATTTGCCCACATTGGATCGTCCCGCAAAGGCGATCTCAGCCACGCCTTCCGGCGGATACTGGTTCGGTTTTACCGCAACAGCCTCGAGTTCTGATTTATTTATGTTCATTTTTCTTATCCTTTACAAGAACCTGCTTTAAAGCATCTTTCACGTGCTTGATCAGCACGAATTCCATCTCATCGCGAACAGCTTCCGGGATATCCTGGATATCCGGTTCGTTGTCCTTTGGCAGAAGCACTTTGCGAATACCTGCTCTATGAGCCGCCAGTACTTTCTCCCGGATCCCGCCTACCGGCAGCACCTTGCCCCGCAGCGTGATTTCTCCCGTCATAGCTACATCCTTGCGTACCGGGATCCCCGTCAGCGTAGAAATGATAGCCGTGCACATTGTCACACCTGCCGAAGGGCCGTCCTTTGGTATCGCGCCTTCCGGAATGTGGATGTGCAGATCGCACTTTTTATAAAATTCTTCGTCGATCTTCAGTTCGTGAGCCGCCGAGCGAATGTAGCTGATACCAGCCTTTGCAGACTCCTGCATCACATCACCCAACTGTCCTGTAAGCACCAGCTTGCCGGTGCCCGGCACCGCTACCGTTTCAATGAAAAGTGTATCGCCTCCAACTGCCGTCCAGGCCAGACCTGTCGTCACGCCTACTTCCGTTTCCCCTTTGATGATATCGAAGTGGAACTTCTTTTTCCCCAGCAGCTCCTGCACTTTCTTTCCGGACATGCTGACCTTTTTCGTGTCGCCGCAAACATAGCTCTTAGCTACTTTTCTGCAAAGGTTTCCGATTTCACGTTCCAGGTTCCGCACGCCTGATTCTCTTGTATAGTAATTGATGATCGTACGGAGTCCCTGCTCTGTGAAGGAGATATTGCTCCCCGAAAGACCGTTTTCTTTGATCTGCTTCGGCACCAGGTATTTTTCTGCGATGTTCAGCTTTTCTTCTTCCGTGTAACCGCTGACTTCGATCACTTCCATACGATCCAGCAACGGGCGCGGAATGGTATCCGTCGAGTTGGCCGTTGTGATAAACATTACCTTTGAAAGGTCAAACGGCACTTCCAGATAGTGATCGGTAAAATCTTTGTTCTGTTCCGGATCCAGTACTTCCAGCAGCGCAGAAGCAGGATCTCCCTTGTAGTCCGCTCCGATCTTATCTACTTCGTCAAAGAGGAATACCGGGTTTTTGGTCCCGCATTCTTTGATGGCGTTCATGATCCGGCCGGGTATCGCCCCAATATACGTTCTTCTGTGGCCTCTGATCTCGGCTTCATCCCGGACACCTCCCAGAGACATCCTTACGAATTCACGGTTGATTGAACGTGCCACGCTTTTGGCGATCGAAGTCTTGCCGACTCCCGGAGGACCTACCAGGCAGAGGATCGGTCCTTTGAGCCCCTTTGACAGCTGCACTACTGCCAGATACTCAAGAACTCTCTCTTTTACTTTTTCAAGACCATAATGATCTTCATTCAGGATCTCTTCCGCTTTATTCAGGTCGAGATTGTCTTCACTTTCTGTATTCCACGGAAGTTCCAGCACTGTTTCGATGTAACTACGACTTACAGTCGCCTCTGCAGACGATGGCTGCATCTTGGAAAAACGGCTGATCTCCTTCTCGATTTTTTCTCTGGTCTTGTCTTCCAGCTGCAGTTCTTCCAGCTTTGTGCGGAATCCTTCGATTTCATCTTCAACGTCTTCTGTAACACCCAGTTCATCCTGGATCGCCCGCATCTGTTCCCTCAGATAATATTCTCTCTGATTCTGATTGATCTGGGATTTCACCTTGGAATTGATATCTTGCTCGATATTGAGGATCTCGATCTCTTTCAGCAGGATCGTATTGAGTTTTTCAAGCCGTTCCTTCGGATCCAGTATTTCAAGCAGTGTCTGCTTGTCCTCCAGCTTGCATTCCAGATGAGATGCGATCATATCTGCCATTCTTCCCGGCTCATTGATGGAAACGACCGTAGCAAATACTTCCGGCGCCAGACTCTGGTTGATACTGATATAGTCATCGAAACTGGTCAGTACAGTCCGCATAAGAGCTTCTGCTTCCGCATCGTCTTCCTTTACCGGCTCGTCCTCGATTTTTCTCACTCTGCAGCGAAAATAAGGTACTTCGAAGAGGACATCTTCGATGCGTCCTCTGCATATGCCTTCTACCAGTACGCGAATGGAATCCCCCGGCAGCTTGAGCATCTGCTTGATTTTACCGATGGTCCCGATATGATAAAAATCATCCGGTGTCGGAAGATCCGTTTCATCATCCTTCTGAGATGCCAGGAAAATATGCTGATCCATGATCATCGCCTTCTCCAGAGCATTGATAGACTTCTCACGTCCAATATCAAAATGAAGCACCATGTTCGGGAATACAGAAAGTCCGCGCAGCGGTATCATAGGAAGATCCACCACTTCGCTTTCTTCTGTAAAAGCCGTCTCTTCAAGCTCTTCTGCTTCCGATTCCGTCACCTGCTCTTCTTCCATTTCATCTATTTCATCTGGATCGATCATTTTCTTTGTTTTCTCATCCATGTAATATGCCTCCTTAATTTGTCGCGCCTTCAGGGCGACATTGACATGCCCCCCGGCACTCCTTATATATATAATAAGGCGACTAAAAAGCCGCCCTAATACTCTTTCTTACGCCGTTTCTGCTGTCTGCCCTTTCGCGTTTGCGAGTTTCGGTTCAGCTAATACCAGCTCGGGATCCTGTTCCGCTTCCACGGTTTCCCTGGTAATGATACACTTTTTCACATCGTCTCTGGATGGTACTTCATACATGATATTGGTCATGATCTTCTCCATGATCCCACGAAGACCTCTGGCGCCTGTCTTGCGTTCCAGAGCCTTCTCTGCGATCGCCTCGATAGCATCCGGCTGGATCTCCAGATCTACATGATCCATATCAAACAGCTTCTTATACTGTTTCACCAATGCGTTTTTCGGCTCTGTAATGATACGAACCAGTGCATCTTTTGAAAGTTCTTCCAGCGTCACAAGCACCGGAAGTCTTCCGATGAATTCCGGAATCAGTCCATACCGCAGCAGATCCTCCTGCTGTACGTGCTTCATGATTTCCGCCTGCTCCATCTTGTTATTCTCAACATTGGAATTAAAGCCAATCGTCTTTTCTCCGATTCGTCTCTGTACGACTTTATCCAGACCGTCAAAGGCACCGCCACAGATAAACAGCACATTGGTGGTATCAAACTGGATAAATTCCTGATGAGGATGTTTCCTGCCACCCTGCGGCGGAACATTAGCCACGGTACCTTCCAGGATTTTCAGCAGTGCCTGCTGTACACCTTCACCGCTGACATCACGTGTGATGGAAGGATTTTCTGATTTCCGTGCGATCTTGTCGATTTCATCCACATAGATGATCCCGCGCTGTGCTTTCTCTACATCGTAGTCTGCCGCCTGCAGCAGTTTCAGCAGAATATTCTCCACGTCTTCTCCAACATAACCGGCTTCTGTCAATGCTGTCGCATCTGCGATGGCAAATGGTACATCCAGGATCTTCGCCAGTGTCTGTGCCAGTAATGTCTTACCGGAACCGGTCGGACCCACCATAACGATATTGCTCTTCTGCAGCTCCACTTCATCATCCTCGGCAGGAAGATTCCCGCTGCGGATCCTCTTATAGTGGTTGTACACTGCTACCGCCAGAGCTTTTTTCGCATCGTCCTGTCCAATAACATATTCCGATAAGGTATTTGCGATCTCCTTCGGACGCGGAAGTCGATCAGTCGAACTGCCGACAGCTTCACCCTGTACGGTGCTGTGGTGCTCTTCCGAAGCGAGGATATCCTGGCAGAGTGCAACGCACTCATTACAGATATAAACCCCTGATCCGCTAATGAGTCGTTTCACCTGGCTCTGCGGTTTTCCGCAAAACGAACACCGCAGTTCATTGTTTTCATCGTATTTGCTCATATCTCCACCCCCACTTTATCTATCTCGTATCACTTGATCTATGAGACCGTACCGTACCGCCTCGTCTGCGGACATGAAGTTGTCTCTGTCAGTATCCCGTGAAATGATCTGAAGAGGCTGCCCCGTATTACTGCTGAGGATCTTGTTAAGTTTTTCCCTCGTCTTCAGGATCCACTCAGCATGGATCTTGATATCTTCTGCCTGGCCCTGCACGCCTCCCAGCGGCTGATGGATCATGATTTCTGCATTTGGCAGGGCATAGCGCTTGCCCTTCTGCCCTGATGAGAGCAGAAAAGCGCCCATGCTTGCCGCCATACCGATACAGATGGTCGAAACCTGCGGTTTAATGTACTGCATCGTATCATAGATCGCCATGCCGGCGGTTACAGAACCGCCGGGGCTGTTGATATATAAGTTTATGTCCTTATCCGGATCCTCTGCTTCCAGAAATAACAGCTGCGCAACGATGGTGCTTGCTACATTCTCATCGATCGCCTCTCCTAAAAATATGATTCTATCCTTCAGTAGTCTCGAATAGATGTCATAGGAACGCTCTCCTCTGGCAGTCTGTTCGATGACATAAGGAACTAATGCCATAATCCGGACCTCCTTTTATCGTTTCATTTATTTCTTTACAGCATTATCATAGATGAAATCGATGGCTTTCTTAAGTCTGATATCTCCTGCGATCATCTTGATGTTCTGTGCGCCGATCATTTCTTTTACTTTATCAGCTTCCAGACCATACTGTTTCGCCATTCCTTCGATTTCCTGATCCACATCAGCATCTGTAGCTTCGAAGTTTTCCTGATCCGCTACAGCGTTGATGATCATTCTTGTCTTGACCTTCTTGAGTGCTTCTTCTCTCAGATTATCTCTGAAATCTTTCGGTTCTGTTCCCAGATACTTGAAGTAGCCTTCCAGATCCATGCCCTGGCTTCTCAGCTGCTGATCGAATTCAGACATCATGTTGTCGATTTCGGATTCTACCATAACATCCGGCACATCGATATCATTTGCTTCATATACAGCCTTCAGAGCATCGTCCTTCATCTTGTTTTCGTCCTTTGCTTCTGCAGCTTTTTCCAGGTTCTTTCTTGTATCTTCTCTCAGTTCGTCCATCGTGTCGAATTCACTGACATCCTTTACGAATTCATCGTTGATCTCAGGCAGCTCTTCTTCTTTGATCTCGTGGACCTTGCACTTGAATACAGCTTCTTTTCCAGCCAGATCTGCAGCGTGGTATTCTTCCGGGAATGTTACCTTGACATCCTTGCTTTCGCCAGTGCTTACGCCGATCAGCTGTTCTTCGAATCCAGGAATGAACGTTCCGGAACCCAGCTTCAGCGGCTGTCTTTCTGCAGTGCCGCCTTCGAACTGTTCATCGCCGACCCATCCTTCATAGTCGATGAGCACCATATCTCCGTCCTGAGCCGGTCTGTCGACTGTTACCATTCTGGAGTTCTTTCTTGCCATGCTCTTGATTTCGTTTTCAACATCTTCGTCTGTCACTTCAGACTTCACTGCCTCGATCTCAACACCCTTATAATCCTTCACTTCGATTTCCGGATAGCATGCTACTTCGATGGTGATCGTAAAGCCCTCGCCCTTCTTCAGTTCGCTGAAGTCTGCCTTCGGGTTGTCGATAACATCCAGATCCAGTTCATCCAGTGCCAGCGGATAATGAAGAGAGAAGAGCTTGTTGATGGCATCTTCAAAGAATATGGTTTCACCATACTTCTTCTCGATGATGCTTCTTGGAGCCTTGCCCTTTCTGAAACCGTCGATCACGAATTTATCCTTCTGGCTTTTATACACGTCGATGACTGCATTTTCAAATTCTTCTGCGGTAATTTCGATAGTGAATTTTGCCTCGTTGTTTTCTTTTGAAATTAATGTTGCTTTCATGAATATATATCCTCCTCGATTATAAACACATAGTGCATATTATTATACCCTTAATCCTTTGAAAAGTAAAGGAAAAACCGAAAATCAGCCAGATTCCCTTGACATACTTTTCCTGTCGCCACATAATGGAACCATAAACTATATTCTAATAGGAAGTATACCATATATGTCAAATTTAATCAAAAATATTACAGAATTCGCCCTGTATCTTGTGCAGGGGTACGTCTCCGAAGGAGATGTGGTCGTAGATGCCACCTGCGGCAATGGGTATGACACCCTTCGGCTAGCACAGCTTTCTCCTGCAAAGCTCTATGCATTCGATATCCAGCAGGAAGCCGTAGACGCCACAAGAAAGCGTCTTCGCGAAGCAGGCTTTGCAGAAAAACTGAAAGACGGCGCCATCGAAGTGATCTGCGATTCCCACGAACATCTTACGGATCATGTAAAGACCTTTATCCAGGCCGCTGTATTCAACCTGGGCTATCTGCCCGGCGCAGACAAAGGCTGCACAACATCGGCCAGTTCCACCATGCGGGCTGTGCGAAGCTGCCTTTCCCGGCTGGAACCAGATGGACTCGTATGTATCACCATGTACAGCGGCCACCCTGCGGGACGCCAGGAAAAAGAGCACCTTCTGGCCTTTGCAGAAAACCTGGACAAACGCCAGTGGCACTGCGCCTACATCAATCTGATCAATCAGCCGGCAGCACCGCCGGAAATCTTGCTGATCACTCGCAAAAAGAGACCGGAGTAATATCCAGTCTCTTTTTTCAATTCTATTATTTCCCCTGTGTCTCATGCTCTTGAGACTTCTTTATTTTCTCTATTACTTCATCCGCGTCAATACTGGATCCACAGCTGCAGGATCCGTTCTTAGGCGAACAACTGCCCGCATCGGGACATCCAATGCATTTGACACCTTTTTTTCTCTGTTTTACGATGTATGTAATCGCTGCAGCGAGGATCGCCGCAAGCACTAATCCCCCAATGACGTTTATCACGCTGTTGCCCCCGTTCCTTTCGAATGTAATTCATACTCTTCGTCGAATTCTTTTCTGGATCTCTTGGCAATGAAGATCACGATCGCAACCATGCACAGGATCGCGATCAGTCCAGGAACGAAACCGTTTCCGATACCGGCACCTGTGATAACAGATCCTATATGGTATACCAGGAATGCTACGGTGTAGCCTGTTCCCAGCTGCAGACCGATAGCAGCCCACAGCCACTTAGCGCTCTTCATTTCAGAGTTCATAGCACCGATCGCTGCGAAGCAAGGTGGTGTATAGAGATTGAACATCAGGTAAGCCAGTGCCGTTACAGTGGTCAGTCCCATAGTCATAGCAACCTGGTTCGCACCACCGGTCAGAGCCAGTTCGTCTGTATCGATGAAGTTGGTGATGCTGTATACAACTGCCAGCGTACCTACAACGTTTTCCTTGGCAATAAATCCAGTGATCGCTGCTGCAGCCAGCTGCCATGCTCCGAATCCCAGAGGGATCAGCAGTACTGCGAACGGAGAAGCGATCGTTGCCAGGATGGAAGTATCCTCAGCACCTTCTGCAACCACCTGGAAGTGCCAGTTGAATGTCTGCATCAGCTGTACAACACAGTTGCAGACCAGGATGATGGTAGCAGCTTTCTTGATGTAAGCCTTAGCACGTTCCAGCATGGAGAAGCAAGCTCTCTTCAGGCTTGGGATCTTGTAGTTCGGCAGCTCCATGATAAAGAAGGATTTTCTGTATTTGTAACCAGTGATCCACTTGATGAGCAAAGCGCCCAGGAAGATCAGCAGGATACCGACAAAGTACATTACAGGACCGACCCAGGATGAGCCTGCGAAAAATGCGCCTGCAAACAATGCGATAACAGGGATCTTAGCTCCGCAAGGCATGAATGTCGTCAGCATTGCAGTCGCTCTTCTTTCTCTTTCGTCACGAATAGTACGGCTTGCCATGATGCCCGGGATCCCGCATCCAGTACCGATGATGATCGGAATGATGGATTTACCGGACAGACCAACACGCTTGAAGATCGGGTCCATAACAACGCTGACACGCGCCATATATCCGCAGTCTTCCAGAAGTGCGATCAGGAAGTACATTACCATTACCAGCGGCAGGAAACCGACTACGGCGCCAACACCACCGACGATACCGTCTGCCAGGATCGCCTGCAGCAGCGGGGATCCGCCATCCAGCAGTCCGGATACATATCCCTGGAACGTTTCGATCCAGCCTACGAGCCAGTCAGCGATCCACGGTCCCACCTTGGACTGGGAAACCCAGAATACTGCCCACATAACTACAGCAAATATGACGATACCGACGAATTTGTTTGTGATAACAGCATCGATTTTATCTTGCTTATTTCTTTCATTCGTATGTACTTCACGCTGTTCTACTTCGCTTACGATCTTGTTTACGAATGCGAAACGCTTTCTGTCTTCTGCGTCAACAGCTTCTTTGTCGTGCAGGTTGATTTCTGCCTGCATATAAGGAGCCTTCTGGCCTTTGCCGTTTTCAGAAACAGCTGCCTTGACAACGTCCTGCAGACCTTTATGATCTGTGGAAACCGTCTTGATAACAGGACAGCCCAGCTTTTCAGCCAGCTTATCGACGTCGATCTTTGTATGCTGTTTCTCGTTGATATCACTCTTGTTGAGTGCCACCACTACCGGGATCCCCAGTTCCAGAAGCTGTGTCGTAAAGAACAGGCTTCGGCTCAGGTTTGTTGCATCTACGATATTGATGATCGCATCCGGATGTTCGTCTCTGACGTATCCGCTGGTGATACTTTCTTCCGGTGTGAATGGTGACATGGAATACGCACCAGGCAGGTCAACTGCCACGAGTTCTTCCGTTGTATCGGCATAGTCCGCTTTGATGGGACTTTCCTTTCTGCCAATCGTAACCCCGGCCCAGTTACCAACACGTTCGTTTTTACCCGTCAGTGCGTTGTACATGGTAGTTTTACCACTGTTCGGGTTGCCGGCAAAAGCAATTCTCATTTAGTGTTCCTCCTACTTTCATTTTCAAGATCTATAGTTATTTATTGCAAACCAAGTTATTAAGAGCTAACCCCAGACTCATAAAAAATAGTGACATAGCCACTATTTTTTCATGGTTAGATCTGAATCGCCTCTGCGATGTTGCTGTCGATATTGTATCTTCCATCTTTGATCGCTACTGTATATCCGGCCTTTTTACGTGAAATGACCGTAATAGCTTCTCCGCTGTAGCAGCCCAAACGAAACAGAAACGCTTTCAGTTCTTCGTCATCTGTAGCAATATCCTTTACAATGCAGCTCTCACCTACGTTAGCTTCCGTTAAATTCATATTATCACCTGTTTCTCTCATAATCTCCAATGAAATACCATTGATGTAAATACAGTGGTTAGCAATTTCTAACCCACTTTGCTTATTCTAACCATAAAGCGCACGTTTGTCAACAGGTTTAACAAAACTAACGAAAAAAATTACCGGGATTTTAAAAATCCCGGTACAGATGCGCTCTGTCCGGGATCTCATGTTCCATATTTCAGCGATTTCTATCGCTCACTGTGATACTGCGCTGCCTGCTCCCTGCCTGCAGCTGCCGCTTCTTTCGCTTCGCGTTTTCCTTTTTTGATTAATTCGATGCCTCTTGCATATTTGCTGAGTTCCTGTACTTCCAGGCCGTATTTTTCCTGCAGCTGTTCCCCCAGCTCTACAAGCTCTTCCGTCTCTCCTGAAAACAGTTCCAGTTCCACTTCAAAAATAGGTTCTTTTCCGTAATTGGTCAGGATCACCCCTTTGTCCACAGACAATTCGAAGATCCCCGTACCCGTATCAATACGAAATCTCTTCCGGTGGAATCTGGTTTCGAGAACGCATTCGACCTTCTCATCTCCTAGGACTTCCATCAGTTCTTCCCCCATTTCGCTTTCACTGAAAACTGACGGATCAGGTGTCCCGTCTATTACCGGCACACTGATCTCAATTCTCTTGTGCAGCGCGCCCTCATTGGTTCCACTACATTTCAGGGCAGCTACCCAGCGCTCCCCTTCCTTGCGGATCCTGTATGCGATCTGCTTTTTTGACAGGTCGCAGTGGCAGGTGTCATAATATCTGGCATCAAGACAAACTTCCTCTCTTGAGTCCTCTTCCTCCATGTCGGAAAAGATCTTGTCCTTCCAGATATCCGCAGCTACTGCTTCTGTCGGTATCTTATACTTTAATTCTATCTCCATACGCTACCTTCTTTTCTCCGAGTCATCGAAGCGAAAAAATTGTACCCTATGATAATATCATCGTTGAAACAATAAGGCAAGTAAAATTTATTTTATATCCGAGACCGAAAGCACCCGATAGCCGGCTTTTTCCACCGCGCTGCATAAAGTCTCTTCTTCCACCGGACGATCAAAGGAAACCGTAGCATTCTTTTTATGCAGGTTCACCTTGGCAGAGACACCGTCGATACTGTTAAGCGCCTCAGCCACCCGATTTACACAATGTTCACAAGTCATTCCTTCAATGTGAAGCGTTATCTGTCCGATCACCGGATCTTCCAAATGCTTTGCCTTGACTTTCTTTGGCTTGTTTCCAGAGCCTCCACCGCAGCAGTCGCCTTCACCCTTCATGTGTTTGACGGATCCCTTCAGTGCGAACACAAGGATCGCCACGATCACGATGACTGTTATTACCGTTTTCATCTATATCCCTTCTTTCTTTCCAAGTCTGCAAAATATGCAAAAAGCAGAGGCTTTCGACTCTTTTCAAAAAAGTCTCTGCCTCCGCTAGTTAGCATACCCTAACGCCCGTTATTCGTCAAGAGATATTTTTTCTTTCTGCAAAAGGCCTACGCCAGCGTTGCGACAATAATGGCCTTTATGGAATGCATTCTGTTCTCCGCTTCATCGAACACCTTCGAGTGTCTGCTGCGGAATACTTCGTCGGTCACTTCGCGGATATCATAGCCCAGTTCCATCTGTGTCTTGGCCATATCCGTTTCAAAATCGTGGAAAGCCGGCAGACAATGCAGGAAGATCACATCCGGATTCTCCGTCTTTGCCAGCAGATCCATAGTCACTTTATAAGGAGTCAGCAGCTTGACACGTTCCGGGATCTCCGCTTCCTCACCCATTGAGGCCCATACGTCTGTATAGATCACGTCTACTCCTTTTAATGCTTCCGGAGTAGAAGCCACTTCGATGACAGCTCCCGTTTCCGCTGCCACTTCGTTGGCGCGCTTCAGCACGTCCTGATCGATTTCCCCGGCAAGCTCCTCCGGTCCGTATGCCACAAAGTGCAACCCCATTTTGGCGCAGCCGTACATCCACGCATAGCTCATGTTGTTTCTGATATCGCCGCAAAAAGCGACCTTTACCTTGGATAAAGGCTTTGCAATATGTTCTTCTATCGTCAGGAAGTCCGCCAGGATCTGCGTCGGATGATCGATGTCCGTCAAACCGTTCCATACCGGTATGCCGGAGTACTTTGCAAGATCCTCGACCACCTTCTGCTCGTAACCGCGATACTCGATACCGTCAAAAAATCTGCCCAGGACCTTTGCAGAATCCTCGATGCTCTCCTTTTTGCCCACTTGCGAACTCTTAGAGTCCAGATACGTTACGTGAGCGCCTTCATCGTGACATGCCACCTCGAAGGAACACCTGGTCCGCGTCGATGTCTTGTCAAACAAAAGAACGATATTTTTCCCCTTCAGCATTTCCCCCTGGATGCCGCTCCTTTTCTTCGCCTTCAGGTCATGAGCCAGATCCAGCATGTAGCGGATCTCCTCCGGGGTAAAATCCATCAGTGTCAAAAAGCTTCTGCCTTTTAAATTTACTGCCATTATGTATTTCTCCTTTTCGTTTTACAGGTTTTTATTTATATGTTTTCACTTCCCGGGCTTCTGTCCGTGAAACTGATAATAACACACTTCCAGTCTGCCGTTGTAAAGCTTTCGTCTCCGGTCCGCTTTACGCTGCAAAATTTTCTCTTCTGCATCCTTGTCCGTCGTCACCAGAAAAAGTGACCAGTCCGGATGATTCTGCAAAAAGTTTTTCAGCCCGCCGTAGATCTTCTGAATCTCCTTTTCCTCTCCTATACGCTCGCCATAAGGAGGATTCGTGATCAGGATGCCGCTTTGTCCTTCTGCATGGAGCTTTGCAGCATCAGCACGCCGAAAATGGATACAGTCCTCTACGCCGGCTTCCTCTGCATTCTGCTTTGCAGCAGCCACAGCTTTCGGATCGATATCCATTCCCGTGATATCCAGTTTCTCATCGTAGCGTATCGCCTGAAAGGCAGCACGTTTTTCCTCTTTCCAGAGATTTTTATCGATGAACTCCCAGTCCTCACACGCAAACGACCGGTTCAGCCCCGGTGCGATATTGCGTCCGATGAGAGCAGCCTCGATCGGAATGGTCCCTGAACCGCAGCATGGATCCACCAGGATCCTGCCTTCTTTCCAGAAAGACAGCTGCACCATGGCAGCAGCCAGCGTCTCCTTGATCGGCGCCGCCACATCTTTTATGCGGTATCCTCTCTTATGAAGACCAGCCCCGCTGGTATCCACAGTCAAGGTGACTCTGTCCTTTAAGAGCGTTGCTTTCACCGTATATTCCGCTCCGGTCTCCGGAAATTCGCTGATACCGTATGCCTCGCTCAGCCTGTCCACGATAGCTTTTTTAACGATTTTCTGACAGGCCGGCACGCTGTGAAGCACTGACTTCACAGAAGTCCCTGTGACGGTGAATTTTCCGTCAGGCGGGATCAGCATTTCCCACTCCAGCGCCTTGGTCTGCTGAAACAGTTCTTCAAAAGTGTCCGCTTCAAATTCTGCCATCCTCAGCAGGACCCGGTCTGCGCTTCTCAGCCATAAATTAGACCGTACGACAGCCCTTTCATCGCCGAGGTAGGTCACCTTGCCGTCTTCCGTCTTCAGGATCTTATATCCCAGTTCCTGTATTTCTCTTTTTACTACAGCTTCCAGTCCAAAGGTCGCCGTAGCGATCAGTTCCAGCTTCATATATATGTTTCCCTTCTGTTCAGGCTGTTTTTTCGCAGCATATCGATATATTTCAATGATTCTCCTGTACCCTTTGCCACACAGAAATCCGCATCCGGTGCGATGCGTGTGCGTATCCCCGTCTTTCGCTGGATCCGACGCTCAAGACCTCGCAGATGTGCTCCTCCGCCAGTAATGACGATGCCCGATTCTCCCACGTCTGCAGCCAGCTCCGGCGGTGTGCGTTCTAAGACACTGTGAACTGCTTCGCAGATCCCGTCGATCGGCTCTTCCAGTGCTTCCAGGATTTCAGCGGATGTCACCTCAACGGTTCGAGGCAGTCCGCTCACCAGATCTCTTCCCTTGCAAAGAGTCTTTCGCGGCGTTTCTCCATAAAATGCCGCGCCGATTTCTTTTTTCAGTTGTTCTGCCGTCCGTTCTCCAATGAACAGCCGGTATTTCTTTCGGATATATTTTACGATACATTCATCAAAAGTATCTCCAGCCAGCTTGACCGATGCGCTCGTTACGATCCCTCCCATGGAGATGACCGCAATATCCGTCGTTCCTCCTCCAATATCGATGATCATGACACCTTCTGGTCCGGTAATATCCACTCCGGCGCCAATTGCCGCAGCTACCGGTTCTTCAATGAGAAAGACCGACCGGCCTCCTGCCTGCAGTGCTGCCTCCCTGACTGCACGCTTTTCCACTTCTGTCACGCCACTTGGAACACACACGATGAGTCTCGGCTTGAAGATCCTGCTGCCACCGCAGGTCTTGCGAATAAAATACTGCAGCATCCTCTCCGTGATATCGTAATCAGAAATAACACCTTCCCGCAAAGGTCTGATTGCTGCAATATTACCCGGCGTTCTGCCGATCATCCGCTTCGCTTCGCTGCCTATCGCCAGGATTTCTTTTGTATCCTTGTTCACAGCAACGACTGAAGGCTCCTGCAGCACGATGCCCTTTCCATCAACGTAGATCAAAACGTTGGCAGTTCCCAGATCGATCCCTACTTCTTCCGTAAAACTCATATCCCTCTTCTGCGATATTTCCGCAGTCTCCTTTCATTTTATCAGTTCTTCTTTAGTTTTACCACCTACAAAAAATTTACACAGAAACTTCAAAGGCAGCATATTTCCAAATTCCCTCACATATATTGTGTTAACTGTTGCAGTTAATACATGATGAGGTGGTGAACTGTCATATTATGAAGGATTACATAGAAGAGAGAGTGCTGGAACTCGCTCGCTATATCACTGAAACCGGCGCCACGGTACGTAGTGCCGCCGCCCGGTTTCGCGTGTCAAAATCAACCGTCCACAAAGACATTACAGAAAGACTGCTGGAAATCAATCCAGGGCTTGCTGCCGAAGTCAAGGAAGTCCTGGAAAAAAACAAGGCTCAGCGTCATATCCGCGGCGGTCTCGCTACCCGTGAAAAGTATCTCCACCAGAAGTCAGACAGCCATAATCATTAAATGACAAGAACCCGGAAGAAACTGCGTGCGCTGTTTCTTTCAGGTTCTATTTTCCTATCTTCTACGTCCTGCCATCAGATTATCAAGCACAAACAGCAGATAACTGATCCCTAAGAACACCAGCAAAGTCAGAACCATATGCAGTCCCAGCAGGTTAAAATACGGGATCTGTGCCAGCGATGATCCGAACCGGTTTACCAAAAAGACTGCCAGATTGAACAGCACCGGCAGGATCGCCCAGAACACCGGGCTGTATGCTGTAAACTCCCCTTTTCTGCAAAAGAGTAAATAGTCAATAAACGCCATCAGCGGTGCGATGAAATAAAGCAGATACCCTGCCAGGGACATGCCCTCGTGCAGTCCGTTTCCCGTTCCAAAGTTCAAGTAGTAGTATACCAGGAACGTCACGACCATATAAATGGTCACAGCACCTCTTAAAAATCCTCGTTCATAAGACGGTCTGGCGATGATCAGATAAGCGAAATACACCAGTGCCAGCGCATTGGCCAGCAATGCGAAGTCGCCCAGTATGACCGACAGGCTGAATCCGGAAGCGAAAAGCTTCATTACCAGCCCCGCTCCGCACACAATGAGGAACAGGACGCGAAATATAACACCGATTGTGTCGTTTTTGATATACATGAAGTAGTGTCTCCTTTATTTCTGTTTTAGAGCCGCCGCAATGAATTCCCGGAACAGCGGGTGTGCCTTGTTCGGTCTGCTCTTGAATTCCGGATGATACTGTACCCCCACATAATGAGGATGCTGCGGCAGTTCCACCGCTTCCACCAGTCTGCCGTCCGGAGAAGTTCCTGCTATTTTCAGTCCGGCTTCTTCCATTTTTTCACGATATTCGTTGTTGAATTCATACCGGTGTCTGTGGCGTTCCGAAGTGAAAGTCGTTCCATATGCCCGCTCCAGAATGGTTCCCTTTGCGATCGTGCACGGATAAGCGCCCAGCCGCATCGTGCCTCCCTTCGGGATATCTCCGTACTGATCCGGCATGAAATCTATGACCTTATGCGAGCAGTCCTCTGCGAATTCACCGGAATTCGCATCTGTGATACCCAGTACGTTTCTGGCAAATTCGATGACGGCGATCTGCATTCCAAGACAAATGCCAAAGTACGGGATCTTGTGAGTACGCGCATACTTCGCAGCAGCGACCTTGCCCTCAATGCCACGGTCTCCGAAACCACCCGGCACCAGGATCCCGGATACATCAGAAAGGATTGATTCTGCCGTCTCATCGGTCACATCTTCTGCCTCGATCCATTTGATATCCACTTTGCAGCCGTTTTCATAACCGCCGTGACGAAGAGCCTCTGCCACCGAAAGATACGCATCATGAAGCTTGATGTACTTGCCTACCACTGCAATATTCACACGTTCCTTCCGCGCTTTGATCCGCTCTACCATCTGCTCCCATTCCGTCATCTCACACGGGCCGGCATTGATCCCCAGCTCTCTGCAAACGATCCACGAAAGCTTCGATTTTTCCAGCATCAACGGTGCCTCATAAAGGATAGGCAGCGTCTGATTCTCTATGACGCAATCTTCCTTGACGTTGCAAAACAGAGAGATTTTTTCCGAAATGCTCTTGTCGATCGGCTCATCGGCACGCATTACGATGATGTCCGGAGAGATCCCCATGGCCTGCAGTTCCTTGACAGAGTGTTGTGTAGGCTTGGATTTATGCTCTCCCGAACTCTTCAGATACGGCACCAGCGTCACATGTATGAACAGACAGTTTTCTTTGCCCTGTTCCAGCGATACCTGCCGTATTGCTTCCAGAAACGGCTGGCTTTCAATGTCTCCCACCGTGCCGCCGATTTCTGTGATAATAACATCCGCATTGCCGGTTTCGCCAACGCGATAGATGAATTCCTTGATTTCATTGGTTATGTGAGGGATGATCTGCACCGTGCTCCCCAGATACTCGCCTTTTCGCTCTTTGTTAAGCACATTCCAGTACACTTTTCCCGTCGTCAGGTTAGAGTATTTGTTGAGATTTTCATCGATGAAGCGCTCATAATGACCCAGATCCAGATCCGTCTCCGCACCATCCTCCGTCACGTACACTTCCCCGTGCTGATACGGACTCATGGTCCCCGGATCCACGTTGATATAAGGATCCAGCTTCTGTGCTGCGATGCGAAGCCCTCTCGCCTTCAAAAGTCTTCCCAGCGATGCCGCCGTGATCCCCTTGCCAAGGCCCGATACAACGCCTCCTGTTACAAAGATATATTTTTTCATACTCCTTCCCCGCCTTTCTTTTCTGAAATTCTGTGCAGATCATTTTCGTGATTCCCGCGTAAATAAAAAAAGATAAGGTTTCCGGCGTTTCGGTGAGATGGGTAATCGAGACCCCATCCAACTGCCGTCTTCCTTATTCTTTCTATGTTTTGTGCACAAATTTTACTCTCATATTATACACGAAAACACAAAGGTTATCAAGAATTTTTCTCACCTTTCGAAAAAAACGGCAAAACGGTTTCCGAACACGTCGTATCCGGCAATATGGATCCTCTCCGCACCCTTCGGGATCTGCGCTGATCGTTCTCCACTGCAAAGGATCTTATCTGCGCGATGCACTATCCCGTCCCATGCAAAATCCACGCTCCACACTGCCACAAGACTCAGACTGTCACCGCGCACAAAACGCTCCACTTCCTCCGGACTGCTGCAGTTTCCCACAGTTTCCGGCGGCTCATACCCGGTCAGCAGCACCTGATCTTCTGAGACCTCTGCAAAGATCTTTGCAGCATCCTGTACATCCGGCTCACTCTTTGCAGCCGGCTCGCCCTTTACAGCCGTTCCGCACTTTGCAGCCAGCACCGAAAACCCGCCAGCCATTCTGTCTTCCTTTTCTCCTGCATTCTTCTGTAAAGCTGTCAGCCTTGCTATTTCTGACGATATGGCAAGGGAGCTTTCGTCGCACATGATCCAGTTTCTTCCCATTTTAGCACACACTGCGCCAAAGCTCCCGGATCCTGCAAAGAAATCCGCACAGAGATCCCCGGGATCGCTGCACGCCTCCACGATCCGTTCCAGCAGCTTTTCCGGCTTCTGCGTTGCGTATCCGGTACGTTCGGCAGAAGTCCTTCCCACCATATCGATGGTCCAGACGTCTTTCATATTTACCATAGTATACCAGCCCTGTTCATCCTGGAATTCTTCAACTCCCTGAAAACAGTAGGGTTTCATTCCTCTATTGTAGGATTTTTCCTTCAGCATATGGAATTTGTACTGCTTCGTTTTACCATACAGCAGCAGTGTGTCATGCTTGCGCGCAAAGTTTTTTTTGCTCGTTCCGCCGGATTTATAATTCCATATGATCTCGTTTATAAAGTTTTTCCGCCCGAAGATCTCATCCATGAGGATCTTCACATAATGCGCAACATGCCAGTCCAGATGCACTGCGATACATCCTGTATCCGACAGCAGATCGCGCATGAAAAAAAGCCGGGTCGTCAGCATCTGCAGATAAGATTCCAGTGCCGAAGCACGAAAATCATCATATGCATCGATCTTAACAGTAGAAGAATTTCCTAAGATCTCCGACTGCAGCACCACCGATGCCTGATACTTGCTTTTCGAGAAAAAGGGCGGATCCACGTAAATAAGCTGGAGACCTCTCCCCAGCTTATCGTTCTTACAGATATGATCCATGTAATCCAGATTGTTTCCCAGTATGATCCGTCCGGCTTCATGGGCCTGTGCGTCATCTGCCCCATAGATTTCACGCACTTCAAAAGATCCCTGCAGTGTCCCGTTCTTTCTCTGCTCATACTCCGCACGACCCTTTTGAAACGCTGTTATCATGTTTTCCAAATCACTCATAAAACCCTCTGTAAACCCTCTGTTTTTGTTTAAATCTTCGTAGTATAGGACAGTTTGATCCAGTAGCCGTTCGACTTCAGCTGTCCCCAGTCACCATTGGTTGCCTTGATGGTATAGGTTCCCGGCTTGATATAACCTTTTCGTGCATACAGGATGCCCGGACCGGATCGCATATTGAGATCCCTTGCTGTTATTTTAACGTTATATTCCGCATTGACTGCAACCGTATAAGACAGCTTGATCCATGCACCGGTAGTACTGATCTGACCCCAGCCGTCTTTTGTATCGACGATATCAAAAATCGCGCCCTTGACTGCCTTGCCCCGGCTGCTGTAGCTGGTTCCCGGACCTGTACGCATATTCAGAGCCGATGCAGTCACCTTGACTTTATACAAAGTCCCTGAGCTGCTGTTTCCATTATCGCTGGAGCTGCTGGTCTTTGACGTATACTTCAAAGCGACCCAGCAGCCGTTGCTTGAGAGCCTGCCCCAGCCGTTGCTTTCTTTCGTGATCGTATATGTTCCCGGCTTCACATATCCCTTGGATGCGTAGCTTGTGGACGGACCGGTACGCATGTTCAGATTGGATACACTGATCTTGACGTTGTAGCTGACTGCCGTGCCGGTGTCTACACTTCCACTGTCGGAGCCGGAGGATACCTTTGTCGCATACTTCAAAGCGATCCAGTAGCCGTTGCTTGAGAGTTTGCCCCAGCCGTTGCTTTCCTGTGTGATGGCATATGTTCCCGGCTTGATATAACCACAGGTTTTATAGCTTGTTCCAGGACCTGTTCTCATGTTGAGATTACTGGTCGTCACCTTGACGTTATAGCTTACATCGACAGAATCGTTGGAAGAAGCATCACTGACATAAATATACCCTTTCGGACTGCTGTACCACGGAGTCCCGTAATGAAAATACAGCTGCGAAGCCGAAGTCGGTTTTGAACTGGAAAGTTTCCATCCTGACTCCGATACATACGGCTTGCCGTTCACTACTTTTTCCACTACTGCCACATGGTTGCTGTAGCATGCGATCGCACCCACCTTAGGAGTGCTCCCGTAAGGATAATACCTATTCTGTTTGTTGATATCCCACCACTTAGAAGCGCTCCAGCGGAAATTGCTGTTGATCCACTTGCCGTTCATTTCACTGGCTCTGGCATATGCGTACCATGTGCAGTTTCCGATCACATACTGCTTGTAGCTGGAGGAATAATTCGTTCCTCCCAGATTGGCAGCATAAAAAGGATTGTTTTTGTTATAGTAGTAGGTTTTTCCCTCGGCAGAATCCAGTCCCGGCATTGTAGTCCGCACACTTGCACCATAAGAATGCTCTGCCGTCATCGGAATGTAGATAGTGATAGCCATAACCAAAATAAGTATGATCGATACAGTCCTCTTCATGATCGTTCTCCTGTCGTTTCCCTTCTAGAATCATTTTTTCGTAGTCAACTAATATTGTAGCACTCGATCAGGGGGTCTTCCAACCGGATTCTGTCAAAAAAAGCAAAAAAAACGATGCTGACGGTTTTTCTGTCAGCATCGTATCTTTGTTTCAATCAATATATTGTGGTCTTGCATCCGCTATGCCAGGAACTGCTCTACCGCCTTCTTGACATCGTTACCGTCTGCAACGCCTTTGACCTTTGGCATAACAGCTCCCATCAGTTTTCCCATGGAGCTCTTGCCGCCGCCCTGTTCGATTCCCATATCAGCTGCTGTTTTTCCTACGAGATCCAGTATCTCTTCTGCAGTCAGCTGTTTCGGCATATAATCCATCAGGACTTCAATTTCTGCATTATAGGCATCGATCAGATCCGTTCTGCCGGCCGATTCAAAATCAGCGAGGGCATCTTTTCTCATTTTGACCTGTTTGGCTAAAATGGATGCGATTCCAGCATCATCGATTTCCTCTCGATTATCCACTTCATACTGCTTGATTGCAGCTCGAACAAAGCTGATAGTCTCCTTGCGAACCTTTTCTTTGTTCTTCATTGCCTCTTTAAAGTCAGCATTTAATCTTTCTTTTAAGGTCATTACTCACAACACCTCTGATCTATACAAACTAGTATTTCTTAGCCTTTTTTCTTGCAGCTTCAGACTTTTTCTTTCTCTTTACGCTAGGTTTTTCGTAATGTTCTCTCTTTCTCAGTTCGGACATAACGCCATCTCTAGCGCAAGATCTCTTGAATCTCTTTAATGCGCTTTCTAAGCTTTCATTTTCTCTAACAATTACCTGTGCCATTTCTCGTTTCACCTCCTGACTTTACAGAAATCTCGTAACCTAAGAACGGCTTGCCTATAACGTTGCTATTATACTATTTTATGGCATTTTATGCAACAATTTTTTTTGCCGATCAGCCTGGAGGCCACGTCATCTTTCTTTTTCCCAGAAGATGGAAATGCAGATGTTTTACGGTCTGCAGACCGTCTTCACCGCAGTTGCTTACGAGTCGATACCCGTTTTCAAGCTCCAGCTCTGCTGCGATTTCCTTGACTTTACCCAGGATATAGCCCAGAAGTTCTTCGTCTTCCGCCGTCGTATCGTCTAAAGAGGCAATATGCTTCTTCGGAATGATCAGCACATGAACCGGAGCCTGCGGATCCAGATCATGGAAGCATACGATCTTATCATCTTCGTACACTTTGTTGGAAGGGATCTCTCCTGCCGCTATTTTACAAAAAATACAATCGCTCATTTTTTCACATCCTTTGCTCTCGATCGTTGAATTTTCTGCTTTATCTATTTATTATACATGGTCTTCGCGCCGAAAGCAAACAAATGTGAGAAAAAATACCATCGCTGCTGTCAAAAGAATGCCAGCCCGACTTCTCAGAAACACAGCGCCATATCCCAGATACGGGATCGTTCCGATCACCCTTCCCCGGATTTGCTTTGCCGATACAGGGATCGGGTCTTCCGTATCATTACTGTCGCCCTTTGTGATAAAAGACTCCCCACCTGAAACACATCTGCTGATCCTGTGTACCACCAGGTGATCTTTCAGCTCATAGGCAACGACCTTGCCCGGCACGCCCCTTCGGTCAGCTCCGCTGATGAAGCAGATGCTCCCCGTAGAAATCGACGGTTCCATGGAGCCTGACAGGATCACCACCGGGCGAAGTTCCAGCAGCACGGCCATTCCCAGGAACACCAGCAGTCCGGTTGCTGCTATAAGCCGAAGCAGTGTCCTGGCTCTGCGACTCCTATTCATCGCACTGTCTCTTTCTCAGACACCAGACCCCTGTTATCGCTGCTCCGCAGCAGATTGCTGCAAAGAGTAAACAAGGTCCTGCATTTCCCGTCACAGGAAATCCTCCTCTTCTCTCCTGCTTTATGGCAAAGCACCAGCGGATATCGTCGCTGCTTTGCTGATAGGGATTGTCTGCCGACTCTGGAAAGAAAAGAGTCACGTCCACCGTTCTCGTCTCCCCCGGATCCAGAGTCGCCAACGGCCTGTAATCCCGCAGATCCGCGCCCGTCAGGATCCCGTCATAAAATCCATCTCCGTTGTCGATTTGAAGCTGCATCTGATCCAGGAACGAACTTTTTTCCCATTCTGCTTTCATCAGGATCTGGATCCGCCTGGTCTCCCGGTTTGACAGCTGAAGTGACTCTCTATGGCTGTCTCCCGGCAAAAGCATAATATGTGAGAAAAACGCGCCCTCTTCCAGTACCAGTCCTTTCTCCTGGTCTGCAGTGATCGAACACGGGCTTCCTTCCATCTCCTGCAATTCCTCTCCCGCAGGTTCCACCGCCCTCAGCAGATTTCCTTTCTCGATCTGCGATGCTGTTACCACCAGATCGCCCCACGGGTTTTCTTCTGCAAGATCCGGTTTAAAGTTCTTTGCCTGCAAAGCATCAGCTTCTGTCCGGAGCTGCAGATTTTTTTCCTGATAAAAATCCCATTCTTCCGGCAGCTGAAACCCCTGGCATACATCGACGGATCTCCCATAAGCAACCGGCTCCTGATAATAAAGATATTCCCCTTTGCGTATCCATCCACTCTGGATATCCTGCAGATGATCCGCCAGTTCCAGTTCTTGGTCTCCCGCTTTTGCCAGCAGACGTACCCGTAGATAACAGGTCTCGCCGCGATTGGTGATCCGCGGAACATAAGATACCGGCTTCTCGCAGTCTACGATCACCTCCTGCGGCAGTTTTCTGAACGTCCCGTGTTCAAGCCCTAAAGTCTCGATCCCGATCTTGACGCTGCCCGTCTCTAAATGACTCCACATCTCTCCGCTGGTTCGCACCGCTCCATAACAGAATGCTCCAGCCATCACCAGAAGCGCGATCAAAAGTGGCAGCAAGCGTCTCCCCCTGACTCTCATCGCTTTGCCTCCTTCTTCAACATATTTATAATAAGATCCGTATGGGAGCACCGGCTCCAATCGATCTTCTCATTCTTAAAGCTTACCTTTGCATAAGACGCATCGTAGCCCTCTTCACCCGGACGCAGCTGACTGAGCCTGAGAGAGATCTTTGCAGAATCCGCTCCCGTATCAGCCTGCTGCCATCCGAAATCGCCGACATAGCCGCTTTCTGACTGCACCGCTCGAAAGCGCAGCGGATCCAGCTCTTCCACCAGATAGTCGTCCTCCGGCAGACGAATGGCCGGACAAGATGCCCGGAGCACATCGCCGTCTATCTGGAACGTATTGCCGTCCTGATCCCGATAGATCTTTTCAGATCCATCCGCTGCAGTCTTTGCTTTTGCTACAGAATCACTTCTAAAGGAAACCGACCGATACCAGACCTTGCCCGAAGATGCTCCCGTGATCCGAAACAAAAAACACGGTGCTCCGTGAGCCTCTGTCAGCTGATCACTTTGCAGTGAAATAGATTTTTCGATCACAAGACGAGGTGCGGGCACGTAACGCCAGGTGCCCGTAAAAGTTACATCTCTCTGGTCTATTTTCTGCGTTTCTGCATCCCACTGCAGCACCCAGGAACCTTTTTCTTCTCCATCGCCATCTACTACCTTATAAACTGTCCCATCTTCCGGAGTGTCCTTTCGCTTCACCATATCACCCTGATAATAAGCGCTCTCATCGCTGACTTGATAAGCTCCCGACTGGGTACTGATCTCTTTCGGCAGCTTGCGTCCTTTCGTACCGCAGACGTACTCGTACTTTACATGATACGGGATCGCCAGCGTATCACAGATCTCATTGGACGTCAGCTTCACATCTTTATCGATGGTAGTCGTTGCAGAATTTTTCACCGTTTTTAAAGGTGATTCCACCGGATCCACCCTTGTCTCTATCTTCAAGCACAATGTCTGCCCCGAATAGTTGTCGATGCTGGCAAGCCAGGATGCTCCCATGGTAAAACTGACCGTCCGGCTGCTTTCATCATAGGAAAGGCTTCCCCGTGACGTGATATCTCTGCCGCTGCCGTCATAAATCGCTGCAGACTGATACGACAGTCCTTCCGGCAGTCTGTCTGTCATGACCAAAGAGGAATAGGGCGTCATGGTGTCCACGTAGAACTTCCCGATTTTCTGCGTGATCGTATAATCGATCTCATCGCCCTCTACGTTCCGATCCCTGCTGTCCGAGGACTTGACCGGATTGCTCATCATGGTATAGGCGCTGTAAGGCATGAACTGGGTCGCACAGTTTCCCTCTGTGAACACGCCCCGGAACGTCCCGCCTGTCGTCGGCGCATAGAACCCTGCCTTCCACAGAGAATCGTTTCCACCCACATCAGTAGCTTTTGGTGTCGCAGCTCTATTGCCGCTAAAGCGGAGGAAACATGGACTGTATTTATAAAAGATCCCCGAAAATCCGCTCTTGGCCTCCCACGCCTCCTTGAAGTAATTCGCACCTGCATCGATATCAGACAAACACTGAAAAAACGGTAGATTCACCACTTTTCCCGTGTCGTGCCAATACATTGTCGTCGTGATATCTATGGTTTTAGGTGCACGATATCCTGCGCCGATCCCTGCAATGGTCGAAGACATCCACATTGACTCATCAGCCAGATAGCATACGGCGAAGTAATTATCGCCTCGCTCCCCGGAAGCATTTCGTTTGCCCACTGTCATGGAATTGAAATGGACTTTAGCATCGATCTGTCGCCCGTTGATCTTACCTACATTTGTGAAATTCAGATCCAGAAAATCAGTGTAGGTAAAAGATCCCGTTTTCGTCTTGATAGGAACACACAGCAAGTCAAAATTGTATTTTCCTTTGATCATTTTTCCAGAAACGCCGCTCCATGTGGCGGTATAGTTATGATATCCCAGCAGCAGCTTGTTGCTGTAGGCAACTGATAGATTCGTGCTGGGGATCGTCTTCAAAGTCGCCCCATAGCAAGCCGCCGTGCTCCCGAAGAAAAGAACCGCCAGCAGCAGTGTACTCAGTAACAACCGCTGTAACGGATCAAATCCTGATCTTTTTACTGATCCGCCCATTTCACCGCTCCTTCTTTCTGTCCATCCGACTGGATCGTCTCGCTGAAACAGATCATGCGAAAATCGTTGATGTCCTCCTTTGCCTTAATGGTAGTAAAGAGCGGCTCGCTGGTCTGTCCCGGCAGAAGCACGTGCTGATAGTAATAGAATCCGTCCTCCTGCTTTTCGCTCCAGTCCTTTTTATTAAGATCTATCTGTATCTTCTCCCGGCAGTCAGGGTCTTCTATTTCTGCAAAGATCCTGACAAGGCAAGGGATGCTTCCGGTGTTTTTCACAGCGACACGCTTTTCGTAGCTGACTCCCTTCTCAAAGGATCCGTATGTGCCGAATCTCTCTTCGATCCGGCTTGTATTCTCCCCTACCGAAAACCTGTTGTGAAGCGTATCTGCACTCAGCAGAAAAGCCGCTGCTGCAGGCAATGCCACCGTGCATATCAGTAAAACCACTGCCAATCCCCAGGATATCTTCCCGGGAAACCGCGCCAGCCCTCTGCCCCGCGGTTTCCCTCCCGCATTGAAATTCCTCTCCATCATATCCCCCCGTTTCCCATTACACGGATCAACTGTTCTGTGTTTTTATCAGCTTCAGCACATCTGCCGGTACGCCGCTGCTGACGCCCAGATCCTCCGTCTGGATCGCCAGTACATCCACATCAATAGTCAGTTTCGTATCGCGATCTAGCTGTCCTTCCACCAGATTGAGGAAAGTCACACTGTCAAAGAGCGCTCCCGTATTCCCCTGCGGTGACAACTTCTTCATAGCCCCGTCTGCGTCGATATACGCATAAGTATAAACCGAAGCATCTGCTTCTTCCGACTGATCCACCAGTTTCCAGCCGCTGTTGACTGTATAATGGAACAGATCCTGCTTCCTGCTGTCCTGCAGACTGCCGTCCGCTGCCGCCGTCTTCACGGAAGCCGTCGGCACCTTCACCTGCAGAAATACAAAGGCATCGTTACTCCCCGTGTTGGTAACCTGAGGATCCTTCTTTACCGTCTTGTTTGGCGTTAAGGCCGTCCCATCGTCCGGGTTCCACCCCGGCTCCGTCAGGTCTACCGATACATTTCCCACGATAAACTCATTTGCCGCACTGCCCCGATCTGTAAAAAACGCCGTAGCCGATCCCAGCAGCATTACCCCGATGACAGCACAAACTGTGCACATTTTCTTTTTCATTCCCTTTTCCTCCTTTTGAATAGTATGTAATATTTTAACATTTGCTAAATCATACATTATCTTCCAGCATATGTCAAGCACGATCCGTAAAAAATTCCCAGAATGTAATCAACGCGCCAAAAAAAGAAATAAGCCGGAGCATTACACTCCGACTCTTAACCTCTCTATTATGCTCCTGCGGGAGATCCCTCTGTACAACAGCGCCGGAAGCACTGCGCCCGCCGCCAGGAATACCGGCGCCGTTATAAATATCCCCTTCAGCGTGAAACGGTAACTGTAAAACCAGAACATGTTTTCCAGCATTCTGCCTGCTATAGGTTCTATGATGATACTGAGCACAATGGACAGCAATATCGCATAGGCAGCGTACAGCAGTCCCTCGTATATCAGCATCGATCGCAGTTGCTTCCCAGTCATCCCTATCGACTGCAACACTGCGAACTCATATCGTCTGCTCATCATACCCGTCATGATGCTGTTGAAAAAGTTGAGTATCCCCACGAGCCCGGTTATCACACAGAGCACTCCGCCCAGCAGCGTGAACATATTCCTGAATCCTTCAAATTCTGCTCTGACAGTAGCTTTGCTCTCATACATCAGCGATGACGCCGGACTGCTGGTCAAGTCCTTGAGGAAAGCTTCATCGCCGTCTTCCGCACTGCGATCTGGCGCATCGAACATGTAAAACATCGGGAAAATCTCTGCGTCGCTGTCCGCTCTGAGCCTTTCCGAATTTATCACTGCGTCGATCGATGAAAAATCCGAGTATCGGAAAGACATGCTGTACGGCACGCTCACGACTGCGCAGACGGTGTATCTGACATCGTGACTTCTTGCCACCTTGTATTTGATATATTCGCTCGGCGTGTTCTCGCTCGACTTTTCACCGGTCCGGCTGTCGATAAAGTACCCCTCATCGATGTAAGTCACGGTCACAGTATCGCCCGGTTTCGGAAGGCTGTCCCCATCCATAAGGTTTCCGTTATCGTCTGTTTCAGCCGCCACCGCTATGGCATTCTCTCCGGAATCACTCATCGGTGCGAGTTCTCCGTCGATGACCTGCAGCTTTTGCAAAAGTTCAGCGTCCAGACCTTCTATTTGCAGATCACTGCACGGCATATTCTCCCTGCCCTCCTTCTGCAGCGCCTGCTTTGCATATGAGGTCTGTTCATCGTCATCCAGAGCATCGTCATCCGAAGACCCGGCGCTTTTCGGCAGCCAGATCACAGAATCTGTATCATCCAATGACCAGGCCATGCCGCTAACCGAACTTTCAGTCCCAGCTTTTATCTCAGCGATCTCACCCTCGGACAACCCTGATTCGGTGCCGTGTGCCTGAAAATTGAAATAGTCTGTTTTCCCTACAATGAAGTCAGCACAGGTCTGCTTACTGAGGTATTTTTCCATGTCAAAACCGCCTACGAAAGCACACAGCACAGAAAGCAGCACGACCGACAGTGCCATCGACAGTATCACAACCAGCGTTTTCAGCCTGTTGCGACCTAGATTAGCAAGAGCCATCCGTCCAAGACCAGCACTTTTCATAGCACCTGGTTTCCGGATCCGACGCATTTTACCGATTTTATGCTGACCATGCGAAGCATCGGCATACTTTACAGCTTCTACGGGAGAAACTTTTGACGCCATCCGAGCCGGTCTGGCGCATGACAGAAATACCGTCACGATGGAAAACAATGCAGATGCTGCGAATATCACAGGTGATATGCTCACCTCCACACACGAAGATCCCAGAGAGGTAGATTCCATGATCACCGGCATCAGCACGCGCCCTGCCAGATATCCGATCACCAGCCCCGCCGGGCAGCCTTCCGCACAGAGCATCATAGCCTGCTGTCTCACAATTCTTCGAAGCTGCCGCGGAGTCACCCCTACGGTCTTCAGCAGTCCGTAGTATCTTATGTCGCTGCTGACCGATATCCTGAATATATTGTAGATGATCAGATATCCGGTCATTATGATCAGTATCAGCAGCGCCGCAGCAGCTGCGACCATCTCCAGATCTATACCATCCGCTGCCTGCGATGCCGTATACCCCCAGTTCACTCCGTATCTGACATAACCATCTTTATCCAGATCATCAGACTGAAAACCGAGATCGTTCTCAACGGTTTTCATGTTTTCTTCTATGCCAATGCTCGTCCTGAACATGACGTTGATATCCTCACGCAAATGGTCTGCACCGCCTCCGAATGCAGCCTGTTCCACCTTCCTTACATAGGCTTCTGACACATTTATGAAATGTACCGGAGAAATATCATCGTAGTCCCACCAGCCAACCAGCCGGAAGGTATCAGTCCGGCTGCCGACGGTACTGTCCACATCCAGCATATCATATGTGAGTTTGATCTTAGCGCCAATCTCGGGATCAACGCCAAGAGCATCCAGTGCAGCAGTATCCATGATGATCTCGTCTTCCGCCTCTGGCATATGTCCTTTGCTGAGGTTGATATAGCTCCATTTCGCATTGTTGTCGTCCATGTAGCTTATCTCCGCAGGAATTTTTGCAAAGCCTCCATCCGTGATGATCCCGGCAGTGATGCGCCGACCGACTGCTTTGACCTTCGAGTTGCTTTCTATCATCGAAGCCTGCTGACTGGTCACATCCTTGAAGGTTCCGTGCGCATACCCTCCGATCTGACGGAATGTATAGGATTCATAGCTCGTGTTAATCGACATCATTATCGTGAAAAGTGCCGTGAACAGGACGGTCGTCATCGCTATGGCCACTGCAGCTGTGATGTTGCGCCTGCCTGCCGCCTTGAAAGATTTGACACTAAGTCGTCTTACAGCTTTTCTGTTTTTCACTTTCATCGTGTCACGCCTCCTGTCCGCCAGTTCTGATCCTGCCGTCCTCGATCCGGATGATTCGATCAGCAAGCTGAGCGATTTCCTCGTTATGAGTGATCATCACTATGGTCTGAGCATACTGCTGACTCGTTACCTTAAGCAGCCCCAGCACATCCTGTGACGTCCTGCTGTCGAGGTTTCCAGTAGGCTCATCGCACAGCAGGATCGCAGGCTTCGTCGCCAGCGCTCTTGCGATCGCCACCCTCTGCTGCTGTCCTCCGGATAGCTGTCCCGGAAGGTTCTCCAGCTTGCTGCTTATCCCCAGCATTTCCGTTACGCTGCTGATGTATTTACTGTCGATTTTTCTTCCATCCAGCTCCACCGGAAGCACGATGTTCTCATAAACATTGAGCACCGGCACAAGATTGTACGCCTGGAAAACGAAACCGATCTTTCTTCTACGGAAGATCGTCAGCGCCTCGTCTTTCAGCGAGAATATGTCTCTGTCGTCCACGAACACTTTGCCGGATGTCGGCCTGTCGAGACCTCCGAGCATATGAAGCAGCGTGGACTTTCCCGATCCCGAAGATCCCACCACTGCAACGAACTCGCCGGTTTCGACCGACATATTGATGCCATCTAGCGCCCGCACCTCTCCGGCGCCACTGCCGTATATCTTTTTCAGGTTTTCTGTTTCAAGTATTGCCATCGATTTTCTCCTTTCACCGCCCCGAATGTCTGCACCGCACGATACAGACGTCAAAAAAAATCTGTACGAAAGAGCCGTTCTTTTGCTCCCTTCATACAGATGATATCAAAATAATCTTTCCACATTATTTCCAGCAGGAAACAAATCATAACAGTTCTGTAAGATTTCATTCGCTGTTTCCGATGCGCTGCGATGCATCCTGCTCTGCAGATGGCAGGAATACGGAGAATACCGAGCCTTTTCCTTTTGCTGAGTTGACCTTGATATAGCCGCCCTCCGCCAAGATAATTTCCCGGGCAAGATAAAGACCTATTCCCACACCTTCTTGCTCCTGTGTGTCCTTCCCGCGATAAAATCTCGTAAAGACCTGCGACATCTCCTGCTCCTGTATACCGATGCCTGTATCGCTTATCTCTATGCAAACGAACATCTCGTATCTCTTCACACTTACGATCACACTGCCGCTGTTCGTGTATTTGATCCCGTTGTCGATGATGTTTCCCAATGCTTCTGCCGTCCATTTCCTGTCAAACACTCCCTGGCAGTCTTCTGCAGGCTGTACAGAAAGTTTCAATCCCTTTGCTGCGGCCTTTTCCATATAGGATGCAGCAACTTCTTCTGCAAGCTGACTAATACTCCCGTTCTCCGGATGCAATGCGACTATCCCGGTTTCCAGACGCGACAGTTTCACTAGAGAAGTGATAAGGAAACTAAGCTTTTCCGTCTGTGTATGAAGCTGAAAAGTGTACTCTTTCGCAGACTGAGGCAGTTCCATCTCATCGAGCAGTTCCGAATACAGCTGTATATTTGCGATCGGGGTCTTCGTCTGGTGAGAGATATCGGATATCAAAGTCTTGATCTTTTCTTTTTCGTTCTTTACACGCTCTGCTGAGATCTCCGATGTCAAAAGATAATCCGCGAACCTGTTTTCCAGTGCAGAAAATCTCGACTCATCGAAATCCTGTTCTTTAAAACTTCCCTTCCGCGCAGTCTCCAGCATTTCTTCAATACTGTCCATGATCCTGCGCTGTTTCCTGTGCATTACCGCCACTGCGATCACCGATACCAGCACGACGATCACAGCTGCCGCAACTGCAACTATTGTGATATTACTCATCTTCTTTCACCCACATATAGCCTTTGCCATAAACGGTCTTTATATCATCCTTTGCACCCAGCTTATCCCTTAGTCTCTTGACCGTCACGGAAAGCGCATTTTCATCCACATACTCCGCACCATCCGTCCATACGCGATCCACAAGACTTCCCCGGCTAAGTGTAATGCCACGATTTTCAATAAAGATCCTCAACAGCTTCTGCTCCGTCTTGCTGAGCTCCACCGGCCTTCCCTCTGCATAAAACTCCATGCACTGAAAATCGAAGCGGTATTTCCCCAGGCATACTGCGGTTTCCTGTATCGCTTTTCTGCGAAGCTGCGTGTTCACCCGCGCACGGAGCACTGCAAGGCTGAAGGGTTTGGTGATATAGTCGTCTGCGCCCATTTCCAGCCCGCTGACGATATCGGTCTCCATATCGTTCGCAGTCAGCAGTATCACAGGCACATCGCTTTGCTGCCGCAGCTCCTTGAGAAACTCGAACCCGCTTCCATCCGGAAGATTCACATCCAGTATAATGAGAGCAGGCGTTGATCCCGCCATCAGCTTTCGGGCATCTGCCAGTTTGCCGCATATCCTGATATCACGCTGCTGTGATGCCAGTGCCCGGCCAAGCCCGGCAGCCAGCGCCGCATCATCTTCTATTATAATGATTTTGTCTCTCATATCCACCTGCCGATCATCCTACCAACTTCATCCTATTACGCTATAACTGGTCTCGCCTTTCCACCTTCCGACCCCGCATGCCATCCCGATATACTTCTAACAGCTCCACCGAAACGAACTGGTTCAGCGTCCCCTGTGCAGCCTCCGGATCCTCATAGGGCACGTACACCTTGATGTAGTTGCCCGTATAGCCGGTGATCATCTGCTGATCCTCCAGCAATTCTTCCAGCAGCACCCGTTCCATCCGTCCTTTATTTTCAGCAAAGAACGTTTCTGCCGACTTCTTTCCCACGTCGTGGAGCCTGTCGCTCCTGCGGTTTTTCACCTGCGGAGCCACATGCCCTTTCATAGAGGCCGCCTTGGTAAACGGCCGCTTGGAATACTTGAAGATGTGGGTTTTGCAGAAAGTGCATTCTTCCACCAAGCTGCAGCTATCCTCAAAATCCGCTTCCTTTTCTCCTGGAAAACCCACGATGATATCCGTCGATAATCCGTAATACGGATCTGCTTCCCGCAGCGTCGAAACAATATCCATGTAAGCCTCTCTGCCATACGGCCGGTTCATGGCCGCAAGCACCTGACTGCTGCCGCTCTGAGCAGAAAGGTGAAGATGATGGCACAGCTTGTCGTACTTCAAAAGTCTCTTTACATAATCCGCATCGACTACCGCCGGTTCCAGAGAGCTCAAACGGATCCGAAAATCCCCCGGGATATCGCTCAGTGCAGCGATGACCTTCTCCACACCGTAAGGCTCCTCCGGCAGTCTGCCCGCCTCATCAGGCCGGATCTGCTCCATCTCATAAAGAGCCGTATTGATGCCCGTCAGCACGATCTCACGATACCCGCCGGTGATCAGCTTTTCTGCTTCCGCCACGATTTCCGAAAGCCCCCGGCTCCGCACTTTGCCCCGTGCATACGGGATGACGCAGTAGGAGCAAAAACGATTACATCCCTCCTGGATCTTGATATACGCCCTCGTCCGGTTTTCCGTGTTGACTACCAGGCCTGTCTCGTCGTAATCGTCCAGTTCCTCGTAGCCCTTGACGTGAAGCTGGCGTATGCCGTGTTCCTGAAATTCCGCGACATAATCCGTCAGATGGCTCTTTTCATTGGTGCCCGCCACGATATCCACACCGTCTACCGCCGACACTTCCTCCGGGCTGATCTGAGCGTAGCAGCCCGTCACCACCACCACGCTGTCGGGATTCACCTTCTTCATCCTGCGAATATACTGCCGGGACTTTTTATCCGCTACAGCCGTGACCGTGCAGGTATTGATCACGTAAACATCGGCAAACTCCCGCTCGTCCACCACAGTGTATCCCTGCTGTTCGAACGCCGCCGCGATTGCCTCCGATTCATACTGATTTACTTTGCATCCAAGCGTATGGAATGCGATCTTCATAGGGTCCCTCCTCGTATTTGACACTTCTAATCTCGTATTATACCACGAATCACCGCTGATCTCCAAGACATAAAACAAGGAAAACCCGCATACGGTTTACTATCTGCGCGTCTTCTGCATTTCTGCAAAGACCGCTCCGCGGGAGGTTTCGTATGAAAAAGAAAAAAGCCAGATTCGTGTTCGCCTCTCTTCTTATCGTCAGCATTCTCTGTTCCATGTGTCTGACCGCCCTTTCCGAGCAGCCGCTCCTGCCTCTGAGCCGCAAAGTTTCCGACCCCAAAAAACCGCTGAAATGGGTGGAATTCAACGTACCCTATGAACCGCTGAAACAAGCCATGGACATCGATGTGGACAGTTATCAGGACAGGATCCACGTCAGCTGGATCGATCTTCTGGCCTATCTGGGAGCACGTTACGGCGGCGATTTCAGTCAGTATCAGAATTCTCACATGGATGATTTTGCTGCAAAGATCAAAAAAGGCAAATCGGTGGCTTCCCTGACGAAAAACATGAAGCATTTCGATTACTACAGCCGCGCCTACGGTGCGGTTTTACAGGGAATGCTAGGGGAATATCAGATCCGTATTCCCGATGAAAAAACAGGTAAAGACACCTGGAAAAAAGTCTACGGGCTCAAGGCCTTTTCTCCCATCGCTGATGGCTTTTACTACGAGGATTTTGATGACTTCGGGACCAGCCGAAGCTATGGCTACAGCCGCCGTCATCTGGGGCACGATCTTATGACCTCCGTGGGAAGTCCTGTGATCGCCGTAGAAAGCGGCACTGTAGAAGCCCTTGGGTGGAATCAGTATGGTGGCTGGCGCATCGGGATCCGCAGTTTCGATAATCAGCGCTATTATTACTACGCCCACCTGCGGAAAGACGCGCCCTTTGCATCAAATCTGCACGTCGGAGCCACCGTCACCGCTGGAGACGTCATCGGATACACCGGGCAGACCGGCTACAGCCTGCGGGAGAACACCAACAACATCGACACACCTCACCTCCACCTGGGGATGCAGCTGATCTTTGATGAAGACGCCAAAGACAACTCCACACAAATCTGGATCGATCTTTACAGCATCACCAAACTTCTCTCCTCTCACCGCTCCACCGTGGTACGCCAGAACGATGGCCAGTATCAACGAAAATACCCGTTCTCCGAGGGGAATTACTACCTCAATGAACTGCAGGCCAACACTGCCATCACCCACGAAAACCAGATCGAACTGCCGATCCTCATGTATCATTCCATGCTAAAAAATCCGGTCAAGCAGAGTCAGTACATCGTCTCTCCCGACCTCTTTGAAAAGGATCTCCAGTACATCCGAAAGAAAGGCTACACGCCGGTCTTCATGAAGGAAGTCATCGACTACGTCAACGGCACCGGCTTCCTGCCAAAAAAGCCCATAGTCCTTTCCTTCGACGATGGCTATTATAACAACTATTACTACGCATTCCCGCTATTGAAAAAATACAATATGAAAGCTGTCATCTCCATCGTAGGAAAGCTGTCCGATGATTTCAGCCAGACTCCGGACGAAAATCCCAGCTACGCTCATCTGACCTGGGACGACATCCTGGAAATGCACCTGTCCGGATGCTGGGAGATCCAGAACCACTCCTATAACTGTCATTCCTTTGATCATCGAAACGGTGTATCCCAAACTACTTCTGAATCAAAAGAATCCTATGCCAAGTTCCTCTCCTCTGACGCCTGGCACCTGCAAAACAAGATCGCCTACGTCACCGGCGTCGCTCCCAACACTTTCACCTACCCTTTCGGAGCCTTCAGCGAAAACACCGACGAAGTCCTGCGTGAGATCGGCTTTCAAGCAACTCTAAGCTGCACCGAAGGCATCAGCGTCATCAAACGCGGCGACCCCGACTGTCTCTACCGCCTCAAACGCCACCTCCGTCCACCCGATAAAAGTCCGGAAGAGTTTTTCAAGTTTTTGAAATAGAGGATGGCAGGCCAGCGAGGGCCGCTGGTACTCGTCCGCAGGCCTGCCGAAACGTTTGATCATCTTCGATTACCCTGCTGTCACAAAAAATACCCTGATTCCAGTTCCCACATACTCTCCAGGATAATTCGCTTCAAGCAGATTTCAAAAAATACCCTGAATCGTCATTTGGCAAGGGATTTCAGATAGTTTCTCTCAATACATCTGCAATTCCTATATGCAAACTATCCTGTATGATCCCTCGCCTTCTATCCAGGATAGTGCCCGTAGCTCCGATCACAGCAAACTAACATATCCCCAACTTTTTTCTCCATTCAGGGTATTTCCGCCGAACCAACTTCCTCCAAACTATCCGATAGTGCAGCAATACCACAGTTTCAGGATAATTCTTCGGTGCAGCTCAGCCACCACTGCATACTCCGCCATGCCGAAGCCAAATCAAAGATTTGGGCAGGTCATAAAAAAACACCCCATTTCCCGGGCAATCGCCCGAAAAACAGGGAGTTTGAGGTTTTATCATAGAGCTGCAAATGCAGTATTCTATCTCAGTTATCTAATAACTAAACGTTTTTCTACTTTTTTTCAATAAAATCCAGGATATGATCCGCATACGTTTCCGCCATGACCATACTGTCCCAGAAGCCGTTATGACTGGCTCCGTCTACATCCACATACTTCACGTTGCATCCGGTAAGACCGGCTTTGACCTGATCCTGGTCGGCTTTCGGGAAAATATCGTCTTCCGTTCCCCACAGCACCAGAACATCCCCATGGATATCTCCGATAAAAGCAGTGCTGTTGAACTGCAAAAGCCCATCCATCAGATTTTTCCAGGAGACCATCGGCATCTGTCTTACGTGTTCCAGTGCCGCAGCCCGGAACGATTTAGATTCATTCCCCATAGCTGTCCACTCCTGTAGAAACGAATCCGGAAGTCCATCCGGATAATGATCCAGCCCCTTAAATCCGTCCCCATCTCCATTGCGAACACTCAGAAGCACCGGATTATTCCTGCAATCTACCGCTGTATCGATGAGCACGTAGTCCGCGCACCGCTGCGGGATCTTTACAGCTAATATCTGTGTGATCAGTGACCCGAAGGAGTGTCCTACAACATGGATTTCCTGCAGATCCAGTTTCTCGATAAAATCAATTATATCGCCTGCAAGCAGTTCGCCCGTATAACCGAAAGGACCCATGTCGGGCTTATCGGTCATACCATTGCCACGGTATTCCACGATATAGCAGTGGCAGCCAGCTTTTTCCAGAACAGGCGCGATCTGCGCCCATGCCACGCAGCCATCGGTCACACCGTGGATCAGCAGCACCGTCTTACCGTCCTTTGGACCACATTCATAATATGCCATCCTCACGCCGGTATCCAGATCCAGAAACTTCTGTTCCCAGTCTACTTCCACATAATCATAATATGTCTTACTCATAAAATTTCCTATTACTAATTCCTAAAAATTATATACAGTCTGTGAAGCTTTCGTACTTCCCAGATACAAATCCTCACGTCCGACCATCTTTGGCGTCACTCCCAGAACTGACTTCAGTTCCCTGTTCATGTGACTCAGATCAGCGTATCCGCATTCCAGAGAAATCATGGTTTTCGAAAATTCCTTGCTGCAAAGCAGCATCAGCAGAGCTTTGTGTGCCCGTACCAGACGGCACATCTTTTTGGGGCTGAATCCAGTGTACTCTTTAAAGACCCGCTCCACATATCGCGGGCTGTATACCAGTTCCTGTGAGATCCTCTCGATCCCGACATTTCCGCCACTGTTGCAGATCATATCCACCGTGTGCTGCACCAGCATCTCCTTGTATTCATCCGAACGGGCGAATTCAGAGAGATACTCCCTGGCCAAAGCGACCCGCTCATAAAAATTTGCAGACTGCCGCATCGCATCGATGAACTTCCACTCTCTTACATGAAGAGCAAGATCATGCTGTTCATCCATGAAAGAACTGATGTCTCCCATAAGCTCCGGAGGAAACTTTCCAGGAAGAAAACGCATACCGAAAATGTAATCGCTCTCCTGAAAATCCATCGCATATAATGTACTGATCGTGCCGCAAACCGAGATTCCCTGACAAAAGTCATTGCCGAATGCCAGAACCACATCAACGCAGCCATCCGGAATTACCGGAATGCTGACCCGCGACTTTTTCGGGAACGCTTCATAGCACATGGATACGATCCTGTGTGCCGGATCACGCTGCGTAAGATATACTTCTCTGTAATGTAATTCATCAGAATAATAGCCCGGCTGGCAGCATAAGGATTTGGAATAATCCTGTATTCTGTTGTTGCTGAATTGTTGATACATAATACCGCTCCATTGTTTCATATACTGCAGGCCGTGACTATATTATACCATAGATCCCCCCTTATTTCAGCAGGAAGGAAACGACGTACAGCAGGATGATCAGTACGGTCAGAATGCTGACTGCGATCTTCCAGATCCTGTACTCCTTATCCATCTTGGATTTTTCTTCAGCAGATGGAACATCTTCTTCCAGCATAGCAGCTTCTTTTGCCTGCAGTTCTTTGATTTCTTCCTGGGAAATACTTCCCTTTCTTGCGAAGAGGTAGAATACCACCAGGCTGCATGCTGTGATGATAAAACTGATTCCTACATGTACCCAGCCGCAGCTCCACATCATCAGAGCATATATGATAATGCTGCTGACAGTCGAGAATACCGGCCATGGAGCTTTATACGGACGCTTCAGTTCAGGTTCTTTTCTGCGCAGTTCCCAGAAGGAAATGAATCCGATGATATAGCACCAGAACAGGGAGCAGATATTGATCTGAGCAACGAATGCGATGGAGTTGGTCAGGATCAGCAGGAAAGAAATGATACCTACTGTTAAAATCGCAATATACGGTGTACGGAATTTCGGATGGAGTTTTCCAAATACTCTTGGCAGGCAGCCATCCTGTCCCATCTGGTAGATGTAGCGGGACGGAGCTTCGATACCAGGGTTCATCGTGGAAAAATCTCCGCCGAATGCAACGCCAATGCAAAGCAATACGATCGGGAATCCCATATATCCAGCCATCTGCAATCCTTCTGCATACGGTGCAGCAGCTTCTGCCAGAGCACTGTGGGAAGCAGCCGGTACCAGACCAGCCAGGAACCACTGGAACAGCGCATTTACGATGAAGATAACGAATGGCGCCAGGAACAGTGCACGCGGGATGTTGATCTGCGGATATTTTATTTCGCCGCCCATACCAACACATGTTTCAAATCCGGCATAACACCACCAGATCCATGTCAGGATCTCGACCCATGCCTTGAATCCCGGGAATGTTGTCAGTGTTTCCGGCAGATAATTTGAAAAATCGATATTGTGGATCATAACCAGCATCCATACAGCAGATACCGACCAGAAGAAGAACACGAAAGCGTTCTGCCATCTTCCGGATAATTTAACGCCACGATAATTTATAAATACGAACAGGAACATCAGCACAGCTGCGATGATCCGGTTGTCGATAGCAACTTCCATTCCCATTCCCTTAAAGATCCAGGAGAAGTAGTTGGAGAACGCCAGCGACTCTGTGGAGCAGCATGCGATCAGTGCCATCAGATAATGCCATGCAGAGATATTTGCCACCGGCAGACTGATAGCTCTCTTAGCGTAGTTGTAAGTACCGCCTGCATACGGCAGCGCAGCACCCATTTCCGCATACATCAGTGCAGGTAAAATACAGATCAACAGTCCGATAAATGTAAGAAGGATGATTCCTGCACCCATGATACCGACACAGTTCGCACCGGTGGTGAACAGGCCCACACCGATTACCGTACCAGTAGTAATGGTGATCCCTTCCCTCATACCCAACTGTCTGTTTAATGTTACATTGTTGGATTCCATAATAATGCCTCCTCAAGTGATAAAAATAACAGTGAATAAATCTATAAAGGTACCCTCTCTTTCCGTAAATTATACTTTTTTCCTATTTCCTCTGCTAGAACAAAAACGAACAAGCATAAGGTAATGAATCCGCATAATATCTGATTGCAAAGTTTCTCACTGGCACAAAAAAGAAGTGTATGTCTCCTGCGAAAATACACTTCTTGTTTTTACCGTTATTTAATTCCTGTTTGTACCACCCCAGTTTCCTGCAAAGCTTCCATCACGCATCCACTATCTTCCTGCACATCCCTCGTCACACGCTCGCTGTCTTCGTGCGAAGTCTACAGTTCCAACTCATACAGCGTCATGGCGATGGCTGCAAGTCCTGCCGTCTCCGTTCGCAAAGTAGTCTTCCCCAAAGAAACCGACTTGCCACCCGCCTCTACGATCTGCTGGGCTTCTTTTTCAGAAAAGCCGCCCTCCGGGCCGATGATGATGGCGATGTTTTCCGGTCTGGCCGATTTCCCGGCATTGTCAGCCGCCGTACTGGCCTCAGCATCCGATCCACCTGCCAGCGGCCGCAGCACCTCCTTGATGGTCGTCCCGTCTTCGTTTTCATAAGGGAACAGCACCAGGTCGAATCCTGCAAACCGCTGGATCACCTCCGGCATCTTAATAGCGTTTCCTACCTGCGGGATGATCCCACGCTTGCACTGCTTTACCGCCTCATTTGAAACCTTCTGCCACCTTTGGATCTTCTTGCCGAAGTTCCCTTTATCCGTCACTACCGTCCGATCCATAAACACCGGTACGATCCCGCAGGCACCCAGCTCCACGGCTTTCTGCACGATCAGCTCCATCTTGCCCTGCTTGGGGATTCCCTGAAACAAAGTGATCTTTGTCTCCGGCTCTGCCGAAAATTTCTGCTTGTCCAGGATCTCCACCTGGCAGCACTCCGGCTCAAGAGACAAAATCTTCCCATGATACTCCCACATGTCACCATCGGACACATCGATCTCATCGCCTGCTTTCAGCCGGAGCACCTTGTTCATATGATGAAGATCTTCCCTGTTTTCTATGGTAATGTATTCCGCCCCCACATCTTCTGGAGCAACAAAAAATCTGCTCATATATTTTCCTCTTCTATAATTTCAACATTCGTGCTATTCTTCCACCGGCTTCTGATACGTCTTCATAAGTTCTGCCTAATTTACAAACTATTTTAATTCCAATTTCTCAAAGCAGTAGCGTGGTTTCCCTCTGCTCTTCTTCCCGTACTCAATAGCTTTCGTAGGACAATAGCAAATACAAGCCATGCAGTGTGTACATTTCTTACCCCACACGGGCTTCCCATTCCGTAACTGAACGTTGTTCAATGGACATTTTAAAGCACATTGTCCGCAACCAATACAGATCTCACTCGCATAAAACGAGTCAGCCTTGACTATTAGCTGATAAAAAATAGGATTCACAAGTTCACTCATAATGTGGTCATACATATTATTGCGAGGTGCAGAGAACTCTTGTCCCACCTTAATGCTTGCGATAGCGGCTTCAATATCAGGGTTTGCTTTCTCCACAATTTTCACAGCTTCCTCTGCCTCCGGTACACCAAACATGGCAATGTAGTTCTCCGGCATAACGACTTGTGCCGTTCCCATATATCTCAGCTTCATCTGCTCTGCAAGATGCCTATTATATTTTGCGGCATTTCCAATCTCGCTGCCACAATCCATCACAAACCAAATGCACTCGGCAGATGCCAGTTCTGTTTTTGTAAGCCATTCTGATACGACCCGTGGAATGCGCCACGCATATGTTGGAACCACAATGATCACATCTTTACCCGTCTGTATCAACGAATTATCCTGCGCTTTAATTTTGGCATTAAGATCTACTACCGTATCCTTCAACGCTTCAGCAAATCGCCTTGCTATATATCGGCTGTTTCCTGTGCCTGAAAAGCAGAAAATCATATGCAGCTACACCTCCGTTCTTCTTATCCCGTATAAGCATCCTCCGTAGTGTTCCTGAACTTCTACATATTGAGAGGTTTCACCTGGCTGAGTCATGAAGAGGATATCTCCAACCTTGTACCAGAATCCTTCCGTCATTTCGCCAAATTCTTTATCCGTTAAAAACCTAAAATCATATTTATTAGTTTCATCCTGTGCATCATCAATCAAGTTTAAGTAAAGATATCTGACAGGATATGCGTTTTCACTTTTCTTTTGCTTATATTTTAAGCGATATGCATAGGATCCCTTAAGGCCAATATATATAGATGTCAGACGCTGCTGCCCATCAAGAACAGCTGTTACACCATCTCTATTTCACTAATAAGATAACTGATTATAGCATAAACATATATTGATTTCTACTCTGAAACTAATCCTTACTCATAGCAGTCGCTGCCTTTAAAAATGTGCAGAACCAAGTGGAGCCTAAAAGAACTTCGAGCAACTGACCGGGAAATGACAACACCGCACTTGCAAGTCATGGTGATTTTGATAAATTTTAACTAAAATCGTCTATTAAGATAATTACCTTCTATTTGCGATTTCTTAGCCATGATCCAATTGCTACGGCTCATTCACAGCCAATTTTCTATTTTTGCATCAAAAAATCACGATTTCTGCACATTGGAAAAATACCCTGCTCTGATAACTGCCTTTGCCGTCATCCACGTGAACCCTTCATGATCATACCTCCGGTACCGCCGCGATGGCACACCATTCACCATCCTCTGCAATCTCTACGATACGAAAGCCTGCCTCGCGGATCGCCGCCGATACCATTTCCTCTTTTTCTACTAGAATACCGGAAGAAATGAATATGCCGTCCTCCGTCAGATGCTTTCTGGCATCCTCCGAAAGAAGCATCACAAGATCCGCCATGAGATTTGCCACGATCACATCCGCCTTGAAATCCACGCCTTTAGTAAGGTCGCCCTGCATGACTTTGACAGCATCCTCCACATGGTTTTCTTCCACATTTTCATGAGCTACACGCACCGCATCCTCATCGATTTCAATGCCCAGGATCTCACGGCTTCCCAGCAGAGCTCCACAGATAGAAAGGATCCCCGAACCGCAGCCCACGTCCAGGATCTGATCCCCTGGTTTCACATAGGTTTTCAGCGCACGGATGCAAAGCTGGGTAGTCTCGTGCATACCGGTCCCAAAGG
>ERZ857998.518-NODE-518-length-53910-cov-6.004995_pt1 | contig 53910 bp, 46 predicted proteins | sample MGYA00519954_ERZ857998 | MGnify/ENA primary metagenome ERZ857998 (study PRJEB31778, sample SAMEA3449424) | human gut metagenome | biome: human gut; feature: human-associated habitat; material: faeces | place: United Kingdom | collected 2010/2012 ...
TGCATGTGTTAAGCACGCCGCCAGCGTTCGTCCTGAGCCAGGATCAAACTCTCTAAAATATTGTATCAAAACATATCTTCCGATATGCTCTAACCTATTTTTAGAGCTTTTATTCCGCTCATTTAAATCGCTATGCGATATCTTTCTTTAAACTCTTGTCCAAAGCATTCTTCAATGCTCCGAATCACTGAATTCTCCGGGTCGTTTTTCCTTAAAACTTCCAAAAAAATCTCAGGGTTCCTTTGATCGTTGTTTAATTTTCAAGGTCCATGCGCCTTGCGGGATTGCCCCGCGGCGGAATTTTATATTACCACATCGGCAACATTTTGTCAACCGTTTTTTGCGTTTTTTTCGAAAAACTTTTCGGCTCTCACTGTCGGCTCCCGCCGCATTTTTTCATGCCATTTTGCTCTTCTTTTTTCGCTGTTCGATTGTCCGCTTTTTCAAAGCGCCCGATTATAATACCAAATTCCCCTCCCTTTGTCAACCCCTTTTTTTAATCTTTTTTCGATTTTTTTATGTTTTTTTGTCGCATCACTGTTTTGCGCATTAAATACCCCGAAAATCCGCCTTTTACAAAAACATATTATCCTTGACGTAATGTATAAATAGATATAAAATATCATTATAATAAAAATACAGTGAGGAAAGTTTAAGTATGATGAGAAACAGCGAAGAGACGAAGCATACATTCGAAGACATAACCTATTTTACACGTCCCGATATTGAGGTCGATGGCAAAACCTACGAAAGGCTTGCAATACAGACCCATTTTGTTGAGCGCGGCGAGGATTATCTTGCTCTTATGAAGCGTTATGTTGTCCCCATGTATAAAGAGAACGATGTCCTTTCGATTGGCGAAAAGGTAATGTCCATGTGCCAAAACAATATTGTCGAGAAAAAGGACGTAAAGCTCGGATTCTGGGCCAAGTTTTTATCCAGGTTTGCAATGAGCACCTCTGCCGGTGTTGCGATGGACGAGCCGTACAAGCTGCAGCTTGCGATCGACATTGCCGGACTGCCGAGAATACTGCTCGCCTCTTTTTGCTCGGCCGTTACAAAGCTCTTCGGCAAACACGGTGTGTTTTACAAAATTGCAGGGCACGGCATTGACGGAATCGACGGCTTTTATATGCGCTCCTCCTTTGATATATACCACGACATTGCGGTTTTAAATCCCAAGAACCCCGAAAAGATCGTTAAGGAGATATATGACACATATGGAATCAAATCAATGATTGTAGATGCGAATGATCTGAGCATATCGATATTCGCCAAATGCGAAGAATTAAACGCCATTGATGATAAAACGCTTATCGGAATGATCGGGGACAACCCGGCCGGACAATCGGACGAATTAACCCCGTTTATATTGATAAGGGAAAAGTATGCGGCATCCGAGAATACTTCCGAAAACAAATAACCACAACAACACAGCACATATTAAAGTTTTAAAGAATGACGGTCGTTTTTAAGCGTCCGTCATTCTTTTAATAAAAAGCAATTATACTATAACAAAGACCTATAACGAAGCATAGCTGTTATAGGTTCTCGCTGCATTCATACTTCTTTCGTCCTGTGCCCGGTTTTGTTTTATCAGGGGGTGCATATCGCTTGTTTTGCATGCGGTAATCGGCAATGGCAAATACTGTGCATAAGATTGTTTCTGCCGGATAACCACACAAACAAAATGATTAACTGCAAACGGAAAACCGCCTGCAGGATTTCTCCTGCAGGCGGCATGTTTTTTAATTTTTAAGCCTATTGCTTAAAATTAGTCGTTAACCTTCTTGGTTACTACAAAGGCAGCAGCAGCGGCTACGCAAAGAGCAACAGCAAAGAAAACAACAGAGTTGTCACCGGTCTTGGGAACGGGCTTTTTGCCGTCGTCGGTCTTGGACTCGGTCTTAGACTCGGTCTTGGACTCGGTCTTAGACTCGGTCTTGGACTCGGTCTTGGACTCGCCATCAGAGGGAACCGGGGGCTCCGGAGTAGGAACAGCGTTTATAACTGCACCGGCAGTAGCAGCAACGGTAATGGGAGCAGTGCCGCCCTCAGCGAGGTTTTTGCTGGAATCGACATCTGCAAGAGAAACAGCGATCTCTTCGCCCTCGGCAGCCTTATCGGTAACCTTGAACTTTACGGTGAACCATGTGCCGCTCTTGGTGATACCCTTGGTGGTGATAACAGCAGCTTTGAGGCCGTTCTCATCAGCCTTGCTCTCGAGCATGTAGCCCTTGGGAAGGTTGCCGTCGAAGCCCATGATAGAATAGTCAGCACTATCATCATCGGGATCCTGGCTTACGGGAGTAAGCTTTTCAGCATCATACTTAACAACAAACTGGAGAGAACCAACATTCTCGCCATCGGCTACAGTACCGTCGATGTTAAGAGTAGCAGTGCCGTCTTCAGCAATGTTAGCTTTGCCAACGGTCAAGGTAACAACTTCATTCTCAGCAGAAGCTACTACCGCGAAGCAAGCCAGCATGGCTATGCTCAGAACAATTGCAAGTAACTTTTTCATTTCTAAACCATTCCTTTATAAGATTTTTGGAATATCTCCGTCATGCATTATAAACTAAGCGACACTATATTGTCAAGCCTATTTTTAATAAATAATAAAAAATATTAAATCCATTTTTGGCAATATGCTATATAATATGCAAGAAAAGGACTTATATGCCTGTTTTTTTGCTTCGCATAATCTATTTGCACAACGGGCCTACCCTAAAATATTCTGCCGATTGCTCGGCTTTTTGCCCCGGGATTCCGGATTCTATAAATCCGCACCCGAAAGCTGATTGCGGCTTTCAAGCCGAGAAAATCAGTCCTCGCTTATAGCCTGAACAGGACATTCGTCCGCACAGGCACCGCAGGAAATGCACTTGTCAGCGTCGATCACGTACTTGCCGTCGCCCTCGGATATCGCTTCGTTGGGGCAAGTATCCTGACACGTACCGCAGGAAATGCACTCATCACTTATTTTGTATGCCATTGCCGCACACCTCCTTATGCTTTTTTACACTATCATTCTAACATAAATAATTTATTTTGCAACAGTATTTTTAAGGTCTTGCCTGCATTTTCTTCATTTTTTCACATTTTTTACGAAAAACCGAATATATCACTGCAGGAAATAAAGCGGAGGCTTCTCAGTCTCCGCTTTTAAAAAAGCTATTCGCCGTTTTTGCCGTCATCGGCTAAAGACTTTGAATTGTCGTTCTTTTTGGCCGGCGGTTTGGCCGAAATAACGGTAAGCTCCGACCGGTCGTAAACCTTCGGGATAGGATCGCCCGAATTATCAAGCCTGACCTTTACCGAGCCGGTTATAAGGTCGGACGACTCGACCGTCCCCTTTCCCCCCGGTGTAGATACATACGCACCGGTACGCGGGGTTATTTTATGAAGATATTCATATGAATTCTGCTCATACTTAAGGCAGCACATAAGCCTTCCGCATGCGCCGGATATTTTGGTCGGATTAAGCGAAAGATTCTGCTCCTTGGCCATTTTTATTGATACCGGCTCAAACTCCTTTAAAAATCCGGAGCAGCAGAATTCTCTGCCGCATATGCCGAGGCCGCCGAGCATTTTTGCCTCATCCCTCGCCCCGACCTGACGCATTTCAATGCGCGTTCTGAAGCTCGCCGCAAGATCCTTTACAAGCTCACGAAAGTCGATTCTCCCGTCGGCCGTAAAGTAAAAAAGCAGCTTGCCGTTGTCAAATGTACATTCGGTTTCGACCAGCTTCATCGGCAATCCGTAGAACTGAATGCGCTCATTACAAACATTAAAGGCCTCATCCTGTTTTTTTATGTTTTCGGCAACCTGATGCTCATCCTTTTCATTCGCGATACGTACAAGCTTTTTAAGCTGATACTCAAGCTCATCTTCGATCATGGTGTTCGGTATAACACAGGTTCCGCACTCTATCCCTTGAGCCGTCTCGACTATAACATGGCGGTTTTTTTCCACCTTTATTCCGCACGGGTCAAAATAATAGCATTTCCCCGAGGCTTTAAATTTTACTCCTATAATCTCAGTCATCGTATTTCCCTTGAACTTACATTATTATATATACAACCTGCAACGGACCGATCGACCCTATTTAACATCGAAAATTTCCGCTGCCGTCAAGGCTATTATAAGCGATATCGAAACATTTTTCAATACCGACTCTTTTGCCGTGCAAACGCTTTCGTAAATACGCACAAGTCTTTCGGCCGAAAAAGCACTGCAAAGCTTACGGCTCGCCTCGGCATGAGACGGCATTATAAGAAGGGTTGCACCCGTTTTAAGCGAAAGCGCATCCCGTACAAGAATACATAGCTCGTCAAGCAAATCGCTCATTTTATGACGATCGTCCGACAGGCTTATAAGCTTCGTCATAAATTCGGTCTGTGCTCCGCCGGCTATACACCCGGCAAGAAATATGAGATCCTTTTGTGCACCGTCATCCTCGCCCGATATAATCCTCTCGGCCCGGCCGATAACGCCGCCCGACACGGCGCACAGCTCTTCGCATTTTTCATCCGACAGCTCCGGATGTCTTATTTTCAGGTACTCCTTTTCATCCGAAAGTGAAACAGGAGAAAGACTGAGCACATTTGAGCGCGATATAACCGTTTCGAGCAACATAAAACGCGAAGTGCATAAAAAGATGAAAAGGGTGTAATCCGGACCGTCCTCCACCGTTTTTAAAAGGGCGTTTTGCGCCTGCTGGGTAAGACGGTCGGCATCATATATAATATACACCTTCCTGGCTGCTTCCCCCGGCAGCACATAAGCGTCGCTTACAACCGAGCGGATGTCCTCAACCCCTATTGTCGCACGTTTTTTACCGGAATCGACCCCGATACGGGTTACGTCCGGATGTCCGGTCGAAAATTTCAGGCATCCCTTGCAGCGGCCGCACGGGCGATCGTCGTTTTCGCAAACCGCGCCTTCAGCTATAATCGAAGCAAGGGTTTTTTTACCGGTACCGGACTCTCCCTCTATAACAATAAGCCGCGGAAAACGGCCGCTGTCCAGTATGTCACGGACGGCGGCTGCCGCGGTTTCGTTTCCGGCAAAATCACCCGGAGTTTTTATCATAATTTTTCAAGCCTCTCAACATTGAGGACAAAAACGGTAGCGCCGCCGACCGTTATTTCCATCGGCCTCGCCATTGTGTTGTACACTCCGTAGGCCGTAAAATCCTGCACGACCTGGGTGCGTTTTTTCGCATTGCTCCTTATTTCCTCTATTGCCGTGTCGACAAGGGAATCGTCAAGGCCTATTAAAAAGGTCGTATTGCCGGACTTTAAAAATCCGCCCGTGGTGGCAAGCTTGGTCACCTGTATACCAGCCTTGTTAAGCGCGCCGGACACCATAGAAGCGTCGTCATCGTTAACTATAGCGAGCATAAGTTTCATTAAATACTCAACTCCTTATATAACAGCGGATAAACCGCCATTCGCCCCATTCTTTGCACATGAATTATACCATATTACACGATAAATTTCAATCTGATTTTTTAAAATTTTGTGCATTTTTATGCGGATTTTCTGTCGTTTTAATAATATATTGATTATATAGGAACTTGTTGCACCGTATGATCAAACCGACACAATGCCGTTCATTGAAAATCCGCATTATCGGTCTTTGCCATAAGCATTACGAATACTTTTGACGTGTCATTGTCCGGCGAAAAAACAAATCCGCCTTCAGACTACAACCCTTACATTATACATACCGCTGTTTTTCATAAACGAAACGGCCGCGTCGGTTATCACCTCGCCGGGAATACATACCGGAATTCCGGGCGGACACGGACAAACAATCTGAGCACACACTCTGCCTGCCGATTCTTCCGCCGGAACATTTTCCGACGGTGATAAAATCAGCGCCTCGCGCACCGACATCACTTTTTCTCCTTTGACAAAGTCCTCCGGCTGCTTTTTTATCGGCTTTTTTGCCGCAAAACTCTTTATCGCATCGTTGAGCAGCTCTATTTCGTCGTCACCGTGCATAAGCCCTATAATAAACACCGCTGACCGGTCGCTTACATACTCCGGCTCGATACCGAAGGAGCGTATATATTCGCCGAGAGCCTCCCCCGAACAGCCGACACTGTAAGCGTCAAGAGTAAGCCTTAACGGATCGCACGGCCCGTCTTCGAAGACAAAGCCGCGGCTTTTCGCCGTGTTTTTGAGCCTTTTTGTTGCCTGCTTCCCCCTCAAAAAGGCCGCTTTTCCGTTTTTTTCACACCAAAGCCTTGCCGTATCAAGCGAGATCATAACCGGATAAGAGGGACTGCTCGAGCCAAACACAGCCATTTTTTCCTTGGCATTTTCGGCGAATTTTTCATCAGCTATATTAAGAAAAGCACCCGAGGTTAAAACCGGAAGGGTCTTATGGGCCGAGCAAGCGGTCATGTCGGCGCCGAGCAAAAGCGGATGGAGCTTTTCTTCCGAAAGTATCAGGTGAGTACCGTGGGCATTATCGACAAGCAGCGGCAAGCCGTATTTTTTGCAAACGGCAGAAATCCCCTCTATATCACTCATCCGGCCGAAATAATCAGGCGATGTTATGTAAACAAAGCCGCAATCGGGATGCTCGCGGATATCCTTTTCGAGCTCATCCGGCGTAATACGTCCGAAAAGGGTATTTGCAAAAACCATATCGATCCCGATCAGCGCCGATGCGAAAACCGCACTTCTGTGGCAGTTGCGTCCGAAAATTCCGCACGCTATTCCCTTTGTTTTAAGCGCCCTTTCGGCCGCTAAGGAAAGCATTGCCTGTATACAAAGGGTGCACCCTCCGGCCGAAAACAATGTAGCCCTGCTGCCGAAAAATGCTGAGGCTCTTTTTTCGGCTTCGGCTATTATTCCCGAAGCTTCATAAAGGGCGTCGAGCCCCTTTGCCTCGGTGACATCGAATTCATAGCTCAAATCAAAGAGCCCGTGTCCGAAATGCCCGGGCGTGTGAAAACGTGCCTTCGTCTTTTCCGAATATTCCGAAACCGCCTTATAAAGCGGAGCGTCGTTTATACAGCCGTCGCAAAAAATACGGCCGCTGCCGTTTTTCTTATTCATATAATTTTATTCTCCGTATTTTTCGAAAAATACCCGGGCTGAAAACGCCTCCCGGTGCGAGCTCACCTGCCGAAAACCCTATTCGCCGACATAAGCGATTTTGTTGCGATCAAACTCATAGCGCACCGGAAGACCTAAAACTAAAACCGCTATTATAATAATCGCGCCGGCCGAAAACGGCCGTTTTCCCGAATTTACTTCTTCGAAAAAAGACCTCCGCGGTCAATGATATTCCTTATAAAAGCAGGAAAAGGCTCGGCTTCGAATTTTTCTCCGGTGGTAATATCGGTAATAACGCCCTTTTCGAGATCGACCGTCAGCTCGTCGCCGGCTTTCACACTCCGGCACACCTGCTCACATTCCAAAATAGGAAGCCCGATATTTATACTGTTACGATAAAAAATACGGGCAAAGCTCTCGGCTATAACACAGGAAACACCGGACGCTTGTATCGCGATAGGAGCATGCTCGCGCGACGAGCCGCATCCGAAATTATGACCGGCCACTATAATGTCGCCTTTTTTGACATTCTTGCAAAAATCAGGATCGATATCCTCCATACAATGGCTCGCCAGAACCGAAGGATCAGAAGTGTTTAAAAACCTTGCCGGAATAATTACGTCGGTATTGACATCGTCCCCGAACAAAAAAACCTTGCCGTTTAGCGCCATTTTTTATTCCTCCCCCGTCAATTCCCGCGGCGAGCAGATAACCCCTGCCACAGCCGACGCCGCCGCAACATAAGGCGACGCAAGGTAAACCTCAGAGCCGGTATGTCCCATACGGCCGACAAAATTCCGATTGGTGGTCGAAACGCACCTTTCACCGTTATCCAGAACACCCATATATCCGCCGAGACACGGGCCGCATGTCGGCGTTGAGACAGCCGCTCCGGCGTCCAAAAACACCTCAATGAGCCCCTCTTTTATACATCGGCGGTAAATTTCCTGCGTTGCGGGAATTATTATAAGACGGACGTTTTTATTCTTTTTCCTGCCTCTTAAAATTTCGGCCGCCGCCCTCATATCGCTTATCCTGCCGTTTGTGCAAGAGCCTATTACCACCTGATCTATAGCTATTTTATCCTTTTTAAACTGTTCGGCCGTGCGGACATTTGAGGGCAGATGGGGATAAGCCACCGTTTCGCAGAGACTCTCGAGGTCTATATCGACCGTTTGTTCATACACGGCGTCGTCATCTGCCGTATACTCTTTAAAATCGCTTTCGGTCCGGCCGTTAAGATATTCGCGCGTTTTTTCATCCACCGGGAAGATGCCGTTTTTTGCTCCGGCCTCAATCGCCATATTGCATACGGTAAAGCGGTCGTCCATCGAAAGAAGCCTTACTCCCTCGCCGCAAAATTCAAGCGATTTATACGAGGCGCCCTCCACCCCTATTTTGCCTACCAGGTGCAAAATAAGGTCCTTGCCTGTAACATATTTTCCTTTTTTTCGCCCGGTCAGGTTGATTTTCAGTGCCGACGGCACCTTAAACCAAAGCTTTCCCGTGGCCATGGCGTAAGCAATATCGGTAGAACCGACACCGGTCGAAAAAGCACCGAGCGCGCCGTAGGTGCAGGTATGAGAATCGGCGCCTATAATGCAGTTTCCGGGAAGTACCAGTCCCTTTTCCGGCAAGAGGGCATGTTCAATGCCCATTTCGCCGACATCGAAGAAATTTTTAATTCCGTACCGCTTTGCAAAGCCCCTTACAACGCTGCATTGAGCGGCGGCCGCTATATCCTTGTTCGGCACAAAATGGTCGAGCACAAGGGCTATTCTGTCCGGATACTTCGGTTTCAGTCCCCCGTATTTTTCAAGCTGCTTTACGGCGACCGGTGCGGTTATATCGTTACCGAGTATAATGTCACACTCCGCCTCGATAAGCCGCCCTGCCGTGACCGATTCCAGTCCGGCCGCATGAGCAAGAATTTTTTGCGTACAGGTCATTCCCATTTTTGCTACCCCTATTGCCGAGCGGTTTTGCCCTTTTCTGACGCACCGCAAAGATTATTCATAACCTTAAGCTTATATTCTATAGAATCAACCAGCGCGTTAAAGCTGGCCTCGATTATATTCGAAGAAACGCCGACGGTGGACCAGACCTCATTCCCGTCGGTGGAGGTAATAAGTACCCGTACCACCGAGGCCGTGGCCTCCTTCGACTCGAGAACACGTACCTTGTAATCGATAAGATGAACGCTCGAGAGCACCGGATAGAAAAATCCGAGCGCCTCCCTTAGCGCCTTGTCGAGCGCATTTACCGGACCGTCTCCCTCGGCGGCAGATATTCTAAGCTGACCGCCGACCCTGATTTTTATAGTCGCCGTCGCCGAACATCCGCGCTCGTAAGGCAGCTCGTCCAGCACACGATACGAAACCAGTTCAAACGAGGGCTCAATGCTGCCGAGCACCCTTTTTACCATCAAATCAAATCCGGCGGATGCGCCCTCAAACTGGTAGCCCATATATTCAAGCCTTTGAAGCTCCGACAAAATTTTGCCGAGCTCGGGCGAATCCTTGCTTACATCCGGCGCCACCCGTCGCGTCCGGCGGTATATCGCCGCGCGGCCGCTCATCTCGCTTGTCAGCATCCGCCTTACATTTCCGACCTTTTCGGGCGGAATATGCTCAAGGGTCGACGGATCCTTCATAACGCTGTCGACATGAGTTCCGGCCTTGTGCGAAAAGGCGCTTCGTCCGACAAACGGCTCCCCGCGTTTTATCGATATATTGCATATCTCGGCGATCTCGTTGGATATATGGGTCAGGTGCTCGAGCGCCTCATCGCTTATACACTCATATCCCATTTTCAGCTGCAAATCGGCTATAACGGCGTAAAGAGGGGCGTTTCCGCACCGCTCGCCTATTCCGAGCAATGTCCCCTGCACCTGTTTGGCCCCGCTTTTAACCCCGCAAAGGCTAAGCGCGCTTGCCAGTCCGCAATCGTTATGGCAGTGTATTCCTATATTGACATTATCGGTTTTTTCGACCGCCGCGGCAGTGATCGATGACACCTCCCACGGCATACATCCGCCGCTTGTATCGCAAAGACATATCGTTTCGGCGCCGCCAAGCTTTGCCGCCCGAATGCACTCGATCGCATAATCGGAATTATATTTATATCCGTCAAAAAAATGCTCGGCATCGAAAATGACCTTTTTACCGCACGCCGCAAAATACGCGCACGACTGCTCAATCATTTTAAGGTTTTCTTCAAGGCTTGCCCCTATAACCTCCTCGACATGCAGGGAATGGCACTTTCCGAAAAGGGTTACATAGGGTGTATCGCACTCTAAAACATCGGCGAATATAGGATCCTCCTCGCACCTTAGTCCTTTTCGCCGCGTGGCGCAAAAGGCCGAAAGACGCGAATGCTCAAGTTTCAGCGAATGAAGTCTTTTAAAAAACTCCTTTTCCTTAACCGTAACCGGAAAACCGCATTCGATTACATCTATACCCAACCGGTCAAGACACCGCACTATGTGCAGCTTATCCTCCACCGAAAATGATATTCCTTCGCTTTGCGCACCCTCGCGAAGGGTTGAGTCGAGTATTTGAATTTTCATGTTTTAATTTCCCCAACTTCCCCTGTGAAAATCCTGAAAAGATCAAGCTCCGTAAAATATGCCCCGGGGCGAAAAACGCTGCCGAAAGCCAATATTTTAAACCGTGCATTGCTGCAGGTTCCTGCCATATACCGGAGCCCGTCTTAATTACTTTATATTTTAGTATACATTTGCAGCCGTGTCAATTTCCCCGGGCCTTAAAATTTAATTTATTTTATTGGCGACATGTTTTTATCCTCTATGCTTTTCGGGTTCCCGAGTTAACCACGTATTATCCCGGCGCATTTTTCGGCGCACCGATGAAGCTTAAAAGGCAGCAAAAGCCTTCAAAAAAAGCGCTTTTCGGTCTGCTTGATCCTGCTTGTTTTTAGCTATCTTAAACACTTAATTTACCAGTCGTCAACGTCGCCAATTCAACACCCGATGCCAACTTGCATAAAAACACTCGGACATTTTCGGCACAATATATAGTTGATTTGAATCCCCTTATATGCTATACTTTGTGTTGACAGCGTTAATCGATACCTTTTCCGGAAAGCCGGCCCTTCTTTGGTGATAAGGTTTTTTTCAGTCCTTACGACCGAAAAAACGCCCCGAAACCCGGTTTTATAAGCGGTGTCGACAGCGCGATATTTTTTGCCAAAAGGCTGATAGAAAAAATGAAAATATGCGGACTGCAAAAGCTTTCACTGCTTGATTTTCCGGGTAATCTGGCCGCTACGGTTTTTACCGCTGGCTGCAACCTGCGTTGTAAATTCTGTCACAACGCATCCCTGGTCACCGGAACCAATACCCCAAAAGAGATACCGAACGATTATTTTTTTGACTTTTTAAAAAAACGCCGCGGCCTTATTGACGGCATTTGCCTTACCGGCGGCGAGCCTCTTTTACAACCCGACACCGAAGACTTTTTGCGCGCGGTAAAGGAGCTCGGCTTCAAGGTCAAGCTTGACACCAACGGCTGCTTCCCCGAGCGGCTTGACAATCTTTTAAAAAAAGGACTTGTTGATTACGCGGCGATGGATGTCAAAAATTCGCCGCTTAAATACTCCGAAACCTGCGGCGTAGCCTTTGACGTAACCGAGCAGGTGAAGCACAGCGCCGATATCCTTGCTGCAAGCGGCATTGATTACGAGCTTCGCACCACCGTGGCGGACGAGCTGCACAACGCTGTTGACATCCTGCTGCTCGCAAAGTGGATAGGCGGGGCAAAAAAATACTTTATTCAGAATTTTAGAATTTCCGACGATATAATCGGCGACGGAATGTCCCCCTGCTCGCTTGAAAAGCTTGAAAAAATGAAAAAAGCCGCCGAGCCGTATTTTGAAACGGTACAGTTGCGCGGCATAGACGAATAGTTTGCAAAAAGAGACCAAAACACAAGATATTGTGGTTTTTGTATTGACACTTCAAAAATATAGTGTATAATCGACATTGTCACTGATAATATTAAGCGGCGAAAACGCATCGATACCGCCGGCCGCATGTAAAGAAAAAGGAAATAAAGGTATAACAAAAAAGTTACGGAAGGCAGGGAAACTAAGAAAATGTATCAGGTGGTAAAAAGAGACGGCAAGGTAACCGATTTTAACATATCGAGAATAACCGTTGCCATTACACAGGCCTTTGAGGCCCTCGAAAAGCAGTACAATCCTAATATTATAGATCTGCTTGCTCTTAAGGTAACGGCCGATTACGAGCCGAAAATAAAGGACGGAAAGATAAGCGTCGAGGATATTCAGGACAGTGTCGAATCGGTCCTTGTGCAAGCCGGCTATGCCGACGTTGCAAAAAGCTACATACTTTACCGTAAGCAGCGCGAAAAGATTCGCAACATGAAGTCGACCATACTTGATTACAAGGAGCTTGTAAACAGCTACGTTCACCTGACCGACTGGCGCGTTAAGGAGAATTCCACCGTTACTTATTCGGTCGGAGGTCTTATTTTAAGCAACTCGGGAGCAATAACGGCCAACTACTGGCTTTCGGAAATATACGATGAGGAAATAGCCAACGCCCACCGCAACGCCGATATTCACATACATGATCTTGCAATGCTCACCGGATATTGCGCCGGATGGTCGCTTAAACAGCTTATAAAAGAGGGGCTCGGCGGAATCCCCGGCAAAATAACCTCGGCGCCGGCTAGCCATCTTTCGACCCTTTGCAATCAGATGGTCAACTTCCTCGGCATAATGCAGAACGAATGGGCGGGCGCTCAGGCATTTTCGTCCTTCGATACTTACCTTGCTCCCTTTGTAAAGATCGACAATTTAACCTATCGCGAGGTTAAAAAGTGCATAGAATCCTTTATATACGGAGTAAATACCCCCAGCCGCTGGGGAACACAGGCCCCCTTTACCAACATAACTCTTGACTGGACCGTACCTAACGATCTTGCGGAATTAAACGCCATAGTCGGCGGAAAAGAGCAGGATTTCAAATATAAAGACTGCAAGACCGAAATGGACATGATAAACCGTGCCTTTATCGAAATAATGATCGAGGGAGACGCCAACGGAAGAGGCTTCCAGTACCCCATACCGACCTATTCGATAACCAAGGATTTCGACTGGTCCGAAACCGAAAACAACAAGCTGTTGTTTGAAATGACCTCGAAATACGGCACCCCCTATTTCTCCAACTACATAAACAGCGACATGGAGCCCAGCGACGTAAGGAGCATGTGCTGCAGGTTGCGTCTGGATTTAAGGGAGCTCAGAAAAAAATCCGGAGGATTCTTCGGCAGCGGCGAATCGACAGGTTCGGTGGGTGTTGTTACGATAAATCTCCCGAGAATAGCCTACATTTCGGCCGATGAAAAGGAGTTCTACAACCATCTTGATCACATGATGGACATTGCGGCGCGCTCGCTCAAAACCAAGCGCACGATAATAACCAGGCTGCTGAGCGAAGGACTTTACCCATATACCAAGCACTATCTCGGCTCGTTTGATAACCATTTTTCGACAATAGGACTTGTCGGCATGAACGAAGCCGGTCTTAACGCAAGGTGGCTCAGAGCAGACCTAACCCACGAGAAGACCCAGCAGTTTGCAATAGACGTTTTAAATCACATGAGAGAGCGCCTTTCGGATTATCAGGAGCAGTACGGCGATCTTTACAATCTTGAGGCTACTCCGGCCGAATCGACCTCTTACCGTCTTGCAAAGCATGACAAAAAGCGCTATCCGGACATTATAACGGCGTCCGAAAACAGCGATGTTCCCTACTACACCAACAGCTCTCACCTTCCCGTAGGGTATACCGACGATATTTTCTCGGCTCTTGCTATTCAGGATCAGCTTCAGACCCTGTATACCTCCGGTACGGTATTCCATGCCTTTATCGGAGAAAAGCTCCCCGACTGGAAGGCTGCCGCAACGCTGGTTCGCCGTATTGCCGAGAATCACCGTCTGCCCTATTACACCATTTCGCCGACCTATTCGGTCTGCCGTACACACGGATATATTTCGGGCGAGCATTATACCTGTCCGAAATGCGGCGAGCCCTCGGAGGTTTACAGCCGTATTACCGGCTACTACCGCCCGGTACAAAACTGGAACGCCGGAAAAACCCAGGAGTTTAAAGAGCGCAGGCTATACAACATAGCCACGTCAAAAATGACCTCCTCCCCTGTAAAGGAGTGTGCTGACAATACGGCAGCAGCCACCCAAAGCGATAAGCAGTGCGGTGACGGAATATATCTTTTTACCACAAAGACCTGTCCTAACTGCCGCGCCGCAAAGGCGATGCTCGATAAAGCCGGAATTAATTTCACCGCCGTTGACGCCGAGGAAAACGCCGATATGTCGGTAACTTTCGGCATAAAACAGGCCCCGACCCTTGTGGTAATAGAAAACGGCAGTGCGCAAAAATACGTCAATGCGTCGAATATAAAGAAGTTTTCGGCCGAACACTGATTTGAAATCCAACCTTTTCAAAACGACGTCAGGCCATCCGGACCGTCATTAATCTTACAGTCTTAAGTACGACCCGGACGGTTACGGAAAACACTCGAAATTTCAGTTTATCGGCCGGGATCACTCTCCCGGCCGGTTTTAAAAAGCAAGGAACGGTACAAAAAATGTATGACGTTATAATTATAGGCGGCGGAGTTGCCGGAATGACCGCGGCGCTGAATGTTGCCAGAGCCGGAATGACCGCCCTTATTCTTGAGGAAAACAGCTACGGCGGACAGATTGCTTTTGCAAGCCGGGTTGAAAACATTCCATCGATCGAATCGATAAGCGGCGCCGAGTTCGCCGACAGACTGCTTTCTCAAGCCATATCGCACGGGTGCGATACCGAATTCGAGAATGTTACGGGAATTGTCGACCGGGGCAATGTAAAGGAAATAATAACCGAAGATTCGCGCTATGAATGCAAGGCGGTTATCATTGCTACCGGAATGAAGCATCGGCATCTTTCGCTCCCACGAGAGGATGAGCTGTGCGCAAACGGTGTATCCTATTGCGCTGTTTGTGACGGCGCATTTTACAAAGGAAAAACCGTAGCCGTTGTAGGCGGCGGCGATACCGCCGTTTGCGATGCAATATATCTTTCGGATATATGCGAAAAGGTGTATCTTATACACCGAAGGGATGTTTTCAGGGCCCAAAAGCAAAACGTCAGCGAAATGAGAGCCAAAAAAAATGTCGAATGCATACTGTCGTCCGAGATTGTCTCCTTAAACGGTGATGAATCTCTGACCGGAATAACCGTAAAAACAAGCGACGGAACCTTAACCGACATTGAGGCCGACGGACTGTTTGTAGCCGTAGGTAAAATCCCGAATACCGAGGTTTTCAAAGGAATCATCTCGCTCGACGGCGACGGATTCATCGAAACCGACGAGGATTGCCTGACAAATATTTCGGGTTTTTTCGCCGCCGGAGACTGCCGAAGAAAAACCCTGCGCCAGCTTACCACCGCCGCGTCAGACGGAGCAATCGCTGCCTATTCGGCCTGCCGGTACATAAGCTCGCTGTAAAGCTGTAAGGATAATTAAAATTCAAATTTAAATTTAACAGAAAAACTCCCGATGAGGCAAATCAAGCTTCACCGGGAGTTTTGTTTTGTATATTATATAGGCAAACAACGTTATTTATCAAAAAACACATACCCATAAAAAACGATGCAGCATCCGGCAGAATAAGGATTAATGCATATACTTTACAGCCGATAGGGTAATCCTTAATATGTTGTCCTGCGTCTTTCGCCCGAATTAAAAAACGACGCGGAAACCGACCGTTTTAAGGCCGATTTCCGCATCTTTAAGAAAAGGGAGGTCTCGTGTTGTAAAAATATTGTTTGTGCGGTATTTTCGTGCAGCACACATTGAGCCGCTTTAACCGCGTTGCCGTTTCCTTCTATTTACCGAGATAATTCAAGGTATAGCACTGAACGTTTCCGCCCCAACCCTGCCCCGGGTTTTGGGGCGAATCCATATAGCAGGACGACAGCTTGACGTACATATACTGAGCGCCGTTTGATTCATTGTACGAACTCGAGGAAACCGTAAGACTCTTTTTATTGGCCGCAACCTTTGTAAACTCACCTATTGTACTCCAATCCTCAACCACAAGCCAATTTTTGTTATCAAACGATACCGACACAACATAATTACACATAACATCAAGGGTCATTGATGCATCCTTGTAGGCATTAAGATCAATTCTCCATATGCAGTAGGTGTCAAGATCGCAGAAATAGCATCCGTCGTTCATATGGCAGTTATAATCAAAGAGGAACTCATCGTTTTCATGGGTTTTCCCCTGAGTAGCAAAGAAAATACTCTTGTACTCGTAGTTGCTGTCAAGCTCCTTATAGGTATCTCCCCATTCGACCGTTACGGTAACAGGATCGGCGATATCGGAGCACATTGTCTGAACAAGCAGAGAATTCGTGCGATTGTCCCAAACCGTAATAACGCTTCCCGGTTTTCCGCTTGCGCTTACGACGGTCATGTTCTGAGGATATTTACCGTTTCCGAAAAGCCTGCTTGCAATGGTCGCGTTGGACGGAGCGGTTACCGTAAATTCGGTTTTTGCCGCCGTTTCGGTGACCGGAGACATGTCAACGCCGTTTGTAAATCCGAGGCGCGGAATTTTGTCGGACGCCGCTTTGGAAACATCATAATAAAGCTTCGGAGTATTCATAACAACGGTCGAGCCTGCATCCACAACATCAAGCTTAGCCGAGAATAAATCCACAAGGGTTTTGCCGTCAGCGGTTCTTTGTGCAGCCTTAAAGTTATAATATGCTATATAATCGCCGCGAACCGCACTGAAAAAGTCGCTCCGCTGATACGGCATATCGGACCCCGAAAGGGTATATGCGGCAAGCTCTCTTATAACCTTGGACATAAAGAAGGACTTCGCATAAAACGCCGATGGTAAACCCACCATGGTAACAACGCCGTCGCCAACATTGGTCTTTATACCGACATTTTTGTTCGAAGCGGTCATGAAGGCGTTTACTCCGCTGCCGGTAAAGGTGTAGGTGTTGGAGGCATAAAGGCTGTTTAAAATATCATTGGCATTGATGCTGCTGCCGTTCCACACGGGAACACTGCCGCGGTCGACGCCGCGCGATACCTTAATGTCTAAACCGAGCTTTGATATCAGATGCTCAAGCGGAGTAGTATTTTCCTTGCTCCACCATTCCCTCTTTATGTCGGTAAAGCTGTCATATCCGCCGACATAAAGCAGACGTCCGCCGCCCTTTACCCAGTCGGCTATCGCCTCGTTTGCCTTGGCACTCTGGGGCTTCATTGAATCATAGCTTAAAATAAGAAGATTTACGTCTTTAAGCTGATCCGCCGAGGTCAGTGTATCAAGGCAAAGGGTATTTACCGGAATTCCCTCGTATATAAATGAGGCCGATATACCGTAGACTGTCTCAAGACACCTGCCTGATGTTGTAAAACTATCGCCGATGTTCCAGCCGGCTGTATCCGACAGGCCTAGGTATATTCCTTTGGTTCCGGAATAAACCGTGCTGCCGAGTCCGGCGATGGAATTATACATTTTATTGACACTGAGCTGGATACTCTTATAATCCTGACCCATCGGCAAAAACGCGCGCTGAGGCCATATTGTATTCTGGAAATAGTCGGTGTCCTGCTGCATAAGAGAGGCCACAACGGTGGTTTTGTAGTTGTTCTCGCAGACATCCTGGGGGAATCCTGCATCAGACGCCGGATCCTGCAAAAGATAAAGGCTCTTTCCTTCGGGCAAAAACGCCTTATAGGAGGCATACTCATACATCGATACCGCAAAGGTATTTACCGATTGAGTTCCTGCGTAAGGAATGGAGCGGGTTACTCCGTCGGACCATGTCTGGCCGATAAAGCCGTCAACGGTGGGGATGCTTCCGTACATCGACATTCCGGTCGAAATACCGTGAGAACTGTAATCCACCGTACAGTGGGTCGCAAGCAACACCGTAACATCGGGGTATTTTTCCTTTATCTTCTGGGACAGGAATTCTATCTCGCGCTTGAAGAGATATGCCTTTAAGCGCTGGGAATCGTACATTGCCTGTGCCGAGGAGGTCTGATCCTTCCAATCGGTACCGTAGTACTTTTTCCACTCTTCCTTAAAGCCCTCGGAATATCCGGCGTTGTTCCATATCTCCGGCTCCTCAATGGCGACTACCTTGCAGTCCTCGGTAAGCCAGGAATCTATAACTTCCCATTTGTACTGAATGTAAGCCTCGGTCGGAACCATGTAATAAACAATATCGTCGCCGAAGTTCGAATGCTTACGGTATGTTCCGTCGGCAGTCGTCTGAACATCCTTCATTCCGCGATCCGGGTTGGCCTTTAAGAACTCGGCGTCGTCGCGGTTTGCCGGTATCATAAGTCCGACCTTCATCGTCTTGTCATAGATCTGGCCGCTCGCCTGTACCCATGATTTAAGATTTCCGCCGCGCCTCTTGCTGTATACATAGGTGAGCACACAATCGGTCTCGACAGCATAACTTCCCGAATAGCCGACATTGCTCTGATAAAGGGTCTTTATCTCGCCCTCGGCCGGGATATAAGGCTCGGTCTCGCTTACAATTCCCGAAGCACTTTCAAGCCAAGTAACCTTTTTTTCAATCTGTTCTACAGGGAATCTATCTATCTTTCCGACAGCCTTCTGAAGTATTAAAAGCGCATCCGTTGCCATAACATCTCCTGAACCATCAACATCGGCGAGCTTTTGATCTCCCTCGCTCAGACTGATTTTTCCTACCGCCGCCTGAAGTACGATCAGAGCGTCGGTAGCGTTTACCTTTGTATCACCGTTCAAATCGCCGTACATTCCGCCGGCTGCCTGCGTAAACACAGGCAGTGCGGCAAAAAGCATAACGACAACCATAACACGGCATAAAAACTGCATTATAGATTTTTTCATAAGTTAAACCGGGAAATCCTTTCAAAATGAAGTTATCTTGCCAACCGAACGCTGAAGAATAAGCAACGCATCGGTAGCGGTTATTCCCTCGTTACCGTCAACGTTGGCTGCAAAGAAGTCAAAGCCCTCAAGCTCGATCTTACCGACCGCTGCCTGCAACGCCAAAAGTGCGTCGGTAGCGGTTATTTCACCGTTGGCATCGACATCGCCGAGTCTCTTTCCCTTATATGCTGCAAGGACGTTGTCAAGCTTCTCACGGTTTGTAACGTCCGCCTTTTGTTCGTCGGTCAGACCCTCGTAAGCGTCAACAGCCTCCTTTACCTTAGCGGTATCGCTGACGGCAACGCTGCCAGCTTCGGGGAGCTCATCTATAAGTGTCATGACCGCCTGTACGGCCTCATCGATATTTACGACTTCAAGCTCATAAAAACGTACATTATAGTAACGAACCGTCGCGGCGTTCATCTGATAAACCTTGAAAGTGGCGTCAGCAGCGCTTTCAAGCTCGAAATTAACCTTAACGGCAGTGGTGGCATTTGCGGTCTTGGCGCTGTTTTTATAAGCGTCAGCCGAAACAAGGCTCGACGAAACCTTTTGTCCGCCCGCCCAGACCTCAGCCTCAAACATATTGCCTGCACCGTCAAGTGCGCTGTATTCAAGCTCAACCGCGTACTTGCCTTTTTTAAGGTTGCCGAGATTTATATTGTCGAGCGAATAACCGAATTCATAATCGGCATCCTTGCTCTCGTCACGGGTAAACTCGAGATATTCGGGCTTTTCGGTATCGTAATAAAGCGAGCCTTCAAGAATCTTCGCACTCCATGCGGAAAGATTTTCAACCTTGCTGTAAACGACCGAGGTATCGTCGGCCTTGACCCAGTAAACACCGTCAATAACAACAAGCATATCTTCGCCGTGGAATTCGCCGTATACAAAAACCTTACCCTCAAGCACATGCGATGCCAGCTCGGCGTTAACAACGAAATCATCGGTATAAAGCATTGCAAAGCCGTCTTCGTCCTTGGTTGCTTCATCATAATCGGTGAAGCCCAAATCCTTTTTCAGCACCTCTGCTCCGTTTGCGGTATTGTCGGTGGTTTTAAGCGAAAGCACGGGAGCCCCGCCTAAATTACCGAGCTTTACACGTACCGCAAGCTTGTAGGTACCCTCACCGAAGCTGTGAGCAAACCCGTACATAGCCCAGTTGTTGGACTGTCCCGGAGTAATACGCCAGCCGCGCTGAGCTCCTACCGGAGTAATAGCCGAGGAAGCATTCTCTTTGAGTGCAAGCGCGTTCTTGGTATCGGTAAGCTTCTCCTTCAAGGTATCTATAGCGGTTTTAAGCTCATTGAGCTTTGCATAATTAGTAACGGTTTCCTTTGCGACATCAGAGAATGTGTTATACTTATCGAGCATTGAGTTTACGTCATTCTCAAATATAACGCTTATGCCATCGGCATCGGGGAGACGGTCGATAGCCGCCTTCATGTCGTTTGCCGCCGCAATTTCTTCAAGCTGAGCCATTTTTTCCTCAGCCGCCTGCAGCACATTGAAGTTTTCAACGTCTGCCTTTTCTTCTTCCTTAAGATCGTCGTAAGCCGCCCTTGCTTCGGCAACGGCCGCCTTATCGTTAAGGGTAAGATCGTCGGTTGCGGGAAGTGCCGCAATTTTTTCGCTTACGAGCTGTGCCGGGGTGTAGGCCGGAACGCCGGTGACATAGGTGTCAAGCTCAAAACCGAATATAAGGTTCTTTACACGGGCGTAAGAATCCTGAGCCATGCCGTGTACCCAGCCGCAGGGACCGTTGTTGGCGGAATTGTCGGTGGCGTAAACTATCATTGCGCTCGTCGGAGTGCGGTCAACCGCCCACCAAAGAAGATAATAGGTCTCAAAGGGCTTTACGTTAAGATCCTGACCGAAGTTAAGATCGTACCAAAATCCGCCGTCACCCTGGCTTACAATATCTATATCCTTTTGATATATCGGGCTCCCGGTCATTTCACGGCGAACCTCGGTGTGAATCTTAGCCGTGCCGGCGGTAAGATTGAGCTTCACCTTAAAGCCGCTTAAATTGCTGTTGTTAGGAATTACTTCCTGAGCAACATAATGGTAGTTGCCGTAATTGCCGTCCGACTCATCGGCGCCGGCAAGAGCCAGGTGATAAACCGGGTTTATAGCGCCGTCAGCGTCGGTCCACTTTGCAAAGGAGGCCTGATCGCTTATAACGTCGGTAATAAGCTCAAAGCCGAATATAATGTTAGAAACCTTGCTGAACTCATCGGCAGTCATGCTGCGGAGCCAGCCGCAGGGCCCTGTGTTTCCGCTTTTGTCGGTCGCATAGTTGAGCATAAGGCTCGAAGCGGTACGCTCGGTTGCCCACCACACGATATAATAGGTGTTGTACGGAGTAAGGGTAACATTTTCACCAAAGTTGAATGTATACCAAAAACCGCCGTTACCGAGGCTGTTTATATCGATATCCTTGGCAAGTAATGCACCGCCGTTGGCCTGCTCGCGTATTTCAATATGCATTTTTGCGGAACCGGCCGTAAGATTGAATTTGAGCTTTACACCGCTCAAATTGTTGTTAACAGGTATAAATTCCTGAGCGGCATAATGGTAGTTAACATAGTTGCCGTCATCGGGTGTGGCTGTAGAAAGCGCCACATGGTTAACCGTGTTCATGGCGCCGTCAGCGTCGGTCCAACGGATAAAATAACTCCGCTCGGCCGATGCCGGTACTGCAACAAGACCGGTTACAAGCATGAACAGCGCTACACACAGTGCCAGTATGCTTTTAACTTTCGTGTTCATTACTCTTTTCTCCTCGCAATTTTATTAGACCAACAGAACCCGAAAGGCCATACTCCTCCGTTTTCAACAAATTTTATGCTTAACGGAAAATTCCTACGGATTTTTTGGCATTTTTAGCCCGAATTCCATTTTGCCTGTAATAAATATAACAGTAAAAATGTATTCTGTCAAGCCCCACGCCAAAAAACGCTTGAAATTTCTTAAAAATTATGATATTTTTATATAGGTGGAGGTTATATAAGTGGGAACAAAGAAAAACGAAGTATCTCAAAGAATAACATATTACCGAAAAAAACGGGGACTGACCCAAAAACAACTGGCAGACCGTTTGGGGGTATCGAACACGACGGTTTCAGGTTGGGAGACCGGAACAAATGCCATAAGCCTCGATATGTTCGACCGTATAAGCAAGACCCTTTCGATACCGTCGGAAAAGCTTTTCGGCTGGAGTATAAAAACAGGCACAAAGAATGGTTTTATATTCTGGAATTTTGACAATACATTTCCTCCGGGAAACTACTATATGCAAATAAAGGTGCTTATAAGCGGACTTACAAACCATTTACCGATTTTATGCTTTAAGACCACAGTAAATGACGAAGACTTTTTCGAAATAATGAAAACCAACATATGTCTTTCGGAATATGAAATTGCCCCAAAGGACCGCTACGGCTTTGCCGTTATAAAAAGCGACGTTTTAGAAATAACGCCCGAGCTTTGCAGACACCGGCTTGAAGGAAAAATTCTCACCTATGACGAGATTCACAACGGAGATGATGTCAAGCTGATAATCAAGGAGATCGCCTGGATAAACGCCGACACCGAAAAACCCGAACGGCTGCTCGATACCGACGATATAATGGCATGGCCGAGAAGAACCACAAACGGAACCTTTATAAAGGATATTCCCGATGAGGACGACGGCTTTTATAATCCCGACGGCTCGGGGCTTGTGCTTTCCTCGCATGAGAAGGAATTGGTCGCGGCATATCGCGGCCATCCGGAAATGCATATAGCGGTAGACACCCTGCTCGAGATTCGGCATGATATATAACACGATACATAATGTAAGGCATTACAGACCTATAAACCGTTTGCAGGCAGACCGGACAGTAATGGATTAATAAGCATGTACCGATTAACTCATCGACCAATCATCAATCAATCGACCGTATGCCCTTGTCAATCGACGGCAAAAAACAAAATATAAAAAGCGGCCCGGAGGCGCGGATCTCATAAGGTGAAATCCGTGTCTCCGGGTCTTTCAAACTAAGGATGGTATTGTCAAAATCAATTTTGCTTTAATATCGCACAAAAGCAGCCGCTTACTGTTCGCTCACCTTAATAGCGTCGGTGCGGTATATAAACTTCACCTTGCCGCTCATATCGGATGAAAGTCCCGAGAAGGAGCGGTAATCCTTTGAAACGTCAACCGTCGCCTTAATGCGGGTAACAAGCGAGCCGAGATCGCCGTCCACGGCGTCGACCAGCTTTTCAACACCCTCGCTGCCGAACTGCTCAAGTCCGCTTTTAAGCTCGTACGATCCGTCCTTGAGTGCGGTTATGCCGTTTATAAGGACGGGGGTTTTGTCCTTCATCTGTATAACGCCGGCAAGCAGCTTTTCGGCGCCGGCGCTTATCGCCGACGTACCGGCTTTAAGTGCGGCAGCACCCGAGGTTACCTGCTCGGTTCCGTCCTTTAAGGATGAAGCGCCGCCGGCGAGCTGCTCGGCTCCGTCGTGAGCCGCTTCTGTTCCCGATGTGTAATCGGCAATTCCGGTATAGAACTCATTGTATTCGTCAAGCTGCTCTATGGCCGAGGTAACGGCCGGCTCAAGGGTCTTTGAGGCGAGCGAGAGGCAAAGGCCGTTTATCGCCGCTTTTCCCTGATCGCTTGCTGCCGCGGCCGTCGCTTTTTGAAGGCTGAGCGCGTCGGCGGCAAAGGAAGCGTATTTTTCGGGATCGGCCGCATACATCCCGGCGCGGGTGAGTATTGCGGTTATTTCGGCCATCGCCTCCTCGGTGGTCATGCCCTTTGAAAGACGTTCATAAAGCATGTATTTTACCGCCGGGTATTGGGCCTCGGGGACGTTTGCAGCAGCCAGCTGGCCGTTCAATGTCGAATCCGCTATGGCTGTCAGCTCGGCCTTTTGGGTGTCGTCCGGACTGCTCAAAAGTGAGAAAAGCACCTCTTTGTAGTTTTCGATGGTCAGCTTTTCGATGGTAATGCCCTTTGCGGCAACCGAATCGCCAACGCTCGAAAGGAGCGTATCGAATACCTTTTCGGCACCCGAGTTCAGCTCGGAATTGTGCTCGCACAGCTCGGAAAGTCCACCGACAAGCGACTCGGTGCCCTCTTTAAGGGTTCCGGCGCCGCTGTTTAAGGCTGCCGCTCCGCTTTCAAGCCCGGTTGCACCGCTATCGAGTGCGTCCGCTCCGTTTTTAAGCTCGGTCGCGCCGGAAACAAGAGCGTCTATACCGGAAACCAGCACGTCGGATTTTTCGAGCAGGGTGCAAAGTCCGCCGTAAAGCGAATCCGAGCCGTTTATAAGCTTATCCATCGCATTTTCGAGCTCACCGAGCGACCCTTCGAGATCGCTTAAATCGTCAAATCCGTCGGTATTAACACCGCTGAAAAGCTCATTGGTCGCAACGGTTACGGTGTTGGTCATTTCGAAATCCTTAACGTCGGCCGTAATTTCGACGTAGTCAGGAATTTCGAATTTATCCCTATCGACATTAAGATTGCTCTGCAGTCCCGGCAGGGCTATTCCGGCGGCGATTATGCGGCTGCCGTCGTTTATCAGCTTGCCGTTTGTTATCTGGGCATTTGTAAATTTGTCGGTATCGAGCATAATTCCGGTAAGCATTGCAAAGGGGACGTAAATCTTCTCGTCATTGCCGTCTATCGATACGGTCTCGTACTGATTGTTTTTGTAATCAAAACGAATGCTTACCCGGCCGCTCTTTCCGGCAAGCTCTTCGGCCGATATGCTCTTTGAGTCGAGCTTATAAGACACCGAAAGATCAACGGGGAGCTCCTTTTCTATTGTTCCCTGACAATAGATGTCGTTTCCCTGTGCGTCCCATACGCGCATATTCTCACCGTTTAAAACGTAGCTTTCGTCCCCTTTTACGTTCTCGACGTTTTCAAGGGGAGTCTGATCGGTGATCTTATCGGCCGCGATATTATTCTTTATCCAGTCGCTTACGATTATTTTTTTGACGCTGCCGTCGGCTCCGGCCAAAACGTAGACCGTTTCGTCCTTTTCGATGTCGGATTTCTCCTGTCCCGATACAAGCTGTACCTTCGATACAACATCACCGACCGACGACGTTTCTTTAAGCGATGACGCCGCCGTAACGGCCGTGCAGCCTAATGTAACGGCGGCACAAACACCGATCGCCGCTGCCTTTAATGCTCTGTCTTTCATATATTCGATACCTCCGTATTCACTGTATTTACCGTATTCATTTTAATCTTTTTTCTCATGCCGAGGGTGGTGGCTCCGATAACCTTATCAAAGAGCATAAGCATGGCCGGCAGTATAAAGATTACGCAAAGCATACTGACCACGGCGCCCCTCGCCATAAGCATGCACATTGAACTGATGATGTCTATATCCGAATAAACCGCAACGCCGAAGGTCGCCGCAAAAAGCCCGAAGCCCGAAACGATTATTGAGGGAATGGAGGTCGAAAGGGCAACCTGTATGCTATCGCGCTTACCCTTGCCGCTCATGCGCTCGGCTTTGTACCTCGTGGTCATAAGTATGGCGTAGTCAACCGTCGCGCCGAGCTGAATGGTGCTTATGCATATCGGTGCAATAAAGGGCAGCGACTGGCCGAGATAATGCGGCAGGCCGAGGTTTATGAATATTGCAAGCTCGATAATCGCAATAAGTATAAAGGGCAGCGAAATGCTCTTTTCAACAAGCAGTATAATAACGAAAATTGCTACGATGGATACGGCGTTTACCACCTTGAAGTCGTGGTCGGTGGTCTCGATCATATCCTTCATGCAGGGCGCTTCGCCTATAAGCATTCCGGTATCGTCATACTTTTTAAGTATTGCATTTAGTGAATCAATCTGGTCGTTAACCTTGTCGCTTGCGATCTTGTATTCGGAGTTTATAAGCAAAAGCTCCCATTTGTCACTTTTAAGAATCTCGCGGATGCTGTCGGGAAGAACCTCCTCGGGCACACGCGAACCCACAACGCTTTTAAGTCCCAAAACGTATTTAACGCCGTCCACCTTTTCCATTTCGTCCATCATGCTGCGAACGGATTTTTGAGGGAGAGATGCATCCACAAGCAGCATATGGGTCGAGGCGATGTCAAAATCGTCCGACAGCTTGGAATTGGCTATTACATATTCCATATCCTCGGGCAGGCACTGTCCCATGTCGTAATAGACCTCTTTGTTGGTCTTGGAATAACCGTAATATGCCGGCGGAATAAGCAGCGCGAATATTATAATGAATACCGGGAAGACCTTGAGCACGCCCTTTGAAAAACGGTTCATGTTCGGTATTATCGATTTATGCTTGGTCTTTTGCAGGGGCTTGTCGAACACAAGAATAAGCGACGGCAAAACCGTTACACAGCCTAAAACGCCGAAGATAACGCCCTTAGCCATTACTATGCCGAGGTCGCGACCGAGCGTAAAACTCATAAAGCAAAGGGCCGCAAATCCGGCGACGGTGGTTATTGAGCTGCCGAGCACCGATGTAAAGGTATCATGAATGGCGACGGCCATGGCCTGTCCTTTATCCTGATATTTTTCTCTTTGCTCGTTGTAGCTGTGCCAAAGGAAAATGGAGTAATCCATTGTAACGGCAAGCTGCAAAACCGCCGAAAGCGCCTTGGTTATGTAGGATATCTCTCCTAAAAACCAGTTGGTGCCGAGGTTTATCAGTATCATCATTCCGATCGATGCCAAAAAGATGAAAGGCACGAGCCAGCCGTCAAGCAATGCGACCATTGCTATAAGGGCGAACAAAACCGCAAGACCGACATATATCGGCTCTTCTCTTTCGCATAGGTCCTTAAGGTCGGTAACAAGAGCCGACATGCCGGACACAAAGCATTGCTTTCCGGCGAGCGAACGTATCTCGCGGATCGCGTCCATGGTGACGTCCTCGCTGGTAGCGCTGTCGAAAAATACCGCCATTAAGGTCGCGTTATCGGTATTGAACTCCTTATATATCTCGTCGGGAATAAGCTCCTTCGGAATCGATATGTCGGCCAGGGTGGAATACCATATTACGCTGTCGACGTGCTCGACCTGTTCTATTTTATCGCAAAGGGAAGCGACGTCCTTATCGCTCATATCCTCGGCGATGATAAGCGAAAAGGCTCCCTTGCCGAAATCGTTTTTAAGCTCCTCTTGCCCTATTACCGTGTCCATATCGCTCGGCAGGTAATTGAGCATATCGTAATTGATCCTTGTGCCGAGCATGCCCAATACCGACAGCACCATAAGCACAAGGGTAATAATGATAATCGGAATACGGCATTTTACAATTGCCTGAGAAAGTCTCATATTCCTTTATTCCTCGCTTTCCTTGTCACTGCAGTACTTAACTTCAATTACATCCGGCTGTTGATGCTTTATTATTTTTACGGTTGCTATTGCGGTACTGATGTTAAGTATTCCCTCGCTCAAAAGGGTAATGCCGAAAAGTATCATCAGCACATCGCTGCTTTGTCCCGGACGGAACATAAGCATAAGCCCGCAAACTCCGGTAATTATTGCAAGGGCAAGAATCAGCCACCACGGGCCTATACCGAAGCGCTTGGATTCGCTTGCAATCTGTACCTTAAACAGTGCGTCGGCCAGAATATAAAGCCCGAGCGCTATGCACATAAAGGTCATAAGACTCTTTGGGCTTATAAGCATCATAATTCCGAGCGCTATAAGCAGTATCCCGAGGGTCAGATCGTACTGAAACGCCAGGCGGTAAAGATCCCTCGATAAATAGCCGACAATCCTTATACATCCGAAGGCTATAAGCAGTATTCCGCATATAACCCCGATAAACGATGCCATAAACCCCGGAAAAGCGATGGCCGAAATTCCAAGCAGACAAAGCGCCGCCGAGATAACAATGTAACCTATTTTGGCTGTTCTCATGGGTAATACCGAACGCATAAGAATGCCTCCTTTCAACTCATATGTATGGTTATTTTTTACGTTAACAGTATATACACGGTTTCTCATAAGCAAAATGGACAAAAAAGGAACCGTGCCGCAAAAACAGACAACACCGATATTGCTGTATAAAAAACAGACAAATCTTGTTTTTTGCCCAAAAACGCCCTTTACCGGTTTTGGCTTTACCGGCAAAGGGCGTTTTATCCGTTCGAAGAAAAAAATTCCGAGCGAATCCGCCGTATATAAAAAGCACCGATAACGATACGTAATCCGTTATCGGCGCTTGCAATATTTCGCTTATAATAATTTTCTTTCGTTATCAGATCGACCCGTCATTGCAAAAACCAATTCCCCGTCAGACCGGTTTGGCATTTTCGGAAAAAATCGATTCCCCGGGGCAGTTACGGCTCCGTTTAATAAGTTCCTCCGACATTCCCCGGCAGATTTCGACAATACGGTAGATCTCCTCTATGGCGTCGTCCTTCATACCCGAGCGAATCCAGTCCACCGCAAGACCGTACAGTTCACATTTAAAAAAGCGAATCGCAGCATTCCGGTCGTATAGACTTATCTGTTCGTCGGCAAAAACGGTATCAATATACCGTGTGACAACATATTCGCAAAGCTCCATTGACGAACGCTCGTATATATCGCGGTTGACCGAATTATAGATATGCATAACCGCCTTTTTATTTTCAAGAGCAAACTTAAAGGCCACGTCGACGCACTCCTTAAGGGAGCTTATGCAAGGATATTTTATTATAAGCGCATCGGCCTCCTCCTTTATTATCTCCTCTATAAGATCGGTTATATCCTGATAGTGATAATAAAAGGAATTGCGGTTTATGCCGCAGTCCTCGACTATGCTTCTGACGCTTATTTTACTTAAGGGGTGTTCGTTCAAAAGCTTCATAAAGGATGCCTTTATCGCCTGCTTTGTAAAATTCGGCATGTAATAATCACCTTTTTCGCGCACAGATTTTGCGATATTCTCTTTGGCTTTAAGCGAGCAAAGAAAAATCAACATCTTTCACATTTGCGATTATACCATATATTACCGCCATTTTTCAAGTAATACAAATTTCACGCGTTTTCCGCCTTAAAACAGGCGCACACATCAAAGCCCGATTTTATCGAAGAAAACGGGTTTTAATACGCTCTTTGCGCTTACGCCGGAGGTGAAAACTGACTGTTGTAAAGCTCGCTGTAAAAGCCGCCCTTTTTCATAAGCTGCTCGTGGGTTCCGCTCTCGATAATATGTCCCGAGCGCATAACTATTATCACCGATGCATCCACCACGGTCGAAAGTCTGTGGGCTACCACAAAGCTGGTCCGGCCGCACATAAGCTCGTCAAAGGCACGCTGAATAAGCACCTCGGTGCGGGTGTCGATATTTGAGGTCGCCTCATCAAGAATAAGCATCGGCGGACGGCACAGCATTACCCTGGCGATACAAAGCAGCTGCCGCTGGCCCTGGCTTAGGGTATTCTCATTCAGAACGGTGTCAAGGCCGTCCGGCAATTGTTTTATAAATCCCATGCAGTGAGCCGCCTCGGCCGCCTTTATGATCTCGTCGTCCTGTGCTTCGGGACGGCCGAAACGTATATTCTCCCTTACCGTGGAATTCATTATCCAGGTATCCTGTAATACCATTCCGAAATTTTCCCTCAGTGACCGCCGGGTCACCGAATCGATCGGCACCGAATCGACCGATATACTTCCGCTGTCGGCATCGTAAAACCGCATAAGCAGATTAATAAGGGTGGTTTTTCCGCATCCCGTAGGACCGACAACGGCCACCCTCGTCCCCGGGCTGACCGACAGCGAAAAATCCTCTATAAGGGGACGGGATTTATCGTAGCTGAAATAAAGCTTCTCGATTTCGACCTTACCCTTGGTGCAAAAAAGACGGTTGTCCTTTTCCTCCTGCATCGGCTCCTCCTGCATAAGCTCAAACATCCTGTCGGCACACACAAGGGCATTTTGCAGCTCGGTTATAACCGAACTTATGTCGTTAAAGGGCTTCATGTACTGGTTAGCATACGCCAGCATTACCGAAAGACCGCCTACCGTAAGGCTGCCGCTTCTTATCAGGTTAATGCCGATAAGCGCTACTCCGGCGTATATAACGCTGTTTATAAAACGGGTAGACGGGTTTGTAAGACTGCTGCTAAAAATCGCTCGGCAGCTGTCATTTACCAGCCGGTCGTTAATACCTTTAAATCTTTCGGTCGCCCGCTTTTCGTACCCGTTGGCCTTTACCGTTTTTTGTCCGTTTATTATCTCGTCAATAAGGGCAAGCTGCTCGCCGCGTGTCCTGCTTTGTTTTTTAAACAGTCCGAAGGTCTTTTTGGATATAACCCTTGCGACTATAAAGCTCAAAGGGGTAAGCAGAACTATCATACCGGTTATAACCGGGCTTTTTATAAACATAAACACAAGGGTCACGATTATTGTAACAATCCCCGAAAAAAGCTGGGTGAATCCGAGGAGCAGTCCGTCGCACACAACGTCGGTGTCGGCGATGATACGGCTTACGGTATCGCCGACGCTGTTTTTGTCGAAAAACGAAACAGGCAGCCGCTGCAGATGTCTTATCGCCCTTGATCTGAGCGACTTTACGGTGTTGTAGGATATACGGTTGCCGAACAGGTTCATTCCCCAAACGCAAACCGCCGACACACAGGCCACAACGACCACCTTTAAAAGGCATACCGAAAGCCCGTAAAAATCAACCGCTCCGGCACCGATTATTCTGTCTATTGCCTCGCCGAACAAAATCGGGACGTAAAGCTGCAAAATAACCCCTGCCGCCGAAAACAAGATACAAAGTATAAGCGATCCCTTATACTGAGCGATAAAGGGAATAAGCCTTTTTAAAACCGCAAAGGCACCTTTTCCCCTCTTTTCCTCTTTATTTTTACCGGATACACTTACCGATTTACTCACAGCCGTCCCCCCCTTCACCGTCGGGAAATTGCGAATCGTAGATCCCTTTATATACGAAGCTATTCTCCATTAACTCATCATGGGTTCCTTTGCCGACAATTTCGCCGCCGTCTATTACGAGTATGATATCGCTGTCCCGAACGCCCGAAATACGTTGCGATACTGTAAAAACGGTTGTATTTTTTAATGTCAAAAGCGCTTTTTTGAGTGCGGCGTCGGTAGCAAGATCAAGAGCGCTCGAGCTGTCGTCAAGTATTAATATCTTCGGCTTTTTTACAAGAGCCCGGGCTATACACAGCCGCTGACGCTGTCCGCCCGAGAGATTTCTTCCCGTAGCCTCAATATAAAAATCCAATCCGCCCGGCTTGTCCTTTATAACCGATTCGGCCTGCGCCGTTTTAAGGGACTGCCACATGGTCTCATCATCGGCATTTTCGTCCCCCCATTTAAGGTTTTCCCTTACCGTTCCGGAAAAGAGCAGGTTTTTCTGCTGAACCACCCCTATATTTTCGGCAAGCCATTCGCGGGAATAATTTTTGATGTTTTTTCCGAAAAGGATCACCTCTCCGTTTTGCGGATCGTAAAAACGGGATATAAGATTTACAAGGCTGGTTTTTCCGCTGGCCGTAGCGCCGATTATTCCGACCCTTTGCCCGGACAGCACCGAAAAATCGGCGTTTTTAACCGACGGCTCGGCTGCCGACGGATAACAAAAGGTCACTTTTTTAAAGCAAACCGCCGGAATCGCGGCTGTATCTTCGTTTGGCTCCAAAAGGTGTTTTTTCCCGGCGCTTACCGCCCCTGCGCCCGATAGTTTTTCTTTTCGATTGTCCTGCCGGCAAGTCAGTTTTCCCTTCTCATCGGCAGTAGTACAACCTACATTTCCGGTATTTTCATCAGTTCCAATATCGGCCGGTGTTTTTTTCTTTGTACTCTCCGGAATATCCTCCGGAGAGGCTTCCGTCATACTCTCCGACAAAGCAGCCCCCCGGGCCACATTATCCTCCGACGGGTACTCCATACTCGTTTTTGTATTTAAAATCTCGCCGGCGCGCGAGGCGCACGCAATAGACCTGTTCAGGGTTATAACAAGGGTCGCGAGCTTTATAAGCTCAATGGTTATCTGGAGCATATAATTGTAAAGTGCCACCGTCTGCCCGGTTGTAAGAGCGCCTATATTGACCCTTATTCCGGCTTCGTTTATCATCACGGCCGCACCGATGTTGATAATTACATAGGTAAGGGGATTCATAAGGGTAGATATTCTGCCGACAAACAGATTAAGCCTTGTAAGATAATCGGAAGCCGTTTCAAACTCCTCTACCGACCGGTCCTCCCGGCAAAACGCCCTTATTACCCTCACTCCGCTTAAATTCTCCCTTGTTAAAAGTGTAACCTTATCAAGCGAGGACTGGACCTTTGTATAAAGCGGAATGGTTATAAACATTATCGTAAAAACGGCCGCAAAAAGCAGCGGAACGGTCACTGCGAACACAAGTGCACATTCGACATCCACCGTAAAGGCCATTATCATGGCGCCGAAAACGATAAACGGACTTCGAAGCAAAAGCCTCAGCCCCATGTTAAGACCGGTCTGAACCTGATTTACGTCGTCGCTGAGCCGCGTTATAAGCGTGTCTGTACCAAAGCGGTCAAGCTCACAAAAGGAAAAGGTTTGTATTTTTGAAAACATATCCTGTCTTAATCTGCCGGCGGCGCCGGCGCCTGCCTTCGCGGCAAAATACTGTGCGACAAGGCAGGCCGAAAGCCCCACCACCGCCATTATTACCAAAACAAAAAAATACCGCATAGCCGCAGAACCACCGGTTTCAGCCGTAATGCCTCCCGACTTTGCACCCACGGCGCCGTCTATCATACGGGCAACAACAACCGGAACAAGCAGATCCAAAACCGCCTCCAAAAGCTTAAAGGCCGGAGACAGTATACTTTCTTTGATGTAATACTTCAGATACTTAAAAATTACCTTCATCAAAATCCACCGATTATAATTATTGACAAGTTTATTATAATACAGTATTATCAATATAAATAATATTGTTTATGTTTATAACCGATATAAAAAACATATTACAGGAGGATTCGGTTTGGAATTAAGACAGCTTGAATATTTCTGCAAGATCATCGAAACCGGCAGCATAAACGAAGCGGCAAGACGGCTTAACATGTCCCAGCCCCCTTTGAGTCTTCAGATAAAAAAACTCGAGGATGAGCTCGGCGTCTACCTGCTTGCGCGAACGGGGCGCGGCGTGTCGCCCACCATTGCCGGAAAGCTGTTGTACGAAAGGGCATGCAGTCTGCTCGAATATACGGCATCGATGAACAAGGAGGTGCAATCCGTCGGCAAAAGGCGGGTGCTCAGAATGGGCATAACCTCATCGACCGCAACCACCGTTTTGCCGATTATAAGCCGGTTTTCGAAGGAATTTCCCGACGTTGATTTTGAGGTCCGCGACGGGGCGAGTCAGTCCCTTTTTCAGCAGCTGCTTGACGGAATAATAGATATTTCGGTTGTTCGCACACCGTTAAGACTTGACGAGGTAAATTCAAAGCTGATTTCAAAAGAGCCGATGATAGCCGTATCTCCGAGCACTCAGAGGTTTGAAGAAAAGCCCGGAATGACGGAAAATATTACCCTGTCAGACCTTACCGACAGACCCCTTATACTCTACCGCCGTTATGAGGAGCTTATACGCGCGGCCTTTTCCCGGCGCTCAATAAAGCCGGACATCTTTTGTGTGTGCGATGACGCACGCGACGCCATGCTGTGGGTGCGTCAGGGGCTTGCGACGGCGATCTTTCCCGATTCGATGCGAAAGCTGTGTTCGGACTTAACCGTAAAAGCTCTTGCCGAACAGGAGCTTTACACAAGCTGTTTTTTAATATGGAAAAAGGATAACCCGCCACTGCCTATAGTAAAGGATTTTTTGAAATTCTGTTAAAACCGATCAAACCACCGCAAAAAGCTTTGTTGCAGTTTTAAAAAGGCAATAATATCCGAATTTAATCACCGGTCAACAAAAAAACAAATAAAAAGCAGGGCCTGCCGGTCACATAAAACCCGGTAAGCCCTGTTTTCTGTTTAAACCATCATCACGAATCGATGGTTTTATCGGTTATTCCTATTACCGCCTTTTGGACAAACGCCCCTATATCGCGGTCGTACTTAATGCTGTCGCAATCAAGCTGATCAAAGTTATAGTTGAAATTGCTTTCAAGTAAAGCAGCAGCTATTCTTGTTGCTATATCGTAGCATTCGACCCCCTCGTGCGACTGCGGAACATGAATAAAAAACTGTATTTTCATAACCGCTATACGATTATAAAGCAGTACCGGAGGATCCGATTTATCGTAAACTCCGTCAACCTTTTTATCGGTTATGCTTTCAATACCGACGGAAACCGTAGGCCGGGCAAGCGGCTGGCTCTTTTTCATCTTCGGGAATTCGGTTACGAATTTTATGTCGGAAAAAGAGGTTTTCGTCGAAAAATACAGCTGTATGGTTCTTATCAAACCGCCGTAATCCGTCATATTCTTTAAGCCTCCTCTATCGTCGAACGCAAAACCGACCAATAGTAAAGAACCTGCTGGCCGATTGCCACCTTTTCGCTCCGGGTGAAGTTGTACTTTTTACCCATGAATTCCACCGTCGCATCCTCTGGCAGGGATAAAATATTTATGTCGGGCGGTCCGATGTAAAGATAATATGCCTGGTCTATGTAGCCGACCTCGGAATAGGTGCCGTCAAGATACATTTTGTTTTTATATCTCAGCGGCTGGATAAAAGCGCTGAACTGACGGTTGTTAAGCGGATTGTTCTTTGCGCTCATGGTAAGGGGCAGGCCGTGGCGTTTGACCATTTCGGAAAAAACATCCACACTTCTCATACCGCACCGCCGTCTGTCGTACAAAAATAAAAATCGCCAGTTTCGATAATGTCCTTTATGCTTTCGAAGGCCGCGTCTTTAAGCATTTTTGCAGCATTGCAGCTTTTTTCGATGTCGGTTGAAATTTTAACGTCTCCGGCCGAAAACGACGCCGCCGATTCGTCGGTATACTGAGCAAGAGTATACCGATAAAAGGCAAGGGCGCCGGCCGCGTCGCAAAGCAGCTTTTTATTCCGAGCGATATCTACGCCCTTTCGCACGATCCTTCTTACATACTCGGCACAGGCAGTAACCACCGAAAACCAGTTGGCTGCCGCCTTTGCGTCGAGTCCGGAATAAAGCATAAAGTACTCCAAAACCGTATATTCGTCCACTTTTATACCTCCTTTAAAATCAAGGGCCGCGCCTTAAAGAAAGCCCCTCCGGCGCGGCCGAAATTTTTAAAAGCGGCGAGTTTTCTCCGCCTTTATTCAGATTTTTATAAGCTTTACGGCCTCGGGGAATATCTTGGAGAAGCCGGCAATAGAGGTGATCGCCGCTCTTTCAAGCTGACGGTCGATAAGACGGTCATAGTCTACCGAAACATCCTCTGCAACCACCATTTCAAGAGCATAATTGCGGTCAAGGCCGATTATTGTATCCGAACCGACAGCCTTGGACTTTACAACCTCGGCGCCGAGCGGAGTGCTCAGCTTTCCGGTTCCGGCGAAGTTGATGCCGGTGTTGGGATTCTGGAACTGGGTAAGACCGAGCATCTTTGAAATCATCGCCGGGGAAGCCGCCATGGTATTAAGCTCATAAGGATAAAGATCGTTCCAAAGGCTTATAAAGTCGGCATAGGAAAGGGTTTTTTCGGCGGCAAGGGTTACCGAAGAAGCGGAATCGGTAAGCACCGAAACGGCGTCGGCAAACTGCTGACGGGCAATATGGGCACCGATCTGTTTCAAGGTTACGGTAAACAGATCAAGGCGCTGAAAGCGAAGAGCCTCGTAGGAAGCAACCAGCATTCTGCCGCGCTTTTTAAGCTTAACGAGCTTGTCACTGACCTTTATGGTGGTCTCGGGGATAACGGCGCCCTCGGCTACCGATTTAAGCTGCAGCGATTCCTCGTCGGCATTGCTCTTTATGGTGCGGTAATCCATACCCTTAATTCGGGTGGTGGTTGCAACTATGGAAGAAAGCTTGTCGCCCTCATTCATACCGAGCCTTACGGCGCGGCTTACATATTCGGGAAAAAGAGCCGCCGAGTCGGAGGTCTGAAAGAACTTTTCAACCGTGCTCGATCCGGCGCCGGCAACACTTATGTCAAAGCGCTTAAGCTGTCTTTGATAAGCGTCCAGCCCCTCAAGCTCGGTGTTTTTGTACTCGGCCGACGGGTCGAGCTTTTCGAGTGCGCCGGTCAGTCCGCCGGGAGCTCTGTACATTCCTTTTTCAATTCGTATGTTATCGTATGCCATGTTTTTATCTTCCTTTCTTGAATTACTGTTTTATTATTAAAGAATTATGTCAACCGTATTCGCGGTTGCATCAACGGCGGTTACAAGCATCGAGCGTCCGCCGCTGGTGACGACCTTGACATTTCCGCTGCCGTCGCCGGAAAGCAGACAAAAGCCTACGGTGGGAGCGGTGTCTCCGCTGTACTTCACCCTAACATAGCCGGCAAGCTGAATTGCGGCTATACCCTCGCGGACATTGACGCAAACGCCGGCGACGCCGCTTGCAGCCGTTGCCTTTGCGACCTTGTTGTTTGCCGTAATACCGACGGCCATTCCCGCCGTTACCGCACTGTCACTCTCAAAAGAGGCAATCTGTGTGTTAAAACCTTTAAGTGATACTGACATTTTAAATTTTCCTCCTTATATTAAAAACTGTTTATTGCCGTCGCTTTTTTCCGCTTTATTTTCGGAAACAGCGAGCTGACCGCACGGCGGATAAATTGAATCCAGTTTTTTGGTCAGCGTTTGCTTGTACCTTGCAAGACCCTCGGACGACAGACTTTTCACTATTTCCTCGGCTGTTCCGGCATCGAGCTCGGGCTCGGCGATTATCGCAAGAGAGAGCACCTCGTCCCTTAACTGCTTGGTGCAGTCCATCGCCGTGCGCTCGTATCCTTTGAGCCGTTCGAAAAGGGCGCACAATCCTTGTTTCTGTTTTTGAGTGAAAAGGGTGTCACCGCTCGTATAAAGCGATTTTATTACATCCTCCTGTACGGATGCACCGTCCGGATTAAAGCTTTTGGTCACCCCGGCTTCCTTTTGAGCCGGAACGGCCACAAAGCTCCATTCGTATGCGTCGAGCGGATCGTCAAGCACGGTGCAGCAAAGCACCCTTTTACCCTTTACGGTGTAGTACTTTCCGACGGTGTGTCTGCACTCGTGCGAATTCTTATCCGCTCCGCATATCGAGCAGTATCTCCTGCCCACCGAACAGCCGACGCTAACTTCCTTTTTAATGCCGCTGTCTATTTCGAGGATTATATCCTCGTTTTTAACGCTTCTCGGCATATAAGCGAGCGCCTTGAGCCTGCAATAAGGTTCTCCGGTTGAGGTATATCTCGACTCCACCTTTTCGACCGTACAGGCGAAAACCCTCGCCACCTGGTCCTTTGCTTTCATTGAATGGTCGTATATACCCGTTTTACCGATATAAAGCTCCGAAAGCTTTTCCAAAGCCTCGGTGCTGAACCTCTCAAAATCGCGGTCCGCCTCGTTGTCGCACAAAACGACCGAAAAGACGTAGACCTCCTCGCGTTTTAATACCCGTCTTGAGAGCGCGTTTATCTTTTCAAGCTGTCCCTCGTCGGGGTATCCCATCGAATCTACAACAAATCCTTCTTTCATTTTTTCCTCCTTAAATCTGCTTTTATATTTACTGTGCTCTTTCGGCGTCGCTTGTTTCCATGCCGAGCTTATCCGCTATCTGCTGAGCCTGCATACGGATAAGCTGGGCTTTTGCAAGCTCGACCTCGTCCTGAAGAGAGATATCGTCCCAGACGATCCGGGCATCGCTTCTGTATCCGCAAAGGCGTAAATGGGTATTGCACACCTTAGATATAACGGGAGTAAGTATCCGCCTGTAGCGCCACAGCTCGGTGGTAAGAATATCGGCCTGTTGAGTGGACATACGCTCAGTGCTCGACCAGTTAAGTCCGAGCATAAAGGGCGGAATTCCGGTTTTTGCGACTATCTGCTCGAGCATAAGGCGCGCCGGAACCTCGCAGTCGAGAATCTGATTATCGGCGCCTATTACCTTTATGTCGACATCTCCTACCGCCACAAAGTCGCTAACACTGCCGTTTTGCCCCTGCCGCATGGCCTTTGACCATTCGTCGGCGATCATTCTTGCCCTTTCTCCGGCCGACACCTGCGCCTGAACCGAGGATGACGGCTTGTACGTTACGGCAAACCTGACATTTCCTATCCGTTCGAAATTAATGCCTATTGTGTTGTAGATTTTCAGCAGCACATCGGTAACGAACGGAAGACCCTTTAAAAGGGAGGTTCCCGTAACCTGTCCGGGCTTCGGAGAAAGGGCGCTTAAAAGCAGCAGCTCCTGATATTTGACCGGCCGTTTTCCGCCGGCTTCTCTTACCCATACCCTCGCTCCGCATGCTCCGGTTTTCTCGAGCTCAATATTGTCAAGCTCGCCCACGCACACCGCCGATACCCCCGATCTCCCGGGCGATAAAATCATCTCGCCTACGGCCGTTCCGTACATAAGCAGCTGATCAAGATATTGAGACACAAAAGCATCGAGCCCCCGGTTTATCCCTCCGGCCGGCACATTGTTCAAAAAGCTTTCAATCTCATTTTGCGCCTCGCGGTCAGAGCATTTTATACTGAAGCCCGAAACCAGCGCATTGATCTTGCAAAGCGCCGCATCCACCACCGGAACAGCCTCTCTTATGGCATCATAAAGATGATTTTCCGGCTTTAGCAAAGGCGAATATCGCTCAAACTGCGAAAAGGGATGGCCCTTCGCGCAAAGCTCCCCGGCGCTCGCGCACCCATAAGCTCCGCTCTCCTCTTTTTTAGCCTTTTTAAATACTGACATTTTGTTCCTCCTTTTGTAAATATCCATCCGTGACCTAAAAATGCTCTTATATTCCCCCGTTTTATCACAATGACCGATCCCCGCTATCGGCCACCGTCATAAGCGAGCTCTTTTAGCCGCCACGGCACAAAAGCCGTCGTCTCCCCCGAAGGCGCCGACCGTTGCTGCAAAATAACGTATATCGTCCATGGCATGGTCGTTTTCCTTTACCGGACGGTCGCTCGTTTGCGATTCGTCCCACCTGTAAAGCGAAAATTCCCTCAGCGTATCGGCACAGCCGCGCCATATCTTCATACGGCCGCTTCTCAGCATATCCGCAACAATACGTATACCGTTTACTACATCATTTTTCGCCGGTATAACATTAAACCGGCCGCGGCGGCGTATACATTCCATAAAGGAAGCGGCCGACGGGTCGCATACGACCGCTTCCACATTCCGCCCTCCGCAAAGGTTCTCGAGTGCCGTACAGTACTCCTCATCGGTCTTTTGGGTTCCCTGCCTTCGCGAGGCCCAGTAATATTCGTCTATTCTGTACCACACTCCGTCGTGTTCTCCCCAAAGCCCCATAGAGCAGGGGTTTACAGTCCCGTAATCGCACGACACATAATATTTTTCGTACTCGTCCGGCAGCTCATCCGCACAGTGTTTGTTCTCACTGAAAAAGGGATAAACCAACCCCTGAGCCGCGACCCATCGCCCCTTTACAAATCTTTCGTAAAACACTCCGCTGTAAAGGCTTTTGTATCTTTTAAGCATGTTTTTGGACAGCGAGGGATTGTCCTCCATCGTAAAATGCAGATAAAGAGCGTTTTTCTCCTCGCATTTTTTGATCCATGTCTTATAAAACCAATGTGACGGATTATCCGGATTACAGCTGAACCAAAACTTAGACCCCTCAACCGAACAACGGGCAAGCGCCTGCTCCACAAAGGATCTAGGCATAAGCGCCACCTCGTCGAGCATAACTCCGCAAAGGGTCATGCCCTGTATAAGGGCGGCCGAGGATTCGTCGCGTCCTCCGAAAAGATAAAACCGGTTGCTTCTGCCCTCAAATGATATTTCGAGGATATTACGGCTCTGCTGCATATTGCATTTAAAGCCCAGACCTTCAAGCTGAGGAATAAGCGGAGTAATTATGTTGCGTTTAAGCGACGTTACGGTTTTTCCGCATATTGCAAACGAACCCTCACGAAAGCACCAAAAAGCCCAAAACACAAAGGATAATGACATACACAGCGTTTTCCCCGAGCGCACGGCTCCGTCGCATATCAGTGCGTCGCGGTATCCGTCCCGGCTTTGAGGACACCACCACGTAAGTACCCTTAGCTGTTTTTTTGAAAACGGGACAAAACCGTTCACCCTCTATTCCTCCCCATTTACACCGGATTCTCCCTTTCGGATATTTCGACTCTCTGTCACCTTCCCCTTGACGACACCCTGTTCGTTATCAATCGCGGAGCCGGGCTCATCGCCAGAGCAGTCATCACAAGGCAAAAAACCTTTCGTTTCGCCGTACCGTTCGCTATCGCGTTCGCCGCCGGGATAATCTCCGTTTAATTCGCCGTTATCCTCATCCTCGGCAAACCGGCCGTATCTTTTGATTCCGGAGGAGACTGCCCTCGCGCCTCCCATAAGCGCCTTATAAAGGGGCGCCGCCCGCTCGCTCGAGCGTTCTTTTTCAAGCTCAACCGCTTGACTCAGCGCCAGCATCCGGTCATAGAATTTTATTTCGGCTCCTCCCTTTGAGAGCTTTATTTCGGAGATACAGGAAAGATCCATCCTATCCAGTTCTTTTTTCGTAAGCGAGTCGGCCGTTCCGGCCGAAAGCGCAATAAGCAGTCTTACCGCATCGGCGCACGAGCCGGTCGCAAGGTGTCTTAACCCGGCCGCCGTTTCAGCGTATACGTCCCTTCCTCCGGGCAAGAATTTTTTTATACATTCCTTTATCTCTTTTCGAAGCAACAACCCTTCGGCACCGAGCCCTGCCGAACTAAGTCCCGACACGGCAGCCGCCTCTCTTGGCGGCGCGCCTTCGGCAACCATAAGGCAAAACACCTTTTCTTTTTCACTAAGCGCCGTTTTCTTCATACCAAACCCTCCTTGTCTTTTCATATATCACCCCAAAAACAAAAAAAGTTGCCCAAAAAAAGGCAACTTTTTAAAATTTCCTTTAATTTTTGTCATATTTCTTGATTTTCGGCTGAAAATAATATAACATTAACTTAGTGAATCGGTGAATGAATTTAAAATACACACAACGCCATAAATACGCCGACATAATAAAAATACGTTTTCGGAGATAACTAAATGAAATATTTTAAATTTACAAAAAAAGCAGTAGTAATTTATATTACAATAATTATTCTACTCATATCGGCTCTTGCCGTATCGACGGTCTCGATTATGGGAATAAAAAATCATACCCGTGACTTAAATTCTTCCCTTGCCGAGGCCAACACAAAAATCTCTCAGCTTGAACAGGCGAACTCCGAAAAGGAGGAACAGATAAAGCAGTACGAGGTCACCGTTTCGAATCTTCAGGTAGCCGTCCAGTCGAAAAAAGAGGCACAAAACGGCACCTCGGCGGCCGCGTCAACAAGCTCGGCATCGAGCTACGATCCGAGCCTTTCGGCCTCCGCAAACGAGGTGTTTGCAAAGGCCAACCACTACGACGGGCCTAAAACCTGTTATTTGACATTTGATGATGGTCCGTCCGACAACACATCAAAAATACTTGATATTTTAAAAGAAAATAACATAAAGGCCACATTTTTTGTGGTTCACAACAATCCGGAGCTTCTCAAAAGAATCCACAACGAGGGCCACACAATAGGACTTCATTCAGCCTCCCACATTTACAGCAAAATATACGCAAGCGAGGAGGCCTTCTTTGCGGACCTCACGGAAATAGGCGACACGGTGGAAAGAGCAACCGGAGTACGCAGTAAAATTATTCGCTTCCCCGGCGGCTCAAGCAACACCGTAAGCGCCAATTACTGCAAAGGTATTATGAGCAGGCTTACCCGTCAGGTGGTCGAAAAGGGCTATCTTTATTATGACTGGAATGCCTCTGACGGCGACGCCGACGGCAGCAATATACCGGCGTCGACCCTCATAAAAAACATTCGGCGCGACGGGACCTCCGCAAAAAGGCTTATAGTGCTCATGCACGACGCAGCCGATAAAAAGACCACGGTTGAAGCGCTGCCCGAAATAATAAAAATTTACCGGGACGCCGGCTACGCCTTCGACCGAATAACCGAACAAACCCCGATGATGACCCACGGCGTAAACAACTGATTGCCCCGGCGGCAATAGACCGCATATCCTGTGCGCAGCGCAACCCGTAAGGCAGTCGGAGTCAGAATTAACGTCAGAATAAAAATTTAAAACCGGGCAGGACTGGCAGCAAAACTGCCGTCCGGCTCGGTTTTTATCTTTATTCCATTCCATTCAATTCAGTTTAAACGGCAACCGGGATTTTTTCACTGAATTCGGAGTATTTATAATCTCTTGCCTCAAAGGAAAGAGGGGTGAATTTATAAAAATCGTCTATCTCCGGATCCATGTAAAATTCCGGCGCATCGTATGTTTTTCCGCTTATAAGCTTTTCTATTATCGGGACATGACGGTCGTAAATATGCGCGTCGGCTATAACGTGCACCAGCTCGCCGGCTTTAAGACCTGACACCTGTGCAAACATCATAACAAGCGCCGCATACTGTACGACGTTCCAGTTATTAGCAGCCAGCATATCCTGCGAACGCTGATTCAGAATAGCATTAAGGGTATCTCCGCTGACATTAAATGTCATGCTGTATGCGCACGGATATAAATGCATTTCGCTTAAATCGGCAAAATTGTAAATGTTGGTCATTATCCTCCGGCTCGTGGGATTGTGTTTTAAATCGTAAAGCACACGATCCACCTGATCGAATTCCCCCTCCGAATATTTATGCTTTATTCCCATCTGATAACCGTAGGCCTTGCCTATCGAGCCGCTCTCATCAGCCCATGAATCCCATATATGTGCGTTCAAATCGTGCACATTGTTCGATTTGCGCTGCCATATCCACAAAAGCTCATCGATCGCCGTGCGGTAATATGTGCGCCTGAGGGTCATCAGCGGAAACTCTTTTTTAAGGTCATAACGGTTTACAATACCGAATTTTTTTACGGTATGCGCCGGTGTGCCGTCATCCCATTTGGGCCTTACCGGATAATCGGTATCCCACACTCCTTTTTCAATTATATCGCGGCAATTAGCTATAAAAACCTCGTCAGCGTACGACATTTTATTCCTCCGTTAATGTTAATTCAACCGTTCAGCTTATCGAGATCAAGCTCAAACGGCGGCACAAATTCGCTTAAAAATACGTCGGCTTCCTCGCATTCAAGCCTTTTGATGTGGCCAAGGGTGGCTTTATATGCGCTTTCAAATTCGGCATTGCCCATCCGTTTTTCTTCAATACACTTTATAAGCGCCGAAATTTTATCGGCCGCTTTTACAAGCTTTTTTAAATCGTTATCCCCCGAAAGGACCGCACGGTAGGTGCCGGCCATATCGTCCGGGAGCTTAGACACAAGGCTATCCCTCGCGTCGCTTTCTATCTGCTTGTAAACCCGTTTTATCTCGGAATTCTGATATTTCACCGGCGTCGGCATGTCGCCGGTCAATATTTCCGATGCATCGTGAAATATCCCGCAAAGAGCAGCACGCTCCTCATTGTAGCTCTTGCCGAAACGGCAGTTTCCTATAACGGCCAGCGCATGAGCAATTATCGCCACGTCGAGCGAATGTTCACTTAAGGTCTCATACCTTGAATTGTGCATAAGCCCCCAGCGGTTGATATATTTCATGCGTGAAAGCATGGCAAAAAACGAATTTTTCATAAACTACCTCTTGATATTCCCGGCCGCTTGCGTTTTAGCCGTTTAGTTTGGCCGGTTCGTTTGGCTGTTTCGTTATCGGCTCTTGTCTTATTCACCCTCGCGCTCAATAACCGCAATGCCGAGCTCGCGGAGCTGTTCGTTCCCTGCAGGCGACGGACAGTCGGTCATAAGCTCGCATGCATTTTGCACCTTGGGATAAGCCACAACGTCGCGAAGACTCTGGCAGCGGAGCATCTGCATAACAAGACGGTCAAGCCCTATGCCCATTCCGCCGTGGGGCGGTGCGCCGTATTTAAAGGCATCGGTAAGATAGCCGAATTTTTCATACGACTCCTCGTCGGAGAGTCCGAGCAGCTCGAAAATCCTCTTTTGGAAGGCCGGATCGGTTATTCTTATAGAACCGGACGACAGCTCAATTCCGTTTAAAACAAGATCGTACGCCTTGGCCTTTACATTGGCCTTATCGGTCTCAAGGGTGTCGAGATATTCGTCCATAACCGCCGTGAAGGGATGGTGCATGGCGACGTACTCTCCGGTTTCCTCGTCATAATCGAAAAACGGGAATTCGGTTATCCATAAAAGATTAAAGGTATCGGGAATTATATCAAGCCTTCCGGCAGCAATGGTGCGAAGCGCACCGAGCACCGACAACACCACCGAGGTCTTTACATCGGCCACTATAAGCACCACATCGCCCTTTTCGGCGCCGGTCTTACTCATTATTGCCGACATTTCATCATCGGTCATGAATTTTGAGAAGGAGCAGGACATCTCGTCGGTCATCCTTATAAAGGCAAGACCCTTGGCACCTATGCCCTTCGCATGCTCGGTCAGCTTGTCGATTTCCTTCCTGGTGTAGACATTCACGGCATTTTTAAGGGTTATCGCACGTACGCTTCCGCCGCCGTTTATCGCCGACGAAAATACCCCGAAGCCGCAGTTTTTAACCTCATCGGTTATATTTATAATCTCCATTCCGTAACGGGTGTCGGGCTTGTCCGAGCCGTAACGCTCCATCGCCTCGGTATAGGTAAGCCTCGGAAGGGGCGTTTTTATATCGACATCGAGCACCTCTTTGAATACCCGTTTCATAAAGCCCTCGCCGATACTCAGCACATCCTCCATATCAACAAAGGACATTTCAAGATCTATCTGGGTAAACTCCGGTTGACGGTCGGCGCGAAGATCCTCATCGCGGAAGCACCTTGCTATCTGCATATAGCGATCGAATCCGGCCACCATCGAAAGCTGCTTATAAAGCTGAGGCGATTGGGGCAGCGCATAAAAGCTCCCCTTATGTATACGACTCGGGACAAGAAAATCCCTTGCCCCCTCGGGAGTGGATTTTATAAGCATCGGCGTTTCTATTTCAATAAAGCCGTTTTCATCGAAATAATCCCTTGCGACCTTGGTTATCTTATGGCGCATGAGAATATTCTTCTGCAAATCGGGACGGCGCAAGTCAAGGTAGCGGTATTTAAGGCGAAGCTCCTCCTTGGTAGAGGAATTCTCCGAAATCTCAAATGGCGGAGTCTGGGCAACCGAAAGAACCTTAAGAGAGTGCACATATATTTCGATCTCGCCGGTCGGAATATCCTTGTTTACCGACGAGCGGATTCTCACCTCGCCGGTCGCCGCTAAAACATATTCGCTCCTGACGCTGAAGGCCTTTTCAAAAACCTCGCGATCGGTGGTGTCGTCAAACGAAAGCTGAACTATTCCGGTGCGGTCCCTTAAATCCACAAATATAAGCCGACCCAAATCCCTTTGTCTTTGTACCCAGCCGCAAACCGTAACGGTTTTTCCGGCATCCTCTTTTCTTAAATCACCGCAATAATGCGTGCGACGGGTATCTCCTAAAATCTCGGTTTTAAACATCTGCTTTTCCTCCAAAGCTCTTCTCTATACTGTCGGTCAAATTCCCCATGGCCTTGTCGATGGTCATGTCGTATATTCCCTCGGTAAGTCCTTCAAGCGATACGCTTTTTTCCTCGCCGCTGTCCATATTCTTAAGAACCGCTTTTCCGGTATTCATTTCGTCGTCGCCGACCACCATGCAGTATTCGGCCCTTATTTTGTCGGCGTATTTCATCTGAGCCTTAAGTCCCCTGCCCGAAACATCATACAGCGCATAAAAGCCCTCTTCGCGAAGATTTTTTACCGCCCTTGCAGCAAAAGCCGCCGCATTCTCCCCCATGGGAGCAATATACAAAACCGGACGGGCATCCTCGGGGAATTCCACCCCCTTGCTCTGCATTAAAAGCAACAGTCTTTCGAGTCCCATTGCAAATCCCAAAGCCGGAAGCTTGGGTCCGCCCATCTGCGAGACGAGTCCGTCATACCTTCCGCCGGCACAAACCGTCCCCTGTGCGCCTATATTATTCGATACAAATTCAAAAACCGTACGGGTGTAATAATCAAGTCCCCTGACAATCTTCGGGTTTACGACATATTCGATTCCCATATCGTCAAGCCGCATTTTAAGCCCCTCAAAATGCTCGCGGCAATCGTCGCATATGTAGTCGAGCACCTTCGGCGCATGGGAAGCAATCTCGGAGCACACCGGCGACTTGCAGTCGAGTATCCTCATGGGATTGCGCTCGAGACGGCCCCGGCAGGTGTCGCACAGCTCTTCCTTTCTCCCCTCGAAATACTCTCTGAGCGCCGCAAGGTAGGTCTTTCTGCATTCGGGACAGCCGATCGAATTAATCTCGAGGGTAACACCGTCAACTCCGAGCCTATCGAACCCCGAAGCTGCCATGGCAATAACCTCGGCGTCGGCCGCATAACCTGCCGGACCGAAGCACTCGGCGCCGAACTGGTGGAATTCGCGGAGACGTCCTGCCTGCGGTTTTTCGTAACGATAGCAAGAAAGTATGTACGAACATTTAAGTGGCAAGGCCTCGTTAAAAAGCCCATGTTCAATAACACTCCTTACGGTGCCTGCCGTGCCCTCGGGCCTTAAGGTTATAGAGCGGCCACCCTTGTCGTCAAAGGTGTACATTTCCTTTTGAACAACGTCGGTGGTATCTCCGACCGAGCGGTCAAACAGCTCGGTATGCTCAAACACCGGAACCCTTATCTCCTTAAAACCGTAATTACGGGCATTTTCAAGAAGTATCCTTTCAATGTACTGCCACTTATAACTCTCCTGAGGCAAAACATCCTGTGTGCCCTTGACGGCTGATGTATATTTTCCCATTTTTTATATCTCCTGACTTTAAAACTGACGGCAATCTTGCGGCAAGACCGAAAAAACCGACTGTAGGCTTTATATCTTTAATATCCGGTAACGGCAAACGGCATCAATCCTCGCTGCCGTTTGTTCCGAAACGTTCAATAATCTGCTCGGTACGTGATATCATCCGCTTGACCGAGGCCCATTTTTTATCATATGTATCCTGCATGACATCGGCCGACAGGCTAAGATATGTAGCACCCGCATCACCGGTTGCAGCTCGCTGTAAAACCGTTCCGGTAATTCTCATATTCGCATCGCACATCGCCCCGAACATATACCTCGGCACACCGAAAAGCTCGTCCGGCTCATCGGAATTGGCCGAATAAACCGTCCTGAACACCATATATACCGCCAGATACAAATACTCGCCGGTCTTTTCGGTAAGCTGTGCATTCTGGCATCTTGACAACATGTCGTACAGCACCTCTATACAGTGAACGGTCGCCCTGCGGTATCTCAAGGCCGGAGTAAGCTGTTTGTCACTCTGGGCTTTATTTTCATCGGATGAGCCCTGCACCGCTGCCGTACGTCCGAGCAGATAATCGGTCGTAACCCCGTAAAAGTCAGCGATTTTCACAAGAAAATCCAGACCGCACTCGCGAACCCCTTTTTCATAATGCGAAAGCAGCGCCTGCGATATCCCGAGATTCGACGCCACCTGCTTTTGGGAAAGCTTGCGTTGATTTCTTAAAAGAACTATATTTTTTGCAAATTTATTCTCCACGCTTTTTCCTCCCCGATTATTCTTGCAATTATACCGTGCGTATACTATAATACTACCGTGCCGCCGGCCTGTAAATCTTTATTTTAAGTGCCCCGCCGCTTAAAACCAGCCTTTTGCCGGCTGTTTCGCACAGTTTAAATCCCATCGGCTATCTGTATATTATAATGCAGCAATTACGATTTGTAAAGGAGATTTTTGACCTTGCATACATACAGAATTCATATAATAAGACATGGCCGTACGGCCGCAAATGATGACGGAAGATACATAGGCTCGACCGATCTTCCCCTATGTGATGAGGGAAAAAAGGAGCTCGAAGCCTTTAAAAACAGCGGACTTTACCCCGACATCGACGCACTGTACATAAGTCCGATGCGCCGCTGCGTCCAAACGGCCGGAATAATCTATCCCGATATGACCCCGACACCGGTTAAAAACCTAAGGGAATGCAATTTCGGCCGTTTTGAAAACAAAACCGCAAACGACCTCAAAGACGACGAGATTTTCCGCCGCTGGCTATCGGGCGAGCAGGGAATAGTCCCCGAAGGAGGCGAATCGACCCCCGATTTTATAATGCGGAGCGTTGCCGCCTTCGCCGCCGTTGTGGAGGATCTCATGCGCGAGGGAATACGCCATTCCGGAATCATTGCCCACGGCGGCACCATAATGTCGGTTCTGTCGGTATGCGGCCTGCCAGAGCGGCCCTTCTCCGACTGGATGTGCGGTTCGGGGCGCGGCTACACCCTGCTTGTCACCCCGTCGATATGGATGAGGGGCTACAAGCTCGAGGTCATCGGAAGAATATAAAGAACATTTTGTAATTACTGTATTTAACGTTTTACCGTACAATGCGTATCGCAGGCTTCGTGTTTTATCATTAAAACACGAAGCTTTTTTCTTGTATTATTATATTCCCTCGCGTTTTTGCATTTCCGTGTTGACTTATGTATATTTATGTGTTATATTGTGGATAGTGAAAAGTGAAACGCATATATTTCACCACTTTTACACATACTTATAATAACGAAACAAAACGGGGTGTTAATTCAATGAAAAAGTTTATCTCACTGCTAAGCGCCGCGGCAATCATATTCTCGTGCTTTACGGTACAGCTCGCAACCGTTTTGCCGGTCGCCGCAGACGGACAAAGCGCGAAAAATGTCTCGTTTCGAACACTTGATGATTTTTCGGGCGACATAGCGACCGAATATGAAATGAAAAAAGAAATATCCGAACATTGCACCGAGGGCAGCGGATCGGTCGCGTTCACCGTTTCCGAGACACAGGCCGAGGGCAAAGACCTTTTCTTTTACATGTATGCCGTCGGCAGAAATCCGGTCGACGCATCCGGTACCACCGCCATGATCTTTGATATGTACTGCCCGACCGAGCAGTTTGCAAGTGCGCTGTATAATTTCACCGGCGACGGCGGAGTAAATCTTGATTCGGCATCGGTTCAGGGAAGCTGGAATAACAGCGCCGGCCGCATAGGGCGCACCACCGGCTTTAAAAAGGCCTTAAAAGACCTGAAGGTCGGCTGGAACCATATTGTAATGTATATGGATGAAACCATGACGGTCACCGATCTTTCAAAATTCCGTTTTTACATAACCGGCATAGAGCTTACCCCCGGCACTGTTTTTCTTATCGACGATGTAAGATTTGTAAACGAGGAATATTTAAACAGCACCGAATATACCGATACGACCGCCGCAAAGGAGGTCCACGCCCTTATTTCGGCTCTTAACTTTGATTCTTCAAACGACGAGGTGAACAGCGTGAAAGAAAAATACGACAAGCTTTCAGACGCACAAAAATCACTTGTAACAAACCTTTCAAAGCTCGAGGCCTTGCTCCTTGAAAACGCCGATCCGATGTGCATTACCTTCCGCACCCTTGACTCTTCCGACCGCACCGTTCAGGAGGCCGCCACATCGACACAGGACACCGATAATCGTCTTGAGGGCACGGGTGCCGCGATGTTCGAATATGCGGCCGATAAAAAAGGCGGACTGTTCTGGTATGTTTATTGTGATTCCGAATATGCCCAAAGCGGATTTGACATAACCGGCGCCACATACATGCTGTTCGATTTTTATGTATCCGATCCCGATAAATGGGATCTCTCCGACGGCGATGCAAGAATAGGTATAAGAAGCACCTCCAGCAACGGTTGGGACAGCGGCTGCGCCGAGGTAAGCGCAAAAAATCTCGTCGATACATTCAAAACTCTTAAAAAGGGTTGGAATCATGTGGTATTACCCCTTAAGGTCTTTCGCAACGACGCCTTCGCTTTCAGAATGTACTTCGCAAAGGGCAGTGCCCAAACGGGATTTTATACCATAATGGACGACGTACGTTTTTGCAACAAAAAATATCTTGAGTCCCAAGCCTATGCCGACACCCTCGCCGCAAAGGATGTCGCCGCCATAATAGGCGCTCTCGACGAACTAAGCGCGCCCGACGAGCTTTCAAACGCCAGAGTCGTCTACAACGAGCTTACCGATTCACAAAAGCCTCTTGTATGCAATATCGACCGACTGACAAGGCTTGAAAACGGCCAACCTCTCTATGACAAACCGGAATTTACCGAGCTTCCCGAAAATGCTCTGTCCGACCGGACCCAATCGGAATGCGACTTTTCGATTGCGGCCATTTCGGACCTTCACTATGCCCATTATTATCATGGTCAGCAGCAGGACGTTTATTACGATTCCATGAAGTGGATCGTCCAAAACGCAGAAAAAGAAAAAATCAAAATGGCGGTTCAGCTCGGAGACGCAACAAGCGGCAACCGTCTTTCGGAGTGGCAAACCGTCCGCAAGGGATATGACATATTAAAGGACGGCGGCGTTGCCTATACCGGAATAATCGGCAATCACGATTACGGCAACGGTAAAAATCCGCTCACCTTCAACACATATCTCCCCTTTGCCGAAGAAACCGCCCTTAACCCCTATTACGGCGGTGCAATGAAAAAAGACCACATAGAAAACGCATACTATCTGTTTGAGGTAAACGGCGTTAAATATATGATATTAAACCTCGAATGCTATCCCGAAAGCAGCACTTTAAGCTGGGCCGACTCGGTCGTAAAGGAGCATTCCGATTACAATGTCATTTTGTTTACCCACTCATATCTTGAGGTCCGCGACGGAAAAATAGGCTACACCCATGAAACCGAGGCTCTCGCTGCCGGATTTACCGGAGAATCGGTATGGGAAGGTCTTGTAAAGACGAACAGCAACATAATCATGACCGTCTCGGCCCATAATTTTAACTCCGGCAAGCTCGCCCTTTACACCAATACAAACGACGCCGGAAAAACCGTTTATCAGTACCTTGTGCCCGATCCTCAGGATTACGAAGCGACATACGGCGCTATGGGCTTTGTGTGTCTTATACGTTTTTACGACCTCGGACAAAGCGTAAAATGCGAATATGTAGCCACCCGCTACGATAAGGTTTTCAGTATGGCCGAAGATACCTCCGCTAACATAGATCCCGTTTATGACGAGTCGCTCGCTGACGCCGTAAGTGCAAAAAGGGTAGAACGCGCCATACGGGCACTGCCTCAAAAAATAAGAAAATCCGACGCGCCTCAAGTGCAAAAAATACTTGAAGACTATAACGCCCTTTCCGAAAACGCAAAGGCCCTTGTTCCTAACTACCGGAAATTGGCCGACGCCGAAGAATTTATAAATACGGATTTCGGTAATCTCAACGGCGACGACAAAATAACGGCAGAGGACGCGCTTTTGTGTTTGCAGCATGTTGTAGGCAAATACACCCTTGACGAAAAGCTTACAAAGGCGGCCGATGTAAACCAAAGCGGCGATGTCACCGCGGACGATGCGCTGCTTATTTTACAACGATCGGTAGACAAAATACCGGACCTGCCGGTCGAAAAGCAATAAACCGAAGATGTTTCCTTCCCTTTTGGTGTGACAAAGCTTTTAAAAAGAGCTTAAAACTCCCTTGTCACGCCGTAAAAACCGGACGGATGTAAGGCCTAAATTCGAAGCCGCATTCGTCCGGTTTGTTGTGTTTTTAATGAGTTTTTATTCTCCGCCGGTAAAAATCCGCGGTCATCAGAAACAACCTTTCAATTTAAAACGATACCTCTCCTTCTCCGGTGAGTGCCGTCACCTTCGCTATCGGCCGGTTTTCGGCGATTCCACGGCGCGCCCGCCCTTACCGCCGAGTTCCCGGCAGGTCTTTACGATAATTACGGCCGAAATAATAAAGGTAAGAATATCCGAAACGGGCATGGAGTACAACACCCCGTCAAGCCCGAAAAATACCGGCAGCAAGATTGCAAAGCCTACGCCGAACACGACCTCGCGGAGCATTGACAGCAATATCGACGAAAAGGCTTTGCCCACCGCCTGCAGAAAAATAAAGCAGGCTTTGTTAACACAGGCCGGTATCATCATACAAAGATAAATACGAAACGCCCTGACGGCAAAATCGGTATAATAGCTGCTTTCATTTTTAGCGCCGAAAACGGCAATAAGCTCAAAAGGAAGCGCCTCCGCCAAAATAAGCACGACGGCGTTACCCACGCTGCATTTTGCCCTGTCAGGCTCATTTTCCCCGAGCGACATGCTTACAAAGGCACAGCAGCCGTCCCCGATCATAACAGCGACGGCGAGTGCTACCACCGTAAGCGGAAACACAACCGTATTGGCCGCGTTGCCGTAAGAACCGAGATAGCTTGCATTGGCAATAAACATCTGGTCCACAATGTTGTAAAGCGCGCCGACCAGCAGCGAAATAATACACGGGACGGCATATTTTTGCATAAGCCTGCCGATATGCTCCGTCCCCAAAAACTGATTTGCGTTTTCATTTTCCATAAAATTCACCTTTCCTTTTGTTGTCCCCGACATAAAAACAGGGGCAACGCCCGGTAATTACGTCGGATATGTGCAACACTAAAAAACAAAAAAACGCGCAAGTCCGTATAACATTTTTTCGATAACAAACCATACTTCATTATCAAAAAACGTCATATAAATCCGGACTTACGCATTTATGCTACACGATTTACCTATTCAAGTTTCGGTTATTTTCGATTTTCATCTATCCGTCGCAAAACCTCTTTAATAAAAAATACGTGCGGCGTTTTTGCAACCGGATTTACGCAAAAACGCCACACGTTGTTTTTTATTATAGCTTATTAAAAGGAAATTTTCAAATGTTTTTTGTTTTTTAAAAAATATCGCACTCATAAAAACCGTTCTTCACGTCATATACGGCCAAACAAAACGGCAGAATGACCCATGTGAAAATCCGAAAAGCAAAATCAGATATCGGCGTCTTTTAACATTTTCGCCAAGAGCTCGAGCGCCCTTCCCCTGTGGCTTAAAGCGTCCTTTTCGCCATCACTCATCCGGGCAAAGCTTTTGCCGTCGACGGTGAATACAGGATCGTATCCGAAGCCGCCGTTTCCGAGCTTTTCAAACGCTATTTTCCCCTCGCATTTCCCCTCGGCTTCTATTTTCCTGCCGTCGGGAAAAACACAGCATACAGCCGACACAAATCTCGCCGTGCGCTTATCCTCCGGCACGCCCTTAAGTTCAAAAAGCAGCTTATCCATGAGTTTAACACTCTACTTCATATCGAGGGCTTGCCAAAGGTAGAAAATCTTAATGTGTTGTCGGGCAGTTTTATCAATCTGGAATACCGCCTTCCGAATGGTCAGAGCGTGAAATTTCTTGATGATAATGCTACCTATCTTGGCAGTCAGCTTGAATGTGAATTTGGTGGTGACCGTTGCTTTGGCATTGCTGCAAATATGGACTTTCTGCTCGTTTGCACTTACGAAGAAAACGGTGAAAATCCAGAGTTGGTTATTTATAAAAAGAGATAGGGTTATATAATTATGGAATTTAATGAAAAATTACAAGAGTTAAGAAAGAATAAAGGACTTACTCAGGAAGAACTTGCAGAAGTGCTATTCGTGTCTCGAACAGCAATTTCTAAATGGGAATCAGGGGTTTCCCAAACTTAAAGATACCACACTAAAAACCCACGCTTACATTACTTCCAAACAATTTAATTTTGGAGGTAAACCCTATGAAAAAGCTGATTTCCTGCGAATATAACTTCGATAATTG
>ERZ857998.519-NODE-519-length-53834-cov-3.979546_pt1 | contig 53834 bp, 43 predicted proteins | sample MGYA00519954_ERZ857998 | MGnify/ENA primary metagenome ERZ857998 (study PRJEB31778, sample SAMEA3449424) | human gut metagenome | biome: human gut; feature: human-associated habitat; material: faeces | place: United Kingdom | collected 2010/2012 ...
GAATACAAACATATAAACCAAAACCTTGGGAATGATTTGAGGGATTTTCCCAACCGGCATGAATAACAGTGCCATTTACTGTACTGTGTATCTGTTTGCTGTCAAGCCCCACCAAATCCAATCCATCATGTGCGGAACTATAAGCTTGTGTAACTGTAAATCTGCCCATATAAGGACTATTCATTTTTTTGTCTCCTTTAATTCATAATATATTATTCCAACTTTTGACGTCATAGTTGTAAGAAGGTAAATTTTCTATTAATTTACATCTCCTCTAAAAATCACTATATCATGATTATTGCGTACAAAACGAACGACATATATGTTTCATACAGTTTGTTGGGGCATAACTCTATCAGCAATTCAAATTAAACCAAAATAATGAACGGACAAGGGCTATCCATATGGATAGCCCTTGTCCGTTACAGCAATGTAAATTTATTTTTTTCAAATTCCAGAATTCCCTCATCCCGCATTTTACCTAATTCACGCGACATAGCACTACGATCTGTACAAAGATAATCTGCCAATTTATTACGGTCAAACGGAATAGAAAAACTCCTGCTTCCAGCACCTTCTGCTTGTAATTCTAAATATGCCAGTAATCGCTCCCGAATAGAACGTTTGGCTAATATTTCTAACCTACGATTTAGTCTCAAATTTTTAAATGCAATTAAACGAAGCATATTTCCAATTAACCGGGTATGAAAACTGCAAGCCGATGAACAAGAAGTAATTACTCTATGATAATCAATCCACATAATATTACAATCAGTAATTGCCTCCACCGTAACCGGACAATGTTTGGCTTCAATACAAGCAAATGTTTCCCCAAACAAGTCGCATTCCTGTAGTTCTGTTACAATCATTTGGTTGCCATCAATATCTTCGCGAACAACATGGGCTTGACCGCTCAATACAATTCCAACAGAAGAGACGGTATCTCCGGCCATAAGTAGAATTTCACCTTTTTTATAAGAATGAATCCTGGCTCCCAAACATTTTAACATGGATAACATATCAGCATCTTTTATGTTTTCAAACAGTGTGACCTTTTTTAATAAAGGAATATATTTTTGCAAAAAATCATCTCCACGTTGCAAATGCAACAGATTTATTGCTACCAGTATAGTACAATGCCATTAGAAAGTCAAAATAAATTTAGCAGGAGCAAACCAGGTATGAGAAGTCTTCAGAACGACTCGCTCAACCGATGTATACCTCTGTTCCCTCTCAATTGCAACAATGGCTGGTACAAATCAAATTGGCACCGGTCAACGCACCTTACTTTCAGCAAGCACATTTGTTAATCGCAGCTGATTGTACTGCATTTGCTTATGGAAATTTTCATGCAGACTTTATAAAAATAAAATCTGTCTCATTGGATGTTCTAAATTAGATGAAGGAGACTATGCAGATAAATTGACTGCAATTATACAACATAATCAGATTCAAAGCATAATTGTTGTGCGCATGGAGGTACCTTGCTGCGGCGGAATTGTAAATGCAGTAAAAACTGCTCTGCTGCAAAGCGGAAAAATGACTCCATGGCAAGTTGCTGTTATCTCTACAGACGGCCAACTGACTGCTTAACTATAAATGATAAAAAAGGAGAAATGAATGATGTCTATGTTTTGTTTTCAATGTGAACAAACAGCCGGTTGTAATGGCTGTACCAAAGTAGGAGTATGCGGCAAGCAACCGGATACTGCACAATTACAAGATGAACTAACCGGTGCACTGGTAAACCTTGCTCTTGCCGCAAAAGGAAAAGAAAATAAAGTAACACCTGAACTATACCACCTTGTGTTGGAAGGACTATTTATTACCGTTACCAACGTCAGCTTTGATAATGAACAGGTGCAACGTCAAATTGACAAAACACATGAAGCTACACTATCTCTTTTGCCTCAATGCAGTTGCTGTTCTGCTCATAGCATGGGCAAAGATTATGACTTAGAGGAAATTTGGAATGATCCTGATGAAGATATCCGCTCCTTAAAATCCTTAATTTTATTTGGTATACGCGGTATCGCGGCATATGCTTATCACGCTATGGTATTGGGTTATACAGATGATACGGTAAACCGCTTTATGCTGAAGGCATTAAGAACCATCAGTTTGGATTTTAGTATGGAAGAATTGCTGCCGATTGTGATGGAAACAGGTGAGGTCAATCTAACTTGTATGGAACTGCTTGACCGTGCCAATCGTGAAACATATGGCAATCCGGTACCTACAACGGTTCCGTTATCCATTGAACCGGGACCATTCATTGTAGTTTCCGGACATGATTTGCATGACCTTGCATTACTGTTAGAACAAACGAAAGACAAAGGTATTAACATTTACACCCATGGTGAAATGCTTCCTTGTCATGCATATCCAAAATTAAAAGAGTATCCTCATTTAAAAGGCAACTTTGGTACCGCATGGCAGAATCAGCAAAAAGAATTTAAAAATATCCCCGGCCCTGTTCTATTTACAACCAATTGTATTATGCCTGTTAAAGAAAGCTATGCAGACCGTATCTTTACCACTTCTGTTGTTGCTTATCCGGAAATGGTTCACATTGGGCCTGAAAAAGATTTTACTCCTGTCATTGAAAAAGCATTGGAATTGGGCGGCTATAAGGAAACACAGCACATGACAGGTATCAACGGCGGTACAACCGTAACCACAGGATTTGGCTGGAATACCATTTTATCTGTAGCGGATAAAGTGATTGACGCTGTAAAAGACGGTGCCATTCAGCATTTCTTCCTGGTAGGTGGCTGCGACGGTGCGCGTACGGGACGCAATTACTATACAGAATTTGTAGAGAAAGCGCCAAAAGACACTATGATTCTGACTTTGGCCTGTGGAAAATATCGATTTAACGACCTTAATATTGGAGAAATTGGAGGTTTGCCACGTATTTTGGATATGGGACAATGCAATGATGCTTACGGTGCCATTCGTGTGGCATTGGCACTGTCCGAAGCATTTGCATGTGATGTAAACGAATTGCCTCTTACCTTAGTCTTATCCTGGTATGAGCAAAAAGCAGTATGTATTTTACTGACTTTGCTTCACTTAGGTATAAAAAATATTTATCTTGGTCCTACACTTCCTGCCTTTGTATCTCCAAATGTATTAAACTTCTTAGTGGAAAATTATCAAATCCATCCGATTTCCACTGCAGAAAAAGATTTGGAACAAATTTTAGCCAAAGCGTAATTATTTTATAATACATGCGCATTCCCTTCCTGTATGATAACAATATAGGAGGGGATTTTTTGCGTCATAAAGTACAGCGAATTAAAACCATCGTGGATTTTCTCTCCCAAAAGATGATGATGAATCATTCTGATATGGGTCATAACGATTTACATTACAGCCAAATTCTTTTAAAAACTCAATTTTATTTTCCTGTGTCCATTGAATAAGAGAAACTCCATCAAACATTTCTATCGTACCGTTTTTCATCTCGTTCTTAAAAAACCATTCCACCATAGTTTGATTTTCTTTATGAAAATATTGTTTGATATCCCATTGCAAAACACTTCCGCGGGTATTCCATTCATCAAACCAAAGTTTAATTTTTTCATTCCCTCTGTATTCGGGGCCCCAGCTTTCTATGTATACTGCATCTTTTGAAAATATCTCCTGAATTCCTAAATCGTTTTTTTGCAGCCACATCGTAAACCAAAGCTGAATGATAGATTCCTTATGATTCACCTTATCTGTCCTTTCAGGCATTCTATCTGAATATGAATGTTTCTCAAAGGTCTATATTGAAACACAGACCAAATATTTCAATCAGTATAATTAACTATTATTATACTAATAGTTAATTTATCCAGAGAGTTTTTTCTCCATTAAATAGAATTTTCCTTTTCTGAAATTAGCAACTCCCACCTCTTTGTAACCAAGCTTTTCATATAATTTTAAAGCATGAGGATTTAATGTAAATGCATCCAAACGAATGGTTTCTGCCCCCATATTTTTGGCTTGTTCCTCAATATACTGAACCGTTCTTGTACCAATTCCCTGCTTTTGAAAATGTGAACTTACGCATAGTCGATGTATCACATAATAATTCGCATCAGGATATAACCACGTTCCGTTTTGATATTCATCATCACACTTTTGATTCAACACATATGCTACTGCTGCTTTTCCCTCTATTTTTCCTACATATAATTCCTGTTGTTCCATGTCATGCAATAAATCATCACGGCACGGATAGATTTCATCCCATTGAGGAATTCCATTTGCATTCATCTCTTCTATGGTATATCGGAACATATCAAAAATTTCATCAATATCGTTTCTGTCTGCCTTTGTAAACTCAATTTTTTTCATAAAAACCTCGATATTCTCTTTTTATTTTCTCCTATTTTATCATTAATCATTGTTTTTTGTAAACTTCCTATTGCTAAAAAGATGTCCGCTGCTTTGATTCATACGAACAAATTCACACAAAACAGTTTCTAAATAAAAATTTTTATTGACATTACAAAAAAATCATGTAAAATAAAAAATAGAATACAACTAAATAGTAAAATCCTAAGAACAAAAGTAAGTAACACATAATACGGTGGTTCAGAGAGTCGGCGATTGGTGGAATGTCGGTACACACGCTATGTGCGAATGGGTTTGTGAGGAGCATAATGAAATGGAATTTCCCGAGTAGTTACCGCCGTATCTCCTGCGTTAAAGGAAAGGATATTCAGGCAAATATGATTTGCTGCGTATCTGTAATGAGGAAACATGATTTTTAATTGCATGTTTTAAATTTGGGTGGCACCACGAGTCTATCGTCCCTTTTGATATGGGATGATGGGCTCTTTTTATTTTTATCATTCAAAAATCTTTCAGTAAAGAAGGAGACTTTATTATGTTATATCCAACCTTAAATGAAGTAACAGAATTATTAAACGAATATAAAATGACACCTGTGTTTTGTGAAGTTCTCTCGGACACATGTACTCCAATTCATATTTATAATGCGCTGGAAAGCAAAGAAGAAAACTGTTTTATTTTAGAAAGTGTCGATAACTCACAGCAGTGGGGCCGTTATTCTTTTATTGGCATTCATCCCAAAGCAGAAATTAAAGTAAAAAACGGAACCATTACACATACGCAAGGTACCGGTACTGCGACGCTGTATATGGAAAATCCCATTTCTTATTTATCTCATATCATGGAGGAGTATCGTTCCCCCAACTTTCCAAACAAACCCAAACTGACAGGAGGACTAATCGGATATTTTGCATATGATACGGTTCGTTATATGGAACAAACGGTGTCCAGCTCTCCTGAAGACGACTTAGATATGCCCGATTGCCATTTGTTCTTATACGACGAAATTGTTGCCTTCGACCACTTAAGCAATAAAGTAGTGATTATTTTAAATATCTCACAAAACGGAGACGCTGCGGTACAATATGAAGCGTGCCAAAAACGTGCTGACGAAATCGCAGAAATGATTCGCAGCTATATCCCCACACCAAAGCCACGTGGTGAGAAAAAAGATATCACAGTTACCTCCAATGTAACGGAAGAAGAATTTACTGATATGGTTGTAAAGGCAAAAGAACATATTATAAACGGAGATATTTTTCAAATTGTATTGTCACAGCGTTTTGAAGTGGAAAATCCACCGGAACCTTTTGATGTTTACCGCATGCTCCGTGCTGCCAATCCCTCTCCCTATCTCTATTACTTTAAACATAAAGACTACCAAATTGCAGGTGCATCCCCTGAAATGTTGGTAAACGTCACAAAAGGAATTGTATCCACAAAACCAATTGCAGGTACCATTGGAAGAAGCATTTTAGAGGAAGAAGATAAGAAACTGGAACAACAGCTTCTCAATGACCCCAAAGAGCGTGCCGAACATACCATGCTGGTTGATTTGGGACGCAACGATGTTGGCAAAGTTTCGAAATTCGGTACCGTGGAAGTCACAGGATTTATGCATGTTGAGCGTTACTCCAAAGTTATGCATTTGGTAAGCGATGTAAAGGGACTGCTAAGGGACGATAAAACTGCATTAGATGCGCTGCTGGCGGTCCTGCCGGCAGGTACGTTGTCAGGCGCCCCAAAAGTTCGTGCCATGCAGCTGATAGACCAGCTGGAAAACAAACGACGTGGATTATACGGAGGTACTGTCGGTTATCTAGGTTTTGACGGAAACATCGACACCTGCATTGCCATCCGCACCGTACTATTTAAAAACAAGAAAGCTTATGTTCAGGCAGGCGCCGGAATTGTAGCCGACTCTATTCCGAAAAAAGAGTATGAAGAAACACAAAAGAAAGCGCTGGCAGTCATCAATGCCATCAAAGATGCAAGTCAAATTTGAACAGGAGGGATACAGGATGATTCTTTTAATAGATAACTATGACTCTTTTACCTACAATCTCTATCAGGCAATCGGACAGTTGTATGAGGATATTACCGTCATACGCAATGACAAACTTACCATAGAACAAATACAAAACATGCAGCCGGAAGCAATTATCATCTCTCCCGGCCCCGGTTACCCAAAAGATGCGGGCATCTCTGTTGCCGCTATTGAGAAATTCAGCGGAACCATTCCAATTTTAGGCGTATGCCTCGGCCACCAATCCATTGCACAAGCATTCGGTGGAGAAATTATACATGCCAAACAATTGATGCACGGAAAAGCAAGTACCATTACGGTAAACAATCAATGTCCTGTTTTTAAACATCTGTCTGATGCTATTACGGTTGCCAGATACCATTCTTTAATTGTAGATGAAACCACCCTTCCCTCTTGCCTTGAAATCACCGCGAGAGATGACATGAATCAAATTATGGCAATTGCCCATACATCGCACCCAACCTATGGCGTGCAATTCCATCCGGAATCTATCTTGACAAAAGACGGCATGCAAATCATTGAAAATTTTCTCTATTATGTTGCAAAAGTGAAAATCACACCGCTTCATACAGAAAAAAATCAATTGCCTCCTGCCCAACGCAATGCCTTAAAACCTTATATTTTTAAAATCATAGAAGGTACGGATTTATCAGAGGAAGAAGCTTATGACGCAATGGACTGCATTATGAACGGCGGTGCAACAGATGCGCAAATCGGCTCTTTTACCACTGCATTGCGTATGAAAGGAGAAACCATTTCAGAATTGACCGGTTTTGCAAAAGTCATGCGTCAAAAGGCCGCCACCATTGAAAATGGAACAGATGCCATCGATATTGTGGGAACAGGCGGCGATATGGCAAATACATTTAATATTTCCACAACCACATCTTTTGTGGTTGCAGGCGCGGGAGTAAAAGTGGCAAAACACGGAAATCGCAGTGTTTCCAGCAAAAGCGGAAGCGCAGATGTACTGGAACAACTTGGTGTAAACATTTCACTGACTCCGGAACAAGCAGCTGCATGTTTGGACCAATGTGGAATCTGTTTTCTGTTTGCACAAAAATTTCACGGTTCCATGAAATTTGCGGCGCCTTCCCGTAGAGAAGTGGGGGTACGTACAGTGTTTAACATTCTTGGCCCTTTGGCCAATCCTGCGCTTACCAATTATATCGTACTTGGCGTATATGATGAAGCTTTAATGGAACCTATGGCTAAGGTTCTAATGAATCTTGGTATTAAAGGCGCTATGATTGTACACGGCAATGACGGCTTAGATGAAGTTACCATTTCCGACCGCACTACGGTTTGCGAAATTCAAGAAAATAAATTAATCAAATATGAAATTACCCCTGAAGATTATCAAATTCCTATTGTTGATTTAAACGAAATCATTGGAGGAACTGCAGAAGAAAATGCAAAAATCACATTGGCGGTGCTAAATGGCAAGCAGGGACCTCAACGCGATATTGTTGTAATGAATGCCGCTTGCGCTTTGTACACAGCAAGCAAAGCACCCTCTTTGGCTGAAGGCGTTCGTCTGGCACAGGAATCCATTGACAGCGGAAGAGCACTGGAAAAACTGGAAGAATTAAAACAAGTCACTGCACAATATCTGTAAATAATGAATCTATTTTCACAGAAAGGAGTTTATGATGATATTAGACCAGATTGTAGAAAAGCGTAAACAACAGCTTCTCAAAGAACAATCCGAAATTGGTTTGGAAGAAATGAAAGCACTTGCAATGCAGGATTCAAGAACATGTATCTCACTTTATGAAGCATTGAAGCAGGATACGCTCTCTGTTATTTCCGAAGTAAAAAAAGCATCTCCTTCAAAAGGACTCATCTGCGAAGAGTTTGAACCTGTATCCATTGCCTTACAATATGAAAAAGCGGGAACCAACGCAATCTCCGTATTGACAGAGGAGCATTATTTTCAGGGCAGCAGTCAATATTTAACTGCAATTCGTCAGCAAATTGCTTCTATTCCTATATTAAGAAAAGATTTTATCATTGAGCCGTATCAGATATACGAGGCAAAATATATTGGGGCAGATGCAATACTGCTCATCGCTGCCATTTTAGATACAGAAACCTTAGCGCAATTTCGTTCTATTGCTCACGGTTTAGGGTTAGAATGCTTAGCAGAGGTTCACAATCAAGAAGAGCTTAACCGTGTATTGGAAGTTGGATTTCAAATTGTAGGCATCAACAATCGCAATTTAAAAACGTTTGATGTCTCTTTAGAAACAACCGCACAGCTCGCTTCTAATATTCCAAACGAATGCGTTATTGTCTCAGAAAGCGGTATTGCCACCAATCAGGATATGAAAATAGTGCGCAGTCACGGCGCTGATGCCGTTCTGATTGGCGAGACACTGATGAGAAGCAACCATATTGCAGAAACTATGGCAGCATTGAGGAAACAAGTATGAAACAACAATGCAAAATCAAGTTATGCGGTATCCGCCGTTTAGAAGATGTGGCATATATGAATGAATTTATGCCCGATTATGTAGGATTTGTATTTGCACCAAGCAGACGTCAAGTGTCCCTTGCCGCCGCTATGGCACTGGGACAGGAACTGCATCCGGATATCAAACGTGTAGGCGTATTTGTAAATGAACCCATAGATAACTTGATACAAGCAGCGCAAACAGCACAATTGAATGTGCTGCAGCTGCATGGAGACGAAGATTGCTCCTATATAGATAGATTACATGAAGCGCTAAAACAGAAAAATCTGTCATATGAAATATGGAAAGCCGTTCGTGTAAAAGATGAAGAAACAATACGAATGGCAAATCAATTTCAAGCGGATAAACTGTTGTTGGACAGCTTTACAACATTTGCTTACGGAGGCAGCGGCAAAGTTGCCAACTGGGAAATAATACAAACAGAAAAAATAGAAAAACCGTTTTTTCTCGCCGGTGGTCTTACATCGCAAAATATTGTAGAAGGCATAAAAACAGTACAGCCGTACGGTGTTGATTTGTCCGGCGGAATTGAAACAGATGGCTGCAAAAATAGAAATAAAATTGCACGAATCATAGAACTGGTTAGAAATTGTTAAACAGAAATGAGGTACACCCATGAACAAAAAAGTAGGCAGATTCGGAGATTTCGGAGGACAATACGTACCCGAAACCGTTATGAATGCTGTTCACGAATTGGAACAAGCATATGATTTTTATAAAAATGACCCACAGTTTCAAAAAGAATTAACAGACTTGTATCACAACTATGCAGGCAGGCCTTCCATGCTTTACTATGCGGAAAAAATGACCAAAGATTTAGGCGGAGCCAAAATTTATATCAAACGGGAAGATTTAAACCATACAGGTTCCCATAAAATCAACAATGTATTGGGGCAGGCGTTATTGGCAAAAAAAATGGGCAAAAAACGTTTAATTGCCGAGACAGGTGCCGGTCACCACGGAGTTGCAACCGCTACGGTAGCTGCTCTGTTTGGAATGGAATGCGAAGTTTATATGGGCGAAGAGGATATGGAACGTCAGGCATTAAACGTATATCGTATGAATTTACTTGGCGCAAAAGTAACGGGTGTAAAAAGCGGTACCCGTACTTTGAAAGATGCCGTAAACGAAGCCATGCGAGACTGGACCGCAAACATTGAAAATACATACTATTTAATCGGTTCCGCAATGGGTCCTCACCCATACCCTACCATGGTTAGAGACTTCCAAAAAATTATTGGTGAGGAAACAAAACGCCAATTGGAAGCAATGGAACACAAACTGCCTGACTGTGTAATTGCCTGTGTGGGAGGCGGTTCCAATGCCATTGGCATGTTTTATGACTTTATTCCAAATGAAACTGTACGCTTAATAGGAGCTGAAGCAGCAGGTCATGGTGTGGATACCGCTTTACATGCGGCTACCATGGCAAAAGGCTCCAAAGGAATTTTCCATGGTATGAAATCTTTATTCCTTCAAAATGAAGAAGGACAAATTGATTCCGTATACTCTATTTCTGCCGGTTTGGATTATCCCGGCATCGGTCCGGAACATGCTCACTTACACACCAGCAAACGTGCTGAATACGTAAGTATTACAGATGAAGAAGCTGTTTGTGCCTTTGAATATTTATCCCGTATGGAGGGCATTATTCCGGCAATTGAGTCTGCCCATGCAGTAGCTGCTGCCAGAAAAATTGCTCCAACCATGAAACAGAATGAAATTATGGTAATATGCCTGTCAGGACGCGGAGATAAAGACGTATATCAAGTAGCCAGATACAGAGGGGTGGATATTCATGAATAGAATTGACAGCATGTTTGCAGAATTAAAAAAACAAAACAAAAAAGCATTAATTACCTTTATTACAGCAGGTGACCCTGATTTTGATACCACGGAACAATTGGTATTGGAAATGGAACGTCAAGGAGCTAATCTTATTGAATTAGGCGTTCCATTCTCTGACCCAATTGCAGAAGGGCCCATCATTCAAGAAGCAAGCCTGCGTTCTTTACAGGGCGGGACTACTCTGGAAGGTATTTTTGAATTGGTAAAAAAACTACGCACAAAAACGGAAATTCCGTTGGTATTCATGATGTATATCAATACCATTTATCGTTTTGGAGTAGAGCGTTTCTTTTCCCTATGTCAAGAAACAGGAATTGATGCCGTCATTGTGCCTGACCTTCCGTTTGAAGAACATGACGAAATTGATGAATGTGCTTACGCTCATGGCGTGTATCCAATTAATCTTGTCGCCCCAACGTCTAAAGACCGTATTGCTGCCATTGCAGCAAACAGCAAAGGATTTTTATATTGCGTATCCTCTACCGGTGTTACAGGTGTCAGAAATACATTCCAAACTGACTTTGACAGCTTTTTTGATACAATAAAACAACATGCCTCTATCCCCTGTTGTGTTGGTTTTGGTATTTCCTCTCCCGAACAAGTGAAAAAGATGAAAACGTACTGCAACGGTGTCATTGTTGGCAGTGCCATTGTAAAAATGATAGGACAAGAACAAAAAAGTTCTGTAGCAACTGTGGGTACCTTTGTAAAAAGCCTACGAAATGCTTTGGATGACATTTCATAATAAAAAAAGAGCAGCATATGCTGCTCTTTTTTTATTTAGATATTGCGGTTGGTACCAATACTACAGATTGTTTTCCTAACTCTTCCCAGCGTTTTGTTACCAAATTTTTATGGTATTTTACAATACCGTTGCTGTTGTATGGATCATTAAAATAATAATAATTTTGGTCTGCTCCTACCAGTACCATGCAATGTTCTCCCGCTGTCCATGTAAACCATTCTCCTGTATCCTCCAGTATCCAGCTGTCCCCTACAGAAGTTGGAGCCAAATTAATGCTGGCCCATAGCAGTACAGGTATATTACGTTTTACATAGTTATCTACCAATGCATCTATATCCGTATTGGTTGTATCCATCGCTAAAGCCGTATTGCCGACCGCATCATTTAAAGCACTTACGATAACCGGAGCATAACAGCCATATCCTCCGGAAGACCTGGGATCTCCAATAAAAGCCTGTGTAGGACTTGTGCTGGTTAAAAGCCCTGTCTCCGTATCAACAAAAATATCCGCTTTTGGAAGATAATCATCAATAAAGTCATCAACGGATACATGATATCCGTAATAGGAAAGAACCATAACCGCACTCACAATTTCACATGCTGTAGGATATTCGCCCTCTTGTGAAAGATAGGGAACATCCAATAGAAAACCATTACTTTCTTCTGCTTCTTTTTGATTTACCGATTCTGCTTTTTCAACTTCGACATTGCCGAGATTTAAAGTAGACATAGAATCTTCTTGATGAAATAAACCCATTGCTATCAGAACAACTCCTATCACTACCAGAATGGTAACCACAAAACTTACGATGCTAACCAGTAAAATAAAGCGTTTCTTTTTAAAATATATGTATGAGGATACATTTTTATTTTTCATTTTTACACATTCTTTCCAAAATAACTTTTCCATTCCTTCATTTGTAACAATAATATTATGTCATACTATATTACATGTTGTCTGTAAGAATATATCAAAAATGTGTAAAAATTTCAACCTTGTTTATGCAGATAATTTTTCCAGGCTTATTCCTGCTATTTGTTCCATCGGAACATTGTAAATAAAAATAAATCGATAACCTGAATCCAGGGTATAAATCAACAAAATTTGCTGGTCTTGTATCACAACATCATAAGAACTATGATCAGAGTTTAAAAAGGTTTCTAACGCTGCAGCAGCTTGATCTTGATAAGGATTTGATAAGCATAAGTGGTACAAATCAGTTGCTGCAACATCTACAATATCTCCTTCAGAGGTATCGTCAGACTCTTTGGAAATTGTAAACTGATTGTATGCTTCTTCAATTTGAGTTCTGTCGGCAGACTTTTGAAGACTATCCTTATCGGCCACATGTAAATATAATAATTGACCATATTGGTCTACTGCACAGTTCACAACTTTCGTCTGTTTTACTGCACCGTTGGATACATGATTCGCTTTCTCTTCTATAGCAGGAGGTTGCTCGGAACTTTCCTTTGAAAATGAATATCCGGTGCATTCAAAATCCTTTAGAAAATATATTGGAACATTATTTGAAGTTACCTTTTGAAAATGGGATATAAAATCTGTTTCTTTATTCGCTTGAGTTGCCTGATTCAGTAAACTGGAAATATGAATTTCCCTTAAAAAAATCTCATCTTCTTCAGTTAGAGATGTCACAGCATCGTTTTTATATAATCCCCATGGATAAATAGTGATTTCTTCTTCTCTATTCCAGTAGAGAGGCTGCATCTGAACATTATCTTCGCCCATATATGTCATTTTGTTTTTATAACTTGGAATCCAATATTGCAAACTGCTGATTAAAATATATCCAAGACCCAAAATAGCTATCGAAATGAGGAGAGTTACAAGGAGCCTGATGACATGAAACTTTTTTTCTTTTTGCCGCGGTTTCATTCTGTCTCCCCCTTTTTATCAAAGATAATGCTCACGCAAGTACCCTTTCTGGGTTCGCTTTCAATTTGGAGCCTAGCTCCGTGTAATCTTGCAATTTCGGAGCATAACGCCAACCCCAAACCCGCTCCTCCTGCTTTTCTGGTTCGTGATTTATCAATCATATAAAATGGCTGCATAATTTTATTGATTTCTTCTTTTGGAATACCAATACCATGGTCTTTTACGGCAATAATTAATATTCCATTTGTTTCTTCGGCAAATACTTCAATTTCCTGACCGGATTTTGAGGCTTTAATTGCATTGTCAATCAAGTTATAAATCAATGACTTAAATAATTCTTTGTCCACTGACACTTCTATTTTACATACTTTTATATTCAGTGTAATGCCGGATTTAGATAAAGAAATTTGCAGTGCCTGTCCTACTTCTTCCATAATGCTGGTCAAAGGAATGGTTTGCCAATCCAATTGCGTGCTTCCTACTGTAATCAATTCCATCAATTTACCAGACAATGTTTTTAAGCGTTTGGTTTCCTCTACAATAATACCGGCATATTCACGCCGTTCTTTATCATCTACCGTACGTTTAATGCGAAGTAAATCACCAAAGCCTAAAATAGAAGTCAGAGGCGTTTTCATTTCATGTGCCAAATTTGCAATGAAGGTATTTCTGTCTTCCGCAACGCTTTCCAAATCTTTAATATTATGTTCAATTGCTTCCGCCATCTCGTTCATATTACGTGATAATTGAGAAAATTCCGTACTTCCTTTTTCAGGCAGACGTTTGCTGTAATTTCCCTGCGCAATTTGTCGTGTTCCTTCATTGATTCTTCGCAAAGGCAACAGCAGCAACCACACCACAATCAATAAAACAGAAGCAATCACCGTTGCACATATCATACTCATAACCAAAACATAGTTTAATTGCTGCTTATACAATGTATAAATCTCAGTTACATCAGAGGAAGTCATCAAATAATAGGGTTGACTTTCCAATATAATTTGAGAAATAACAATTAAATAAGACGCATCCCCATCATCTACAATTTCCAGCGCATATCCTCCCAATCCCTGTACTTGATTTAATACACTGGATTGAGATGCACTTTGTAAAATAGAAACTTCCAATTGTTCCGAACGTCCATTATAGCTAAGCAACCGCCTTTGTCCCGTATATAACGACAAGCCTATGGTACGTGCGCTGGATTGGGGCTCAAATGCAGACTGAGTTACCTGGATTACCTCCTCTTCGGTTAGAAACACTTTATTTTGTTTTAACCGTTCATAAATTACATTATCCTTAAGCATTACGGATAAGTATTTATGCTCCGAAACGGCATTTTGTTCTTCACGCATTACGGTTAATCTGTGGCTGTTGGACAGCAGCAATACCGAAGTAACATCAATTGCTAAAATCACCAATGCTAAAGAACACAAAAATATCTTTTGCCAAAGTTTCATTTAGTTATTCCTCTCCAAACGATAACCAAGCTTCGGTATTGTAACCAGTTTGTTGTGCAATCCCATCTTCTTTCGAATTTGCTGTACGTGTATATCAACCGTTCGGGTCTCCCCCATAAATTCATATCCCCATACAGTCGCCAGTAAACGTTCCCTTGTCAGTGCAATGTCCTGATTTTGCAGAAAAAAAGCAAGAATATCAAATTCTTTTGGAGTTAAACTAACGTAATCGTCTCCTTTTTTCACTGTATGTTCGTCAATATTCATGGTAATATCACCATAATGTATGGTATTGTTGCTTTTGTGCTTTCTACGCAGTACGACTTCAATTCTGGCTAATAATTCCACAGTTTCAAACGGTTTTACAATATAATCTTCCGCACCTAATTTTAGTCCCTTTACTTTATCCATAACATCTTGCAATGCTGTTAGAAAAATAACTGCCGTTTCTTCTTTATGGATATATTCAATTACTTTAAAGCCGTCCATATCCGGCAGCATAACATCCAATAAAACTAAGTCATAAGACTGAGAAGTTACCAAGTCTACCGCTTTTTTTCCATTATCACATCTTTCCGACTCATATCCACCAATAGACAAAGTAACCTCAAGCATTTTTGCTATATTTACATCATCTTCTACAATTAATATTTTTGCCATTCTTTCACCTCATTTTATTAAATTTAATATAGCATTCATAACGCTATTTTACAACCGTACATTCCTATTGTTCCAAATTTTCTTCATGTTTTTACAACTCAATTACAAAATGGTACCCTGAATATAAAAAATATACCACATATTTTTATAAGAAAAAGCACTATAGAAAGTAATCTTTCCCATAGCGCTTTCAAGTCCATATATTTTTTAATTATGAATATCAGATGTCGATTGTCCACTTTCTTCCGGATTTGTTTCATGCTCTTCCGCAGACCAAATCTCTGTATGATGAACAGACATATTATGTTTTCTTTGAACGAAGGATTTTACGTTATTTTGAATACCCGTCGAAGTATAGACCAGTAAAAATAACATACCTGTCTGTACCCAAAAAATAGTAACATCAGTGCAACCATGAATCAAAACTGCAGCAAACATGACCAATACCAAAATATTTCTGTTTTTGCACACATTAATCTGAAATCGTTTCATAAGCATTTTTAACTGAGTTAAAACATAAAAGAAAATAGCACATCCACCTACTACACCAAAGTTCAGCAATGTATCTAAAAATAAATTGTGTGCATGAAAAGTTGGAAAACCGTTGTAAGCAGGCCATACCAACTGATAAGCACTTGGTCCCATACCAAATAACGCATGGTCGGCTATACCTTTTAACGCAGTACTCCACACATCTATTCTGGTTCGAAAGATATCGGTAGTTGTATCTATACGAGGAAATACTTGCCCTGACAATAAAGCAAACGCAATAATAGCAATAAATAAAAATAAAGCTGTTGCTGACTTCTTTTTTCCTTTTATCATCAGATATATTAACATTGTTAAACATAATGTCATGCACGATGACATACTCATCGACATATATAAACCAATCAGATTGATTACAATAATACCTATATACCATTTCCTCATTTTTACATTTTGATTTGTAAAAATACGGTACATAGCAATAATTACCACAAATTCTATGATCATGCCATAATAATTAGCATTAGTAAATGTTGACGGCGGTCTGCCGTCTACTGTTACCCCGGGAAACCAAAACATTTGAATTGCCGCAATCGGTACACAAATTATACTGGTAAAACAAGCTACATCCATCATATTGTCAAATAGTTTTCGCGTCATAATTGTTTTACCATAAAACATAACAATCAACGCTACCAGAAAAACCAGCGAATACATAATTCCTGTAAAATTAACATATACACTGCTGACAACCACTCCATAAAGCATAATGCTCATAAGAAATAAGTTGGATGGATTTAAAAATATGGCTTTTCGAGATTTCTTTTGGATAACAGAGACAATTACCACAAAAATCATACACGCCAATGTGATATAAAAAGGAAGGAAAATAGAAACTGTTAACGAAAGCATCAAGATGCTGTTAAAGTCTCCGAGTGTTTTGGTATGTTTCAAAACACCGTTTAATTTTTTTATGATATGTAACCCTCCGAATATAAAAAATAATATACATTGTTATTATAACATAAAAGAAATTGCTATGCAATTTCTAGCAGATAAGCGTTAAAACGTTATTTTCAACAACCAAAGCTTTAGTTTTGCTGTTGTTGTTAGGTTGTTAAATATAAAAGCAATTTTAATAAATAATTGATAACATATATTAACAATAACTAAAATGCGCCTTTGTATGTCCATCATGGGACTGTTACCTTATAAAATTTAATATAAAGTATATCTAATCATTTATTATGATATATATTTTTGAACATAATATTTATGTTTTATAAAATTTCATGAACTCAACATAAAAGTTACAAAATAACTTCAATATCATAATTTATCTACAAATTACGGTAAAAATCATGTATAATATGATTATATATGTTTCAGAGTAGGACATATATTAATATATTGAATACTAATATATAAATAATCCTAATATATTAATATGTACCTTTAACACTATATGGTAAATCTACTCTCTAACAATACATATATCTATTATAGGAGATGAATATGCACTTGGACCAAAACAATGTTGAACATACCAAGCCTTCTTCAGAACAATTGCATGGGCTAACAGACGCAGAAGTCCGGCAGCGTATTGAACAAGGGCTCGTCAATCATAATAGTGACATTAAATCAAAAAGTATCAAACGAATTGTACTGGAAAATTTGATAACCCCCTTTAACATTTTAAATTTTGTGCTAGCTGTTTTGATTTTAATCGTAGGCTCCTATAAAAACTTACTGTTTATGGGCGTTATTATTTGTAATATTTTCATTGGTACTGTACAAGAAATTCGTGCAAAAAAAACCATTGATAAACTATCCTTAATTGCCGAGCCGAAAGCACATGTAATACGCAACGGTATCAAACAAGAAATAGCCATTCATGATATTGTAATGGACGACATTACTTTTCTCGGAGCAGGTAATCAGGTGTGCTCCGATGCCGTTGTCATTGAGGGTGAATGTGAAGTAAATGAATCATTATTAACGGGAGAATCTGAACCGGTATTAAAGCAACCGGGAGATCATTTACTTTCAGGCAGTTTTATTATCAGCGGTAATTGCCATGCACGTGTAGAACATGTGGGAAAAGATAACTATGCTGCACAAATCACAGATAATGCCAAATATGTAAAAAAACCAAACTCAGAAATCATGCGATGGACAAACCGCATTATTAAATATATCGGATTTACTCTAATTCCTGTTGGCATTGCCTTATTCTGCAAGCAAGTTTTTATATCCCATCAGGGATTCAACGATGCAATTGTTGGCGTTGTTGCAGCTTTAATCGGTATGATTCCGGAAGGCTTAATTCTATTAACCAGTGTTGTATTCGCTGTAAGCATTATACGACTGTCACAACACAAAACATTGGTACAAGAACTATACTGTATTGAGACTTTAGCACGCGTAGATGTGTTATGCCTGGATAAAACAGGCACTATTACAGAAGGAACCATGGAAGTAACCGACGTACTGCCATTGCACAATACCACCAATGAAGAGCTGAATATTGCATTAGGTTCTTTAATACATGCACTGGAAGATGATAATCCAACTTTTAATGCAGTAAAAACCTATTGTAATCAATATGATAAGCTGACCTGTAATCATATTGTTCCATTCTCATCCGCAAGAAAATGGAGCGGTGCCTCATTTGATGAAAACGGCAGCTACATTTTCGGTGCTACCGAATTCATTTTAAAAGACAGCACTCCATATCAAGAAATTATTGAAGAACACTCTGAAAAAGGACAACGTGTTCTAATGCTGGCACATTCTCCACATCAAATTCAAGATAAAGAATTGCCTGAAGAAATTCATCCTATGGCATTTCTATTTATCAGTGATAAAATACGTGCGGAGGCTCCCGACACACTGGCTTATTTTGCAGAACAAGGTGTGGACATCAAAATTATTTCAGGCGATAACGCGATTACAGTAGCAAATATTGCAAAAAAAGCCGGTTTAAAAACCGCTGAACAATATGTAGATGCTACTACTCTACAGACACCGGAAGAAATTAAAGAAGCTGCAAAAAAATACAGCGTATTCGGGCGTGTTACACCACAGCAAAAGTTAGATTTGGTAAAAGCATTGAAAGAACAAGGCCATACTGTTGCAATGACAGGAGACGGCGTCAACGACGTATTGGCTTTAAAAGAATCCGACTGCAGTATTGCTATGGCTTCAGGAAGTGATGCTGCCAGAACCGTTTCTCAACTGGTGCTTCTGGATTCCAACTTTGCATCTATGCCCAAGATATTAAAGGAAGGCAGACGCTCAATTAATAATTTACAACGTTCTTCTTCCTTGTTTTTGACAAAAACAATTTTTTCAACAATTAATGCAATTTTATTTATCTTTTTACATTTTGATTATCCGTTCCAACCAATTCAGCTTACTTTGATTAGCGCATTGACCATTGGAGCCCCTTCTTTGATTCTGGCATTAGAGCCCAATAAGGAACGAATTAAAGGAAAATATATTGTAAATGTCATACGCAAATCAATTCCCGGTGCTATGACAATGATATTTAACATTGTAGCACTGGCAATTCTATGTTCATTTATTCAATTTAATAATACAGAAATCTCAACGCTTGCTGTTATGATTACCGGATTTGCCGGTTTGTTGGTATTATTAAAAGTCTCGTTACCGTTTAACTGGATACGCTGTGCCTTATTCTTCACAATGCTTGGAGCATTTATATTCGCAATTTTCATCTTAAAGGATTTGTTCTCTCTTGCATCGATTACTTTGCCTATGTTCTATTGTTTTTTAGTTCTAGCAGGTTTTGCAATTATTGTTTTTGTACTGTTTTCACTATTAATTGATAAACTATTAAGCAAACAAATTGATCGCTTAGAAACAAAAATAAAATAATTAAAAGCCTTTGCAATTTTTGCAAAGGCTTTTTTAATAAATAACACAAAACTCCACAGCAAGTAAACATCCTTACAGATGTTTTTGCTGTGGAGCGATAAGTGAAGAGAAATAGGAATAGCAATTTATAATGAAAAAGAAAAACAGGTATTGTACTTGTACCAGTTATTAGCTTGCTGTTTTCATTTGCAGGCGCAATTTATCGCTTATCATTGCAATAAATTCACTGTTTGTTGGCTTGCCTCTTGTATTGTGAATGGTATATCCAAAATAAGAATTTAATACATCCACATCGCCACGGTCCCATGCAACTTCAATTGCATGACGAATTGCCCTCTCTACACGAGAAGAGGTCGTTTCATAACGTTTTGCCACGGATGGATACAGCTGTTTTGTCACAGCATTTATAATTTCGGGGGTTTCAATTGCCATAATAATGGAATCTCTTAAATAATGGTATCCTTTAATGTGTGCAGGAACTCCAATTTGGTGTAAAATTTCTGTTACTTGAATTTCTAATGATGGCAGGTGATTCACGTTGTTTTCCTCCAATTTATCTTCAATTTTATTTTGATAACCAGTTAATTGCAGCATTCTGTCTGCTAAATCTTGTGCATGAAATGGCTCTACTGTAAAGTAAGAAACACCGTTACTCATCAATTCATGTTCCAACGTAGGACTGCTGAATGAGGATTTTACAAAAAATAACGGTTTTTTATTTATTTTTAAGCGTTGCAAAGAACGGATGACACCGATTCCGTCTAAATGCGGCATAAATAAATCCATTAATACCAAGTCTGGTTGTTCTTCTTCAATAAAATCTAATACTTTTAGGCCGTCTTTTGGAGCAAAACATAGCTGAAAGCCTGCGTTTTCAAATACTTTTGCGTACTCTCTATTAAATTCGTCACGTTCACTTGAAATTAATAATTTTAGAGCGTTTTTCATATTTTCTCCCCCTGTTTTTTTAGTGCAGATACATATTACCATATAATGGAAATATTGGCAATAGTTTGTAAGATTAAATTTTTAAATTGGGAGAAAATAAGAATATTCTACAAATAAAATTGTCGAAAATAATTTTTTAGGAGGCTTTTTGCACAGTCTCTTGTTCGATGGAAACCAGATTCTCTACCATATTCTCTGCAAAAATGCCATATCCTCTGGTAGGATCATTTAAAAAAACATGAGTTACAGCACCAACAATTTTACCGTCTTGAATAATAGGACTTCCACTCATGCCTTGTACAATGCCACCTGTTTTTTCCAACAAAACTTCATCCGTCACCAAAACAACTAAATTTTTTACTCTGGAAGAATTTTTGTATTCTATACTTTCAATGGTTACATTGTAATATTGAGGTTCTCCGTCAGCTACCGTCGTTAAAATTTGCGCCGGACCTTCTTTCACCTCTTGTTTCATAGCAACCGGCAGTGCTTGTTGTTCTACAGGGGAAACGCCCAGTTGACCATAAACACCTTCATCAGAATTAATAAATAAATTGCCAATTGCCTGGTTACTGCTGAAATAGCCGCGCAATTCGCCAGCAGCACCTTTCTGGCCTTTTGTAACGCCACTAATTGTTACAGGGACAATATCACCATTTTTCATAGGCATTAAACTATTTGTGTCAATGTCACAAATACCGTGCCCCAATCCTCCAAATAATCCGTTTTCCGGATTATAAAAAGTGACTGTACCAATACCTGCCGTACTGTCTCTTACCCACAAACCACCTTTATAAGATCCGTCTTGTGATGATTTTACAGGATTTAAAGAAATCTCTAATATTTCAGTATCACGTTTTACGGTTAATACCAAAGGTTCACCGTTACAATCTTGAATTGCCTCAGATACTTCTTCGTTTTCGTTAACAGTTTCACCATTAATATTAGTGATGATATCTCCAATTTTTAAACCGGCTTCTGTGGCCGGATTTGCCTTACCGGATTCAGAATCAATGTCGGACATTCCGACTACTACTACACCATTGGTAAACATTTTAATTCCAAAAGGTGTACCGCAAGGTACCAACATCAAAGGCTCTGTCACATCCACATGGACAGTTTTAATTGGTATGGTGTTGAATAATAAAACATCTGCGTCATATTCACCGGTCGAATGATTCATAGAAATAACATCTACTTCATTCTCCACTACCGGCTCTGTACTGAAGCCAAGTGTTTGTAAGTCTAATTCTTGCCCTTCTATCACTCTAAAGCTGTCTGGAAGCGTTTGCTCGGCAATACCAACAGTTATGCCAAATGCCAGTACAAACGCGGCTGCAACACCGCTTAAAGCTCTAAAAACATTTTTCATATTACCATTGATTCACCTCCTTTTGCGCGGCTTATATATAATCTGCCACAAAAGAGAAGGTTTTATTTTGGTAATTAAATAAATGACGTGTAAATAATAGAACTTTTATTGCCTAATCAACAAGTTGCTGTTTGCACAGAAACCAACTGGAATATTTTTTCTCAATCATTTTCAAATTTTTGAATGGGGAGACAATAAAAACGAAAATAATTTGGAGATACTAGTTATGGTGTCTTCTAAAAATGTATTTGTTTGTTACGTTTGTTTCTTTTACGTACAGCAATTAGAATTCCTGCCGTCGCAGCACTAACAACAATTACCAAACCAAATGCAAGAATATGTACAGTGGGAGATGTTTGATCCTCAGATTTGTTTTCAATAGTCATTGCCGCTGCATGCTGTGTTGCTTGTTCGTCATTATTTGTTTCTTGCGCATAAATAGTATTCCCTTGAGATAATACGCATATACCAATGGTCAACAACGCTATCACAATGATTAAAATAGATTGTAACTTTCTAGATCTTTTTCTGCTAAACTCAGTCAACATATGCTCTCTTCCCTACATTTAAAATTCATTGGTAACAAATTAGTTACAGTTTATCACAGCTTTGTCACCTTTTCAAGTGAAATACGATATTTTGTTACTTTTAACGGTATAATACGTGTTAATACCCCATTATGTAGTGTATCGCCCATTTTATATTAGAAAGGAAATTGTCCTCTTTTGCAATAAAATTAAGTATTATGTCGAAAAAGGACATATTATTTTTGTTGACAAGAATTATTATGACATAAAAATCCGCATAGATACCTCACTTGACAAAAGAAATATTAATTTTTTGTGTAAATAACAAAATTTTTGTAACTTTTACCATATCATTGCAACTTTATAAAAACAAATAAGACATTTATCATTATAAGTGATGTACTTTTGATAATTATGAGTTTTGATAGGACAAAAATTTCACATGTATTCTGTAATGACAAAATTTTAAATTGTGACTCTCTATACATTACCCCCAAAAGCGAATGGATGAATTATTCTACAATATTATAATTTTTAAATTCAGAATGTCCAATACAAGCTGACTCTGGGCCTCCCCTTAATTGCCCCCGAGGCAAACCCGATTATCCTTTATTCTCCCGCCAACCTGGAATTTTCACGCTGATTTTGAGAGTCTGTCCGGCAAACTCGAGGAGTGGTTTTTCCCCGTTTTTGACAAGAAAAAAAGACCCTTTCGGGGCGCTTTGCTTTCTCTCCTTTCTATTTCTTCCTCTTCCCGCCTTCGATATCCTTTTTTGTCCTTTTGGGGATGGTTTGGGGTGGTTCAGGACATAAGCAAATCTTTTTAATAGATGAAATTTCATACACAATCAAAGGCACTAGATAAAACTTCACAATACAATTATCTGCCATAAATTATAAAATGTCATAAACAATTAATCAAAATAATTGTTTATGACATGACTACATAATAAAAAAAACGCTCCGGCCAAGTAATCTGATGTAGAGTACTTGCTGGAGCGTTATACATGTTGTTTCGATTTTAGAATAAACAAAACTGTTTACCATAAATCAAAACATAATTTTTAATTTCGCTTTTTAATCAATACTTTCAAGTTAACAAAACATTAAGCATTTTTGTTAAGAGCTTTTTTCTCAGCTTGTTCAATCATAACACGTTCTACGATTAGGATGAACCAACCTGCTAGTACGAATGCGATTGTGCAGCTTGGGAATCCGAAGGCACCCAAGATGGTTTGTGCACCGAAGTTGATAAGGCTGGTCATAACTAAGCCAAGGAAGAACAAGAACCAGTATCTTCCGGAATTGATTCTGCTCTTGCAGAAGGTATCCAAAGCACCAACAGTAAGAATGGAGCTGTAACCGTAAAGAGCAAGACCCATTTGACCCATGTCTGCGCCAAATAATAGACCCATGCCAATAGCAAATCCTGTAGCAAGCAAAGCTTTTAGTGCAAAATCCCATTTATACCAGAAATATGCTGCGATAACAATCAAGGAAGCAATAAAGCCGTCTGCAACATAAATTTCTTCAAATGCATTGATTGCAAATAGGCCCCAGTGACTTGAAGTCATAGCGCCCCAATCCCAGCCCATGGAATTCCAGTCAAAGCCAGTCATCCAGCTGCCACCATTACCGGTTAGGCCATTTTCTAAGAATGTGTTCATACCTGTTCTTAGTACTGGGTCGTTACCAACAGCCAATAAGTCTGTTTGGAAACTGATTGCTGTGAAGAACCAAACCATAACGATGAATGGGAATGTAAAACCAGGTAAACCGAAGTGATTTGTAAATCTGTTGATGAACATTTGCAATGGAACGCACAAGATGCATCCTACAACCAACATGATCCATGCAGACCACCAGTTACCTGCAGCATCAGCAGATGCTGTAAATGTACATGCGCCGATAGCAATCAGGTTCGGACAGAAGCCGAATAGACCTGAAGTAATTGCATCTCTGTCAGCACCCATGAGATATGCAACAAGGTTAGCAAGGTTTACGCCGATAAATGCGAATACCATAATTCTCCAGCTATACCAGTTACCAAAATCCCAACCATTCATTTCAAGGCCGGCGATAAAGAATGATATGAAGATTAAAAAGCCTGCGATAACGTTTTCAATGAAAACCACCTGTCCAATACCATTAAAGAAAGCTCTAATTGGTTTTGGTAATGATTTAATATCAATGCCCATTTTTCTCTCCCCCTAAGTCTTTTTCAAACTAACTATTGTCGGTTTGTTTTTGTTGATTTGCAACTAAATGTATCAATCTATCCTCCCTTCTGCGTTTTTCAAATCAACTTCTTTTTTGTCACAGCGTTATGCTTAACACTGCAATCATTATAAATTTATAACATCCGTTATAATTTATAACTTATTTTATAAAAAAAATATATATTTGTCAATAGCTAATATTGAATATTATATATATTTATATATATAATGAGGAAGCAAGCTATCATTAAAACTTATAAAAATTATCGTTAATTCTAACATAAACTATACATTACATACAACTCATTTACAAATTCATACCAATCTATTCATAATTCGGTCACACTTTCTTATGGGCTATCTAGTATACTATTAACTATAGTAAAATAGTATAGTTTCATCTATTTTATATAGTACAAACAGTTCGTCACGAAATTAAATGAAATGAAAACGACACCAAACTTAAAGGTTTGGTCAATTCATTGTAATTCCCCGGCTACTGCTTAGTTGGTAGCTGTTTTTTCTAACAAATTTCTAATGATATAATCATAATCTCTTCCCCTTACAATCATCCACATTTTCAGAATTTATATCACAAAAATTTTACTCTTAGCCTAACCTTCTTTTTTTAATATTCCTTTATATGCTGTACAATATGTCATATAGACCCCATATATGTTTCAGAAAATATTTTTCATAATATTTTACCAAAAAATAATAAAAAGCTGCAAAATTTGCAGCTTTTTTTGGCATTCCAAAAAGTACTCCACAAAACAAGAATACTCTTTTAATTTTTATAAAAACGCTTTTACAATTTCATCGGTTTTCATGCTACGGGAACCTTTTATCATCATTGCATCTTCTTTTTTCACAATTTCTTTTAATACATCAATGGCTTCCCTATTATTTTCACACATAATCACTGTCATGTCAGGCTTCACCGAAACTGCTCCTTCTGCAATTTTAACTGCCCTTGGACCAACTGTAATTATTACATCCGTTAACGTTTCCCCCACGGCGACTCCTGTATCAAAATGTGCCTGTTCGCTCATATCTCCCAATTCCATCATATCCGCCAACACAGCTATTTTTTTTCCTTGGTTGGGTAAGCGACAAAGTACATCAATTCCGCTTTTCACAGAATCGGGACTAGCATTGTAAGAATCATCAATTACGGTAATACCATCTACGTGATAAACAGTTTGACGCATTTCGGGCGGCTGATATTCACTCAGTTTTTCCACTACTTTATCTAAATTCAATCTCATCGTCTGCGCTACTGCAATTGCAGATAATGCATTTAATACATTATGCATGCCCAAGACAGGCAAAGTAACTTTAGAAGTATAATTCGGAGCATATACTGTAAATGTTGTCTTCATGCCATTCGTTTGTATGTCTTCGGCACGATAGGTACACCAAGGTTGTGTGCCATAATATACAACGGGCAATGTGGTTGTTTCACAAATACTTGCCAACATCTCATCATCGCCGTTTAAAAACAGAATGGAATATTCATCAAATGCATCTGCAATTTTTAATTTTTCATGCATAATATTTTCTCTGGTTTTCAGCTGCTCGATATGTGCAATACCAATATTGGTTACCACCGCATAATTGGGTTGTGCAATATGTACCAAACGTTCCATTTCTCCAAACTCACTGATACCCATTTCAATCACAGCAGCTGTGTGCTCTTTTTCAAACTGAAACATGGTTAGAGGCAAACCAATCTGACTGTTGGAATTGCCTTTGGTCTGCATTACATTTTTTTCTGCTGACAGTGCCAGCGCAATCATTTCTCTGGTGCTGGTTTTTCCAACGCTTCCAGTCACACCTACCACCGGCACCTGAAATTGGTTGCGATAAACTGTAGCGATTCTTTGCAGCGCATCTTGTGTTTGCTCCACATAAATCCAACAATGGGTAGAATCCTCCATAGACGTATGCTCTTGTGTTAAAGTAGCTACTGCTCCTTTATCAAATGTTTGTTGAATATATTGGTGCGCATCCGTTTTTTGACCTATAATCGGTACAAACAAAGCCTCGGGCTCTATTAATCTGCTGTCGGTTTCAACAGAGGTAACTACGGTTTCAGGGTCTCCACACAACAAAACGCCGTTGCATGCTTTTACAATATCTTTTACAAGCATTTGCATATTTCCGTTCCTTCTTTCACGTCCAAATTACGCATTTCTCATGCTAAGATTCAATTCTTTTACAATCTCATGTTCATCAAAAGGGTATTTTACCCCCTCTATTTCCTGGTAATCTTCATGGCCTTTTCCGGCTAATACAACAATATCTCCCGGTTGCGCATGCTGCATACAATATGCAATAGCCTCTTTCCTGTCCGGTACCACTACATACTCACCATTCGTTTTTGCAAGACCCACTTTAATGTCTTCAATGATATCCATTACCGGTTCAAAACGGGAATTATCAGCTGTTACAACTGATAAATCTGCCAATTGTCCGCAGACTTCTCCTACCTCAAATCGTCTTGATTTAGAACGGTTTCCCCCTGCACCAAACATACAAATAATTCGATTTGGATGATATTCCTTTAACGTTTTTAGCAAACTTTCCATGCTGACTGCATTATGAGCATAATCAATTAATAATGTGTAAGGACCGTCTACAGGTATCATTTCTACTCTACCCTTCACTTTTACGGTATCCAAGCCTTTCAAAATGTGCTCCTGTTTGACAGGAAAATAAGAACATGCCGTAATTGCGGCTAAAGCGTTGTATACACTGAATTTACCGGGAATCGCAACATCTACCTGCAAATCACATTTGCCATCCAATTGGAAATGAACGCCCAAATAACCGGGTTTACTGATTAAATGTTCCTTACTTGCATGGTAATCCGCTATATCCGAAAATCCGAATGTAGCAATATTCTCACAGGTATTGCCTTCTGTCATTCTTTTCCATACCGCATCATCGCAATTGACTGCCCCAAAACGACATTGTCTAAATAACATTTGCTTGCATTGCAAATACTCTTCCATATCTTTGTGCTCTACACCGCCAATATGATCTTCTGAAAAATTTGTAAATACGCCTACTTCAAACGTCATACCTGCTGTGCGAAATTCTCTTAATCCAATGGAAGATGCTTCTACCACTGCAGCTTTGCACCCCATATCTACCATTTTTCTTAAATATTTCTGCATTTCATAAGATTCAGGGGTAGTATTACTGGTAGGATATACGGTTTCTCCGATTAAGACACCTACGGTGCCGATTAAACCTGTGGGATAGCCGGCTTCTTCCAAAATAGAGCGAATCATATATGCTGTCGTGGTTTTCCCCTTTGTTCCCGTTAAACCTATGACAGGGATTTCTTTTGCCGGATGGTGGAAAAATGCAGCCGACATCATCGCCAAGGCTTGACGCGTATGAGATACCTTAATAATAGGAATCTCATACGTTACATTTACATCGTCCTGTACAATTAATACAGCCGCTCCACGTTCGGCCGCCTGCTGCGCAAAAGTGTGACCGTCCACAGAAGCGCCCTTTAAACAAATAAAAGCACAACCTTTTACTATCTTACGTGAGTCATACACCAAATCGGTAACAGTCACATCTTGAAAGTTGGTTGCTGTATAAGAAATATCGGCTAATAATTCAGCTAAACGCATGGAATATCCCCCTATTCTTCAGTATCTTGATGATACAATAAAGCCATGGCGAATGTCAAATGCCGCCTTGCGATTTTCCACAAATATTGCTATGATACATATAGATAAAAATATGATTCCTAAATAAAGGGGCTGGTAATAAGATGTTTAAAATATTTATTGTGGAAGACGAACTGACAATACGTACAGAGTTAAAAACATTGTTAGAAAAATATGGCTATGAATGTATTACAACAGACGATTTTTCTTCTGTTCTATCTGCAATCGAAGCGGCCTCCCCTCATTTGATATTATTGGACATCAACCTGCCGCATTTTGACGGTTATCATATTTGCAGAGAAATACGCAGTCATTCTCAAATACCTATTATCATTGTTACCAGCCGCAACAGTGATGTGGATGAGCTCATGAGTATGAATTTGGGTGCAGATGATTTTATCACAAAACCGTATCATACCCAAATATTATTGGCACGTATTGCCGCATTATTAAAAAGAAGCTATCAAACAGACCATGAATCTCAACTGGAACACAACGGCGTTATGCTTTCACTGTCAGACAGTACCATCACAGCCAATGGTCAAACCGCCGAACTTACGAAAAATGAATTAAAAATTTTACATTTATTAATGCAAAATAAAGGTACCATCCAATCCAGAGATGAACTCATCAATGCATTATGGCAGACGGACGAATTTATTGATGACAACACTCTCACAGTGAATATCAACCGTCTGCGTAAAAAGTTAGAAAGCATTGGTGTAACAAACTACTTAAAAACCAAACGTGGCATGGGGTATATCGTATGAGATTCCGTCAATATTTAAAGGATCACTGGATACTGTTTCTTTGTCTCTTTTTTGCAATGTTATTAATTAGCTGCTTACTATTAATTATGCGGCTTTCCGGCGAAGGAATCCTTTTTATCAATCTGCTGGTATGGATGTTTTTATTAATAGCTATTTTGATAGATTTTATACGTAAGAAAAAATTCTATGACAATGTAATGCATCATTTAGAAACGCTAGATAAGAAGTATTTGCTGCACGAGCTGCTGGAGCCTCCACATTTTGCGGAAGGAGACATTTTATGCGAAGTACTGTATCAATGCAATAAATCTATGGCAGATGAAGTGTCTGTTTATAGAAATCATTCTAAAGAATATCGAGAATATATCGAAACATGGGTACATGAAATTAAAACACCGATTGCCTCGGCATCTTTGGTCTACGAAAATAATAAAACACCTGCTACACAAAGCATGTATGAAGAAATTTTAAATATTGAAAATTTTGTGGAACAGTCTTTGTATTATGCCCGCAGCAATTATGTGGAAAAAGATTACGCTATCAAGTCATGCAATTTAAAAGACATGGTAGCAACCACTTTAAAGCAGCATTCCAAACAGTTAATTGAAAATAAAACGGCAATTGAAATGAAACAGTTAGACGTCACAGTGTTTACAGACAGTAAATGGGTACAATTTATATTGGGCCAGCTGATTTTGAATGCAATCAAATATCAATCTCCCAAACGCCCTCTCCGTCTCACTTTTGCTGCGGAAAAAGAAGCACAGCACGTTTCACTTCTGATACAGGATAATGGAAGCGGCATTGCGGAACAAGACATAGGACGTGTATTTGAACAAGGATTTACGGGAGAAAACGGACGCAATTTTGCAAAATCTACAGGTATGGGATTATTTATATGCAAAAAACTGTGCGGAAAATTGGGGCTTTCCATTTCACTGGATTCTGTTTTGGGACAAGGTACTACAGTTACCATCACGTTTCCGGTCGGTAATATGCATTTATTGGAAGATTAAGTGATCAGCCTGCCAAGGCTGATTTTTTATTTTTAGAAATCTTACAAATTCGTAAGGTTGATGTAAGCCAAATCCATGGTACCAATACAGAAAAATGTGTATACTAAGATTACAAAATCACAAAAGGAGCCACGGTAATTATGCAACCCATTTTAAATGTAAGTAATATAGAAAAATACTACGGCAACAAAGGTATGGTGACCAAAGCCGTAGATAACATCAGTTTTTCGGTCAATAAAGGAGAATTTGTTGGTATTATGGGCGCTTCGGGCAGCGGTAAAACTACCTTGCTCAATTGTATTTCCACGATTGATACCGTTACTTCAGGACATATTTATGTAGATGGTAAAAATATCACCACCATGAAATCAAAACAGCTTTCAGCCTTTCGGAGAGAACAGCTTGGTTTTGTATTCCAAGATTTTAATCTGCTGGACACCTTGACAGCATATGAGAATATTGCCTTGGCTTTGACCATTATTAAAACTCCCGTAAAACAAATTGAAGCCAAAGTAAACTATGTGGCCAAAGCATTGGGAATTTCAGAAATATTAAAAAAATATCCTTATCAATTATCCGGCGGTCAAAAACAAAGGGTAGCCTGCGCAAGGGCAATTATTACACAGCCTTCTTTAATTTTGGCGGATGAACCGACCGGAGCTTTGGATTCCAAATCAGCTCGTATGCTGTTGGAAAGCTTTGAAACATTAAATCATGACTTATCCGCTACCATTTTAATGGTAACGCATGATGCTTTTACAGCCAGCTATTGTCACCGCATTTTATTTATTAAAGACGGCAAAATATTCAATGAACTGATTCGTGGAAACAGCACTCGAAAAGAATTTTTTGATAAAATCATATCAGTTGTCACACTATTAGGAGGTGACAATTCCAATGTTTTTTAAGCTTGCCATTCACAATGTCAGACGCAGTTTACGCGACTATGCAATTTATTTTTTGACGCTTACGTTTGGCGTATGTCTGTTCTATGTATTTAACTCCATGGATTCACAGCAGGCAATGACTGCTCTGAATTCAAACCAAAGAGAAATTATTCAGCTGTTAACTTCCGCCATTGGCTATGTATCCATTTTTATCTCCTTTATTTTGGGCTTTTTAGTCGTTTACTCCAATCGTTTCTTAATGAAGAGACGCAAAAAAGAATTGGGCATTTACATGTTGTTAGGCATGGATAAAGGAAAAATTTCACGTATCTTAATTGTAGAAACTCTGCTCATTGGTATCTTCTCATTGGGAATTGGTTTAGCGGTAGGTATTTTCGCTTCACAAGGATTGTCTGCAATTACAGCAGGTATTTTTGAAATGGATTTATCTTCTTTCCAATTCACCTTTTCATTGAGCGCATTTTATAAGACACTTTTGTATTTTGGTATTATTTTTCTCATTGTAATGATATTTAATACCATTTCTATCTCAAAATACAAATTGATTACCTTGCTTCAAGCAAGTCGAAAAAATGAATCATTCAAAGTCAGAAACATTTGGATTTCAATTACAGCATTTATCGTATCCATTGCTTGTTTTGCCGCTGCATACTATTTGGTTTTAACAAGAGGTTGGGAAAGCGGCGGAATGCTTTTCACCTGTATTATTCTCGGCTGTGTAGGTACTCTGCTGTTTTTCTTCTCTCTTTCAGGTATCTTGCTGCGAGTCATCAAAGCAAACAAAAAGCTTTACTACAAAGGTCTGAATATGTTTATTTTCAGGCAAATCAGTTCCAAAATTAATACTGCGTTTATTTCAATTGGTCTCATTTGCTTAATGCTGTTTGTTACTATGGTAACGTTTTCTGCAGGTATCAGTATTGCGCACGCTTCCTCTCAGGCAGTAAAATCAGCTGCTCCTTATGATATCTCTATTTCCAAATCCATCTATCAAAGTGACATACAATCTACGGAAGATAAAAAAGTAACGGAAACTTTCCAGTTGCAAAATCAATTAGACTTGTATTCCAAAAATTATTTTGAAATTGCACTATATAATAACTTGCTTACCATGTCTGACTTGCCAAATGTATTACCTGATGTTCCCTCTACAGCACAAAATTCTCCAATGAGAGCAGTTTCTCTTTCAGATTTCAACCGCGTTTTGGAATCTCAAGGAAAAGAGCCAATTTCACTTGGAGACAATGAATTTGCTATTAACTGTAACAGTTATTTGGTAGAACCGTACTATCACATGGAAAACAATCAATCCATTACTTTCAACGGTAAAGAATATCAGTTGGGAATCCACAACATATTACAAGAAACTTTGTCTACAAATTATTCGTTGATGGACGCAGGAACAATCATATTGCCTGATTCCGCACTGAATAGATTAACTCCTAATGAGCGTATACTAAATGTATTTTACAGACAAAGCGACAGCGATTATGCTCAAGAGGCTACAGAAGCTTTCCAAAACAGTATTGTAGAAAGCATTCGCAACAATGAAAGTAATAACGAAAATTATAGTTACTCAACCATTGATAAAGAAGGCGTTTATCAAAGCAATGTAGGAACCAGCGTCATTATATCCTTTATTGCAATTTATATTGGCTTGATTTTCTTAATCACATGCGTAGCTATCCTTGCATTACAGCAGCTTGCAGAAGCATCTGATAATACAGTGCGCTACAATCTTCTTAGAAAATTAGGTGCAGATCCAAAAATGATTCATCATGCACTCTTTACACAAATTGCAATTTATTTTGCTATGCCTTTACTGCTTGCTATTGTCCATACCGTGGTAGGCATTAAATTCTCTAGTACCATGGTACAGATGTTTGGTTCAGGCACCAGTATTCTTACAATGTCCTTAATAACGGCGGGCATTATGTTGGTGGTATACGGAGGATATTTCTTGGCAACCTATTGGGGATGTAAAAGTATGATAAGACCTAAGAAAAATTAATATCGCTTATGAGACACTTTCTATATATCAAATAAAAATCAGCTCCGTATAAATACGGAGCTGATTTTTATTCCATGAAACATAATCATGTGATATGTTATCATCATGTTGCAACAAATACACAATTAAAAGTTATAAATACGACCAAGGGTGTTCTAACTTTTGTCCTCCAGAAATTTTCCGTATGTTATCCCTCCTATCGCAAGAATAAAAAATGTATCTGTTAACAGGAAATACTATAGCGAATATCTTATGCAAATTGCGAAGCAGTTTTTCTATATGATAACAACCTTACAAAACATTGCAGCGTTTATATGTTAAAAATTGCATAGCAATTTTTTCTATGCTATAATAACCTGAAAAGAATACAACCCCATCGGGAGGAAAACGATATGTTGCTTACCGTAGACATTGGCAATACTCATATCATTATTGGAGGATTTCAAATAAAAGATAAGTCTGTTGCGCAGACACCTTCATTTATCGCCCGTTTTCTAACGGAACACCGTAAAACAGATGACCAATATGCTATGGCAATCAGTCAGCTATTATCACTGTATCATATTGACGAACATTCTATTAAAGACATCATCATCTGTTCTGTTGTGCCGGAATTAAGCGATACAATGAAACAAGCATTTGTAAAAGTAACCGGTATTACACCTATGTTGTTAGGTCCCGGAATCAAAACCGGGCTAAATATCAGAATTGACAATCCCGCCCAACTGGGAGCCGACTTGGTAGCCGGTGCAGTAGCTGCTGTTGCAAAGTATCCGTTACCCTGCATCATTTTTGACCTTGGCACTGCAACCACTATCAGCGTGATTGATGAAAAAGGCTACTTTTTAGGCGGCACCATATGTGCGGGAGTTACCATCACACTGGAAGCACTTGCAAACAAAACGGCATTGCTCCCCCATATTAATATTGAAAAACCCAAAACAGTCATTGGTACCAATACCATTCACTCCATGCAATCCGGCGCTATTTACGGTACAGCTGCTATGATAGACGGCATAGCAGACCGTATTGAAGAAGAATTGGGCCAACCGGCAACGCTCATTGCAACCGGAGGTTTAGCTGATATTATCATACCCGTTTGTAAAAGAAAATTAGAATTAAGCGAGCATCTCTTATTAGATGGACTACGCATGATTTATCAAAAAAATAAAGTACACACAAAAAATACAAAATAAGCAGTATTTCCTTATCGATATGAGCAAAAACTGCTTATCGCCAGATAAAACAGTTTTTGTTTTCATATAAATATGAAATGCGCTGCATCTAAAAAGAGCAGCAGCAAGGAGGAATTTCTTATGAAACGAAACGCCTTAATTAAGATGGTGCAATTCTCCATCTTATTGGCACTGGAAGTCATCATGTGCTTCACACCTTTGGGTTCAATCCCAATAGGGCCTATGGTAGCAACATTGGCTATGATTCCTGTTATCCTTACTGGTATTTTACTTGGTGTGGGAGCCGGCGCGGCTATGGGATTTTTTGCAGGATTATTTAGCTTTATTGTATGGACTTTCATCTCACCCGGACCAACTGCGTTTGTTTTTACGCCGTTTGTCTCTATCGGAGATATTCACGGCAACGGTTGGAGTCTTGTCATCTGTTTTATCCCCCGTATATTAACAGGTGTTGTTGCAGCTATAAGTGCAAAAGGATTTGCAAAGCTATTGCGTTATAAATTTTCTATTTTCACTTATAGTCTGTCCGGTGTTTTAGCCAGCCTTACCAATACGCTTTTGGTATTAGGCGGCATTTACTTATTCTTTGGGCAAAGCTATGCATCTGCTTTGGGAATTGCTTATGAAGCTCTGCTGGGAGCCATTGGTCTAACCATACTGACCAACGGCATTCCTGAGGCTGTAGTTGCTGCAATTACTGCTTATGCAATTGCTTATCCAATACGAAAATATGTTATGAAAGACCCTAATTTACGTCAAATAAAATAATATCTTTATAGAGAATGGGAGATTTTTTATGAACAAAATCATAAAATTTCTAGGCTTTATTATGATATTCACACTATTATTATACAGCCTAGCAGGTTGTTCTTCTGAATCAGACAATGTATCTTCTAATATATCTTCAACGCTATCTGAACAAAATATCCCACATGACAACACTTCTAATATAAATACTTTTTCTGACGAAGAATTAAAATTAGCTCAAGAACAGTTACCCATGCTAATCGATATTCTCTTAGCCAGTAGTTTTAATACTGAAGATATACCAGATGCTTCTCGAATGTCTATGGAAAATATCTGGCGTTTTGTCATCTCAGCTACAAGTAAATCTTATAATAAACAAAATAATCCTTATAGAGAAGATTTATATCAGGAAAAATATCGTACCATTACTGTCAGCAGTAATGGTACGGAAAACAAACAGGACGGACCGTTTATTCCAATGAAAAATGCCAAACAAATTGCATACGAATTTTTTGGTGTAGATTATTTTTATTATAGCGGATATTATGATGTTGATTGGGATGGTTATGTAATACCTGCTGTTGGTTTACCTTACGACTATAAACCTAAAAATTTAGAAATAAATTTTGAACCGAATGGAAATATAGAAGCAGAATTAACATTGTTACCCGGTCGCGGACCTGAACAAGAATATGGAAGATATTCTTTAAACTTTCAGCTTTTGCGTGAAAACGGGCATACTTTTATTCGTTTTCTGAAATCTGAAAAAATTTCAGAAAACAGTAACTAAAAATATCCCTGTCAGTTAGTAACCGACAGGGATATTTATTTTAACCGTAATTATACAGGGCAGCTACAGTCTCTTTTACGGAATGTCTCACATAATGTTTGATGTTTATCTTTAGTCTCTTGGTTCTCACTGTCTACGCAAATGCTGTCTGCCTCACACAATCCATCGCTGTAGTGTACACAAGTAAATACATTGCAGTTTACTTGCAATGCGTGGTTTGGAACATCATGACGTATTGCATTATTTTTTGCAGCACTTTTGTTTTCAAAAGAAGCACAGCATGTTTCGCAACATTCTTTCGCATCTAAACCTGCAACTTGTATATCAGGAAGACAGCATTGATACTGTTCATTATTGGCGCAAGATGTTACGTTGCACTTAAGACCTGTCATAGCCATACACCTCATCTTATTTATTCATATTTTTACTGCCATAGGCAACAATACTATTGTGCTCCATAACCGCACTAATATACGGGCTTTCCAAATGGTTACACCGATTCTAACCGATTGTTATGATTTGTAATTGTTTCGTTTTGCAAGATGTGATATACTAGTTAAAGCTAGTATAAAAATAATTAATTCAATATCGAAACAATCGCATAAGGGATGAGCTATATGAATCAAAAAATGAAATTTTTGGGCAAAATTTTATTACCTGCAGCCTTGGCTGCAGCACTACTTTCTCTTACAGCCTGTGGCAGTGGAAACTCTGACGACACCAGCACAACCAATGAAGCTTCTGTTACAGCCTCAACCGTAAATGGAGAAGTACCTTATACTTTTTTCGATGATACTGTGTTTGTCGGAGACTCCGTTTCTTTAAAATTAAATTTATATGTAAGCGCACAACGAAAAATTGACAGTACCTTTATGGGAACTGCGCAATTCTTAACACCCGGAAGTTATGGTACAGGCAACGAATTAAAAGAATTGGGTTCAGAGAACTCTGTACATCCAAGCTATAATGGCACTGAAATGTATTTGGCTGATGCCATTGAAGCAATGGGGGCCAAAAAAGTATTTATTATGCTTGGTATGAACGATATTGCAGTTTATGGAAACGACGGTGCTGTGAAAAACATGGAAACCGTATTGGCACAAATAAAAGAAAAAAATCCGGATACGGCAATCTATGTCCAATCGATGACGCCAATCGTCGGTACTGCGCAAACCGGCTCTTTAACAAACGAAAATTTAGATATTTACAATGCGGGTCTAAAAGCAATGTGTGAACAAAATGGATATACTTATTTAGATGTCGCTTCTGTCATGAAAGATGATGAAGGGAACTTAAAACGTGAATATTGCAGTGACCCTGACAATATGGGGGTACACTTCACTGATGAGGGTTGTAAAGTCTGGATTGATTATTTACGTACACATGTATCATAACCAAATTTATATATTTTAAAAGGAGTGTTGATGGATTATGAAATTCAAAAAATCTGTTCCTATCATTTTAGCAGCACTTGCACTTTCTGCTGCATTAATCGGTTGCTCCGGAGGTGATACTTCCTCAGGCAGCCAAACAACCGACAGTTCCGTAACTGCCACTGCAAATGCTTCCCCTGAAGATATTGCTGCTAAAATTAAAGAATCTGTTACTTTAACAGATATGCAGCCATTGAGCGAATCCGATATTTCTTCCATGTATGGCATTGATTTAAATGATGTTTCTGCATTTGCCGGAGAAATTGATTCAACCGGTTTGCGTACCGACGAATTTTTGATTATTGAGGCAAAAGACAGCGAGAGTGCAGACCGGATTTTAACAAAAATGAAAGCTCGTCAAACACAAAGAATGAACGAAGCGAAAAACTATAATCCGGAAGGATATGCAACTGTACAAAAGAGCCCTGTTGCTAAAAAAGGCAATTACGTTTACTTATTCTTCTCTGAAGATGCAGATACCATGGTTAACATTCTAAACGAAAATGTAAAATAAATAAAAGAGATGTTCAGGTATTATTTTCTGAACATCTCTTTTTATATCTGAGAAAATATGTCTCCTAAATTATTTTGTAATACCAAATCTGCTTTTATATCCAAAGAAGTTGCAGAACGGTTAATCATGACCAAGTGCTCTCCACAAAAATATTGTATAAAACTTGCTGCTGGATAGACCGCCAGAGAAGTTCCTCCTACAATTAACAAATCTGCCTTCTGGATTTGCGAAATGCTTTGTTTTATCACCATTTCATCCAGTGCTTCTTCATAAAGAACTACATCGGGTTTTATCATTCCGCCACAGCTGCAGATAGGAATACCATAACTATCTTTTATCGCATGAACATCATAGAACGTTCTACACTTCATACAATGGTTTCTATAAATAGAACCATGCAGTTCCAGAACATGTTTACTTCCTGCCAGTTGGTGAAGTCCATCAATATTCTGTGTAACAATGCAGGATAGTCTTCCCTCTTCTTCCAACTGAGCCAGTTTGAAATGGGTAACATTTGGCTTTGCATCCAGCCAAAGAACTTTTTCTTTATAAAAACGATAAAATTCTTCTGTATGTTCCATAAAAAAGTGATGGCTGAGTATTTCTTCCGGAGAATACGGATATTTTAAGCGGTACAGTCCATCTTCACTGCGAAAATCCGGGATACCGCTTTCTGTACTGACACCTGCACCTCCAAAAAATACAATGCTCTTAGCATTTTGAATCATTTGTTTGAATACATCTATCTTATCCAAAGTTAACACCACCTTTTTATAAATTATATCATATCCGTTTCTTGTTTGGTATTTCAAATTATAAGCATGTCCTAACAATACTTTTTAAATTAACATTGTTAGAAGCATATATTTCCAAATATTTATATCATAGAATGATAAATAGAGAATTCTACTATTTAACACTTCTTTTCAATTCTAACGCAAATAAAAATCTCCCTGCTGCACAGGGAGATTTTTTACTGCATGTATCTATCAAGATATCTTAGATTATTCACCTTTTTTATGCTTTTTCTTACTTACCAATACAATCACTAAGGTCAAAGAAGAGGCAAGCAAAACTGATAACAATGTAATACCCAAATACGTATTATCTCCTGTTTGTACGTTATGCTGCATCTCATTGGAGCCACTGTTTTGCACATGATTGCTATCTGTATCCATTTGATTTTCTGCCTTCATATCTCCATATACCAAGGCATAAGTAGAAAATTCATCTGTTTCAAATGTTACAATACCACTGTTATATTCAGAATCAATCACAGAAATATGATTATCATGAATTCTTAGTACTTTAAACACTCTGCCGGAGTTTTGCATTTGCTCCGGAACTGCAATACTAAATCTTACAGGTTCAGGTAATACAGACAACGAACCCATTACAGTAGAATTGGAACGTACCAGAATACTGATATCCATAAGATGTCCAATTGTGAATTGATAATTATTGTCATTTAACTGATTGAGCATATTGTGAATCAACGCCATATCTGCTGATGAAACACTTTGCTCATTTAGAGCAGTGATTGCAATTTGTCCTGATAACACATTTCCCAAAGCAATCTCATCTTTTATTTTTTGAACAAGTTCAGCGGGATTACCGGGATATGTTCCAATCGTATCAATTGCAGACTGTACGACTTGTTCCGCTTTTGTTTTGTCTTGCGCTGTCATACCTACCAAAACATTTTGCGTATCAGAACCGGAAATAACAGGGTTTAAATCATCTATTTTCTTCCAAACAGCTGTCAGTGTCATATTTCTGGCCGTATTCTCTATCGTGGACGGTATCACCTGATTATTCTCATCTCTCCACTCGACAAAGTCATATCCCTGTTTATATGGATTGTTTAGCACAACAGAATCTTCTACGGTAAATGTGATTGGAGTAAATTCTGTATTAGAGAACTGAATGGTATATTCGTTGATAGACCATTTTGCATACAATGTTACCGGTGTTACCAGTGGGGCTTGTGAATCCCATTTGGTATCTTCTGCAAAAGAGGCATCTGTATACCAGCCTTCAAAAGTGTAACCTGTACGTGGAACTGTAACACTGTCGGGAAGTACATCACCTTGTCCCACTGTAATGGTATATTGCGGATTTACACCATCGTTTACTGCAATATCAACGGTATTTTGTTTCCAAACAGCATATAGTTTTACTTCTGTTCCATTTGTGTTGACTAAGTTATTGATAGATGCACCGTCATGATATACGGTTTCTCCGTCTTTTTCAGTAGACCAACCAACAAATGTATAGTACTGTTTTGTAAACTTATTTTTAGGAATCGTTTGAGCCTGATCATACTGCATCTGCATGGTATCTCCATCCATTGCAGTCAAATTATCCGCACCGTTACCATCAAATGTAACTGTATATTGAATTGGAGTGTAGGTTGCAGTTAAAGTCATGCTGTTTTCCACTACATCTTCCATATCCCAGAAATCATCTGTTTCATTTACTTGCCAACCCGCAAATATATAGCCGACTTTGGATGGTGTTTCTAATGTCAATTTATCTCCTTGAGGCAAAGTCATGACCTGAGAGGAGGTTCCGTCTTTTACAGTTACTTCCACCTGATTTCTTTCCCAAACAGCATATAGACGAACAACATCACCGTGATTGGAGGATAATTCATAAACATTTGCTTGGTCAATAAATGTTACTTCCCCATTTGGAGTAGTGGACCAACCTTTGAATGTATGATATTTTTTCGTAAATAAATTTTCAGGTAAGGTTGCTTGCTCGTTATACTTTACATCTAATTTACTGCTATCCATTGCATCGCCATTATCTGCACCATTACCGTCAAATTCGATAGAATAAGTGATTGGTTCATATTTGGCATAAAGTTTGATATTTTGGTCTACTGTTGTCTCTTCCTGCCATTGTTGTCCGCCTTCTGTATACCAGCCTGTAAATGTATAGCCTACTTTATCCGGCGCTTCGGGCAATTGGACAGTTCCACCATATTCTATTGTTTGTGTGGTAGTCTCATTGCCATTCACAAATTCAACAGTATATTTCTGAATTTCCCAAACAGCATATAAATTCAATGTATTACCGCCAATTACTTCAGGATGGTTCACTTTAACCATGTCTTCATCGGCATAAATAACATTATGATTGCTTGGAGAACTGCTCCATCCTTTGAAATCATAATGGTCTTTTGTAAATGTGTTTTTGGGAAGGGTTTTACTTACTCCAAATTCAGCTGCAACTTCCTGTGTTGTATCAGAACCATTGTTAGAGTGTAGTATAATGTTATATGGTTCTCCTGTATAATCTTTTTCTTTCCAAGTAGCAGTCAGAACAATTGTCGCACCATCAGTATCTGTTAAGTTTTGTACAGATTGTTGATCATCAAACGTTCTTCCATTGGTACTTTTCCAACCACCAAATACATAATGCTCTTTCTCAAATTGATTTGCATTTAGATTTTGTGCAGTACCGTATTGGAATGTTTGGTTCTCCATGGTACCTGTTCCACCACCGGATTGGAACTCTACAGTATAAGTGATTGGCACATATTGAGCATACAGTGTTTGTCCTGTACATCTGATTGTTGGAGTTGCAACCGGATCCAGCACATCTGTTTTTTCAGGATTGGTATACCAAACAACTTTGTAGCCAACCGATTTATCTCTTGGGAATAGCTGTGTTTGTAAAAATGTTGTCCATGGATATTCCACATTATTATTCGGCAGTGTGATGCTTTCCAAATAGTTATTCATGGCAACAAATCCATGGCTTTGTGTAAGTGGATTTTCACTTAAGTCCAGATGGGTAAGCTGGTTGTCATCTGCATGCAGAAAAGTAAGCGCGTGTAAATTACTTACATCTAAAGATGTCAACTGATTTGCAAATACATCTAAATATACCAATGTATTGTTTTCTTCTTGATTTGGTAATGTAATACTTTTTAGCTCATTATTGTTTACATTTAAAGTAATCAAGTTAACATTTTTAGATACATCCAATGTTTGAATGCGGTTCACATCTGCATATAACGATTGCAAGTTAACAAAATATTCAACACCTTGTAAACTGCGAATACCTTTACCGTTTACAAAGATATACGTAACTGCTTCCATCTCTTCCTTACTGAGTGAGCCGTCTGTGTCTTTGTCAAATGTGCTGCTTACATAATCCCGAAATTTTGCATCAGGAAAATGCGCTTCATCTATCATAACTGCTCCATCGGGTGAACCGGATGAAGGCTCAGATAGATTTTGAGCAAATGCCAAATACATATTTGTACAAAATAACATGCTTAATACCAAAGACATCGAAACTACTTTAAATAGTTTGCTTTTCATAAAAATCCTCCTTTAAGATGATGCCATAATGATATCTTAGTCAGATAGAAAAGTTAAGATATTCTGCCATTTTCATATTAAATTAGTAATAATTAAATATATACAAAATGCCCAAATATCTATCATTTCGTACATATTATCATATTATAATTTCGTTTTCAATATCTTTAGGAATAAAATTTTTTGTTTTTACTAAAAATTTCAGGAAAAAATTTTTTTAAAATTTAGTTCATTTTATCCCATATTTAGGTGTTACATAAATTAGACTTTATTTCATAAATGTGATAACATGTTTAATAAGCAATTTTTCCAATATTTTTTGTAAAATAAGGTAAAAAATATGTGAGAAATAAAGTCTACCTTTTTTATCATTTTGTTGATTACCATGATAATATGAATGAATAAAAACCGATGAACACATTTTATGTGTTCATCGGTTTTTTAAATTGGCAAAAATTATTGATGCATTAAATCGCAAATTTGATTTGAAAATGTAACAGGATCTTCAATAGGCATGCCTTCCATAAGCAAAGCTTGTCCATATAATAAATTGGTATAAGATTTTAACTTGTCCTTATCATGTTCAAATAATGTTTGAAGCGTTTGAAAAATAGGATGGTTCGCATTGATTTCCAAAACACGAATTGCTTTTACATTACCGCCGGACGGCATAGCATTTAATACTTTTTCCATCTCCAATGTAATTTCACCCTCTGTAGACAGACATACAGGATGAGATTTCAAACGCTGAGACAGTACGACTTTTGCTACTTTATCGCTTAAACTTTCTTTCATAAAATCGAGTAAATCTTTATTTTGCTCGATTTGCGCTTCGTTTGACTTTTTCTCCTCTTCACTTTCCAAATTTAAATCATCAGACGAAATATTTTTAAAAGATTTATTTTCATAATTTGCAATTGTTTTTAACACAAATTCGTCCACATCGTCCGTTAAATACAGAACTTCTAACCCTTTCTCTTTTAACAATTCAATTTGCGGCATAGTTTCAATGCGTGCTAAATTATCACCGCATGCATAATAAATGGATTCTTGTTCTTCTTTCATACGGGACACATATTCTTTTAGACTGACCAGTTTCTTTTCAGAAGAAGAATAGAACATCAATAAATCCTGCAGGACCTCTTTATGGGCGCCATAATCTGCATATGCACCAAATTTTAATTGTAAACCGAAGTTCTGGAAAAATGTTTCATAGGTCTCTCTGTCATTGTTCATCATAGATTCTAACTCTGACTTGATTTTCTTTTCCAAACGACTTTCAATTAACTGTAATTGACGGTCATGCTGGAGCATTTCACGTGAAATATTCAATGATAAATCCTGAGAATCCACCAAGCCACGCACAAAGCCGAAATATTCAGGAAGCAAATCTTCACAGCGCTCCATAATCATGACACCGCTTGCATATAACTGCAAACCTGTTTCATATTGACGTGTGTAGTAATCGGAAGGTGCTTTGGAAGGGATAAATAATAATGCAGAATAAGTGCAAACACCTTCTGTATTGCTATGAATAATACGCAAAGGTTTTTCAAAATCATAAAATTTTTCTTGGTAAAAGCTTTCATATTCTTCGTCTGTCACTTCGCTTTTACGTTTTCTCCAAATAGGAACCATGCTGTTCAACGTTGTTTTTTCCACAACTGTTTCAAACTCCGGCTTTTCTCCGCTTCCTTCTTTCAAGCGAGGTTTTTCCACATCCATTTGAATGGGATAACGAATATAATCTGAATATTTCTTTACAATACACTGAATGCGGAAAGAATCCAAATACTCATCATAATTTTCCTCATCTGTATTTGGTTTGATATGTAATATAATCTGAGTACCATGTGATTCTTTCTCGCAAGGAGTAATGGAATAGCCCTCTACTCCTTTGGATTTCCATTCATATGCTTCATCACTGCCATATGCACGTGTATGCACGGTTACGCAGTCACTTACCATAAATGCAGAATAAAAACCAACACCAAATTGACCAATAATATCAATCTCATCTTGTTTTTCCTGCGTTTGTTTGAAGTTGAAAGAACCGCTTTTTGCAATGACTCCCAGATTATTCTCCAATTCTTCTTTTGTCATTCCGCAACCATTGTCTGTGATAATTAAATTACGATTCTCTTTATCAATATCAATGGTAATGCAAAAATCATCTCTGTTTAATCCGGTGTCACCATCTTGCAAACTTTTATAATACAGCTTGTCAATTGCATCGCTGGCATTTGAAATCAGCTCTCTTAAGAAAATTTCTTGATGCGTATAAATAGAATGAATCATCAAGTCCAATAAACGTTTTGATTCTGCTTTAAATTGTTTCATTGCCATAGTCTGATCCCTCTTACATCGTATTTTAGCACTCTTGTACAAAGAGTGCTAATCTTTTTATTATTGTATACGATTTTAAGGAAAAATACAAGTCCTTTGGTAAAATTTACTTCTTATTAAAAAATGGATGTTTTCTCATTTGTCTTTCCAGATAAAATAAAAAATACCAGCCAAAACCGGCTGATATTTTTCAATTATGAACGATTCTTTTTCTTAACTGTCAAAGCGGTGAATCCAACAAGGCTTCCGGCAGCAAGCAGCATGATGGTTCCCCATATATAAATTATGGTTTTGTTATCTCCTGTTGGAGGAGCATCCATATCTCCGTGATTTGTATCAGAATCATTTGGAACATGGGTTTCCGGAATGCTTGTATTTGTATATGTATTGGTAATAATCCAATTTTGTCCTGAATGAGTAATATCAGAGGTATATCCCTCAGGAATATCTGTTTCCTGAACACTCCATTGATATGCTACGTCCAGTCCTTCCCACGTATAGGTCCAATTTTGTGTTGCGCCTATTTCACGGGTATCATATTCCTCTCCATCGCGCAGCAATGTAACTTTAATGAACTCAGGGCGAATCTCTTCGCTGTCGCCGTTCCACTTCTTCTCTACGGTTAAACTTGCTCCGCGGGATAGTACAGGCGTTGCCACTGTATTTACAATATCAGTTCCATCACTTAATAATGCGTTGTCTTCATTGGTATCAAACATACCACTTGGATACGTGCCATCTTCATCCTTCAATTTTTCTTGAAAAGACAGGGTATGTTTTGTAAAAGGCATACCATAAATGGTCCATGTAATGGTTGTATTTCCGTTTTCATCTTCTCCCAATGCGATGTTTCCTGCTGATACCTGAATACTGGATTCATCCAACTCAAAATCGGAGTCAACTGTATCTGTTAAGGTATAAGTACCGTAAGCATTCGCAATTGCGTCATTTACAGCTTCACTAAATCCCTGCGTATCTTTTGAGACAAAAACATTGTCACAAATTGCCTGCATATTTGCTGTAGCAGTATCTTCTTCACTGTCTGAAACAGATTGTAACACACCTATAATTTGCACGCCTGCTGCTTTGATAGCAGCAGCTTCTTCTGTTCCATAATAACTGTCAGGAGTAGTAGTACCACCATATGGCTGACCGTCTGAGATAAAAATAACAGTAGTGTTTCTGCCTTGGTTATTTTTGACCAATTCCAATGCTTGTGCCAATCCGCTGCTGTAATTGGTATTCGATTTATAATCTACAATGTCATTGGTAATAAAATTTTGCGCATCGCTCAATTCAGTTGTGCCATAAAATTGAGAGGCTGAAGATTCACTCTCTCCAAAAGTAGCATATGACACTTTGCAATCATATCCCGGAGTAGTTAATAATTGTTCGGTTACATCCAATAATTTTGATTGCATATCATAAAACTTAGAATTCATATCATAAGTATTCCCGATGCCTGCCATGGAATTACTGCAATCGGCTACAAATACAAAATCCATTTGTCTTTCTGCAGTATAATAAGCTTGTATCAGAACATCGGCAATCGTTTTATCTTCATCGCTCCATTTTGCCTCTTTTGTTAATTGAGTATCCCCTTCATAAGAAACAGCGCTGTTTTGTTCTCCTATCTGATAGGAAGTCCATCCCTGCGGTAATATTTCATCAATGGTTTCAGCGCTTTCCAAATCAAACTGCCCATCTAAAATTGCTTCCATACGTGCCATAATATCAGGAAAATTTACGAAAATATCGCTATAACCCAAACGGATATAATCAGGAACGACAATATCCGTTAAATTTGTACAACCGCTGAACGCATTTCCTCCGAGATATTCGCATCCATCTAAATCTACTGAAGTAAGTTTTGTACAATTTTCAAATGCTCCACTGCTAATGTAGCGAACATTATGCAATGTTAAATTGGTTAAGCTGCTGTATACGCCTTCATCATGAATTGCAAAACTATCCTCGCCAATTGTATCTAAATTTGTAATAGTAACATCTGTTAGATTTTCACAACCACCAAAAGAATAGTTTCCAATGGTTCCGCAATCCGTCAATGTCAATGTTTTTAGACTATGACAGTTTTGAAATGCATAATCTCCTATGGTTGAACAATTTTCCAGCTCAATTGATTCTACACTTGAACCGTTTAAAATACCGCTTCCAATACTTTCACAGCCTTTAAGATAGAAAGAGGTTAAAGAAGTCGAATAATCAAAGGCACGGTCTTCAATTGTATTACAATTTGCTATAGATAAAGACTTTAATGCACCGCAACGTGTAAAGGCGCCTGTTTTAATTGCAGTACAATTGTCAATTTTTACACTCTCCAAGACAGGCAATGCACCGAATGCGTAATCTCCAATCTCTCCGCAATTTTCAATCACTACTGTTTTGATGGATTCGTCTACTCCCCAGCCGGATAGATACATAAGATTTCCAAATGCATAACTGCCAATATTACCACAATTTTTAATTGTAACATTCTCCAGTTTTAAACAGTTTTGAAAAGCGTATTTTCCAATATCTCCACAATTATTAATCTCTAAGTCAATTAAAGAAGAAAAATTATAAAACGCATAATTTCCAATGTAAATATCCGGATTATCAATTACAATTTTTTCTGCTGTAGCTGCGTATTGTTGCCATGGACGATTCTTATAAGTTGAAGTGGTATAATCTTCTGTACTCTGGGTAATGGTAAGAACCTTCGATTCTTCATTCCAAATATAGCCTTCCTCGGACGTATTATTATTATTTGATAATTGCTCATCATTTGCCGTTTGGACACTTGCTTCTGCAGAAATTACACTGACGTTCTCGGCCAGTACCGCTGTTGGAAACAACGAAAGTACAAGAGTAAAAATAAGTGTAAATGCCGCTGTTTTTGTAAACTTTGTTCTGTGCTTCATTGTGCTTTCCTCCATTCAAATATACCAATATCCTTTTGTAAAAGTGTACCTTTGCAAAAGGATAAAAAATATGCAAAAAAGTATATTTTCAGTGTAAAAAGCACTTGAAAATTTCGTTTACATGTTGTATTATTCTAATTATGTAATTAAATGGTGGTTTTGTAAAAGTACACCTTTTCAAAAAATAGGTATATCCATATAAAAAAGGACAGCCGGTTTTCCGTGCTGTCCTTTTTATAAATCGTATAAAATCGATGTGACCATTTAGGTTTCATCATCTGTAAATTCTCCTTCATGGTCTACTACCAAGGTTAAACTGTAGCTGTCATCCAATTCTTTTATTTTATCTGAAATGATGGATTCTAATTGTTCGTCTGTATATTCAAACTGAAAAGGGACTGCAATGTCAAATATAACATGACTGCTTTCCTCTCCCCATACCACACGAAAGTCGTGTATTTGAATTTTTTCCGAAAGCCTACCTAAAAATTCTTGTATCGTCTGTTTCAACTCATTTGCCCGTTCATCATTTATAACCACAGGATCCATATGAATCACCAAATTGATGTTCATCTCTTTAAATACTTCGCGTTCAATTTCATCTATAACCTCATGGATAGAAATCATATCTTGGTCGGACGCTACTTCGCAATGAACAGTGGCAAAGCAAGAAGAAGCACCATAATTATGCACTTTTAAGTCATGAACTCCTAAAATTTCTTCACGACTTGTAATTCTTTGCTCCAATTCTTTTACCAATTTTTTTGTTGGAGGAAGCCCCAATAATGGATTGGCTGTTTCTATTACCAACCGTACACCGGAAACGATAATAAACAATGCAACTGCCATTCCCATATAACCATCTAAATTAAATCCCGCAAACTGAGAAATAATTGCTCCAATTAAAACAACCGTAGTTGCAATTACATCATTGAAGCTGTCAGCTGATGTTGCCTTTAGTGTGGATGATGCAATTGTTTTTGCAATTCTTCTATAAAACAGACATTGCCATACTTTGATTAAAATAGAGGCAACCAAAATTCCTAAGGTCACGTAACTGAATACCGTTTCTTCCGGTGACAAAATCTTGTCAAAAGAAGATTTTCCAAGCTGCAGTCCCAACATTAAAATAATAAATGAAACAATCATACCTGCAATATATTCAATTCTTGCGTGACCGTAAGGATGCTTTTCATCAGCCGGCTTTCCCGAAAGCTTAAAACCAATCACGGTTACAATGGAAGAGGCGGAATCTGATAAATTATTGATAGAATCCGCAATAATTGCAATACTGTTAAAAATAGCTCCAACCGTTATTTTCATTGCAAATAACAATAAATTGGTGATAATCCCGGTAATACCTGCTAATTTACCGTATTGTTCCCGTACTTTATAATTGTCCGTATTTTTATAATCTTTAATAAATAATCGGGCCAATAGATTCGTCACATTTACACCTCAAATGAATCTCTGCAAAATAAGTTATTTCCTTTGCTGTCAATAGCAACAATAAGGGGAAAATTTTCAATCTCCAAACGCTTTACAGACTCACAGCCCAAATCATCGTATCCGATTACTTCCAGAGACTTAACACATTGTGCTGCCAAAGCACCGGCACCACCAATAGCACAAAGATAAACTGCACCGTTTCTTACAATAGCCTCTACGACCTCTTGAGAGCGTTCTCCTTTGCCAATCATACAAGTAAGACCTAAGTCTAACAGGCGGGGTGCAAATTTATCCATTCTGCCCGCCGTAGTAGGACCGCAGGAACCAATGGGCATACCTGTGGGGGCCGGTGTTGGTCCTGCATAGTAAATAGATGCACCTTTTAAATCAAAGGGAAGCGGCAAATTATGATCCAGCGCTTCAAACATTCGTTTGTGAGCAGCATCACGGGCTGTATAAATGATTCCGCTTAATAAAATAGTATCCCCTGCATTTAAAGTCTTGGCTGTTTTCTGTAATTCATTCGTATATATATGTTTTCTTTCCAAAATAGTTTCTCCTTTTATGTGATGCTATGTTTTATTATACCTTATCATATACCGATAAACATAGCGCAACTTTTGTTAGCATACATTAACAGGCTTTCTTTGAGGCATGCTATGATTCTATTATAAAAAGGTGATTTACATAATTCCGTATTTTCATCTTATGATAATCTTATAATCTCATCCATTTGCTTAGATAAAGCTTCTAAAAACAAATGAATGTGATATCCGTCAACGAATCCATGGTGAGCTTGGATTGTAAAATCCACCATATCCTTTCCATTTTGCTGAAAAAAGGCTCCCCAACCGATACGCGGCACCGTATCATCCTTTCCTATTTTCACCGGCTGGATAACGGCTGTCGTGCGATACCACGGCACACAAGTGACATAAACACAGGAAAGCGTGCTTTCTCCAACCGGTAACAGAGCATTTTCTGCTTTTTTCTTTTGCTCTGAAAACAGATATAAAAACTGTTTGAAGTCGGTTGTATAAGGAATATGTGCAAAATTACAGTTGTTTGCTTTATTTAAAACCGTAAAACTTAGGTCTACATTGTCATACTCTACGATCTGTTTTCCTTCAATCCTTCTTCTAAATTCAGAAACGGAATGAACAGCCATAGATACAGCATAACTCATAACCCCATAGAAAGACCAACTGTTTTCTTTCACTGTTTTTTTCAGCTCTGTAACATCTATTGGTGTTGTAACTCCTACATAAGGAAATTCTCTTTGGGAAAATGTTTCAAAAATAAATTTTCTATCCCAAGTTTCTAAAGGGATAATTGTTTTATATCGCTCCATAAATTCTCCTAATGTTAAATAATCGTATAAAAAAAGAGCTTTGCAGCTCTTTAAATTAAAGCATATCTTTCTTTTTGAGGATAATAAATGCAACAACCATACATACAATAGACAGCGTAATCGGAAACCAAAAAAACGGAACCGGCAAATGGTCTACGTTCATGCCGTAAATACCTGATACAACAGTAGGTATGGAACTTAACAATGTTAAAGAAGCCAACACTTTCATCACGATATTCAGGTTGTTTGAAATGATGGAAGAAAACGCATCCATCGTACCTGATAAAATATTCAGATAAATGCTTGACATATCAATTGCCTGACGAATCTCAACCAAAACGTCTTCAATTAAGTCTTGATCTTCTTCGTACATTTTGATAACTCGTCCACGCATAATTTTTTCAATGGTAATTTCATTTGCTTTTAAAGAAGAAGAAAAATAAACAAGAGATTTTTCAATATCCAGCAGTTTAATTAACTCATTGTTTTTCATGGATTTGCGAAGCTTTTTTTCTAATTGGTTAAAAATTTTATCAATCTGTCTCAAATATTGCAAATATCTGGTGGCCACACGCAGCAAAATATTGAGAATAAAGCGTGTTTTTAAATTTGTTTGAATATCTTTTACTGCACCGTCAGCAATTTCTGATAAAATAGGACTTTCTTTTGTAGAAACCGTAATGACATTAGATTGTGTGATAATAATGCCCAACGGGGTTGTAGAATAAGTAATCTTTTCATGAGGACGATCCAGAACGGGTATATCGACAATTAACAATGTGCTTTCGTCTTCAATATCAATATGGGAAGATTCCTCTTCGTCCATTGCTGCACGAAAAAAATCAGGCTCAATTGCAAACTCAGCAATTAAACTGTTAATTTCGTCATTGGTTGGCGCAATACAGCGAATCCAGCACCCAGGTTCACATGATTCAATTTCCGTCACTTTGCCATTCATTGATTTAAAGTAAGATATCAATATCATTCACCCTCTCAGTTTATATCAGCACAAAGCCGACCGGCATTGCACTGCAAAAAATATTGATTTTCACCAGGTTTTGGTTTCACAATGCCACCTCCAAACTGAGTATGAATCTTTATTTATTATAGCATAAAAACAATAGATTGCAAGCGTAAAACCTCGATTTACAGCTATATTCCAATCTCTTCGCTTTTATAGCTGGTATACAGTCAAATCAGCCTAAATTTCACTGTTTTCTGGATAAATATCAGTAATTTTTTAGTGCCTTCATGTTTCATCATTAATCTAGAACATAAATAGAAAAGGATTGGATTTGCTGTTTTATTTAAAATACTGCAGCAAATAATGCGTCCCATAAAGATATCCATTCATTAATGTAATATTTCTTGGTACAACCGTCTTAGGCGTTATGGAGCATTTTAGCCTCTATTCGTTAGAGGTTATTCTCATTATAACAATCTCATGATAAAAAACAAACATTGAAAGTAACATCTTTCTATGTTCAGGATTTTGATTGTTGCCTAGAACGTTTTAACCCTTATATGTTAAAAATTGCATAGCAATTTCTTTAATGCTATAATAAACATATCTTTTAGGCACGAAATCGTTATATCTCTTTGGAGGAATTATGTCAATACAACAGGAACTCACCCAATTTTTAAACCAACAAGGAATCCAATCTGTAGGCTTTGCACATTTGGAACAGGAAGATATAAAGCTATTAAAACAATGCAACATGGATTTTGGAGACTGCATTTATGGAATCAGTATAGCAGTCAAACTATCCGATGCTATTATTGATGAAATTACGGATACTCCTACTCACACCTATTTTCATCATTACCGCACTGTAAACACTTTTATTGACCAAACATTATTAAAGCTTGGAATATATTTGGAGCAAAAGGGATATCGCTATATAACAGTCGGAGCTTCTCAAAGCATCAATCTGAATGGCTGGAATTACAATGGACGCTATTCACACAAGAAGTTGGCATGTTTAGCAGGAATGGGCACAATCGGAAAAAGTTCGCTGTTTCTTCATAAAGAATACGGAGCCCGAGTACGTTTGGGAAGTTTATTTACCAACTGTCCCGTATCGTTTCAAAATCATGCGCCTGTTTCCATTTGTAAAGATTGTACTTTATGTACCAGCGCTTGTCCAAGTGGTGCGATATCAGGTAAAGAATGGCACATTGGTGTTACAAGAGAAGAAATTTTCTCCGCTGAGACATGCAGTCAATATATGAAAAAACAATTCCAACATATTGGTCGCGGTGCAGTATGCGGAATTTGCATGAAAGTGTGTCCCCAATACCAAAAACGGCTTCATACACGAGAAAAATATGATAAACTTTAAAATACACCTGCGTTATCTATTGCTTGTGACGTTACGTTGTAAGTTACAATAATAACCAGGAGGTGTATCTATGCTAAAATATACCACAGGAGAATTAGCAAAATTATGTAATGTATCGGTAAGAACTGTACAATTTTACGATACGAAAAACTTACTAAAGCCTTCGGAGATTAGCAAGGGAGGTCGTCGTCTCTACACCGAAGCCGATGTAAAAAAGCTTTCTTTTATCTGTCTTCTCAAAACCCTCGGTCTGAATTTAGAGGCAATCAAACAAATTTTAGAACACGCAGACTCAAACGATAAAATTGGTACAACAAAATATCCGTCAATCTAGCACGATTTCTTTCCAATCTATTCAAGACATAGAACATATCCGAAAAGGACAAAAAAATTAGGAACTGTCCATCTATTCATGCTGGGCATTGGTATGATGATGAGTTCCATTGAAATCGTCTCCATCGTTCTTTGGGTTATAAACAGAAATTGGATTCCGTTTGCTGTTGGAATGCCAATTGTCATTTCATTAGGTTGCTTATTAACTACCTTATACTTTCAAAGTATTGCTTTTATTTGCCCAACATGCAGTACAGTATTCAAGCCAAAATTTAAGGAATTCTTTTTTGCAATGCACACACCTAAGACAGCCAATCTCACTTGTCCGCAATGTCGCAAAAAGAATTGGTGTGTAGAAAGCTATCACATAAAAATAAAATGAAAAAAGAGGAGGTCAAATGCTAACGCCCGATAAAGAAGTATTTTAAAAATCGTTTATTTCACACATTTATCGGACTAAGCAAAGGCAAACTCAAAGATAAATACCGAGAAAAACTGTAACCGGTTTTTCTCGGTATTTTTTATAATCGGCACATTGGTTATCATTCTCATTTTCTTTTACAATGTAAATGAAAGGAGGCACACAAGATATGTCTGGATTTATAGAACAGTTTTATTACGGCAATATCGAGCCGCAAGCAAGAGGCATTAGCGCAAATAAAACAATGGCAAAAGAACTTGGAGTATTAAACGATGCAGAGGAGTATTTAACATCTAAGCTTTCCGGCGAAGAAAAGAAAAA
>ERZ857998.523-NODE-523-length-53540-cov-20.102926_pt1 | contig 53540 bp, 54 predicted proteins | sample MGYA00519954_ERZ857998 | MGnify/ENA primary metagenome ERZ857998 (study PRJEB31778, sample SAMEA3449424) | human gut metagenome | biome: human gut; feature: human-associated habitat; material: faeces | place: United Kingdom | collected 2010/2012 ...
TCCAAGCCACAATGGCCGAGGAAGAGTCACACACACGAAGCAGGTCGATGGAAACATCTCTGCGTATGCGATTGGACAATGGTATCCCTCTGACTCCCAAACTGCTCGGGTATATGCATGATGCTGACGGGACACTGATTCCGAATCCTGATGAAGCGCCTACGGTTAAACTTGCGTTTTATATGTATCTGTACGGCTATTCATCACAGCAGATTGCCGATGCTTTCAATGCTCTCGGACGCAAGTCCTATTTGGGAAATATCAACTGGACTTCCAACGGTATTGTTCAAATACTACGCAACGAGCGACATTGCGGTGATGTCCTCACTCGCAAAACCTTTACGCCAAACTTTCGTACCCATAAGGCGAAGAAAAACAGGGGCCAAAGACCGCAGAGCCGATATCGTAATCATCATCCCGGCATCGTTTCCCGTGATGATTATATTGCGGTTCAGCAAATGCTCGATAACGCTAAGTACGGAAACAAGTCTATCCTTCCCGAAATTCGCGTTGTAGAAGACGGCGTCCTCAAAGGTTTCGTCACCATTAATCCCCGATGGGCAGGATTCAAAGAGGGAGACTACTACCTGGCTTCCAAAAGCGTGTATTCATCTCCCGAGGAAGAACCGCATCCGGAGGAAGAAATTCAGTTTGAGGTGGAAGCAGGTGACTTTGACCTGCGCGGTTTTGAAATAGCCCGCGGCGAGTTCTTCGATGCTCCGCGTCAGCCTCACGCCATTATTTATCATAAGTTTATCAAGTTCAGTACCGCGTGTGTCCGGAAATTCGGCACACAGAATTATATTGAGATTCTGATAAATCCCATTAGCCGAAAACTTGCGATTCGACCGACCACCAAAGAAAATCGTAATAGTGTAATGGCGTCAAAGCCGGAGAAAGGTGTTCTATACCCACGGTTAATCCCAACCGCCGCTTTCAGTGAGACGATGTTCAAACTTCTTGGTTGGAACATCGAATACAAATACCGCATTTTAGGCACTCTCTATGAGCAGGATGGCGTAGTTGCCTATATCTTTGATACCGTTGACTCCGAGGCATATTTCAAGCCTAATGTGCTTTCTAAAGAAAACGGCGAAGAAGACTGTATAAATGTGCAGCCGTTGATGCCATCCGGAAAGCGCATTCGTGCAATTCCCGAATCATGGACAAGTTCCTTTGGTAAGCAGTTCTATGCACAGGAGAAGTCCGTAACGGAACTTCAGCGGCAGAGCGAGGAAGATTGGATGCTCCGTTTGGAGGGCCAACTTTTCGAGACCGGCAACAAGCTCCATGTGACGGCGTTTGAAGAACTCAAAAGTTTTATCACGCAAGAATTGCAGGGCGTAGATATTTAGGAGGTAGTTTATGAATGATATTACTGAGCAGAGGACTATGACAGAGACCTTTGCTCCCCAAGCGGACTCAGAACTGCATAAAATCCCGGTATTAAAAGCCGAGGAAGAATTGATTGAAATGAGCACGGACTTCAACCTCGAGGAATTCCAGGTTGTCCGCAGAGAGTTCTTTGCTCATATTCGTGAGCCTGCGGTTACATTCAATAACCGCAAATTCTATGTGAATTCAGCTTGCCTGACCAAGTTTCCGCACACAGACTATGTCCAGGCGCTGATCAATCCTCATACTAAGATTTTGGCTCTCCGTCCCTGTGGTGAGAATGAGCGAGGGTCGTTCCAATGGTGTTCAATCGGTCAAGGCAAAAGGAAGCCGAGGCAAACAACATGTACGCTGTTCTTCCTGAAAATGTTTGACATGATGGATTGGAATCCCGACCACCGCTATAAGATGCTCGGGAATATCATCCGCGCTAATGGCGAATACCTGATAGCATTTGATTTAACATCCACCGAGGTGTATCAGCGCACCTATGATGCGGAAGGTGCTAAATCAACGGCATCAAGGACGCCGGTATATCCGATTGGTTGGCAGAACCAATTCGGAATGACCTTAAACGAGCACAAGCAGTCCATGCTTGTAAACATATTCGATGGCTATGCCATCTACTCAATCAAGGAAAATAAGGCAGTTCGGCAAAGTCTGACAGCAACTGTGACTGCCGACACAGTTGCACTGCCGGAAGGAGAAATAAATCATGAGCGAACAGACTCGACAACAAGTAACTATAGCGGTTGACTTGAAAAAATACCGTATTCGCATTCATCGAAGCACACTGGCTTTGCTCGGGACACCCAAATATGTTCAGTTCCTTGTCAGCCCTTCGGCTATGATGCTTGCTATCCAAGGAACGGACAAGAAAACAGCTTATACTCATCGCGTAAATTTGGCTGCATTGCATCCGGATAACTCCTACGAAATTTACAGCACCTCATTTGTCAATAAACTTTGTTCCTTAGTGGAAGGATTAGATAGCACTTACGCATACAGACTGACCGGAGAGATTATAGCAGAAGAAAATGCAGGCGTTTTTCCACTCAGTTCTCTCCAAAAAATTGATGGATTGGAGGAGCGATAATGGAGTTGAAACGGCTGAAAATAGACGAAGAATTCAGGCATTTAATCCGCCCGCTGCGGCACAGAGAGTTTTTACAACTTGAGCAGAATATTATAAATGACGGCTGTCGTGACCCTATCGTTGTATGGCATGACACCATTGTGGACGGTCATAACCGTTATGAAATTTGTATGCGCCACAGCATCCCCTTTGATACAAAGGATATGGAATTTGAGTGCCGAGAGGCTGCTGTCGCCTGGATATGTGCCAATCAACTCGGAAGAAGAAACATTACCGAAGAGACTCGCAAGTTCCTTATTGGTATGCAGTACGAGAATGAAAAATTGGTTACCCGAATTCGCAATAAGATAGGGAGAAATCAGCACACCCTGGATATATCCACGATGGACGAAGAGGATGCGGACAAGGCTTGCCGCCATTGGACGGCACAGAGAATTGCCGAAGATAATAATGTGTCGGCTGCCACTGTGCAGAAGTATGCCATATTCACGAGAGCGTTAGAAGAAATCGGAAAGAAAGAGCCGAAATTAGTGCCCAAGATTCTTTCGGGGCAGTACAAGATTGCCCATAAGCATGTGTTGGAAATGGCGGAACTAAATCCGCAGGATCTTCGGCGAATCAATCGGAAGATTGATCGAAATCCTGCTGAGTTTATGCATTACAAAGCCACGCGACCGGTTGTGCAAGGGAATAAAACAGTTTATTCCGAGGGAGATATTTCCACGGGGCCTTCCGTGAAGGATATGCCCGAGTATGATCCGGATGCGGAAATCAGCAGTCTGACTCTAACGATTCCTTCATGGAAGAGTTCTATTGAACGGGCAAAGAATACGGCAGACCTCACCATCGTTTCTCCCCAGGCTAAAGGTGACTTGGCACAGGCTTTGCGTGAGCTGCGAAATACGATAGCGGATATGCTGTCGGAAGTGGAGGATATATAACATGGATGATTATTCGCCGTTTGTGCCGAATGTTCATTTCGAGAAAATTCCAATCAAAAACCTGGTTTCGAACCAGGATTATCAACGGAATCTGTCGCAGGCGCGTATTGAGAAAACGGCAGAAAACTTCGATCTGTTTCAAATCAATCCCGTAAAGGTCAGCCGAAGAGACGGGATCAATTATGTTTTTAACGGGCAGCATACCATTGAAATTGTTGCACTTGCTTCCGGCTCTCGCGAAACTCCGGTATGGTGCATGATCTATGATGATCTGTGCTATGAACATGAAGCCGATATCTTTGCCAATCAGATGAAATTCGCAAAGAACCTTGCGCCTTTTGAAATTTTCGTAGCGAACTTGGAGGCTAAGAACCAAGAACAGCTTATGATTCGAGATTTGGTGGAGTCTTACGGTTTGAAGATATCTGCCAAGAGAGCACCGGGACACATCTGCGCTGTATCCACTTTGGAGGCTATTTACTCCAAATACGGGTATCAGGTTCTTAACCGTGTTCTTCGCCTGATCATCGGCACATGGGAGGGAGACTCCAATTCTTTCTCCGCCAACATTATGAATGCAGTTACCAAGCTTTGCGTGGTGTATAAAGATCAGTTAAAGGATGAGGTGTTCAGCGAGAAACTCGGTGCTGTTTCCATTAAGCAACTGACTCGTACCGCCAGGGATCGCCGGAAGGGGTCAATGGGCTTTGCCGAAGCGATGCTTTTAGAATATAACGGAAAAAGGAAAAGTAATGCGGGCAAACTATTCATGAACAAACTCTATGCTCGGGATGTTTCTCTCTGGATTGAACCGGACGAAAATGAGGATTTTGACGATTCCGAAGCTTTTGAGAATTTCGCTATCGGACAGCTTGGCGAAGATGAAGAAAGCGATAATAACGAAAGCAATGCTTAATAGAGTCAGCGAATAAGCAACTACGGCTTATTCGCTGCTTGCTGTTTTTATTTTTCGAGGTATTCTTCAAGTTCATATCCGCCGCCGAGTATAATTTGCAGTCTGCCGTCATGGTAGACTTTTATACATTCTACCATCTGCCGGACAATTGAGTCATCATAGGTATCTTTATTTTCTTTTCGTTTGTCAATGGTGTCCTGGATTTCCTTAATCCGCGCTTGAAGTTCTCCGTCCTCACTTTCACTTTCTCTAATTGCCGTGATGCGCCCCGAGAGTTGCTCGATTTGCATGGAGATGTTTTTGAACTCATTTTCATAGTCCTCGGCATCACTATCTTCCTGAACGCTCAGTGTTACAAGGTCAAGCATACGCTTATTAAGGGCATCGATTCTTCTTTCAAGCAGGTCGATTTCATCTGAGCCGCCGTTGATTCCTATGGCTTCCCCGATAGTGGATTTCATCAGCATTAGGTAGGTAGATTCGTCTTCGATATTAAATCGATTCAAGGCTCTTACAATGGCTTTTTGCAGTGCCCGCTCATCAACGGTGATGGAGTCGGCACAATATTTCTTGCCATAGTCAAGGCGGTTCATGCATCGCCACACGATTCTGTGCTTGCCTCGGATGTTCCATGTTACTCTTTTGTACCTGCTCCCGCATTCTCCACACATCATTACTTCTGTGAGCGCATATTTGGAATACTTCCCCGATGCGGTCAGCGCTATCTTTTCAGACTGTGGTGTTTTTGCCTTTCTTCGGGCAGATTCTTCTTGCGCCTTGTTGAATATCTCACGGCTGACAATGGCAGGGTGGCTATTTTCGACGAGCCACATGGGCGCTTCACCTTCGTTGGCTTTGCGCTTTTTTGAGATTGGATCAAGTGTCACCGTTTTTTGCAGGATGGCATCTCCGCAATATTTCTCATTTTTCAGCATTCGGATAATCATTGATTTACTGAAGTTCAGTTTCTTGCCGGGAATTTCGATGTTTTCGCCTTGCAAGATTTCGGAGATTTCATCGGTGGACTTGCCGGAGAGGTACATATCGAACACTCTTTGCACTATTGCTGCTTCCGATGGGACGATTTCGGGGTTCCCGTCCGCGCCTTTCTTATAGCCGAGCATTCGGCTATACATAAAGATGGGTCTGCCTTCTTCGAAGTTCTTTCGGTGCGTCCAAGTAATATTCTTGCTGATGCTTTCGGATTCGGATTGTGCGAATCCTGCGTATATGACAAGATACAATTCGCTATCACTTTTCAGCGTATCGATGTTCTGTTCCTCAAAGTAGATGCCCACGCCGATTTCTTTGAGTGACCTGACATAGTCAAGGCAATCCACAGTATTTCGTGCGAATCTCGATACTGACTTTGTTATGATCATATCGATTTTACCCTTGTGGCAGTCATCTATCATCTTTTGGAATTGAGGCCGTTTGTCTGCTCTCGTACCCGAGATGCCCTCATCGGCATATAGCCCTGCGAACTCCCACTCCTTATTTGAAGCAATCATTTCGGTATATACCTTCATCTGATTGGTATAGGATGTGAGCTGTTCCTCACTGTCGGTAGACACTCTGCAGTATGCTGCAACTCGCTTTTGGCGATGTTGCGCCTTGTCTACTATGAAGGATTTTTTCGGTTCGATGAGGGTGATTGCTTTCTTTGGAATTTTGGTTACTGCCATTATTCATTCTCTCCTTCGGTGATTTCTGTCCCTACCTTAGTGTAGAGCCTGACTTTCCCCGAACTTGAGAGTGTGACATAGTCTACAAGGTCGGAGAAGTAATCGCAATTAAAGTTTTCCTGGGGTTTCATCATTGAGGCTCGTTTCCTTGCAATTTGAGCGACAATCATTTTCTTTGCTTGGGTTTCTTTATATAACTGACTTGCGATGTCACTAACCTTCTCGACAATGTATTCCTCGCTCGGGTAATCCTTCTCGAGTTCGGTATCCACTTGCCGTTGCAGGCTTGCAACCGTCGGGGAGTCAGCTATCCTTATCTTGGGCTTTGGTATCAGCAGTTCGCTGTTTTCGATAATGCGGTTCATGAGGATGGCGATTTTCTGTAGGAGGTCGCCGTCGCTGATGCGCAGTCTCTTTCCGCACTCTGCATTTTGACAGGTCCAGCTTTCATTGATTTGTCGCTTCGAGCAGACTCTGCGTACCATCGGGCTTCCGCAATCGGCGCATTTGACTCTATTGCGGAGCAGGGCGATGCCTTCGCATTCTCTTTGTACGGTATTGCGCTGCCGTGCGGCTTTCATGGATACCGCACCCTCGTATGTATCTTCATCGATGATCGGGTCGTATTCTTCGTCACCGATGTATTTTGCGTTGTCGATAATTCTTGCAATTCTCGCTTTATCCCATGTATCCGTCTTCTCGGTATAGGGGATTTTCCTCTGCGTGAGGCTCTCCGCTATTTCTTTGAGGGAAGCACCCTTGATGTACTCATCAAAGATTTCTCGGATAATTTCGGCTTCGGTGTGCTCAATCACCGTTCGCCCTTCACGGATGGTGTATCCGTATGGAATAAAGCGTGTCTTTTTCATTGCGGTTTCTCCTATATCAATTCAGTGAATTTCAGTCCGCCGAGCAGAGTGACGGTCAATTCATCTGCGTTATTGAGTGCCATTTCTACAATAATTTCCTCGAAGAGCTTCTCATCGAACTCATACAAGGGTTCATCTATTTCGTCAATCAGAGTTTTTAGTTTCCGCACATCTTGGAGCATTGTAAGTATTCGGGACTCGAATTGATCCTGCCGATCTTCTTTGAGTGTGCAGAGCTGCTTTTGCATCTCTCTGACTTGGGACTGATGTATTTCGGGGGCAAGGTATCCTTTTGAGCGAAGCTCATTCAGTTTTAGAATTGTGGCGTTTATCTCCGCAATCTTCTGACTGATCTGCATCGCCGTTTTGTTATTTCGCTTGTATTTCTGTGTTGCGCTTTCAAGCTTGGCGATAACTTGACCGAGGATGTTCTCTTGCCCGAATCGCAGCTTATTCACCACTGATAGGAAACCGTCATAGATTCGTTCCTCGCTGTAGTAGTTGGAATTGCATGATTTTGTGTTTTCCTCATGCTTGGCGCAGACCCATTTGACTCCACCACTCCGAACCTTTCGGCGATAGAAAGAGCCGCATTCGGAACATCGAATGCGGCTCGTAAGGAGGTAGGTATTGAATGTTATTGATTTGGTGAACTGCTCTTTTCGCTTTTGGAGGAGGACTTGCGCTTTATCAAAGGTTTCTTTCTCGATAATGGAAGCGTGTGTGCCGGTGGCATAGTACATATCTTCTTCGCCGCGGTTCTTGGATTGCTTGAACGGCACGGTCGTGTCACGGTATGTTTTCTGATAGTGGCAGTCTCCGATATACCTTTCGTTGGAGAGCATATAGGAGATTTTAGTGGATTTCCATTTTTCCTTGCCGTTCTTCGTGGGGATGCCTCGCTCGGTCAGAACTTTTGCAATTTCCGTTGTAGACATACCGTTGAGATAGGAGCGGAAGATCCATCGCACGGTATCGGCTTCGGGAGGATACTCCACAAGCTGCTTGTTTTCAAGTCTGAATCCGTATGGTGCGTTACTGTCTACATAGATGCCAAGTTCCATTCGTTTGACGATGGAGAGGCGTTGATTTTGCGAAATCGCTTTGGATTCTTCTTGAGCGATTGCGGTGAAGGTATTGAGCAGCATCTCATCGCCGAGGGACTGAGTGTTGATGCCTTCTTTCTCAAAGATTATGCCGACACCGAGAAGTTTCAGCTTTCTCACATACTCCAGGGCTTCTTTTACATTTCGCGCGAACCGGGACACCGATTTTGTGATGATGAGGTCCAGTTGATGTAATTCGCACATGCGGATCATCCGTTGGAACTCGGGGCGATTTTTGGCTTTCATGCCGCTGATGCCTTCATCGGCGAAAATCTCAACCATGTTCCACTCGTTCTTTTTCTTCTTTGCAAGCCTGGTATAATAATCAATTTGGGTTGCGTATGAGTTTAGCTGATCCGCAGAAGAGGAGGAAACTCGACAGTAGGCTGCCACTCGCAGTAACTTAATTCCTTGCCTTGATATCGGGGATATCAGCATCGGCTTTGCCATCGTTTTCTCTCCTTTCCTTGGTGGGGGAGGTTGCGCATACATTTTATGCGCAACCTCTTTTCAACACAACATTATATCCATAGAACCGCACAAGTCCAGCGAAATCTTGATATTTTTCAAACTTTTCAGTCCGCGATTATAATATCGGCACCGGTAAGTTTCTTATAGTATTTTTTCGCTCTGCTGTACTCCTGGATACTGATTTTGCCGTCATCACGAAGGCTTTTCAGTATGGCGATAATCCGAAGAAAGTTTGCGGACTTGGTCTGTTTCTCTGCTATCATTTCCTGTTCTCCTTCTTTTCTCCGTAGTATTCTTCATCCTTAACGCCTCTCATGAAGCACTCAATTTCTTGAGCGGAGTCCACCTTGGGGAACTTATGAAGGGCTTGTCCGATTTTAACGGAGTAGGACTTAGAAATGGCTCTCGGGTCCAGAATTGACACGACACCGGTATCGCTTTCACAGCGAATGAGTCTTCCCACGCCCTGACGGAGTTTGATCAGCATATTGGGGGTGCAGTATCTGTCTACGAAATCTCCAACGCTGTCGCAGTTATTCTTCTTTTCCTCCATGAGAGCGCTTCTCATCGGGAATGGCAGCCGAACAATAATTACGGATGAAAGACAGTCACCTACACAGTCAACTCCTTCCCACATAGAGCCGGAAGCAAAAAGTATACCGTTCTTCGATTTTTTGAAATCGGTGATGGCATTTTTATTGCTGCGGGTCATGCAGATGGTATCGTATGCAGTCAGTCTGTCCCGCAGAAGGTCGTGTACCAGGTTGAGCGTTTTATAGGATGTGAAAAGGATTGCTGTATGACCGTTTGTGGCTTTGATAATCCTATAAATCTCGTCGGCGATGGCTTTGAAGTAATCCTCGTTGTCGTTGTCCGGAGTGGGCATCCCCGTGGGAATGTACAGCCTTGTGTGGTTAGTGTAATCAAAAGGCGATTCTGTACGGGACTCCAAGAGTAGGCGATGCGGAATAAAGTCCAATCCGTTTTCCGCTTTGAAATATTCAAAATCCGTTCCATCCGAAAGCGTACCGGAGGTCAGCACATGGCTCACATTACTGTCCCAAATTTTACTCCGGAAAATGTTGTTGATATCTTTGGGGGTGCTGCATAATGAGAGAAGTCCGTTTTCATCTGCATCCAACCAAATGGTAGACTTACTTGTCTTATTGATAGCGGTAATCGCCGTTTTCAAGTAGCTGCCGGTTACGGGGATACCGTAATTGCGTTTGATCTTCATACCTTCGATTTTATCGATGAGGTACATAATCTTGTTGAGTTTGGCTGTCTGAAACACCGACAGAGAAATAATATCTCCTCGTTCTTCTTCGATATCGCCGTGCTGCTTCTTGCGAAGGCTGTTGAACAGAGCATCGTTTTCCTTGATGATATTTGCGAGAAATTCTTTGTACTTATCCCTGTTGGCCTTGGTTGAGCAAAGAATTTTTACTGCGTTTACATAGCGGGGGATGTCTTTTTCTCCGATTCTCTCGCCAAAGGTGTCTTCAGCCGCTTCTTTGAACTTATGCGCCTCATCCACGACCACAAAGCAACTCTCACGCAGCAGAGGGGGATGGTCATCGGTCTTCGTTTTTTGGGACATGAGGTACATATTATGATTTGTAACTTGAAAGTCAAGGTCGGGAAGGTCGTACATCCGTTTAGCAAACTCGTTATATGTACATTCCTTCTTTCGCGCGCAGCCTGCGCATGTACCCTTAATGCAGATTCGGCTTTTAATCGCGCCGCTGATGCGGTATCTGTCCAGGTCAATTCCTGCACGCAGGTTGCTCATCTGCTCGAGCGTTTCAATGGTGGTCTTGTATTTTTCGGGATACATACGGATATTCTTGAGAAAGTCATCGAAACGATAACGGCAAAGGTAATGTTCTTTTCCTTTGCGAAGTACCGCGGTCAGCGGACGCTCAATAATGTAATAGTCTAAGAGCATTTTGGACAGGTTGGGGATTTCACGCTCCACCAGAGCCTTCTGCAATTCAATGCTCGATGTGGTGATGGTTACTGGCAGGTTCTGCCTGTAAGTAATGCCGTTGTGGTGTTTGGCTACAATGGCTGCCACTAAATAAGAAAGAGTCTTGCCTGTTCCGACTTCCGCTTCACAGAGAGCAACCTGCTTTTCGGTAAAACCGATATACATCTTCTTTGCAAGAGAAATCTGTTCTTCCCGAATGTTATATCCGTTATTGGGGAGAACAACACGGAAGATTGAGTCAATAACCGTGAGGGGATCGTCCGCAAAGCGATTGAGGTATCTCATGTCTCCGGTATATTTCACGGAGTAAAGAATATGGGGGATCAGCCGTTTGTAGGACGCTTCGGTGTAGAGATTGCCGGGGTTCTTGGTAATAACGAAAGAGCCAAGACCGGTGCTCATATCGATGGCAATGTAATCCACCTTATGACGCAGGTTCGCGTGATAAATAATATATCGGTTTTCAAAAGTAAAATCGTAGGTGCCGCCTTTATGGGCTTTCCCCGCATTTTGGTATGCTTCAAAGGTTTCGTTGTCGCTATAAGTAATTTCAAACATTTCCAATGTCTCCTTGTTTCTTAGTGATTCAGATTTGTTTGAGCGACAGAATGGTATGCAGGAGCATTGCTGCTCCTGCACAGTAGTTCCATCGCTCAAACACAAATAATTCGTTATTGAGCTTTGGATTTAAGGATGTCGAGTATCTCGCAGCATATTTCCCCGCGGTCGGATTCGCAAAGGGGGAACGAGCATCATATATGGTGTAACAGACATGGTTTTCAGCCTGAAACAACATATCCCGCCTTCCGGCGAGCTGCTTTTTGCAGAAGTATCCTTAGTTCTCCACCGGAGTCATGGCCAATCGAAATATGCTGTACCTCTTTCGACTCGGCGCAGAATGTATCGCTCATCCACTTGCATGGAGTCATGGCGCTTCTGTCCGACAGCTTTCCTTTTACGGTCCGGTGAGTTTATACCTCGACATCCTTTCGTTATTCAGTTTTCAAGGTGCAACAGAGGCTGTTTGAGTCCTCTCATTCCTTATTTGGGAAAAATCCAAAGGCTCACAACCAAAAATCAGAAATATTTTTTCAGTTTCTCGAAAATGGCTCTCTTACGCTTGCTCACAGCCTGCTGTGTCATACCGAGATGCTTGGCAATCGCTTTTTCGCTCATAGGGGATTTGGACAGATACAGGCAGTGGATGATACGGTATTCTTCTTTTGTGAGGGCTTGCAAAGCCTTTTTCAAAATTTCAAGGTCGAGGTCGTGCATCGCCTCGGCTTCCAAATCGACATCTTCATCCGCAACGGTGTCAATCAGTTCGAGGTCATCTTCGCCGGGAACGGAAACAAGTGTATTTGCCGACACAACTGTAATGTTTAACCTGGTCATCACTTTGTAGCGATAACGATCCCGTTCCCGCTGTGCTGCACATGCCGTGATCATTTTGGGTTCTGCTTCAATTCCGATCTTGTTGCCGTTTTCATCAATGTCTACATGGAAGCATCTTGACCTTCCGTTTTCTGTCTTGAGGAAGTCATACAATGCCTTCCCTTCCAGCAGGGTGTATCTGATTTTTCCGTCCGTGGACAGATAAATGCCGTTATTGTCTTTGATATAGAATTTGGTACTCACTTCGTAATCTCCTTAGATTTTTGAATTTTGGGTGAAATCAAAAATCGGAGATTACGGATATCCGGCTATGTAGCACTGCCACTTTTCCACTGCATCTTCTCCTTTGGGGTTCGGTACAGTGAAGAAGTCATGAAATAAATAATTTTCCTTTTGTATAAACACAAAGAGTCCTTTCCCGGGCAAGCCGAGAAAGGACTCCAATTACCGTACAAGTATTTTTGCGCACAAAAAAGCGCCGTACAAATCAAGACCAATAGATATGGTTTTCCATACTATTCAGTCTCAACCTTGTACGGCGCTTGGAAATCACGGTCTTTCGACCGGCTCTGCTTGCACGAATTAAAGTCTGTTATTCAGTTGTTTTCGGCTTTCAATATAAGCCGTTAAATATTTCACCGTCGATTCCGTAAATGTCGTCTATCGGAATTACGGTTTTGTCGGTGAATATCAGCTTGCGCTCATATTCGTCAACGCGCTTGATTACTCCGGTATGCGTTACATACTCTCCGCCATTCTTTTTACCGTCCGGCTTGAAATAGGTCACGGATATTTCCGGCTGCTCATCGGACAGCGAAACGGCGTAATTCAGCTTATCATTCAGTGTACTTATCGTACCGTCATCAAGCTCTATACGCTCGTCCGTCAGTCGTCCGGCTTCCTTTACCTGATCGTCATATCCGGTCAGCGCCGCAAACGGAGAAAAGGACGCGGCACGGTTTATTTGCGGCATACGCTGCCGTGTTGTCAGTTCGTGATGCGGAAGATTTATAATGTCCGCGTACAGTTCTTCTGCTTTTTCGCTCATGCCTTATGACCTCCGACCTGTTCGTTGCGTTCTCGGGCTGTCGCGCCCTCCTGAAAGTTCATACCTTTCAGAATGGCGTTCTTGCCGAATCGCTTCTTTATGCCGATAATCGTTTTCTGCATTTGTTTTTCCTGTTCAAGAGCCTGCCTTTCGGCTTGCTCTCTCTTTTCCTTTTCGACAGGATCATCGAAAAGCGATATTTGCTCGGCAACGGTTTCGTTTTTAACATCGCTTTCTCTGACGAGCTTGCAGGTCGCAACCGTAATACGGCGAACGAGCAAATCCTTGTTTATGATGCGGTCAAACAGGTTCATTGTCGCTTCTGTAATAATGTGCGATGACGATGTCTTTTTTTCTAAATTTGCCGTACCGTGCGCGTGTTTCGGTACTTTACGCCCATAGCGGTCGGTTGTAACATCTCCGTGATACCTTGCGCTGATTTTCGGATCGGTCAAATTTTCTATATCGTACCCGATATCAAGGACAATCTGATCGGTTACGAGTCCCTTATCCACAAGGTCAAGCACATGTTGGTCAATCATTTCATGGACAATCAGCTTTGTCTTTTCGTAATTATACGGACATTTGAGCACCTGTCCCACGCTTAAACTGTTGGAGGATGGTTTATATGCCTTTATATCGGCAATAGTGGTCGGCTCCCAACCCCAAGCGCGGTCGATAATCAACTCCGCATTAACGCCGAACAGCTTAAACAGCTTTGCCTCGTCATAATGCGAACAGCGGGCAACATCGCCCATAGTATACATATAGTTCGCTTCAAGCTTTTTGGCAATACCGCTGCCGAGCATCCAAAAGTCAGTAAGCGACTTATGCGTCCAAAGTTCTTTGCGGTATGACATCTCATCAAGCTCGGCAATACGGACGCCGTTCTCGTCGGCAGGCATTTTCTTTGCAGTGATATCCATTGCAATTTTGGCAAGGTACATATTTGTGCCGATACCTGCCGTTGCGGTAATACCTGTATTCGCAAGGACATCTTTTATCATCATCTGTGCGAGTTCTCTCGCGGTGCATTTGTAGGTTGACATGTAATGAGTAAGGTCAATGAACACCTCATCTATGGAATACACATGGATATCCTCGGGAGCAATGTATTTGAGATAGATATTATAAATCCGAGTGCTGTATTCCATATAGTAAGCCATTCTCGGCGGTGCGGCAATATAGCTGAGAGCCAGGGAGGGGTTTCTTTCAAGTTCTACGGCGTTATACGATTCGCAATCGAGTTTATGACGCGGCGCATTGTATTTGCGCTGCCGATTGATTTGCTCAACCTTTTGGATAACCTCAAACAGTCTTGCTCTGCCGGGGATACCGTAGGCTTTCAGCGACGGCGTAACCGCAAGGCAGATGGTTTTCTCGCTTCTGCCGACATCTGCAACCACAAGATTGGTCGTCAACGGATCAAGCCCGCGCGTTACGCACTCAACGGAGGCATAAAAGCTTTTTAAGTCAATGCAAAGATAGGTTCTGTCCACTTTTATACCTCCGTTTCCTTATCTTTTAATTTTCCCGATGATATACGGGTTTATAACTAATACGCTTTTCTTTATTCTTCTGAAATAGGCGAGATTCAGCGGTTCCTCCAGCTTGCATTTGCGGCATTTCACATGGACATAACCGGAGGCTATCTCATAGACTTCTTCAAGCCGAAAACCGCATATAGGGCATTTGAGCGTTCTGCCCTTTAAGCTTTTCACTTCTTCGCGGGATTTCAGTATTATCTCTGCGACCTCCGGAGTAAGCTTGCCGTATCTGCTGTCATATAAAATCTCTCCGGTCATTTCGCACCTCCGAGCTGCAAGTCGTTCTCCAAGTATACGGTCAGATCACGGGGCATCAGAAGCCCCAATGTTTTAAGCCGTATAACCAAAGCCTGAAAGGATACGCCCATACAGTCTGCCATTTTGCGAAGCTTCTGTTTATCCTCCGGGGCAAAGACATTCCAGCCGTATACGGGCAAACCGTTTTCACACCCGAATTTCTTCATAACCTTACGGAGAATAAAGCGGGGCATAAGGAAAACCGATGAAAGCCTGTCCGCCTGTGTTTCGGAAAAGGACATAAGCTCCTTTTGCTCCGATAGGGTATATTTTCTTTCTGGGTCGAATTCATTATGAAAGCACCCGACATCCTGCATTGGATTCTGTTTCGCAATAACACTGTGCGCGCCCTCATGTCCGAGTGTAAATCTGCGTCGGCTGCTTTCGTTTTCGTGGAGCAATACCTTGTCCATAACAACCGTTCCTTTCGGAAACACGACCTGTATTCGTTCCTCGTTACGGGAAACCCATAGCGGTCGCTTTCCGTTGGAAAGAAAGGCAATCTTGTTCGGATCATCTTCCGCAATGTTTTCGTAAACTACGGTAAGTCCCAAATAATCCGTAACCAAACCCTCTATATCCACGCATAGGGCGTTATAGCGTTTGGTCTTTCGGAGATACTCCCTTACGATTGTTTCGCCGAGTTCTTCAAGCTCTCCGAATGAAATATAGCTTCTCAACCTGTGTCCACCTCCGTCTGAATCGGCTCAACATACCATTTGCCGCCGATTCGGTATAGATATTTTTCCGCACTACCGATCAACACCGTGTAGCGAATTCCTTCATACTCATCTTCGGAGGTGCAGCAATGAAGCGTTTTTCGGATATCAAAGGCTCTGCCGTCGTGCCAATAAATCCGAACCGGCTTTATTGCACCGCCGACGAGCACCTGATAATCTACATTGACATATACCTTTTCCAAGGTCAGCACCTCCGTTTACAGCTTAAAGTCCTTTAATAACATTCTGTGCAACGCCTTGGATTTGCAGGTCGTAAACCTCAATATCCTTATATCCCTTTGCTTTGTTGGCAGAGCGAAGAACGGCACAGTTCTTTTTCTTATTCCAATAAAAGTATTTCAGATTGTTCAGCCCCTCAAAGAGAGCCACAACAATATCTCCTTCGTTCGCGTCTGTCTGCTTACGGACAACGATCCAATCTCCGTCCTCAATACCGGCGTCAACCATAGAATCGCCGTTTGCTTTGAGCAGAAAGAGGTCGCCTGTGCCGAACACGGTTTTCGGCAACTTTACATATTCAAGCACCCGTTCTTCTTCGGGAAGTCCGATGCCGCAGGAAACAGAGCAATCAAGGATAACTGCATTGTTACCCGGATCGGTATATTTGCGCGTAACATCGGTTTTGATTTCAGAGCCGTCATAATCAATCATTCCGCGCTCGGCCATATCTTTTAAGTATCTGTATACCGTTGCCCTCGTCACACCGACAGCGCCGGCAATTTCGGAGGTGGAGGGGGACTTCCAATATTCGAGGTAGTATTCCTCGGCAAACTTTTTGATTTCATTCATAAGGTCAGTGTTTTTAGAACGCATTTTATCGTCCTCCGTTCTATCTGATACAGCCTGTATCGGATAGGCTTATTATAGCAGACTCATTTAGTTTTTGCAATAGGTTTTCGGCATTCAATTTATAGGTGTCAGATTTTTTCGACAATAGTAGATTGCATGGAAAAGGGGGGATAAAAAAACGCCTGACTTCGTAAGAAATCAAGCGATATAATCATCTGTAAATTCTATACAGCATTTTATCAAATTGTTCTGCTTCAGCCTTTGTTTCATTTGAAACTTCTGATTTCTTCAGCATATCAAATGTGCCTTTACAGCCGATATATGAGGCACCAAGTTTTTTTGCAAGCGCGATACTCGCTTTATTATATTTGAATGCGTTGTAGGCGATATAATCGTAATCTGTTTTTTCGAATAGTTTGTTTACAAGTACTTGGCATGTTTCGAAGCCATATCCTTTGCCCTGATATTTTTCCGCCAAGTCTATACCTATTTCAGGTGTTCCATCAAGGTTTTTAAATTCAGTATATCCAATAAAATCATTGGCTTCGGAATAAATAAGAAATACAATGTGGTATTTATCTTTAAGCATTTCTGCGCACTCTTGTTTCATGAGCGCAGCTAAATCTTCCGAAATATTTAATCGGCCAAGTATATAATTTGTGAGCAAATCCCTTTTATCCAGGGTCAGAGCGTGAAGTGTAACCCTTTTGCCGGAGATTAACTCATCGCCGAATAACTCCAAAAGTTCATTTCGATTCAATTTTAACTCTCCAATAATACATTCTCAAATCTTGCTTTATATAGTTTTATGCCTGTGTTTCCATCGCAGATTTCAGCATTTCAGCGTATTGATTTTTTGCCTTGTCGGGAGATAAAATCTGTACCTTACCGCCGAAACCGAAGACCCAACCATAAAATGTGGGGCTTAGTTCTACATTCACAAACGCTCGGAACGATGTCATATCGTATGCTGCCGTTGTTACATCCTCGCCGAAGCGTTCAATAATATATTTCATTACACTGTTATCGCAACGGAGGGTAACTTCGCATTCTTCACAGCCATACATTTGAAATACCGATTTTGCGTAATCTGCAATATTGAAATCAGTAGGCTTGGGTATAATATCGTCTTCTAAGATCGTTGGTGATTTTGCTATTCGGTCAACACGAAATCCACCAATACCATTATGCTTTTCAGAATATCCGACGACATAATAAAAGTCTCCGCTCCATATTAGAGCGTAAGGGCTGAAAACATACGGATTTCCGGCGTTCTTCAGCTTCTTTTCTTTTTTTACATTGTATTCAAAGTACAAAAACGAAATCTTCTTTCCACTATTTATGGCTTCGTTAATCGTATCAACAATGTAATAGATCATTTCGTTGTTGGGCTTAATCCTGTCAGTGGGGCATAGGTTTCGTTTAAGCTGTTCTGCTTGATGTTTGCTTGCGAACGAGGTGAGTTTTGCAACCAAAGCCTCACTTTTCTTTTCGGTTATGAACTTGGAGGATTCAACAGCGTCTATAAGCAGTTTTAATTCCGGCAGTTCAAATGTGCGACCTGCAATATAATATTTGTTCTGTGTTGAGTTTATAACATCAATGTCTACACCGTATGCCTGCAGCACCTCAACATCGGCTTTTATTGTTGTTCTATGCGAAGATATCCCGTATTGCTCAAGCAACATTTTTATCAACTCAGTTGTTGATAACGGATGATCTTCATCTGAGTATTGTTCAAGTATTCTCAGAAGAAATAAAACTCTTGCCTTGGTTTCCACAATGATGCTCCTTCATATTATGAAACATTGGTGTTATTCGCTCTGCACGGGTATATAAACCTTCTCAAGCGGTATCATTCTTTGATACTTTTCTGATAGTCTCTCATAGTGTGCAAGTATAAGATCAACTAAATTGCTACCATCTATGCCTCGAATAATTGGATTGTTATCGAGGTATTTTCTTGCGTTTTTTGTGTAATTGGAAAGTGTTACAAAAGTGCCGTAATCTCCTTCTCGAAGTGCTCCTTTAAGAGATTGTAAAACAGATTCTTTTATATCACCGTCCTGGCTTTTCACTTGAACAAGGATTCGAGGAGGTAGTTCGTCTTTATAAGCCGTGATATCTACACCGCCATCGCCACCATGAGGTGATAGGGTGGTTCTGTATCCCATTGCTCTAAGCAAGTCAGCAACAAATTCTTCAAGGTCATATCCCTTCAAGTTTTTGCTGAGTTCTTTCAAAATAAAATCTTTAGTGCTTTCCTTTATATCCTCGGCAGTTGCGCCGATCGTCTCATCTTCTGTATCTGCAGTATCCTTCTTAAAGTTATCGTCAAGCGCTGCAACAAACTCATCAGAGTAATTTTTAATAAGAAACAAAGACAAGAAAGATCCAGACTCATATAATGCACCTTGTGAAAACAAGGTGCGCGGCAGGTGCTTAATCCATCTTACTTTGCGCTGCTGCACATATTCCGGCGCTGAGGGGACATATTCGTATTCTCCCTCAACAACACCAATATTGATTTTTCTATCACTCTTAGACGGGAAAACAATGTAATCTCCGGCCTGTACTTCGTAAATAAAACGATATAGCATGCCTGCGCTGTTAGCAATTGCTTGTTTTTTGCTCTGCGGATACACAGTCGCATAATGTTCTTTGAATGCCTCTCGTGTATTCTCTATAGCCTTTAAGTCACCGAAATCCTTCCAGCCAATCGCAATAACATCTTTGTGTAGAAACAAGTAGTCATCTTGGGTATGTACTCCCCATACCTTTTTATCTTCGTTGCTCATGCTTAACCCCCGTCAATTCTTATTCCGCTGTTTTTCTATTTTTAATTGCAACACCTGCATATGCTGCAATAATCAATACAAGTACTATGCCAACCGCTGTTATAAAGATATACTTATTTGCAATGATCCATTTGCCAACCATTATTGCACCATATGTAATCGCCCAAAAGACAAAGTAAAACAGGGCGCGGACTACCCAATGAAGTATCGAGCCTATCTTTCCACCGGATATGTATCCGCCACCATATAAATCACCAATAAATTGAAAAGCACATCTATATGCAAACTGAGAAATCACCACTATTATTAAGTGCTCATACAGCGCGTTTATGGGCAGTCCCAGGGGATCGGTTATTCTATCAAAAAAGAACTTGAGTATTTCGGTCAATGTAATCTCCTTTGCCATATCATAAATTCTAATTACAGTTTCATGTTGATTGAAACAAAGTCATTATACCATATTAGTGCGATTTTTTCAATGCTTTTTAAGAGTTTTCGCCATGTGCTGTCGTAAAACAACGACAATAAAATGCAATAAAATCATACCGTTTCATAAATATTAAAGGTGCTACCGGTTGAAACGATTGCACCTTTAAATTGCTTTTCGGCTTATGATTTCTTAATGCTGCGGAACATCTTATCTATACATCGTTTCTTTTGTTCGTAATTCGGGTGGACATACAAATTCAAAGTTGTGCTTATGTTCGAATGCCCCAATATTACGCTTACTGTTTTGTAATCACACTTGCTTTCGATACATCGCGTGGCGAAACTGTGCCTGAGACCATGAAACTTTATCGGCGGTATACCTAATTTGTCAAGCAGTCTTTTGTAATAGTTTCGGTATGTACGAGGTTCTGTTGGCTCTGCATCATTGGTTAAGACATAATAATCACTTCGTACCACTTTCTTTAGAGGCTTTAACACTTCATAAAGTTCCTTGATCATAGGGATATCTCTCATCGATGTGGCTGTTTTGGGCGTATCAATTAAGAGTTCTGTTTTTCTTACGCCGCCTTCATTTACATAAATCCGCTGAATCGTCTTTCGTATATGAATGACTCCGTTATCAGTATCAATGTCATCCCATGTTAACGCGCATACTTCGCCTATTCGTATTCCTGTACTCAAACATATGAGTATTCCGAGATTCCGGAATGTAAAGTTGTCTCGAACATAACTGACGATTTTTCTTTGGTTAACCACTGAAAGAATATCAAGTTCTTGCTTTTCTCTGTCTGTCGGGAAAATAACATCAAACGGGACATAAGCACAGTATTGCTTTTTTGCGCCGAACTTCAAAATCATCCGCAGTACAATCAGCATATCCTTAATTGTTTTTTGAGATAGACCTGACTGCAATTTTTGCAGGACAAATTCTTGCACATCTTTTTCTGTTACGGTTGTTAAATCACCGAATGCAGGTAAAATGTGAGTTTCGACAATAAGCGAATACGCTGCATAAGTCGATTTCTTTACAAATTGCCTTTTTTCCTCCTTCCATAAATTCGCCATCTCAGCTATAGTTTTTTCTGTGACCATAATCGTTTTACCTCCTTGAAAATAGTCCACAATAATTTTATAAGATTATTGCAGATCGAAAAGGAGTTAAATGATACTATGCTCCCGATTAGCGAAAGAATGGCTATGCCGATCTCAATCACCAATGATATTATTTGTGCTTTTTTGCCTGAAATGATTTTGTTTTGTATCTCAATGCGCCTCGTAATAGCATTAAAAAACTGAGCTATTTTCTTTTGTTCGGGCAATGATGGAAGATAGTGCTTTGTCGCAAAATAATCATCAATCGCCATGTTCAATAAGCCATGGTTTCTTGCGCCTTCGCCGGCAATGTTAGAAATACCTTTGTGCCACTTACTTGATTCAAAATAATGAGTCAAATAGTCAGAATCGACATTATCATTTGGACGAAACACAAAGTATAGGCTTGACAGACAACCTTTTTCATACTTATCCAGTCGCTTGACTGCGCCCCAGGCATAATCATTTGAGTAGCTTTTGTTATATGCGAAATCACCATTATAAAGGAGATAATATCCAGACAAATCAACACTTGCAACTGTTTTATTAAAAAATGATATTTGATCTACAAGTCCATATTGTGCTGATATAGTCAGAGGTAACGAAGATTCATTGTTTTTGTTCCTGCGCGTTATACGAGTTACAAAATGCGATAATTCGTATTTTCCCCATTCGTCCGTAAATTCCGCAAATCTCAAAGTTGGAACTTTTGAGAAAATGGGATTGTAATGTTCCAACTTTGAGATTTGCGGAGTTTTCAGATTTATGGGAGCATAAACAATTTGATGAGGTCTTATTGATCCTCGCAAATAATACGCTATCGCGTGCCGAATTAAACTATGACAACGGTGATTACAAAGACATTCACTACGGCGATGTTCTCATCAAGTACCCCGCATACATAGATGTATCAAGTACTGATGTTCCTTATATTAACACTGAAAATTCATCCACAAAGCTAAACAATGCTCTATTGCAAAACGGCGATGTTGTTATTGCCGATACGGCTGAAGATTTTACGGTTGGTAAGGCAACAGAAATCGAAAATGTCAGTGCAATAAAGGTTGTAGCGGGATTACATACTATTCCTTGTCGGCCTAAAATGAGATTTTCGCCTAAATACTTAGGCTATTACATAAACTCGCCGGCGTATCACGACCAACTTGTCCCTTTTATTCAGGGTGTAAAAGTTAGTTCAATCTCAAAAACGCATATTAGAAAGACCTATTTATCATTTTCAAGCCTTTTGGAACAAGAAAAAATTGCGAACTTCCTATCATGCTTGGATGAAAAAATAAAGGTCCAAAACAAAATCATTGAGGATTTGAAAGTCCTAAAGAAAGAACTTAACTACAGCCTAATAGGTCGCATTATCAATGGTAAATCCTCTAATTGTAAAATCGAAGATGTTATTGATTACGAACAGCCCACAAACTATATTGTCAAGTCTGATAAGTACATTGAAAATGGAGAAACCCCTGTTTTAACTGCTAATAAAGCTTTTTTGCTTGGATATACGATTGAAAATGAGGGTGTTTATAATAAATCAGACTGTATTATTCTTGATGATTTTACTTTGGACTTCAAATATGTGAATTTTCCATTTAAGATAAAATCATCTGCAATTAAAATCCTAACAGCCAAAAAAGACATCGAGCTAAGATATTTTTACGAATATCTTTTGTTCTTGGGCTTGACATCGCATGAACACAAAAGGCATTACATTTCAGAAATAGCCCCGTTGCCATTATATTTGCCTTCAATAGATGAGCAAAGAAATGCTTTGAGTGCTTTGAATAGTATTTCAGAGAAAATAAAGGTGGAGGAAAATTATATAATCGCTTTAAAGGCACAGAAATGCTTTTTCCTGCGTGCCATGTTTATATAAACATGGCGCGCAGATAATAACTTTTTTGGAGAATCAAATTTGATAAGATAGCTTTCTCGCTCGTGATTCGCATATCATATAACGATAATAACTTATCTATATTTTCTAAAGCGGTTTGATCTGTGGGAAAGCGTATACAGTAGGATAAAATGTCTTGATTTTTTATGTTTTTTTGTGCTGCTCCTTGACCAGCGTTAATCATATCTTTTTCAAAAGAAGAATTAGATAGATACTGATAGATATACTCTTTTGTCAAATCATCTTCGATACCTAATTTTGCAACTCGTTGATTGAGCAAATACTCATCACCGTCAACAATAGATATTCGACCAACATTGCCTGTTAAGGAAACTAATATATCTCCTTTACTTAGAACTTGTGGTTTTTGTATGTTGTTAGGCAGTCTGTCAATGGTGTTATAATTACCGGAAATATATTTGTCGCCTGTTACATTCCCGATAGTTACAATTTTATATTTTCCTTTATTAACATACGCCTTGCTGTTAAATGCATACCCACCGTAAATATCCGCTACTTGTTCTATTGCAATTATTCTACCACAGAGTGGACTACCAAAAAGTTTGGCGCAAAGTTCTTTCAATAGAGAAAGCAAATCTCTAATTAAAGGGATTTATCACGAATTCTTTTCTAAGCCCGCGGACTATGCTATCAAAATAAAGGATTTAATAATTAAAGGAAAAGCAGGTGGAACTCCATCTTCTACGGTTGCACGATACTATAATGGAGACATCCCGTTTTTAAGCATATCTGATATGACAAAGCAAGGGAAATATGTGAGCCATACTGAAAAACACATCAGCGAGAGCGGAATAGAAGACTCGTCGGCGTGGATCGTTCCGTCAAATAGTCTTATTTTTTCAATGTATGCTTCTGTCGGATTAGTATGTATAAATACTGTTCCTTTAGCCACAAGTCAAGCAATGTTTTCAATGGTGCTAAAAGATTGTAGAATGATAGAGTATATCTATTATTATCTGAATTTTTTTAGAGACACGAAAATTCATAGACATATAGAAACCGGGACGCAAAGTAATATCAATGCAGAAACCGTTCGAAATATCGAAATACCGTTTCAGTCAAATTGCTCGAAGTTGGTAGAAACACTAAATTCTATTGAAAAAAGGCTCAATAACGAAAAAGATATGCTTTCACTTCTCGTGGACTTAAAAGCATATCTCTTATCAAAACTCTTTATATAAACATCGACTGTAAGAGAAATGCTTTTTGCCTTTGTAAGGTCGAAAGCATTTCTTTTTCTATCCGTAAGCGGCTGTACAATTTCTCAAAGCAATGACAAATTTCTATTTGTTCGTGCTCTGGGTGAATTGGCATCAAATGCTTCATTAAATCCTCTTTGTTTACAGCCTTTCCTTGCCGCGCACTTGTAATCATATAGCGGATACTTAATAATGGATTCAACTCAATTAAATACTCTTGCAAATAAAAACTATTGATTCCTTTGATTCGATATGTTGTGTAAGCAGGAGAAACACAATAGCAGTTATCAGTTACAAGTATACCTATATCAATTTGTGTTGAACCCATGCCAATAATCAATGTATCTTTATGGATAACTTTGTTCTTAGAATAATCGGCAGAAAGTTCTTTTGAGTATATATCTTCACGCTTTCTAATTCCATATTTTCCAACAGCAACGGATTGTAAGTTGTTTGCGGTGTTTTTCTCTGAATATTCTTCGAGGAAGCTCCCCAAAACAGATTGTTTTCCATCACATATTGAAACAAAAACCCGATGCCTAATCCCTTTAATTAGGGTTTCATACTTGCTAATGATTTTGTTTTGGACGGCGATGCGGTCATCAATTGCAGATAAGAAAGCTGCTATTTTTTGTTGCTCTTGTATTGCAGGAAAGTACAAACTTATTTTGCCCAAACCATCTTGTCCGATGTTATAGTGCTGCGCGCCAGCCCCCATTCGTACTGTTTGTTTGCGTGCATTAGGTGTACATAATAGATATCTAAAAAACAATGGATTATATTCCGAAATCTTTTTGCCACGAATTACAAATCCACCGAATGTTGCCGGGTGCTCTTTGTCGAGATAAACATTTGCACGCCCAATATCTTCAAAAGTTTCAGAGCTGCGTTGAAAAAGCATATCACCATATTCGACAAGGAATTTTTCCATTGTCTTTTCGTCGATATCGATCAAACCCTTGATACAATCATAAGTTATATATTGATTGTTTAATATATCAGAAACCGAAATAAACTTAGCTCCCTTACCGTACTTGTCTGAGTCGGCATTTATTCCATTTTGAAAACATAACAATTTCTTTAATGGCATCAGCCTCCAACCATCGGTGAACTCTCGAAATCTCAAAGTTGGAACATTAGGGGTTGTTTTATCACTTTTCATACTAATTAGTCCTCCAATATTCCGAGTTCTTTCAGATACTTGTTAATCTCATCATCAAGGCTTGCGCGTTGGCTTTCGAGTTCTTTTATTTCAGCCATAACTGCCTTTATATCGATTTCCGGTTCTTCTTCAAAAGTGTCGACATACCGCGGAATGTTTAAGTTGAAATCGTTTTCCTCGATTTCACTCATCTCTGCCACATGGCAGAATTTATCGATGTCTTTACGCTCAACATAAGCATTTACAATACGATCTATATCCTCGGCAGAGAGTTGGTTCATGTTTTTGCCGGGGGTATAATACTTACTTGCGTCGATAAAGCATACATTCCCCGCATTGCCATTGCGATATTTCCGAAGAACAAGGCAGCAAACAGGGATGCCCGTGCCGTGGAAAAGGTTTGCCGGCAAACCAATTACGGCGTCGAGTACATTCAGATCCTTAATTAAATACCTGCGAATCGTATCCTCACTGCCACTGCGGAACAAAACACCGTGCGGAAGTAAAACGGCAATACGACCGTCATCATCCATATGATAAACCATATGCTCAACAAATGCAAAATCCGCTTTACTTGACGGAGCAAGTTTGCCTGCGCCGCTAAAGCGAGGATCGTCAAGGAAGGAGGATGAGGCAGACCATTTTGCAGAGTATGGAGGATTTGCAACCTGGACAGTAAACTTAATTGCCCCGAAGTTATCCTTTTCAAGAGTGTTATCATTGAAAAGATTGAAATATTGATAGGGGACATCGTGCATCAACATATTCATACGAGCAAGGTTATATGTTGTCCCGTTAAGTTCCTGTCCATAGTAATGCCCAACTGCGTGTTCGGCCGTTCCGCCGTTGGCTATAACAGCCTTACGAACTTCCAAAAGCATAGAGGCAGAACCGCATGTAGGATCGCACACATTTTTTACGGATTTCAGACCGACAGTAGCAAGTTTACTGCAAAGTTCTGAAACAGCACTCGGGGTAAAGAACTCACCACCCTTTTTGCCACTGTCAGAGGCAAAAAGGCCTATCAAAATCATATAGGCTGTTCCGAGGACATCAAACTGTGCATCATCGTAAGAAAACTCAATATCGTTTACCCGATTAATGACTTTTGCAATTTGTTTTGTGCGGTCAGAAACTTCCTTGCCTAAGTCTTTATCCTTCAAATCCATTGCATCGAAAATTCCGTCAAATGCGGCTTCCGATTTCTGACCAAGAGTGGATTGCTGAATAGATGCAATTGCTTTTTCGAGATAATCAACCGAAAACTCTTTTCCATCGTATTTATTGGCAATCATATTGACAATATAGCCAAAGCTATATTCGGGACGAATTATGTATCCGAGATTATCGAGGGAATACTTGTCGAGAGCTGCAAGAAGTTCTTCGTCATTTGAAGCAAGGGCATCCGCGTATGTTATACCATCATTTTTGAGGATTTCTTCCATATACTTTTCTGTCTTTTCGGAAAGAAAACGATAAAAAATGATGCCAAGGATATAATCTTTGAATTTGCTTGCATCCATTGTGCCACGCAAATCATTTGCGATAGCCCAAAGTTTATTTGAAAGCTCCTGCGCTTGTTGTTTATGAAGTTGAATATCTGTCGCCATATTTTTATACTCCTTCGGCTCTGAATTTTTCGTACTGATCTTTTACAAATCCTTCTATTTCGGATGATAGTTTTAGTGTTTTAAGAACGCCGTATCCCTTCTGACTTAGACGCTTTCGGATATCCTCAAGACTGATAATGTGCTTGAACTGGTATTCTGACATAAAGAATTTGATTGTGTCGATGTCAATCCCGGTGTCTTCAGCAAACATTTCGATATCCATGTTTTGCTGCTGAACTTCAAATTCTTCATACGCCTTTACTATGTCTTCGTCCGGTGAAAGGCTGAAAAACTTTTCTGTAACGAAGCGCTTTAGCATATCCTGCTTTGCTCTCAATCGCTCATTATCTGAACGCTCGATTTCGCGCAAAATCAAGTCAATTGAGCGCTTCTTTTCGGTTTCGTCCTTCTTGATTACATCTTTCAGCAGGTTGAGGATATAAACAACATTGATTTTGTCAGTTCGAATGAGTTCGATATTGAAGTCTATATCAACAAGCGTCGTTTTAACATTTTTCTCGCGTTCTTTCTTTGCCAAATCGTAGTAGTAGAGATACCACGATTTATATCCTAAGAACTCGTCTTCGTCCAAAACATTTGCGAGGTCATTCCAATCAAATTTGGAGAATGTTTTTAATGTGGAGAGCGTTTGTGCTACCAAGCGGAAAGACACAATAAACTTTCTCTGATCATCTTCTGATTGCAATCTACCTGCAATATCAAAGGAAGGCGCTACACTGCGTAAAATTGAAACTCTGTCAGAGTATTCGGCAACATAGTAATCATAGTTTTCAAGCAAATAAGCATTTGGATTTCCGTCACCCGAAAACAGCTTTAATGCCTTGTCCTGTTCCTCTTTTATATTTCGAAAAGTAATTATCTGACCATATTGCTTTGTTTCTTTGTAAATACGGTTTGTTCGACTATATGCCTGTACAAGAGAGTGCCAAAACAACGGTTTATCCAAATACAATGTATTGAGCGGTTTGGAGTCAAATCCCGTCAAGAACATATTTACAACGAGCAAAATGTCAATTTGCGGAGCTTCTTTTTGCTTTAGGCGTTTTGCAATATCCTTACGATACGCATCAAATGTATCAAGACCAAACGCAAGTTTTTCCTTGTCTGTAGAAAACATTTTGTTATAGTCATCAATACACTGCTCTAAGAATTCTCTTGATTGTGGTGTGTCTGCTCCGTCGTCCATATCCTCGTTTGCTGCGTATGTAAATATAGCGGCAATTTTAAGGCCTTTCTTGTTCAACTTCTTAAAGGCAGAATAGTATTTTTGCAGAAGTGGAACTGACTGAATGGCAAACAGTGAAGTATAAGTGTCTGTCCCGATTTTCGTATGTTTTTCGTAATGCTCCAGAATATTGTTGGTAACCAACTCAATGCGCTGTTGGTCACTATAAATATTGGAAATGTCAATATTATTGCGCTTGCAGTATTCTTCCAGATTAAAATTCGGATTATTGCTTTGCTCGTGAATAATACGCTGTACGGTCATATCCGCTGCGTTTGTCGTAACGACATTGAAAGTGTTCTGATATTCAACAGAGAATTTCAAAACATTCCCGTCTGCAATAGCTTCTTTGATAAGATATTTGTGTAAGCAGGAATCCATTGTTCCTGCGTTGAAGATATCTGCGGTTGTTTGACCTGTGGCGCCTTTGTTTTCTTCAAATATAGGTGTTCCGGTAAACCCTATAAAGTTTGCATTTTGGAAGTTCCTGCGAATGTCACCATGCATTTTCCCAAACTGACTTCTGTGGCATTCGTCAATAACAAACACGCACTTTTTTGTTTTATAGGCTTCCATGATAGGCTTGTATCTATCGTTGCGAAGCGCACATGCGAGTTTCTGAATGGTTGTAACAAGCATTTTTTCTCCGCTGTTTTTCAAGCGTTTAATGAGCTCAGCGGTTGAATCGGTATTGTCAACGCAATTTTCTTCAAACGAGTTATATTCGTCAACAGTTTGGTCATCCAGGTCTTTGCGATCAACCAAGAAAAACACCTTATCTATTCTGCCGTTATCTCTAAGGAGTGAAGCGCATTTAAAAGAAGTAAGCGTTTTGCCTGAGCCAGTTGTATGCCAAACATAACCGTTGCGGTTTTCCTCTAAAACACGACGCAAAACGGCCTTTGTAGCGTAAATCTGATACGGACGCATAATGATGATATTTTTCAGAGTATCCTGTAATACCGTATAATCAGTTAACAGGGCAGTTATATTGAATTTTGTAAAAAAGTCATCCGTAAAGTCATTTAGTTGATTGATACGCTCGTTGGTTGCATCCGTCCAAAAGAAAGCAAGGCTTTTTAATATTGCTTTGTATGTGCCGTCTGCATTCGTTTCATTTTCGTTTGCAAAATACTTTGTTTGAATAGAATTAGAGACAACAAAGCACTGAATGAACCGGAACAATCCTCTAAAGGAATATCGCCGATACCGATTTATTTGATTGATAGCCTCGTTGATTTCCACACCGGGGCGTTTTAATTCGATCTGAACAAGGGGAAGACCATTAATAAGTACCGTAACATCATAGCGATTTTTGTATACAACATCCCCCTGATGTTCTTTATCCATTGTTACTTGGTGAGTCACTTGATAGATATTTCTCTCTGTATCCTTAGATAAAAACTCAATATAAACCGTTTTTCCGTTATCTAATTCAAGCAACTGCTTATCTCGCAGAATCTTTGCTGAGTCAAAAACGGTTTTATTCTCTATTTGCGTCAGCAGACGATCAAATTCAGAATCAGACAATTCGCTATTTCCCTTTGATTCGATAATAGCGGCCTTATTGAATTTTTGAAGTTGATCCTTAAAGTTTTTCTTGACTTCTGCATAGTCCCTCAATTGAATAAATTGATAACCTATAGTCCCTAATCTTTCGATAAAAAGGTTTTCAACTTCATACTCACTTACTGCCATTTTCTATCTCCTCAATCGTCTAAAATTACTTCCATGATATCTCCGATGTCACAGTGGTACACCTTGCAGATATTCATGAGAACTTTAACATTTACAGGCTGATTGTTTTTTAATTTACTCATGGTGTTTGTCGTAAGCTCTGCAGCCATTCGTAAATCCTTTTTGTTCATCCTGTTTTCCTTCATCAATTTCCATAGCTTTTCATAACTCAATGACATCCATATTCACCCCGTGAAATAACGAAAATCGGAGGAAAAAATATAATTCCGCCTATACAATTTATAGTATATCATAGAATCCTGATTTTTTCAACAGGATTCAGAGACTAAAGCAATAATTTGAAGCCTGTTGTCGAAAATTTGCGACAATAAGCAAGGGGGCACTCATATGAGTACCCCTCGACGCTATGTCAATAGCATTTTTTACAAGGCTCATATCCGCGGCTTATAGCATCGGATTTTGAGATTTGTGACGGATTCTTCATGTTGCTACAACTGCTTTTTCTATGATATTTCTTGCCCGTTGCAGATACCCATACCGTTTCGGTGTTGCCGGGTTGGGCAGGGGGCTGTGTTGTAGATTCGGTTTGTGCAGGCGCTTTTGCTTGCGAAGTATTATCACTCGCGGGTCCGGAACTGTTGCCGGTCGCATAGTCGATAGTTATACCCGGTTGAACATTATAGCAATAGACATTGAAACAGATTCCTTCCCCGTTATCCTCCACGGAATATGCTTCAATTTGGACACCGCTGCACACGAGATTGTTTCCCTCAAATATGGGGGTGACCCTGTATGCGACATGATGATTCGTTTCTTTTATGTAGTCCGCAACCATATTTTCAAACGGAAGCATTCCTTCGATGTTCATGTATCGGGTGCCGGTAATCAAGTTTTTTCTATTGGCATTTTCGGCGGAGAGTTGCCATCCGATCAAGTGGCAGCGATTCCACAAGTATCCGCCGGAGATGCCATTATATTTTGCCTGAATCCATCCGGAGGGTTTGATGCTGCTGATGCTTCCGCGGGTTTCGTTTGCTCCCGGCATTGTATCCCTGCCGCACGAGGCAAGCGCAACACCGCATCTTCCGAGCGAATCAAGGTCTGAGTATTTCTCATAACCTGCTGTAGTTAATTCGGTCGCTGAAAAGTTCGGCTGATTGTTATTGATAACCACATATGCAGTTCCCGCATATGCGCTAACAGATGCGGGCTTAACAGGGGTTGCCGTTCCTGTTCCGACACTTGATGGCTTGCTGCTTGGACTTGCGGTTTCCTCTTCCTTATTGAATTCCGAGCCTTCGTCGGCAATTTCTGTTTGCTTGTCGGTTTCCGAGTTTCCGTCGGTAATTTGGCTTTCGGAATCGGTGCTTGTATCCGAGATTGATGCCGGACTGTCACTCACTATTGAATCCAAGCCGCAACCGGCAAGGGAAAACAACATTGCAAGAGACAGTATTAATGCTAATAACTTTTGTGATACCTTCATCGCCGTTACCTCCTGTATGTTTCGATTGTTATTTTCTCATGCGAGGTTCCGGCGATGTCTTCGGTATTGACCTTCTTGAAGCCAAAGGCTTTTAGGTCGGTATCAAAGAACTTATCCGCAGGATAGTGGCGATTCCATTTGCATAGTACAATTTCATTCGCATTATCAGTCGAATACGAACCATCCTCAATAAAGCAAACATCATTTTCTTCTGCCTTGCTCATATAATCGTCATCAGCCGATACAGAAGCGTTGTTTCCAAACTGCTTGGCGGAGTAAGGACTCATCCATAGTTTCGAGCCTTGCGCATAGTTAAGTATCCATTCTCTTAGGTTTTGATCCTGGCTTTGCCTTTTTCCGAAAAACATCATCCCGCTCTTGTCATCAATACAAAAAATTAGTTTCATACCATATACCTCTCTCTTTGTTTGTTCCATTTTAGAGAACAGCAAAATAATAAAAGTCTACTAATACGGAACAATATTATTATAGCGCTTACTCATACGAAACGCAAGTATATTAGAATATTACTAAAATAGAACTGCAGGAGGTGTACAGGTTGTTTGATTTCGGAATACGATTACAGCAACTTCGCATGAGTCGGAATATGTCTCAAGCGGCGTTGGGAAAGAAAATAAATCGCAGCAAGTCCGTAATTTGCGCTTATGAAAATAACTTACGAATCCCGCCATTGGAGGTTCTTACTGATATTGCCGTGTTCTTCAATGTTTCGCTTGACTACCTCGTTGGTATCGACAAGGAAGAGATGGTTTCTGTGGACGGATTATCAAACGAGCAGAAAGAAATAATACACGCCATGATTCACGAGTTTAAGTGCGGCACAAGCAATTGTCCGGGGCTTACGGTACAACAGCAAGACATTCTCAATAAACTCATGGTTGAGTTTTATCGCAAACATAATCAATAAAAGACCGAACAGCAGCGGCAGGTTTGTCCACCGTTGCTGTTCTTTATGTTATTGTCTTCTATTCTTCTGCTGTAGTATATCTTAGAGTGGGTACTTCCTTGGCCTACCAAAATGGGAGAGGGCTACTGACACATAATAAGCAGACTAATCCCTTGGCGAATCACAGTAAAAAATAACGGTTGCTTGTGAACGATCCGTTTTTTCGCTTTGCATATTCCTTGCGGATAAGTCCTGCTTTTTCCAAGTCCTTTATTGCCCGACGGACGGTCTTATCGGAAATAGACAACTCTTTGGCAATGGTTTTAACGCTCGGCCATGCCTTTCTTTCCGCATCGCATCTGTCGTAGAGATAAATATAGACGAGCTTCGCCCTTGAGGTAAGCTCGTCTCGCTCATATAATTTACGGTAATATGCCATAAAAAATCACCGCCTTTAATCTGTTCGGACACTCTGCTCCGGTTCTCTGAACAGAGGCTCATTGCTTTGCGACAAGGTTTGTCCGCCTGAGGCAGACCTACGAGCGGAACGGGACGGCGGATAGTAGGAGTCCGGATATTGTTCGAGCATATTATTCTCGATAATCTCCTTGTTCGTATAGGATACTTTACGAGCACCTTTATCGGGGACAGTGTACTTCTCTGTATCAAACTCGATACCCCATTTGAAGAACAGTTTCAGTTTTGATACAAATGGGTGAGTGCCTGTCTTCATAACGATGAAGTTGCCTTTCTTCATCGATTTGAGTTCGTCTGCGGTCATGAGCGGTCTTTCGGTCATTTGTAGACTCTGTGATGGATCGTTTTTGCTTCTTGAGACCGAGCCTGTCATAACAGTCCGAGTGCCGAGGGATTTGGAGATTTCATCAGCCGTTCCGGAGGTTGGTGCAAAACCGCCTGCAATAGTTACCTGACAGTTATCCTTAATGATGTCTGCGCCTTCGTTTCCGTAATTTTTTTCAAGCTGCTTATATGACTGAATAATACTGACAAGCGACAGCTTTCGGGAGCGGGATGCAGAGTACATCATCTCGGCGGAACTGATAGCCGGCAAAGTTCCAAACTCGTCCATGTAGAACATTACACGGTTTTTCAATGCACCGCCATGTTCATCTGCAACAGTAAGTATTTCTCTGTATAACTGTTGCAGAAGCAGTGACACCATAAAGTAAGTTGCGGGATTTTCCTCGGGTAAAACAATAAAAATAGCACACTTGCTTGAACAAAACTTTTCGGCATCAATCGCCGTATCAAAGCAAAGGATTTGTTCAAGTTCCGAATCAAGAAAAGCGTTAAGGCGCGACATCGCAGTCGACATGATAGAAGCCATTGCCTGGTCGCTTGTGTTCAGCGCAGCGCCGGCAAACCACCGCGTTTTATGTTCGGGCGGCAGTTTTTCTATAAGGAGTTGGAATTGGTTCTTTCCCTTTACGCCGCTTGGTGCAAGCAAATCCTGTATCAGTTTAAATACAGACACAATATGCCTCTGCTCGGGCGGCGCAAACTCGGCAATCAATAAAATGACCGCAGTCATCAGACCTTCAGCCGCATCATAAAAGAATGCGTTTTGGCCGTAGGATGCCGCATCACCATCACTGAATATCAGAGTCTTAGCAATTATTTTTGCGTATTTTTCGGCTTTTGCTTTCAGCGCTATGTTTTCGGGATGGGATTTATACTCGTCCATATACTTGTTTACGAGATGCAAAAGATTATTGCCGTCCGATTTTGTCGGGTTGCGCAGATCGATAATAGCCACATCGTAACCGTAGTACTGCTTTGCTATATTTCCGTAATTACGATACAGGTCGCCCTTTGTATCTGTTGTTAAAAATGACATGCCCGCGGCACAGGCGTATTCCAAATTGGGGTAAAGCCAGAAAGCGGTTTTACCGCAGCCTGCCGCACCGATCATAAGAGTATGCACATCGTCATCATCAACCATTGCATAATCAATGCCGTTCTTTTTCTTTACTCCCAATATCACTCCCTGCGGCAAATTGAGATTTTCATGCTTAGCTATCTTTCTCCAAACTTTCGGCTCATACGGAATGTATTTATAAGTTCGTTTCAATTCCGAGTTTGTTGAGAACCGTGCAGTACCATGCTGCCCGTCTCCGACGGTTTTGGATTTGATACTGTTAAGATTATAGATGTGGGATGCGAGAGTAACGCCGCCGATAATGGTGAACATAATTGTTGCCACAATAATCAGTATGATTGTTCCGTCCACGCTTGTTCACCTTCCTTCTGCATAATTAAATCCTCGTTCCAATCCTTTTTTGCCGGAACGAGGATTTCTGATTTATAGCCTTGCGCAAACAGTTTATCCGATATTCTCTTTGCGGCTGATTGACCTGCGGTATCACTGTCAAAGCACAAATACACCTCGGTCAAATTCGGGTTGTCCTTAAGGCATTGAAAAAGCACCCTGTCCGCCACGGAGCAGGATGCCGCATAAGTATTTTGCTGCCAGCCGTTCGGGTTCATCGTAATGTATGACAGCATATCAATCGGAGCTTCAAAAAGAAAGACCCTGTTACTCGTACCGTTCCAGTGAAAACTGTACTCCGGAAGACTTCCGTCTGTGTTTCCTTTGTAGGTACTTTGTGATCCTGTCCCGCGCTTGTGAGCATGACGCGCTACCCCGTTAGTATCATAGCCGACGAATACAGCGTTATGATGGGGGAGCGATTCGTATATCATTTGCTTACGGGCAAATGCATCTATAACATCTCTGCTGATTCCTCTGCGTGAGAGAAGGTAAGCATATACTCTGCGCATATTATCGTTTTTCTCCGGCAGGTTAAATGCTTTTTCTTTTTGCTCGATGGGCGGTGCCACAGTCAGAGTCCCGCCGTAGCCGTTAAGCAGATATTCCATTGCTTCGGGGTAATTCTTATTATAGAATTTGCGAACAAAGTCTATAGCATCGCCGCCAACTTCTTCATACTGGTGATACCACAGGTTTCCCCGAATCGTTACCTTCTCAGACCCGTCGCGCCATTGATATTCTTTGCCTGACCGTTTCAGTCGTTCACCTTGCCGTTCCAATAAATCTACAATATCGGTTGTCCTTGCACGATCCTTTTGTTCCTGCGTGTAGTGAATATAGTTTGCCATAGCAACTCCTTTCCTTGATTATCAGCCCATTTTTTGACCTTGAGCCATTTTCTTTTCCTCAATCTTTCGCATGAGTTTGCGGTCAATGGCACGGCTGTTTGTATTCCTTTTCTCTGCATCATCACGGATGATTTGCGAAAGCCTCGCCAAGAGACGCATTGATGCCAATACTGTTGCCGAACTACTGTGCGTGTACGGATGGTAGTTATCAAGAATATGTTGGGCATACTCGTTTCCTTTACTTGCGGAGGAGGTCAGTAACTGTACGGCGAGTCCGTAATCCTTATCAACTCCCTGACCGTAGAGGTACATCTTTCCGAGTTGATACTCTGCCCATTGGTTTCCCCGTTTTGCTGCTTCTGAGAGTAATCGGACGGCATAGTAAATATCGCTGTATTGCGCCGTGCCTTGAAGATGCATCTTTGCAAGCGAGTACATCGCATATGCATTGCCCTGGCGTACTGACTTTTCAAACATTCTTTGTGCAGTCGCATAATTTGCCGACACATCCTCGCCTTTAAGATAGAGTTTTCCAAGCTGATACTGTGCATAGGGATTGTCCTTTGCATCCGCTTTCCAAAACCATCGGAGTGCTTCACCAACACTTTTCTCAACCACTTCACCCTGTAAGTACAGTTTCCCGAGCCGATACATTGCAACATCAAATCCCTGCATTGCAGAAAGAGTCAACAGCCGAACACCTTCTTCGGGATCGAAATTCTCGGAGTCAATATCCAATAGTTCACGCCCCATAATATATTGGCAATGCATATCGTTGGGGTCAGTCCACGGATTTCTCTTGGAGGTGGTTTCTCTTGTATAGGTCATTGTTTCCTCGGGAGTTTCCGTTTCCTGCTGCATATCTTCCTCAAAGGTAATTCTGTTGTTCAGGATGTTGAGCGCTTCCTGGATAACCGCATTCTTAATAGAGTTGAACTCTTTGTTTGCGGATAGCGGAATGCGCTTTGGCATCGTATCTTGATAGGTGCGAAAAATATTTTCTTTCTGCTCGTACCATAGATTATATAATTCTGCAATTCGAGTATCCTTGGCGAGTTCATCGATGACACCGTTGATCAGATTCTTTGCCGCCTTGGGCATATAACCATAGACCGTCTTGCCCTTGTAATTTTTAAGCGTCTTTGACAGTTCCCGAAGCATCGTCGCAACAGTTTCGTTTTCATATGCGCTGTTATTGATCTGTTGAACAATTTCTGCAATTTTATCTCTGCCGGTCCTGCGCAGTTCGTTTCTGTGTGCGGTCATGTCCTGGTATGTGTGATAGAGGTCGTTCTTAAAAATCTCTCGGGCAAAGTCCGATTTGAATGTTTGTAATGCCTGCGCGGTCATATACGGTTCTTTCCCTACCGAGTATGAAATCAAGTGAATATGCGGATGCCTGCCCTCATTATGAAATGCTGCATACCAACGCAGGTCGCCGAGAGGAATGCCCATAGCTTTTGCCAATTTGTTTGCCTGACCTCGAAGCAGGTCACGCCATGCCTTTGCGTTATCATAGCCAAGTTTCTGTGCGTCCTCTCTGCGAAGAGACATGATAGTTGTCCAAACCGCGCCTTCGTGTTCCGCAACCTCTTTTGATACGGCAGAAAGATCTATCGGTCTGTCCGTTTGCGAAAACAAACCGTGAGCACCTTGTTTCTCAACTCTCGGCCGCATAGCAATGTACCCGACATAGTTTTCTTTCTTACCGATGAGGTCGAGATTTTCTTCGATGGTTCTGCTTATAAATTCTGAGGCTGTGCTTTTTGTTTGAGCATTGATATAGTCCTGGTACTCAAAACTATTTACCGCATCGGGAAAGTCCTCGGTAAGCTGCTTGATTAGACGCTGCTGTTCCGTCGTAGCAGATTGATGTTTCCATGATTCATCGCATTTTTCCACGCCTTCGCGAGTGGCAATATATTTTACAAGATTCGTACCGTGTTTTGCTGAACCTGATTTTATATATCTCCACTTCAAAATAAATCTCGCCATCGTTATCTGCCTTTCTGATAGCGGACAGCGTCATCGAATGAAATTTTGCCGTTGAGTCTCTTGACTTCATTGACACACTTTCCTCTGAGCCGGGCAAGCGTATCTTCATCCACACGGAAGTTTGCAGCCGATACATGCATCGTCATTGCAAGTTCTACAGCATACTTAAACAGCAAGGATGCCATTCTATTTTCGAAAGAGTCAAGCGATCCTTGGATTGTACTGACGATGGCCTCTGGAAAGTATTCACGGCAGTCCTCTGCGCATACATATCCTGCATAAAATAAAACCGCCTTTTCTATGAACTCTGATTTGCTTCGGCAGTTATCCAACTGATACAATCGTTCCACCTTTTCCAGTGTGGTAGGGTATGCCCACAGAGCAAATTTCTTTTTTGTTTCGTCCATTTTTCATCATCTCCTTCTGTTGAAAACCCGCATAAAATAAGGCTTTTTCGGCAAAGGAGGTTGCGCATACATTTTATGCGCAACCTCCTTTGTTGAGCCATCAACGCCGATATGTTTCCTTGTACAATGGGGCATATTTGCAATTCCGACCCCGAAGTCTTGAAAATGTGTTTATTACGACCCAGATTGCGAAAGTGCGAAAAGCCCTTTAACGGTCGGCTCTGCCGTCCGATGTGAACCGAGTCGGGGAGCATTGCAACCCCGGCTCTTATTCCTGCAAGTAAAATCGGACGGCTGAACCGCCGATTTTCCGCATTGCGCAGTCACCTCCTAAAAGGCGCTATTTCGTCTGTTTTGTTGTGATGGGGAACTCGGTCGGGGATTGCAACCATTTTGCCTCACAGGGCGACCCAGGGGCAGACACGGCGGTTACATCTTCATATCAGATACCGTAATATCATTTGATGGTTCTTCCGAAAAATCAAGTTCTTTTCCAGCAAGACTGTTATTGAATATTTCACGACGCCCTTCCTCGCTTCGGTAATCGGAGCGGAATGCTTTATAAGCCGCAACGGAAAAATCACGCAATGAATAGGTCTGCCATTCGTTATCCATGCCGTCGTAAACACTGACCCGACCTTCATCCAAATCAAATTCAAGCAAAGCAGAGATTCGATTATCCGAATGGATGTTTGAACAGACCTCGTTGAAATATTCGAGGTTGACAGGATTCGTTTCAATAAAAGCGTCGGCAAATGTTTCGGGGGCAGCCGATAACTCGCCGCGCTCATAGAGGCGGTACCGGTAGGCCGCTTGCATCGGGGAGCGGAAGTGATCGCTTGTGAAGTAATAGTCATCACCGTTTTCACGAATGTGGTAAACCGCAAAGCGTCGAGCTGCTTCCATCTTTGCTTGTTCTGCGGCATACTCACTTTCAATCGTTGCCTCAATGGAGGCACGCTGCTCGTCGGGAACATACTCCTGATAGAGTGTATCGAACGCTTCGGCTAATTTATCCTCAACCGTTACGGCTGTCTGATTGCCAAGGGCGTCTGACAAAGCCCGTACACGATATTTGTTAAGGTACAGTGTAATGTCAATATCACTCATCGGCGATTACCTCACTGATTTCCGTATGTTCTGCTTTGGGTGGCCTCGACTTTTTCGGCTTCGGCACTGCAGGGGGAGAAGCGATGCCAGATTTCATATCAATAAAATCACGCACACCGGCAGGCACGGTTTTGCTGTAAAGTGTGTCGAGCGCTTTTTCGAGTTCTGCTTCGGCAGAAGTACCTTTCTGCGAAAGATAAAGGACAAGGGCGGATGCCTTGTCCTCGTCAAATGAGATATTAAAAGTTGTCTTTTTCATATTGTGCTTTCCTTTCTGTTACATAATCAGTTCGGGATCAAAGCCGTCTCGCCGCCAATCCTCACGATCTGAATTACATCCGCGCATATTGATTTCCGCGTAATCGTCAAGGCCATAGAAGTTCGTGCCGTCAGTACAACAGTTTTGAAAACTACCGTGTTCCATATTGCATTCAATTATTACGGCATTACTTAAATCGCTGTGAGTATAAACACCACCCGACATCTTGCACCCTGAAAAGACCGTGTTCTTGAATTCGCATTCTTCGGCGGTCACATCTTCAAGGTTACAGTTTTCAAACCGTGTGTCATTGGCAACGGAAAAATTGAGTTCTGCACCTCGCAGGTCTGTATTCACAAACCTCGCGTTATCCATAACAACATTCATCATGTTTTTATGCGCAAGGTTTAGTCCCTGCACAAAACAGTTTGAAAAATCAGCCTGTATACCGCCTGCATCGTTAAGCCATAAGGTGTGCTTAGCAAGCATGACATCCGCTTCTTCCTGCGTCAGTGTTCGGCGTGAATCAGTCTGCTGTATATATTCATCTTTTCCGGTGCAGAGAATATAGTTACCGTCGAAATCAATGTTTTCAATTTCCGGTCTGTCTTTCAGTGCGGCATACAGCAATTCCTCGCTGAATCCTGCACCTCTGAACTTATTTCGTGCTTCATCGGTATTGAAACTGTATTCCTCACCGCCTCTGTCGATAGCTTCTTCAACTATGCGATCTGCCATTATTGCAGTTTCACGCACAGCGTTTTCAATGCTCGGATACTGAACAGCGATAGCAAGCTGTTCGGCGTTAGGAATATGGGCGGTGTATCGGGCGTAGTCATAACCCTCTGTGTCAATGATAAAGCCGTCTTTATGTCCTTCGCCTATGAGCAACAGGCACGGTATACCGTCGGGTGAATACTCATGTTTCTCGGCATTAAACTCTCGAAGAAAATCATAGTATCCAAGAGGATTGGAAACGAATTCGGTATATTCAGACGGTGTCAGTTTTACTACTTTCTCAATCTGACACTGAGGCAGATTGAAATCCGTTTGTTTACACTTTAAGTCCGCTTTTATAACCATGGACATTCTCCTTTACATAGAAAGAGCCTGCGTTTCGTCCTCGTCGGAGGATTCGTTCGCAGGCTCATGGGTGTGTTCGGTTTCGTGGTCGTCATAGAGATTACAGCCGAGTACGGAGAACAGACTCACCGGGTCGCTCTGACACTGTGGGCAGAACCTTAGATGGCAAGTCATTTCGATGGCGTCCTCGGTCATAATGAGTTCGTTGATTTCCTCTCTCTGCCGTAATTCTTTTTCGAGCAGCTTTGCGCTTTCGTTACTGTCGGTGATTTCAACACCGAAGTGATGGTACAGTTCATCATAGGTGATTGACCAATAGCAGTTATCTGAATTATCACAGCACTGCCGAACGGCATAGTCGGCAAGCCGCCTGATTTTGTTTTTATCCATATAGACCGTTCCTTTCTGTAGTTTTATGTTTGCTCTTTGCTCTTGCAATCATGTTTTTCATCGCCTCCGAAAATAGAAAAAGCCGCTTGATTCTCAAATGAAAATCAAGCGGCTATGTATGTGTTATTTAATTTGACAAGCCGGAAGTCATCAACCTAATTGCTTTTTGATTTCAGCTTTCACTTTATCCAAATCACTGCAAGTCAAGGTTGGAATCAGCCGGTTGATTTCATCAATGTTCCTATCCCACCACTTGAATTTTAGCAGCAATTCAATCAGTTCATCGTCAAAGCGTTTTTGAATTGCTCTTGCAGGATTCCCAACGACCTTCGTATATGGTGGAACATCACTTCCCACAACGCTGTTTGCACCAATGATTGCACCATCTCCAATGTGAACGCCGGGAAGGATTACCGAATTTTGCCCGATCCAAACATCATTTTCGATAACGGTATCTCCTTTTAATGGCAGATCCGTCTTTGCGGGCGGTGACATTTCCCATCCCTCCAAGGTATAGAAAGGGAATGTAGAGATGGCGTTCATCTGATGGTTTGCACCGTTCATCACAAACTCAACTCCGGCGGCGATTTGACAGAACTTTCCGATGATGAGTTTGTCATCATTCCACTCGTATAAGTGTGAAACATGACTTTCAAAATTCGAATCGGCAATATAAGTAAAGTCCCCGACAATAATATTCGGATTTGTAATCGTCGGCTTCACATATATTTCTTTGTCATACCCTGCAATTGGATGGATCGTATTGGGGTTTGGGTATTTTCCGTCTTTCGTCTGAATTCCCCTTTCAAATCCCGATTTATTAAATTGATTATACCACCGAATCGTAAAAAAATCTACTGATATGTTCAGTGCGGCAGGATCGCTCCCGCCGCACTGAGCTTTTCTTATTCGGCGTTTTCCAAATAAGTGATATACGGTATCTTGAGCCAATGCGTCCATCCTGACTGCGCAAGGGGCGTCATAATAACACCCAACTCTGTGTTCGCAGCGTGAATAGTTTGTCCGTCCCCAACATAGATGCCGATGTGTCCGTCCATCCATACGGCGATGCCTGGAATGTCGGGCATTGTATCAATTGTGCCTTTCTCGGTCGCCATATCGAGCATAGGGTCGGAGCCGGTATCCCGAACACCGTTGGAGCGATATTCAATCTGTCCGGTGTCACAATTAAACCATGCGTAGCCTTTTATAAGCCCGATGCAATCGGCGGTGCGGCCGCCGAGCCAATGCTGACGGATAAATTCCTCGTTTTCGCCGACCTGTTCCGGGAACTGCGATATTTTTGTCGTGAGTATGGATTCGTTCAGCACCTCACCGTATGTCCCGTATACATAGCCCCACCCGTGGGACAGCGCCTGCTTTGCCCATTCCGCAAGATCAACATTGTTTTTTGTTTCGGGATCGACGAATTTTGAAACATTGATTGCCTTTGCTCGGATGGAATTCATTATTTTACTGTAGTCCTCAGTTTTCAGTTCCGTTCCGAATGCGGCGTTGACGGCGGCGATGAGCTGCTCGTCGCTCTGTCCCTCATCGAAGCACCCGACGAGCTTATCCACAAAGTCGTCCGCTTTGGCATAGTCATATAGGGCGAGGGTGTACAGCACTTGTGCCTCTTTTGTCCTTTCTGCCGTAAAGCCCTTTTCGGTCATGGCAGATTCGATAGCGTTCATCATGTCCTCGACCGTCTGCAGCTTGGCTTTTTCCTCGTTGGACATTTCCTCTATCACGATATCCTGCAAGCGGTCGGTGTCGATATCAATATCGCCGCTGAAAATAGAGAGTATTGCTACCATCGGCATCATGACAATGATAATAATACCGAGGATAATGCCGAGAACAACACGCCGTAATTTTTTGTTGGTGAGAACAGCGACGGCTATCTTTTTGAGAGCCGCCGCAACGGTTGCGCTCATAGGCGTTCACATCCTTTCTTGCGAAAATCAGCGCCCACCGGCTTTCCCGAAGATGGCCGCTTTGTATTCGGGTGCAATGACTTGGAGCAGATACCGTTCGTTGCCGCAGCGGTAAAGACAAGTGCCTCGTTCGGGATACTTGATGAGTTCAAATTCACTCGGCTCAACTTGCAGTGCGTCCATATACTCCTTGGGATTGATCTGCCCGGCGTTGAACAGGAACTGGTGTGTGGGAATGGAAAACAGCGGCTTTGTAAATTCTCGAATAGACGGAATCAAAAAATCCTCGATATTCTGACTTGCCAGAATAACCGAGGAGTCTTTCTTGCGCACACGCTTCATACAGTTGCGCAGATATTCGATTGTAGTCATGTTCGAGAGGAAGAGGTACAGCTCGTCCACCGATGCCGCCGTGCTGCCTTTGCCGAGCAGTTCGTTGCTCATGAAAGATAGAATGTTGAACAGCATACAGTCTTTGAGTCGACGGTTGGTATCCATAAGACCTTTTACGCCGAATACGAGAAAGTTGGAGTCGGTAATGTTGGTGTGTCCGTTGAAATATTTGCTTTCCGAGCCGACGCACATACTGTGGATTCCGAGACAGACCTCCTGCAGCGTTTCTTCGGTGTAGAGGTATTTTCGCTGCTTGTCGTAGGTCATAAATTCTTCCTCGCAGAGATTGTAAAAATCCTGCATGACGGGAAAATCCGAGGCCTTCTTTACACTGTAGTCCGTGCTGTCGGTGATACCGAATCGGGCGTACAGCTTGGAGAGCAGGATTTCGATGGTGTCGATCTGTGAATCGGTGAAATCCTTGTAGCTGCGGAAGAAGTCTTTCAAAAAAGCGATGTGCTGACTGAGCCTTGTGACCTTTTTGAAGGCTTCGGGCGTGTTGGCGTCGATATCCTCAACGCTGTCTGTCCATGCTTTCGGCTCTAACGGATTGATGGTGTATTCGCCCGACATAAAATCAATATAGCAGCCGCCGAGCGCATCGCACAGATCCTCGTATTCCGATTCGGGATCGAGACAGATAATGCGCTTGCCCGATTCACGGATGTTTGTGAGGATAAGTTTCAGAAGATAACTCTTGCCCTGACCGCTGTTGCCGAGAATGAGGATATTGCTTGTAGTTTTGTCCTCGGCTCTGCGGTCGAAGTCCACAAGGATGTTTGTACCGTATTTATCACGCCCGATATATGAGCCGTGAGGGTCTGTCTTGCCGCTGAAATTAAACGGGTACATATTGGCGACCGAGGATGCGGGCAGCACTCGTTCGTACTGTGCGCCGAACTGATTTGCGCCCACGGGCAGAACAGAGAGAAAGCCCTCTTTCTGCCGTAAGGTAAGCCTGTCAACGGAAATTTTGGAACGAGTCAACTCCATGGCAATGTCCGATTGCAATTCCTTGAGCTTTTCCATGCTTTTTGCTTTCAGCTCGATAAACACCGAGCAGTGGAGGAGCGGCTCTTTGTTTTTGCGGAGGTTTGCGAGAAGTTCAATTACATCTTGCAAATTGCCCTCCGCCTCAATGCTTTCGCTGACATCGTTGCCGCCACTTTTGAGTCGGTTGCGGCGTGTGGCATTTTGAATGATTTTACGCTGTTCCATAGATTCCACAAGCCTGTGATAGATGCGGAGCGTCACGCCGTTGCGGTCGGCAAGCTGCGAGAGAATGGCCTGTTCCTCAGTGGACGGCGGATATTCCCGAATCGCCCACACACAACGGTAACTGTCGCCGATGATATAATGGTCGGATAAAAATTTAATGCTGCCGGGAAGGATCATATCGAAGAAGTCCTTGGTGCGGATTTCCTCTGCCTGTTCCGGCGTGAGAATTTTCGGTTTTCTTTTGAGCATAGTTTTTCCTTTCTGCCGTTATTCTTCGGCTATGATCAGCAGCCTGCCGTCCTTGCCCGAACCGTAGCAGGTGGAGAGGATGAGGTGCCTGCCGTCCTCGGCGGCAATGCGGTCATACCAAGCGTCCGAGGTGTTTGTTTTCTGCGCCTCGGTTACGATAAAGGTTTGTACTCCGTCTGTGGTTTCAAATTTTACGGTCCGGTGTGCATTCAAAAAATCTCTGTCCACATACCTTTTGAGGTCGGAGAACATCGTGCCGTTTCGCATATTGTGACCGTAAATAATGAGGTTGGAGCTTTGGAGGTCGCACCGTCCGTCAAGGAACGGCACACCGCTTTGGCTGTACTTGCCGTAGAAGTTTCGGCGGAGATATTTCTGCGGATCGGACGGTGTGTGCATAACGGGATAACTGATGTTTGTGCCGTCAATAGAGAGCCACCCGATGCAGTCGGCGTTTTCTGTAATGAGAGCTTGTATATTGCGTTCTGCCGCAGGCCGCTCGGTCGGCTCTGCGCTCGTTTCTGTTTCTGCGTCCGTAACGGATTCTGCCGGAGCTTCGGTCATCGGCAGTTCGGCAATTTGTGAGACGGCGGCAAAGTCCTCTTTTTCTTTCTGCCGTTCTTTTAACTCCGAATAGATATTTGCGCCTGCCAGGACGGCAGCCGCCGACAGCAGAAGGCAGAAAAATATGAGGACGGGTTTATTCCTCGTCCTCATCGTCTGTACCCTCGTAGAACTGTTCGCCGTCAATGTCGGGGATTGCTTCGCCCTGCATACTTGCCTCAAAATAAAGTGCCAGGATGCGTTTGATCTCCGGCTTTTTCAGCCGATGCACCTCAAAGCCCTCGCCGGCGATTTTGCTCTCAATGCGGTTTGCGGTTTCAAAGACCTGTTTTTCTTTCTGCCCCTTAATTCGGGCAACAAAGAAAAACTGACGGGCGGTTGCCATCTCCACTTGAATGGTATCGAGGAAGTCAATGTCCTTCTTGATGAGCTTCCTGACCTTTGCATTTTCCTCAACTTCAAGGCGTTCGGTCAGATAGGCTTTGTTATCGTCGAAGCATTCGGACGAGTCGGTGCAGACGATCTCAATATCGGGAAGCGCCGACAGCACCATCATTAGATGGCGTATCTTGATCTCAATGTTAGTGTGGGAGAGCACCGATATATTGGTGGGCGACACAAGGTAAAAGAGCAGCTCGCCCTTGTTGGTAGAAAAACCGTATTTTGTGAAGGTTCTGATGCCGAGCAGATCCTGCACCGAACGGCCTTTTTTCTTTTTCTGCTGTTTCATTATTATCATCTCCATTCAAAGTATTGCTGTGTGGATATTAAATACCGCACGGCGTAACGCATGAAGTCGAGTACGGTGGTATCGTCCATGCGGATCGTTAAAAAACCGTAGCATAAAACAGCTACGGCCGGCATAAAGATGTGCAGCTGCACAAGTGCGAGAACCGACAACAGTGCGGCTACCGCCAAAATTACAAAGTCCCGCAAACTCCAAAGCCACAGATTGGCTGTGGCTTTTAAGTTCTGCGGATAGATATATTGTGTCATTGCGTTATTCCTCCGATTTCTATGCCGCCGATGTCCTCGCAGAATTCCTTGGGCGTCTGTCCGTATTCCTCACGGAGCTTCTCGGCGATCATATCCTTGATGAGCTGTGACTCCGCAACGGTCGGTACATATTCGCCTTCCTCGCAGGAATCGGCGGTCGTGACGGTAAATTCAAGCCGGAGCGTGTCTGCGAACGGGTCGTACTTGGCATATAGATTCAGCCACTTATCATCGTCCGCTGCCGTGTTCGTTCCAAATTTCTTGTCCACATCAAACCATGTTTCGAGATAACAGGTGATCTGATGCCCGATGTCGCAGTCCACCTCCATATCTCGGTCGACTGCAAGCATATCCCTTGTGAATTCCGGCGTATCCATTTTAGTTATAATGGAGGTCGGGCGGTATTCGGCGTCGGCGTTGTGTCTGCCGAGCTGCTCACGGATATGCTCTGCAAGCTGTTCCGAGAGGAAATTACCGCACACTGCTTTTGTCTGTTCGTGGATAATACCGAGATATTTCAGCCCGACCTTGTAACGAGACAGGAGCTTGTCATAGGTCATGTCCTCGTTTAATGACGGCTCGAATATACCGTAATCGCCGTACCAATTTGCATATCGCTCGTTTGGCGGAATATCTGCCGCTTCCTCATAAGCGGCAATGATTTCGAATGCGTCCGGACCGTATTTTTGCAAAAATCTGTTTGCCTGCATATAGTTTTTCATACTGCACCTCCTTATTTGCCTGCGACCTTGGCCACCGTGCGCGTAAGGTTGACGGCAGTGGTCGTGGCGTGTACAACACTCATCATGTTGACCTTAACGCTTGAATCAAGCCCAAACTGCTGCGCAATCCGCGGCACTTCATTTGCCGCAAGCATGATGCCGAGTCCGAGGAGCATATTGTCGGGGAAAGTGATCAGCCCCAGGAACAACAGCGTAGTCTGCAAAAATGCAGTCAAGCACAGTGCGGCAATTTGTTTCATCCACTGATTGAAGCCGTCTGCATATCCTCTCGGCACGGAAAACATATACAGTGAGCCGACCGCCATCTGAATGAGGAGGATTCCGCCCCGCTTGATATTGGCAAAAAACATCTTGATCACACAATAGGCAAAGGCAATCATGCACAGCAGATTCAGCAGGCTGAATGTCGTACCTATGCTTGGCGAGAACAGTCTGACAAGCGCGTTCAGTCCGACATCCGCAAGACTTGAATTGATGCCCGACGATGCAATGCCGATCAAATCGTGCGAAAAGGTGTTTTGCAGACTGATGCAGAATTTATACAGTTCAATCGGCACAACACCGATGAGGGAGCAGGCAAAAAAGCCTTTCAAAATGTTCAGCGCAGTCGTTTTAATGTTTGCTCTGCCGCACTGATACTCGATGGCGACATCGAATACGGCGACAACCGTGCCGGCGACGAACAAGCCCCAACCGAACAGCGTAAACAGCTTGACGGTCGCCTGCACCCATTCGAGGTCAAAGACCTCCGCACTCATATTGCCGATCATTTCAAAGCAGTCGGCAATCGCTCCGTAAATAATTTCGTATATCCAACGGAGCATGGCGTTCCAGATAGCATTGGCGATACCGCTTTCCACCACATCTATTGCGTTTCCGATGGCGTCGCCGATGCCTGAGATTATATCACCTAACCAGTCAAAGATAAGTCATCACCTCCGTTCCGTATCCGGCTGTATCAGATAATGGACCAGATATACAGCGGTGCGGTCAGCGTGAAAATAAGGCAGGCAAACAGAATGCACGGGGCAGCGAACTCAAACTGTCCGTGCTTTCGGTAGTCGAAGTAAGCCGTCCCGATTTTCACAAAAAATAGGATGGCGAGAATCATGTCGCAGACCGGAAACACCACATTATTAACAACAGTCTGAATCTGTCCCTTGGCAGCGTTCCAAGTGCTTTCGATTGCGCCTGCCACATCTCCGGCCGCAAATGCGGTCATGGAGAATGCCGTCGTAAGGACGGCCACGAGCAGAAGAGTGAGAAGAATTCTCATGGGTTTCTTTTTCATAGGGTTTTACCTCCTAACACATTTTGAATTTCTTTTTCGGTTATATATCGGATGCGGATATTGAGGCTTTTGCCAAACTGCAGCTCTGCTTTCATGCCTTCCGTGACGGTATCTCCGAATACCCACACCTCATCGCAGAGCCACAGAAGCGACATTCCCGCTGCCAAGCCGATTTCCCGATCTTTGGGGGCATTATCGTCGAGGCACAGAGCATAGAAATGCGGCACGACCGGAGCCGTGCCGCACCTCAGTGCGTATGCGGTATATGTCTTAACCTTTTTGAGATTTTCCTCAATATTCCCACCGAGGGGAGCGCAGACATACACCCGTTTCATCATTCATCCTCGTCCTTTTTGCGCTTGCAATACATAATAATGCAGGCAATCACGCCGCCGAGGGCAACACTGCCAAGTCCGATCCAAAAGCCGAGGTTGGAGTTGTCGCCAGTCTGCGGAATATCCGGCTTGGGCGGAATGAGAGTCACTGTCTGACCGCCGTCCTCAATGTCGGCATGAGCGGCAAGCTCTGTGCCGTCACGATAGAGCCTTTCAAAAACAACAAGGTCAGTCTGCTTGGTGATTTTGCTGCCGTCAAAGGTAAAGCGGACGGTAACCTCGCCGCATCTTTCCTCCGGCGTAAAGGTAACTTCTGAGGTCAACTCCTTGCCGTCGACAAGGAATGCTTTGCCCGTGGACTTGTCCATAAGGATGCCCTTGACGGTGTATGCCTTACCGGGGATGAGGTGCTTATACGAAACGGTATCCTCAATGGTGATATCGCCCTCGGCAGTGGCAGTCTTTTCGCCGTTCACTGTTGCCTTTGTTCCGATTTCGGGGGTGCGGTCATTGACGACCGTAATGCCGACGGTCTGTCCGTTTTCGCTGATGCGGACGGGATAGATTTCGTCATTGGAGAGGTAACCGTCGGCGGGCTGCAACTCCTTAATAAGCCAATTGCCGTAGGGGACATTTTCAAAGAGGAAAGTGCCGTCCTCGCCGGATACGGCGGTAATGAGTGCGTTCTCGGCAGTAAACTCGGTTTCGGCACTGCGGAAAAGTCCGAACTTTGCGCCAACGATGGGCTTCTCGGTTTCACGGTCAATTTTCAGTCCTTTGACCGATCCGTAGAGGATATCGTTTTTGATGGCTTCGCCGCCGTTTGCCTTGATCTCCACAAGGGCGGTATCCTGTCCGGCGTATTCGAAGGTCACGGGATATTTTTCGTCCGAAAGGATATAATGACTGTCAGTCGCAATTTCCTTTACATACAGCTTCTCGCCAACGGGGATATCCATCTTGAAGGTGATATTGCCGTTTTCATCGCAGTTGTCGATTTCAAGCAGTCCGTCCTTCGGGACGAATGAGCCGTCTGCGGCAAACAAATCCTCGGCAGCGTACAGTCCGAACTGCACCGAAAGAATTTCTCCGTTATTTCCGATATTAAAGGTTTCGTCCTTTCCGAGAATTTTGGCAAGGGACAGAGCCGCCTTTTGGCGCTCATTGTAGAACTCGGCGGCGGTTCTGGTGACCTCTACGGTTTCGCCTGCATAGGTCAGCTCGACGGTCTTGGGTGTGCTGTTCAGCACCATACCGTAGGGCGCTTTTGTTTCGCTGACTGTATATTTTCCGAGATACAGCGCCTTGCTTTCCGCCGCGCCGTTTTCATCGGTGGTTACGGTGTCAACAACCGTATCCTTGGCATAGCGCAAAGTTCCATCGGGTGTGATAATATCCTCGGCGGCGGTGATTTCATAGGTTGCCCCTGCGAGGTTTTTATCCGCAAACACAAGGCTGTATACACCGTCTGTTTCCACAGCGGAGAAGAAAATCTCACCGCTTTTGGTAATGTGAATAATGCCTTTCTGCGGCATATTGAACTTCTCGACCGTAACAACGGTTTTCTCGCCGGTCACCTTGAATGCGATGGGTGCGGAGTCGAGGACATATCCGTAAGCCGTACACTGCTCGATAATCTCATAATTGCCGTAAGGGAGTTTTTCGGGCATCATGAGCTTGCCCGACACATCGGTATAATAGATGTCAATGTCCGTAGGCGTCGGGTAGTTGATATGCTGCACGACATATTCGCCCGTGTCGGTGTTGCGTACCTTGAAACCAATGCCCGCAGCCGGGATAACCTTGCCCGTTTCGGCGTCCTTTTTGACGATTTCAATGAGCGCCTCATAAGGAGCGTTGTTGATGAGGAAACGATAGATTTCACCGTTTTCCTTAATAAAGACATTGAAAGGCGCAAGGAGTTCCTTTCCGTCCCAGCCCTTGATTTGCCTTACGGTATATTCGCCATAGGGCAAGTCTTTGGTTTCAGCAAAACCGTGTTCGTCGCATACAAGGATATCTCGCTCGGTTTCCTTGGCGTTTTCATAGCTGCCTGCCGCTTTCAGATATACTTCAAACTCTGCGCCTACCTCCGGCGTTTCGATTTTGGTAGTCCCGTCGTCGCAGTGCTTGATGATAGCAATCTTGCCCTTAATAATATCCTCATAGGAGTCGAGAGGCTTGGCAATGTTGTATTCCACGGTATACAGCTTGGCTTCCGCACCGATGTGCAGGCTTTCGGTATTGATTAAATATCCCTCGGAGGGGTTGATCTCACGAATCGTCCAATCGTCGCCGCAGATATAATACTTGGTGGTAAACTGACCGTTTGCGTCGGTGGTGTAGGTGTCGATGAGCTGATTGCCTTTATAGATGCCATATACAGCACCTGCGAGAGATGCGTCGCCCTGCGGCAAGCCCTTTTCGCTGTCACTCTTGGTTACGGTGACATTGAACTTCTTGAGGACATTGTCAAAGGACTTGTTCGTAACCTTATTCCACTCGATTGCGGCAGTCTGCTTTTCGGGTACGACATAGCGAGTCGGAGTGTCGACTTCTTCGAGGGTATATCCCGTGCCAATCAGCACATCCTTGAATGTTGCTACGCCGTTTTTGTCGGTCACGGCATACTCGTTGACCTCGATGCCGGAGAGCGATGTTCCGTAGAGGCGGAACTTCATGCCCCCGGTCAGTCCGTCCTCGGCAGTCTTTTTGACTGTGAGGTCGCCGCGGCGGAGCGTATTGCTGAAGGTGACTGTAGTCACCTGACCGCTGACAACGGTAATGCGGCGAACTTCCTGCGGTTCGTACTGTTCGTATTCCGCTTCGGTAACGGTATACGCACCAGGCTTGAGGTTGTCCAACTGAAACACACCGCCGTTTGCGGTTTTCACAGTCTTGTCAATACCTTCGCCCTGAATGCGGAAGGTGATACCGTCCACCTTGCCGTCCTCACTCACTTTGACGATCTTGGCGCTGCCATAAGAAACTTTCAAATTGATATATCCCTTGACGGGGTCGTCAACCTGTTGACCGAAAGTGACCGTGTCCTGATTTCCGCTGCCCGGCTGATATGCACCGTCAGACCAAATAATAAGCCCACGGCGCTGTGAGGATTTCTTTTCCGCAGTAAGAGTAACCTTGTCTGTCGGTGCGGAATTTGATGTTATGATGAGTTTGTTTCCGCTTACAACGCAGTTCATACCGGGGACAGAATAATTGAAATTACCGATAACTCCGTTATTATCGATAAGCTCGGCGCAATAGCGGCTGCCGTCCCACGAAAGTTCTACTGTTTGCGCTTTGCCTGCTGTTCTTGAAAGAAAGCTCGGCATTTTTGTGTGCTGCTGAACAGCAGAAGCAATGGCGTTATAATAATTCATAATGCCTTTTCTCAGAGGATGATCTCCACGCACCTGTTCAAGAATGGCGTTATAACCGTTGGGTGTTACATGATTAAAATATTCGTCACGCTCTCCGACAACGGTTTCCCAAACAAGGAGCTGCGTTGCGAAAGCCTTTGATATTGTATCTGCATCCTCGGCATTCTGAGATTTCCAAGAGTCTGAGATTTGTCCGGTATATCCGTACTGCAAGATTCGTCCGAGAAACAGTTTGATGTCATCAGCCGAAATTGTACTATTATACTCCTTCGGAAAGTTGTCGAAAAAGTCTTCGCCTTTCTGCGTAAATACCAATCCCGTATCAAGCGGTCTGCCGGGTTCAATGCAGTAACAAATATTACCCTTGTACGAATTCATTGTATAGAAGGTTGTATACCTTCCTTTATGACACATCCAACCGCCCATATAGTGCAGTTCATCATGCCCCCATGTTACGGTGCTGTAATTGGCATCACCATTTCGGGGATACCCAATGACAATGGCTTTGCCTGTGGTACTCGCCGCTGATGCGGTTAATGCTACTCCAACAATGGTTGACAGACAGATAAAAATAGAAAGAAGAAGCGAAACACTTCTTCTGAGAAAACTGTTCTTCAATGATTTTCACCCTTTCAGATAATAAAAAACGCACCGTTGTTAAACGATGCGTTCCGTTAGATTTATAATTTTAAGCGTAGCCTATAAAAAGTCTGTAATTACCGTTTTCGTCCGGTTCTGCCCATACCCAAATATCCGTAAAGCCTTCGACATTTTTGTATCTGTTCATTCGTGTCTTTATATCTCTTTCAAGATATTTTGAGTTCGGTCCGGCAATTATGGGGTTATCCCAACAGGAGACTGCTTCGGGGTTTATCGCAAGACCTATGTTTTCAGCATATTTTCTTGCGAATTCAATCCAATAGTTTATATCAAACTGTGGACCGGCAGACTCCGGTTTTGCAGTTTCGGTTGGTGTAGAATCAACAGACTTCGGAGTTTCGTCAGGCTTACTTTCCGGCGGTTCTGTGACCTTCGGCGGTTCTGTGACCTTCGGCGGTACAGTCGGCGACTCGGTTTCCGCAGGCTTGGCGGTATCTGCCTTTCTGCCGCTGTCGGCAGGGGCAGTGCTTCCAGCCTTTTCTTTTTCTGCCGTAGATTTGGTCGTGCTTTCCGTACCCGCAGGAAGGCTGCTTTCGGCGGTCGGCTCAGCCGTGCTTTCCGTTACCGTTGCCGTTATACCGCTTTCTGTGGTTGCAGGATCGCTGCTTGTATTTTCCGTCTTATCCGCACCGCACCCTGCAAGGCTCAGTGTTATCAGTCCTGCGAGGAGGGCTGCGAGCATTTTTTCTGTTCTCATGGACATCACCTCTATCTATAGAATACTGATAATCCGTGAAAAGTCCAGCACTTTTTATAAACTTCGAAAACAAGTTACATAGACTGCTCGAAAGCAGGTTCTTCATCTTCGTCGAGTTCCTCGGACTCAGTCTGCTGTTCAGCCTGCACTTGTTCCATTTTCTGCTCATAGGCATCAAGAACATACCCGTTGAGTGCTTCGCGGGATTCTTTTGTAATGGGGTGAAAGTCATCATAAAACTTCCCATCCGTACCTTTATGTCCGGGATAGAGAACCTGAAGCCCTTTTTCTCCGCCGTCATAAACTTTGATGCCGTGGACAGCAAAATGATTTCCGATGGTTACACTTGCATTTGCCTTGATTTTGCTGTTTACATCTGATGCAATTCTGTCGATGCGCGCAGTAATAAACGGGATTTTATACTGTGCTTTTTCATTTTCCGTCGCTGCGGTTTGCTTCTGATTGTCTTTTGTGATTTGCTTTTTTGCTGCCATGATTCTTAACCTCCGTTTTTGATTTACATACTAAAAATAATGGTGCATCCTGTATCGGCACTTACTTCTTCCGGGCTGATTTGCTCGGGTTCTTTGAAACGATCCATATATAAGTTCACCTCATTGTCAGTCAGTCCTCTGAAATCTTCTTCGGTTGTTCCGCAGATAAAAAACGGTCCTGCAATAATTGAAGAACCGTCACCGATTCTGCGGTTGCCTTCCATTCCTATCAGTTTGCTTTCCTCATTGCAGACATTATGTGGTGCACCACATAACATTTGTAATGTGTAGCTATCGGTTATGCGTAGCATATACTCTATCTCCTTTCTAATCTC
>ERZ857998.530-NODE-530-length-52845-cov-5.383349_pt1 | contig 52845 bp, 51 predicted proteins | sample MGYA00519954_ERZ857998 | MGnify/ENA primary metagenome ERZ857998 (study PRJEB31778, sample SAMEA3449424) | human gut metagenome | biome: human gut; feature: human-associated habitat; material: faeces | place: United Kingdom | collected 2010/2012 ...
TACGAACGATGACAAAACGAAAATCAGATTTTACTTTACCGACTCTGGATGACCTGTTTACAACGCAGGCGGAGCGTGACGACGCAAAGCTTGAGCGTGTAAAGAATATACCGCTTGACGAGCTTCACCCTTTTAAGAATCACCCATTTAAGATATTGAACAACGAAGAAATGGAGCGAATGATTGAAAGTATACGCAAGGTCGGCACGATAACTCCGGCACTTGCAAGACCGCTGCCTGACGGCGGATATGAGCTTATCTCCGGGCACAGAAGGCTTGCGGCGTGTCAGGTGCTGGGGATTGAAACAATGCCTGTAATCGTCCGCGAAATGTCAGACGATGAGGCTGTGATTGCAATGGTGGACGCAAATTTGCAAAGAGAAACAATACTGCCAAGCGAAAAGGCCTTTGCCTATAAGATGAAGCTGGAGGCCATAAAACATCAGGGCGTTACTTCTCGCCAACTTGGCGAGAAGTTGTTGAGCGTAACACAAGTGAGCAAAGACAGCGACGATAGCGAGCGACAAATCCAACGCCATATCCGCTTAATTCACTTAATTCCCGAACTGCTTTCAATGGTAGATGACAATAAAATCGCTTTCAACCCTGCGGTAGAAATCTCCTACCTTGACCGTGATGAACAGCTTATTTTGCTTGACGCAATCAATATGAATGACTGCACACCATCACACGCACAGAGTATCAGGCTGAAGAAAATGTCACAGGACGGTTTGCTTACCGCCGACGCTATTTACGCTATTTTGTCGGAAGAAAAACCAAATCAAAAGGAACAAATCAAGCTACCTCGTGATGAGCTTCGCAAATACTTTCCGCAAAATTACAGCGATGAGCAAATCAAACGAGATATTCTGAAAGGATTGGAGCTTTTGAAACGCCAACGAGAGCGCAACAGAGACGCCCGTTAATTCGAACCAAAGTGTACAGCGAGTGACTTTTGCAGAATGGAAAGAACTATGCCGGCAAGCTATAATAGGCTTGTCGGTGTAGGTCTTTCCTGTGATGTATAATGAAAGGAGTTAAAAATAATGGTATCAGGACACCTACAAGTTAAAAAAGGTTTTTATTATGTAGTGCTGAGCTACTATAACAACAACGGAAAACGCCGTGTGAAATACTTTTCCACGGGACTGCCCGAAAAGGGCAACAAGCGCAAAGCCGAAGCCGAACTTGCACGAATCAGAAGTGAATTTGTACCGCCGCAGGAAGTAGGCGAACTTGCTTCCGATATGCCGTTTGCAGATTATCTGCTCGAATGGCTGGAAATCGTCAAGGTGCGTGTTAAGGCGACCACATTCAGCTCTTACGAGCAAATGGTGAAGTCGGTGATTGAGCCGTATTTCCGAAAGAAAGCGGTAACGCTTCAGGGTTTGGAGGCAAGACACATTCAGCAATTCTATTCCGAAAAGCTGAAAACCGTCAAGCCAAACTCGGTTATTCACTATCACGCCGTTATTCATCAGGCTCTGAAATACGCAATGAAAACCGACCTTGTCACGCAGAATGTGGCGATGAAAGTAGATCGCCCGAAGAAGAACGATTATCAGCCTGTATTCCTTGATGCAGAAGAACTGCAGCATTTATTTGAAGTAGTCAAAGGGACAAAGCTGGAACTTCCTGTTTTGGTCGCCGCTTTCTACGGCTTGCGTCGTGGCGAAGTCTGCGGACTGAAATGGGACGCCATTGACTTTGAGCGTGGCACAATCACTATAAAGCACACGGTCACTTCTCTGCAAGTGGACGGAAAAACAAAAATGTACGCGCAGGACTCTGCAAAAACAAAATCCAGTATGCGTACACTTCCGCTTGTCGGCAGCTTTGCTGAGTATTTCAAAGAAGTAAAAGCGGCACAGGAAGTCAACAAAAAGGTCTGCGGCAACTGCTACAACTACGAATATGACGGTTATGTCTTTGTAGACGAGCTGGGAGATTTAATGCGACCGGAATATTTGACAAGCTATTTTCCGCAGTATATTCAAAAGCACGGTTGTAAAAGAATGCGTTTTCACGATTTAAGACACAGTTGTGCAAGCCTGCTTCTTGCAAACGGCGTACCGCTGAAACAAATTCAGGAGTGGCTTGGACACAGTGATTTTTCTACCACCGCTAACATTTACGCCCACCTTGACTACACTTCAAAACTTTCCTCGGCAAAGGCAATGGTCAGCGGAATGGCACTGCCCGAATCGGTGAATTTCGGCAGCAAATGGGCCGAAATTTCAGACGATGGCGGAAAGAACTGATTTTTAAGGTTCGAATACGCCAAAATGCTCAAAATCGCCTTGTTCTTTCCAAAAAACAGGCTGTTCTTTCCATAGTTTTGAGCCGATTTTGAGCAAACGAGCAAAAAAGAAAAGCCCGAAAAACCTTGATTTTTCGGACTTTTTTGGCGGAGAGTTAGGGATTCGAACCCTAGGTTCCTTTTGGGAACACAGCATTTCGAGTGCTGCACCTTCGACCACTCGGACAACTCTCCGTGTGTGTGATTCCGCATTATTTCCAAAAACTTTTGGAAAGAACTGACGGAAAGAACAACAAAATATTCAATTTTCGAACCGGAGAAAACCCCTGAATTTACGGGCTTTTTAAGCGGAGCAAACGGCCAACTCTTCAAAAAATTTCGAGTCAGCCCCGTTATGACCACTTCGATACGCTTCCGTATATCTTATATGTTATTTCTTGCTCTGGAAAAATGCAAGAGAAACACGCAAGAACGATATTAAATTGTGATATTTGAACTCCCGAAAAGCCTTATATTACTGGCATTTCCGGCGGATGAATCGACCAAAGCGGTTTTCCATTTCGAGTCAATCCCGTTATGACCACTTCGATACGTCTCCATGTATGTCAAACACGGTTGAAACACTCTGAACCTCAAAAATGAGAAAAAACCAAAATGTTAGAACGGCGTGTTAGAACAACAAATTATTTAGTTTTTTGAACCCGGCAAAACCCTTGATAATAAGGGAAAACGGGTGGACGAAAGAGCCTAAACTACAGAGAATTTCGAGTCGCACCTTCGACCAGTCGGACAACTCTCCGTATTACTCAAGTGGTAATTCTTGCTCCGGAAGGGCGGAAGAAAAATACGCATTTTAAAATGGCGAAGAGAACACATGCCGTCACTTAAATAAGGTGTCGGGTGACATGCCTGATTGCTGTTCGGAACAACGTCAAACATGAGTTTTCCCCAAAACCGGCCGACTGTTTTGTATTTTACCATTATTCCGTAATAATTGCAAGAGTTTTTTTAATAAAAATAAATATTGGTTTTTTCCGATTTTTTTGAAAAATCGCCCTTGACAAAGTATAATTGCTCTGCTATAATATCAAAGCTCGCAAAAAACGAGCTGTAAAAATCGACGGTAAGGGCCATTAGCTCAGTTGGTCAGAGCAACCGGCTCATAACCGGTTGGTCCGGGGTTCGAGTCCCTGATGGCCCACCAAAAATCGACAGATCTCATTTGAGGTTTGTCGATTTTTATTTGCTGTAATTAAACATTTTTCATTTTTTAAGCGGAGTCATTTTTGTTTTTGCTTGAATACGACAGTAGTTTTGAGGCTTATGTACTCGGATGAGATGAGGCACGCCTCATCTCATCCGGAAAGCTTAATTTTGCGATACACTCTGTTTTTGATAATTGTCGTACAAACAGAATCCCTTTACTAAAAAGAAAAATGCCGTATAATAAAAGGGAATAAAACGGCGAAAAATGCATCTTACCGTGAGAATTCCAAGGTTTCATCGAATGCCGATATTCTGTCGGGCGGACTTTACACCGAAAGGGGAGCATTGTGGTCGGCAGAGGTGTGAGACGCTCGGTTTACCCTTCACAGTCTGGATATTATTCACCGCGATGTTATGCCGGAAAACGTTATTTACAGGTGCCAGACGGCGGCGGTAAGCAGCATAAGTATTGTCCCGGGTACTCCGCATATTGCCGAACAGCCGGCCGTGTAGGCGTTTATAGGCAGTGTTTTAACGCCGAAGAGTGACACGAGGGCGACAACCCCGAGAGAAAGTATCCCGAAGAAAGCCGACGTTGTAATGCTCTTGAAAAACCGTCCGCTTTTTGCAGCAGATCTGAAAACGATTATCGCGCAAATGCATGCCGCGGCGATCGTGATGTATTTTAGTACGGTATTCATTTAAAATTCCTCCGTTTGTTTTTTGGTTTTATGTTCTTAAAATTCGAGCCGATGCTGAGGCATTATTCTTTTGTAAATACTATTAATCAAGGGGGACAAATATGCAAACAGCCGGAAGATTCTCTTTTTTTTAGGGAAATCTTCCGGCTGTTTATTAATTATGGTGATTTATCGGGATTACGGCATTAAGCTATAATATAAAACTGCAAAGCAGCAATAAAAGACTACCTTCGTCTGTTTCGCGATGCGGCTATAAGAACGTATCTTAAAAGCTGTACCAACGATACGGCGAGGGCTGCAACGTAGGTCAGCGCCGCGGCGGTAAGCACCTTTTTGGCTCCTTTTAATTCATCGCTTGTCAGTATTCCGCCTTTTGAGAGAGCTTCGAGCGCGCGGTGGGATGCGTTGAATTCGACCGGCAGCGTAACAAACTGGAAAAAGGTGCAAAGCGAAAAGAAGATTATTCCCAGTACAAAAAGGGAGAACATATCAAATATAAGTCCCAGTAACAAAAGCGGCCACGAAAGATTGGAACCCAGCCTTGTAAGCGGAATTATGGCGGTTCTGAAGCGAACCGGAGCGTAGTTTTTGGCATACTGTACGGCATGGCCGGCTTCGTGTGCTGCGACGCCCACGGCCGCTATTGAGGAGGATGAATATACCCCGTCGGAAAGTCTTATTGTGTTTGTACGGGGATCGTAATGGTCGGTAAGATCGCCGCTGACGTATTCTATCCGCACTCCGGTGACGCCGTTTAGCCGCAAAACCTCCTCGGCTGCCTGCATTCCGGTAAGTCCTCTTTGTGATGCCTGCTTCGAATACCGACTAAAGGCGGTTTTAACCTTTATCTGGGCAACGGTCGCAAATATCATTATGGGGATAAGTATCAGTATGTAGTAGATGTCGCTTGTATAATAAAACGGCATTTTAATCGATCTCCTTTTTTATTGTGATTTTGAACGTTGTGCGGATATTGCTTGTTTACGGTTTTACACAAAAACATACTGAATAAGCAGCATATACAAAACGGTGGGAACGCTTATACTCAGCATGGTGTTATGCTTCCATAAATGCAGTGCCGCTACGGCGGCTATAGCTATTAATTCGGGCAGGCCGTGACTCCCGGAGGTTATAGATACATCCTTAAGACAATAGACAATAAGCAATGCAATCATGGCGTAGGGCAAAACTCTACCGAGATAATTAACATATGCCGGGGGCTTTTTGCCGTTTGAAAAAAGTAAAAACGGAGCCGCCCTCAAAAGATATGTCACAACCGCTATTACGGCTATTATTAAAAACGCTTTGATTCCGTGGGCCATTTATAAGATCCTTTTTGTTATTATATGCTTTCGCCGAAAAGCGGATCGATCTTTTTTTTGAAAACCGTAAGGGTCGTCATTATTATAATTATCGCCGCTATCAAAAATACGTCGCGGGGCAGTATTATAAGGCATAAAGCCGTAGAGGTAAGGCCTATTATTGCCGGGAGTCTGCCGCCTTTTTCCTTCCACTGATCGATAAGTATTGTTATAAAAAGCGCCGTCATTACAAAATCTATTCCGTCGGCGTTGAAAAAGGAGAGCGAGCCGGCGGCGGCGCCCAGAGTGCACCCGATTATCCAGTAAATATGATCGAAAAAGGCAATAAAAAACATTAAAAGCTTTTTGTTCGCTCCCTCGGGAGGTTTAACAGAGTATAAAAGCGAGTAGGTTTCGTCGGTGAGGGTAAATATCATGTACGGACGGAGCTTTTTAAAATCGCTGAATTTTTCGAGCATCGATATTCCGTAAAACATATATCTGAAATTGACCATGAGGGTCATTATGGCAGTGTATACAAGGCTTGCGTCTGTAATCAGCAGCTCGTTGCCGACAAACTGCATTGTACCCGAAAGCACACTCGCAGAAAGAAAGGTCGACCATGCAAAACTATAGCCCTTTGAGGATAGCATAAGCCCGGCGGCAATGCCCATGAACACATAGCATACCATTACCGGAACGGTATGTCCGAATGCTGTTACGGCCGAAATTTTAATACTGCTTTTTTTGGCGGTCTGTGTCATTTTTTGTCTGTTTTCTCCGAGTGAAAAAAATCTGTTAACATTTCAAGTATACCATATGGGGGAAATTCTTTCAAGACCGGCGTGATAACGCCCGTTATATTTGTGCAAAAACACCTGAAAATGCACTCTTGCAAAAAAAACATATTCAGTATATAATATTTATTTGTAATTTTGTAAAACAGAGGGTATTTTTGTGTCGGAAAAAAGAGATGTAAGAAATATAGCTATAATCGCCCACGTTGATCACGGTAAGACGACCCTTGTGGATCAGATGCTTCGTCAAAGCGGAACCTTCCGTGCGAACGAGCAGGTCGCCGAAAGGGTAATGGATTCAAACGATCTGGAGCGAGAGCGCGGCATTACGATTCTTTCGAAAAATACCGGGGTATACTATAAGGATACAAAGATCAATATTGTTGATACTCCGGGTCATGCCGATTTCGGCGGCGAGGTGGAGCGTATACTGATGATGGTGGACGGCGTTTTGCTCCTTGTCGATGCTTTTGAGGGCTGTATGCCTCAGACGAGATTTGTTCTTAAAAAGGCACTGGGACTCGGCAAAAAGGCTGTCGTTGTTGTTAATAAGATCGACCGTCCGGGAGCAAGACCCGCCGAGGTTGTCGATGAGGTGCTCGATTTGTTCATAGAGCTCGGAGCTGAGGAGGATCAGCTCGATTTCCCTGTAGTCTATGCGTCCGGAAGAGACGGATATGCAGGATACTCTCCCGATTCCCTCGGCGAGGATTTACGGCCGCTTTTTGATACGATTTTGAAGGAGATTCCGGCTCCGCGGGACGACGAGAATGCACCGCTGCAGATGCTTATTTCCAATATCGAATACGACGAATACGTCGGCAGGATAGGGGTCGGCAGGGTAGAAAGAGGAGTTTTGGAGCAGGGCAAGGATTACACCCTTTGCCATACCGATTCGACCACGTCGAAAGCGAGAATTGTAAAGCTATATCAGTTTGAGGGGCTTAAAAGGGTAGAATATCAGAAGGCACTTCCCGGAGATCTCGTAGCTATTGCCGGAATCGACAACATCAATATAGGCGAAACGCTGTGCGATTCCTCCTGCATTGAGCCGCTTCCCTTTGTAAAGATCGACGAGCCGACCGTCTCGATGAACTTTATGGTGAATAATTCGCCCTTTGCCGGTAAGGAGGGCAAATATGTTACCTCGCGCAATCTTCGCGACCGGCTGTTTAAGGAGATTGAGACCAACGTCAGTATGCGTGTTGAGGAGACAGATTCTGCCGATACATTTAAGGTTTCGGGGCGTGGCGAGCTTCATCTTTCAATACTTATAGAGACCATGCGCCGTCAGGATTATGAGTTCCAGGTTTCCCGTCCTAAGGTTATATTCAAGCGCGACGAGCAGGGAAAACTCCTTGAGCCGATTGAGCTGCTCATGATAGAGGTTCCCGAGGAGTATGTCGGTCCGGTTATGGAGGCGCTCGGCACCCGTAAGGCCGAAATGCTTAACATGGATACAAGAGACGGCGGATCGACCCATCTTGAATTTAAAATTCCTGCACGGTGCTTAATGGGATACCGTTCGCAGTTTTTAAGCAGCACCAACGGCAACGGCATTATGAACCATGTTTTCAGCGGCTACGAGGAGTATAAGGGCGATGTTGCCACAAGGCAAAGCGGCTCCATAATTGTTTTTGAGACCGGTCAGACTACCGGCTACGGACTTTTTAACACTCAGGACAGAGGGCGGCTTTTTGTCGGTCCCGGTGTTGACGTTTACGAGGGCATGGTAGTGGGCGAGGCCAATCATCCGGACGACATTGTGTGTAACGTCTGCAAGAAAAAGCACCTTACCAACACCCGTGCATCAGGTTCGGACGATGCATTAAGACTTGTTCCGCCGACCAATCTCAGCCTTGAGCAGTCGCTTGAGTTTATAAATGATGACGAGCTGGTGGAAATTACCCCCGTGTCTATACGCATGAGAAAGACCATACTCAATCAGGAACAGCGTATGAAGGCTAAAAACCGGAAGCAATAGTTAAAAGTTTAAACATCTGTAGGACAGTGAAGCGTTTGGAAACAGTTATACTTGATCTTGAATGGAATACAGCCTATTTTAAAAGCAAAAACGGATTTGCCAACGAAATTATAGAGATAGGTGCGGTAAAGCTTGACGATTCGCTTCGCGTAATCGACAGTTTTTCAACCCTTATATCACCCGGGAAAGACCACAATCTTCGTCCGAGCGTTAAAAAGATGACCAATCTTTCAAATGAGGAATTAAGGGCAAGCGGAGTACCTTTTTCCAAGGGGATTCAACTTTTCGGCGAATGGGTCGAGGGCTGTGTAATAGGCACGTGGAGCCGGTCGGACGTTTATGCTCTTATTGAAAATTGCCGAATTTTTTTAGGGCGCGAGACCATTCCGTTTTTAAAAAGATATATTGATATTCAGGATTATGTTCAGCGGCAGATGGTGCCGAGGCGGAATACTCAGATAAGCCTTCAGTCGGCAGCCGAGGCGTATGAAGTGGATTTTGAGGAGAAATCTCTCCACCGCGCTTTAAATGACAGCAAAATAACGGCCGAGATTCTTAAAAAATGCTATAATGAGGAACGTTTTTTGCGAATGATTTCAAAAACGGACGAGCGCTTTTACGAAAAGCTGTTTTTTAAACCGTATATAATTAACGATTTGAAAAGCAAGTATATCGACGCACGCGATTTTGATTTTAATTGCGAAAACTGTCGCGCACGGCTTAAAAAGCGAGGCCGTTGGCAATATAAGGACAAGGCCTTCAATGCCTCGTTTTACTGTAAGGCGTGTGACGCCGCATACAGCGGCCGTGTTCAGGTTAAAAAGACCTATGACAGCGTTCAGGTTAAAAAGACCCTGATTAAAAAAACGGTCGAAACAGCAAAAAATACCAACCGTCAGGCGATAGGGCTGTAAAAATAAAGGTTAAATAAAATAAAAATCCCGACCGTGTAGGCAATAAACCTTAACGGTCGGGATTTTTAATTGCATTTTCAGGCGGTACCAAAAGGGCTAAAGTGTTTTTTGGTAGAACAGCACGTCAAGCCATTTTCCGAATTTAAATCCGATCTTATGCATACAGCCGCGTTTTAAAAATCCGTGTTTTTCATGAAAGCGCACGCTCGCAGCGTTTTCTTCGGTGATGATCGATATGATGTTTTTTATTCCATTGATTTTTGCTTCTTTTTCTATGGCCTTAAGAAGTTTGCTGCCGGTTCCTGCCCCGCGAAGGTTACGGTCGAGGTAGACCGAAAAATCAGCCGCAAATCTGTAAGCCGAGCGCTCGTTGTATTTATCGAGATATGCATAGCCTACGGTTTTTCCTTCTGATTCGGCTATTAAAAATGGGTATTCCCCTGTAATTCTTAAAATCCTGTTCTCAAATTCTGACACTGTCGGCGGTTGTTCTTCGAAGGTGACGGTTGTTTCTGTTATGTAGTATTTATAGATTTCAAGACATTCGGCTGCATCGGAAGCCTTCGCCGGGCGGATCGTTATTTCCATTTTTATTTTATTCCTTTTGTTTTTTAAAAAATAATACCACATAATGTTTATATTTATCAAGAGTTATGTTTTTGCCTATACAGCACAGCATGGGTATTGTCGTTTTTTGTACACATAAGAGAGGTTTTTTAAAACAGTTACATTACTGTAATCGAAAAACAATAAAAAATTATTGACAAACAATAAATAATATGCTAAAACAAAGTTACAATAAAACATTAGGAAAAATTCGGCAAGTCAAATTTACATACAAGATTCCCTGTCCTGCCGATTTAGGAGGCGTGATATATGAAAAATAAAAAATCCGTTTATGTATGTATTGCACTGTGTGCCGTTACATCGCTGGCACTGTTGATTTTTGCGTTTTTTGCGCCGATGGCCCTTAAAAAATACGCCGAGCTGCGCAATTATGCATCATTGCCGCGTGATTGGCTGCTCGGTGTGTACTATTTTTGCCTTATACCGGCGATATCGGCGATTCTTTCGCTTTTTAAGCTTTTGTTCAACATAAATTCCGGCAGGGTTTTTATCCAAAAGAATGTAACGCTCATAGGTATTATAGCCATTAGCTGTCTGACGGCATGTGCAATATGCGCCGTCGGGGCTTATAAGTTCCCGATGCTTTTGGTAATCGCCTTTGCGGCGGGCTTTATGTCGGTTGTAACGCGGGTGGTAAAAAGCTGTTTTTCGGCGGCCTGTGTTATAAAGACCGAAAATGAACTGACAATTTAGTCATTATACGGCACTTTAATAAAGCATCAAGGATATCGGAGGATATAACAATGATAACGGTTAATTTGGACGTCGAGCTTGCAAAGCGCAAAATGTCTTCGTCTGAGCTTAGTGCAAGGCTCGGTATTACGCAGGCGAATTTATCCATTCTCAAAACCGGTAAGGCCAAGGCAATACGGTTTTCTACCCTTGATTCGATCTGCAAAATACTCGGCTGTCAGCCCGGAGATATTTTAAAAAGGAGCGATGATGATGAATAATGAGATTAAAAACGAGCCCCTATTCGAAAACAAAAACGAAAATGACAATACGGTCGTAAATGATGAACCTTCGGTTGTTTTAGATGCATCCGTCAATGAAGCCGTCGTTAATGCTGGGGTTGAAAATAATCAGAACTTCGGCAGTGCAGACATAAGCCAGCAGCCGGTGCAAGCGATACCCCTGCCTGATATGCAGCCGAATGTCGTTATGCCTAAAAAACGGTCTTTCGTTCTGCCGGATCGCGTGGATATAACTTTTGCGATAATTACCTTCGCCGTCTCGCTTATTTCGGCTTATATGGGAATAACCGGAGGATTTAAACTCGGCTTTGCAATAAGCAACGCTCTGTGCGTCGGGACTGTTTATATGTATACCGTAATAAAAAAACGACGCATAAGCCTTTTCGGCACGCTGTGCGCGATTATGGCCGTGCTGCTCGGAATCCCTTTTGCCCTTAATAACGAAGCAGGACTGCATTTTCTGTCGTTTGCTGCAATAATGGTGCTTATTGCGTTTATGCTGATAAACGAATTCGGTGTTAATCGGTTTGATCCGGGGCGTTACACAGCCTTGTTCGATGCTGCAATAATGTGGTTCGGTGCGCCTTTTAAATATGTCGGAGGTATGTTTTACTCCCTTTTCGGCATTAAAAACAAAGAGGGAAAAAGCAATTCATCGGTAATAGTTATAGCAGGAATAGCCTGTGCCGTTCCTTGTGCGATCATTATGATATGTCTACTTATGAAGGGCGATATTGCCTTTGAGCGGATGATGCAGAAAACCGTTTTCGGCGATCTCTCGCGTTTGGGCGGCTCTTTTGTGCTCGGAATTTTAATATTCAGCATTGTGTTTACCGTTCTGTTTGCGCTGGGCTCGAAAATGTATGCTCCCCTGCCGAGGGAGGGGCAGCGCGTACTTAAAGGGGCGATTTCGCATACAGCGGTCAACTCCTTTTTCGGTGTGCTGTCGGTAGTTTACATTCTGTTTGTTCTTTCACAGCTCGCATATTTTTTCAGCGCTTTTTCAGGAGTTCTTCCCGAAGAGTTTACCTACGCCGATTACGCACGACGGGGGTTTTTCGATATGTGCAGAGTCTCGGCGCTTAATCTTGTGTTTATTGCCCTTGCGCTCATGCTTACCAAAAAGAATGAAAAGGGGGCTTTACCGCCCTCTACAAGGATTTTTACCCTTTGCGCTGCGCTGTTTTCGGTAATGCTTACGGCGATATCGGCTGCAAAAATGATCATGTATATACAAAACTACGGCCTTACCGTTTTAAGGGTGTCAACATCGGTGTTTATGCTCTGGCTGTTTATAGTTACCATTCTTATATCAATAAGGATATTAAACGCCCGTTTTTCTTATATGAAAATTCTAAGCATTGTGACGGCTGTAATTCTGTTTTGCGTTTCGTTTGTCGGAATAAATACAACCGTCTCAAAATATAACTACTATCGCTATTCCTCCGGCATTTCGGAAGAAATCGACGTTTACACAATATGCGGACTTACGGGAGGCGCCGGTGTGCCGGAGCTTATAAAGCTTGCAAAATCGGAGGATTCTACTGTTGCGGAGGAGGCAAAGATTAATCTGGCTGCAATATTTACCGATTATTACGAATGGCACGGCGATGCAGAGTCGTCTACAAGATACAGCGAGCCGGATTTTACCGAATACTGCTTTGAAACCGAAAGAAATGCCGCGCTTTTAAAGAAAAATTATGATCTTTTCAGTCGGTATATCGGTTACGAGAATTTGGCCTATTATGATCAGATGCATCGGTGATACCTGCAAGCGGCAGTAATATCTGAAATAAAAAACAAACCGTAAAATCCTTTTGCTTTTAAAAAAATGAATTAAAGGTCCTCAGATGTTTTGTGATGTCTGAGGAGCTTTGTGTTTTTTATTAAGGTTTATACCGGCTTTACGTTGATTCCGGCAAAAGCTTTACCAAAGATAAAGGATGAAACGCCGGTAAAAGCCAAATATTATAATATTTACTCTATTACGCTTACAACATCGTAATTTCGCGGTTTTGCGGCTACATTCGGGTTTCCGGGTACGCCGAGGGTCACCGATAAAATTGGCTCGTAGCCGCTTGGTACCTGCATTTTTTCGAGATATTTTTTGCCTTCTTGCGATGTAAAGAGCACCTGAGGCAGTCCGAGAATACAGGTTCCGAGTCCGACCTCGAGTGCGGCAAGGGCGATATTCTCCGACATTATTCCAATGTCCTCTTTACGCCATGTTTCGTTCTTTTCGGCTGAGAGCACCAGCACCACCGGAGCATGGTGAAAAACATGGTAATCGTCATGCTCACGGCCGAGCAGAGCGCCTATTTTTTCGGCCATCTCATCAAGAAGCTCGCGGTTTTTAACAACCGCTATGTGCCTTAACTGGCGGTTTCTGGCGCTCGGGGAGAGTATCGCCGCGTCAAGTACCGTTTTCAGCTGCTCTTCGCCAACCTTTGCATCGGTATACTCACGTATTGAACGGCGAAGCTTTATCGCGTCAAGAACATTTATGTTATTTCCCATTTTAAAACACTCCTTACCCTCTGATGAATGAGGCTTTTATCACACGGTATGTCTTTTGTGAATATATTAAGAACAGAGGACAAACCGTACCTGTATTATATCACTGTATGCGAAAAAAGTACACTGAATTTATTTTTTTATTCTTTTTTGCCCTTTTTAGGGCAACTTTTATTGGTTTTTGACCCATTATTGAAAACGGCGCACATCCGTTTGAGATAAAGGAGGATAAAATGAGAGAATTATTGCTTACAATTGACGATGAGGGTAAGGTCTCGGGAAAAAGCTCTATCGGCCATGAGGGCGAGCACAATGCAATGTGTATAACCGCCTGTATTCCGAGCGACAGCAGCGTTATGTATTACAGAATGCTGTTTGAAAAGCAGGACGGCTCTACCGTCGTTTCGACGCTGCTTTTGCCGAATGACGAGTCGAAGGTCACCTATACCTTGCCGAACTCACTGCTCAAATCAAGCGGAATAATTATGTGGCAGCTTTGCGGATATTATCCGTCGAACAACGAGATGCTTCTTGTCAAGAAGACCGACACCGTTCCGCTGAAAATCGAGACCTCAATAAGTGACAGTAATTATTCCGAGCTCGGTGAAACCTTTGCACAGACCCTTGAATCCGAGCTTTCAAAGCTTGAGCTGTTTAATGAGGGCTTTGAGGTCAAAATAGGCAGCGTTGATACTTCCGCTGTACATGCTGCGGCCTCGCTTAAAAAAAGCGGCTACAGCTATACGCTTGATCTGAGCATTCCTAAGGGTGAAACCGGTAATAACGGACAAAGCGCCTACGATGCGGCAAAGTCGGGCGGATATACCGGAACACAGTCTCAGTTTTGCAGCGACCTTGCGGCAATGGACGGCCTTGCAAGCTGGTTTGCAGGTATTTAAAGGAGGGGTTATATTTATGAGTATTGCAAGCGATAAAACCCGAATAGAAAACGCCGTCGGAAGCATTAAATCGGCTATCTCCGATAAGGGGATAACGGTGCCCGGCGGCACTAAGATCGACGGGCTTGCCGCACTTATTTCGGCCATAGAGTCGGGCGCTGAGGTTTCAATCGGCGAGTGTGTTTCATCAGATATGCTGAGTGCCGCCTTCAGCGGCGTTTCAGGAAAAAACAACTACCTTTTAGGCCTTGCTTCGGCTGCAAATTTGTACGGCCAGTTTATTTTATGGAGCTACTACTCAGGTAATTCGGTCATATCGGGCGAAATAAATATCAGTGACCTTAATGTTAATCAGACACAAGCAAATCTCGTAAAAAGCGAATCGGGCTCAAACGTTATCTTTACGGTCGGCAACGGCTGTACCGGTACGTTTGCCAACGGCGGCACGTACAAGTGCTGGGCGTGGTAGGAAGGAAAAGAAAATGACCGAGTTTATTATAACCACCCTTTGTACGTTGTGTGCAACGGCGGCTGCATCGTGCTTTTCGATTATTACCATAAGGCGCAAGGAAAAGAAAAACAACGTCAGTGAGGGTGAAAACAAAGGAGTTATGATGTCTGACATAGGTTACATTAAGGCCGGAATTGACGATTTAAAACGTGAAAACCGTGAAACCGCAATTAAAATAAGCAGGCTTTCCGAACGTATAACCAGATGCGAGGAATCCTGCAAGCAGGCACATCACAGAATTGACCGTTATGAGAGTAAAGGAGACTGATACAATGAAAACAGCAATCAAAAAGTGGCTGTGTGCCGCTTCGGTCAGGGCAATTAAAACGATTGCTCAGACGGCGGTCGCCACAATCGGAACATCGGCAATGATGAGCAGCGTCGATTGGCGCGTCGTTATATCGGCGTCGCTGCTCGCCGGAGTGCTTTCGCTGTTTACAAGCGTTGCCGGACTTCCCGAGATTAAACAGGAGGATATAAAGGAGGAGGAAAATGCCTAAAATCTATCTGTCGCCGGCATACCACAGATGGAATCCGTGCGCAATAAGCGGCTGTGACGAGACTACCCATAATAATCTTTATCTTGACGAGCTTGAGGTGTATCTCAAAAAATGCGGTATACAGTATAAAAGAGGACCGCGGCGTGTTCCTATGAGCAATGAGGACGGCACTGCACTTATGAAGCAGGCAGTTGCCGAGTCAAACGCCTTTTCTCCGGATATCCACTATGTATCGCATACAAATGCCGCAAACGGTCAGGCAAAAGGGTACAGACCCATGGTATTTCCGACAAGCGAAAAGGGTAAAAAGATAGCCGAGTATGTTATGAAGTACAGGCGGGAGATTTACCCCGGCCCGATCACTCTTTACACAAGAAACGATCTGTACGAGCTGAAAGCCACAAAGGCTCCGGCTTTTTACGAGGAGCATGTTTTTCATGACAACTACGAGGACGCCGAGTGGTTTCATGAAAACCTGAGAAATGTGGCTCGGCAGACGGCGAAGGCCTTTTGCGAATATTTCGGTATAGAGTTTTCGGATCCGTACGAAAGCGATAATAAGCCCCGGCCTGAACCTACACCCATACCTACACCCGTTCCTGATCCCGAACCGGTCCCGACGCCGGCGCCTACACCCGATCCGACTCCCGATTCCGAGCCGGTTATTATTAAATATACCGCTCAGGACGCGCTTAAAGCAATAAGGGCTGCCGTCGGTAAGGATACGCTGACCGATGAGGAAACAAAGCGGCTGGATGCGGACGGCGACGGCAGGGTAACGGCTAACGACGCCCTGCTCATTCTTAAAAATTCGGTAGGGAAGTAAGTCCTGTTTTAAAAATAACCCCCGTATTTTTTATTATAGGAAGTTTTTACTTCGGTGCCGATAAAATGCAGAAAAATGTAATAATTATTGCCCGGTGCACCAATTCCCCGTCAGAGCTTTTTGGGTCTGAAGGTGCATCGGGTAATTTTTTTCTAAAATACTATCTTCACGGTGACAATAAAGCTTTTTTGTGTTATAATAACCGACAACAATCATTTTGCGATTGTTTTGCCGTATGACAAGGCGATTATAATACAAGCGGCAGTGTCTTTATTTTTTATAACTGTCGGTTTGTTTTTGCGTTTGTCGTGCTGTCATGATTTCTGATTTCCGGAGGGAGAAAAATGAGAGTTTTAATAATTCGCCATGCAGAGCCGTATTATCCGACCGATTCGCTTACCGAAAAGGGGATAAGGGAAGCCGAGCTGCTTAGCAACCGGCTTGTTAACGAACACATAGATTATGCCTATGTTTCTCCCCACGGCCGTGCGAAGATGACGGCTGAGCCGACCCTTAAAAAGACCGGTCTTAAGGCGAGTGAGCTTGAATGGCTCAGGGAATTTCCTCTCGGATTAAAAACTGGCTTTCATACCAAGTTCAACGACGACGATCATTGCGCATGGAACATGCCTCCCGAAAGCTGGGTAAATATACCGGATATTTTCGATCCGGTAAAGTGGCGGAATGCCGATATTTATAAAGGAACCGGCATAGTCGAGCGTTACGACATGGTGTGCAGCGAGTTTGACAAGCTTATAGCAAGCCACGGCTTTATAAACACCGGCCATTATTTCAAGGTTAAAGACGGATATGAGGATTCGAGGCAGACAATAGCCCTGTTTTGCCATATGGGACTTGGCAATCTGCTGCTTTCGCATATACTCGGAGTCTCCCTCCCGGCGGTATGGCATACAATGTTTTTGCCGACCTCATCGGTAACCACGATATTTATGGAGCAGCATCTCGAGGACGGTAAAATAGCCAAGGCGAGGATCTTCCAGGCGGGAGACACCTCCCATCTTTTAGCCGGAGGAGAGCCGGTTTCGCCGAGCGGACTTCATTCATATACTATATACTGATGATCGTATATGTTCGGCACTTGCCAAAAACGATTTTCGCTCTCGGACGAAACACAAAACCAAGCAAAAATCAAAACGGGCTGTAAGAACCTTCGTTTTTTACAGCCCGTTTCATATTTTAATCTTTCACCGTTAATTTATACGGTGGTTTTTGCCGCTTCTTTTAATTATCGCTTTCACGGCTTTTTAACCGGAGAAGGGTCGCCGACCGACTTGATTTACAGCTTTGCGGCAAGCTCCTTTATGTATTTCGCAAAGTCGGAGCCTATCTCGGGGTGCTTTAAGGCCACCTCGCAATTGGCCATCATTATGCCGAGCTTATTGCCCATGTCATAGCGGATTCCGGTAAAATCGACCGCCGTCATGCTTTCGGTAACCGCAAGCTGTTTCATAGCGTCGGTAAGCTGCAGTTCGCCGCCGGCGCCAAGCGGTGTTTTTTCAAGAATATCGAATATCGTCGGCGGAAGAACACAGCGGCCGAGTATCGAGTAAAGCGACATGATCTTGTCCGGTGTGGGCTTTTCTATCATATCGGTAACCTTGAATTCGCGCTTAGCAAGGGGCTCAACCTTAAGCGAGCTGTATTTTTGTATTGCTTCCTTTGTGACCTCTTTAACTCCGACAACTCCGCGGCCGTATTTTTCATAAGCGGCGCAAAGCTGTGCGGTTGCAGGCTCGTCGCCGATTATTACGTCATCTCCGTACAATACGGCAAAGGGTTCATCTCCTATAAAGGAACGCGCCTGCAAAACTGCGTGACCGAGTCCCTTTGTTACCTTTTGCCTTATAAAATAGACATTGGCAAGAGAGGCAATGGCCTCGACTTCGCGGAGAATGTCCTCCTTGTGTTTTTCCTCAAGATTGCGTTCAAGCTCATATGAATGGTCAAAATGGTCCTCAATAAGACCCTTTCCGCGGTTGGTTATAATTAATATGTCGGTAATGCCGGATTTTACAGCCTCTTCGACAATATACTGGATTGCCGGCTTATCGACGATATTGAGCATTTCTTTAGGGCAGGATTTTGAGGCGGGAAGTACCCTTGTACCGAGTCCTGCAGCGGGAATAACAGCCTTGCGAATTTTCATTTGTTGTACCTCTCTTTGTGTTTTTATGCTTCTGACAGGCAAAATATAAAAATCACCTGTCATTATCCTTTTTTTCGGATGTTCGGTTAAATCAGATTTATAAGCAACATCGAAACCATGTAGTAGATCATATAGGCAATTATCGGGGCAAATATATTAACGTTACCCTTGCGAGTGTATTCCTCATCGGTTACAATTACGCTCTTTGAATCAAGTGTTTTAATCTTATTTACACAGTGACATTTGTAGAACCAGTCACCGAACATGCCGTAAACTATCCTTACGATAAGCTGCAGCAGTATTCCTCCGAACGCAAGATAAAGCGACGAGTAGGAGAATTTATCTATATTACCCGAGATGATCTCAAACAGCTGATTGTATGTCACCGGGCCGGTAGTCGGCATAAGTGTATTAAGAAAATCAAGGAAGGGCACAAGACAAATACTTGTGATTATTGAACAGGCAAAGGCAAATATACTCGCAACATAGCTTTTTCTGTAAACCATCCAGTATTGCGGAATTAAAAACGCCGCCCAGTTCCAGCTGATAATTCTCGGCTTACCTTTTTTGTTTTTTCTTGCAAAAAGCGGAACATATCGCCTTGAATTTACCCCGACAAAACGCCCTAGCGTCTTTGCCGGGACTCCCTCGATTTTTTCCTCCTTGTCGACCCCTCCGAGCGGATCGGGCGTATCAAACCGAACCGGATAAACCGGATACTGTGCAAACGGAGAATTAAAGGGACCGTTTTGCTCATTTTGACCTGACTGATCGGCTACAAAAACGTGACCGCAATAAGGGCAAAAAAGCGAATCATTCGGAATTGTGCGGTGACAGGCGGGACAAACACTGTCACCCATGTTCGGTTGGGTATGAGAGTTGTCGCGGCCTGTGTGCGGTGTGTTGTAATCGGCGTTTTCGTTTCCTGCCGGCCCTGCTTTCATCTCAGGATCGTTTTCCTCGGTCCACTGATTGGCCGTGCCGTGCAAAGACTCATATGCGCAATGCCCTAAGCTGTTCCAGCAATCCCTGTGATGGGGGGCGCCGCAAACGGGGCAGTAAACTATATCGTCTTCCTCAAAAAATCTGGCATGGCAGACGGGGCATTTCCGTCCGCTGAAAATATCTTTCATGCCGTTTCCTCCCGAATTTATTATTCATATTTAGATTTTAACCCAAAATTATGAATAATTCAACATTATTTGAATAATAAAATTAAATATTGTTTTTTAGATGCTGCTTGATTTGCTATATTTCCGGAGGAATATCTGAACTTTGCAGGGCGTTTTAACTCTTTAATGGAAGGCGGGCCGCGTCAGTGCGAGAAAATGTAAGTGAGTGAATAAAAAAGAAAACAGTCGTTTTTACGGAATACGAGCATACTTTTTTCCGCAAAACGGTTGTTTTAAGTTTAAAAACAGAGGAGATTCTGTTTATCCCGGTCTAATTAATTGAAGCGACGGACACACGTCCCGGCGGCGACCGTTCAAGGCCGTACGGTTAAGTGTGGCACAAAGGTACTCGGTTACGGTGTGACGGTCGGGTGCCTTTGTTTTAATAATGACGGCCGATCGGGTGAGCCGAGAGGCCTTACTCGGGAACGGTAAGGCATATTTAAACGGGTATTCAGTCGAGAAAATCCTCCCGTATTTTAAGCGAAAATGCCTTTGCTATCGCTCTTATATTATCGTCAGTCATGGTGCGTTTAATATCAAGATGTGCGATTTTCATGTATATTTGAGCGGATTTTTCTACCGTTTCTATAAGGCCGAAGGTCTCGTCAATATTTCGTCCGGTTCCGAAAATTCCGTGCTGGGCCCATACGACCACCCTGTAATCTCGCATTTTTTCGGCGGTTTTTTCGCCTATTTCGCTGCTGCCGCATACCATCCACGGCAATATGCCGACGCCTTCGGGAAAAACAACAGGACATTCGGTGCACATCTTCCACAGTGTACGCGTAAACGAACGGTCGTCAATATCGTGAACAAAGGTCATTGCTATAACGTTTGTTGCATGGGTATGCATTACCACGCGGTGCTCGGGATCTATTTTTAGCCTTTCGATATGGGACATGAAGTGGGAGGCAAGCTCGCTTGTCGGACGACCGCCGTCGGCAAAGCCCCAAAGCACCGAAATGCTTTTTCCGTCCGGATTCACCCGGATTATACCGAGGTTGTTTTCGGGATCGCCTAAGACGTTCTTAAAATACTTTCCAGTTCCGGTAACGGCAAATATCATTCCGGATAAAAACGACGCGTCGAAATCGATCGGCAAAATACGTTCGGCGGAATTAATATCAATATAGGCAGCTACCTCGTCGGTCGGGAGAATAACGCTCATGTTGCCTCCGTTTCTCTCGTCCCAGCCGAGGCGGTACATGTTGTCGGCGGTTTTACAAATTTCGGTTATAAAGGCAGATTTTTTAATGTCGTTCATAATAGCTCCTTGGTCTTATTTATCTTTTAAAAAGTACTTCTTTTTCGTAGGATCTTACATCATTTAGCCATTTTTCTCTTATCGGTACGCCGGAAAGCTCGCACATATAATCGAATACCGCCCCGAACGGGTAACATTTGATTTCTTCAAGCAGTGCGAGTCGGGTCGTATAGTCACCGCTTTCTTCGGCGGCCTTTAAAAGTTCGCCCGGCTCCAAAAAGGCCTTAAGCAGCGCTTTAAGGGTATTTCTTGTACCTATGACCCAAGCGGCGACGCGGTTTATCGACGCGTCGAAGAAATCGAGTCCTATGTGGGTCCTTTTTATAAGTCCGGTGCGTACAAGATTCTGCATTATGGCGCAAAGCTCGTCGTCAAGGGCCACCACGTGGTCGCTGTCCCATCTTACCGGGCGGCTGACGTGAAGCATAAGCTCCTCGGTAAAGCATAAAACCGACGATATTTTATCCGAAATTACTTCGGTAGGATGGAAGTGCCCGGCGTCGAGACAGCAGGCGATGTTGCGGCTTGCAGCGTAGCCGAGGGCCATTTCGGAAGAAATTACAGTGTAGCTTTCGGCTCCTATCCCGAAGACCTTGCTTTCTATCGAATCGAGGTTGTATTTTTTGTCAACGGGATCGGATATAATTTTATCAAGCGACTCTATCGCGCGGCGGCGAGGCCCTTCACGGTCGAAGGGGGTGTCCTTGTAGCCGTCGGGAAACCAAAGATTGTTAACACTTTTTTCTCCGAGCTGTTTGCCGAAATACTCGCTGATTTTTCGCGAGCGGCGGCAGTGCTCTATCCAGTAATCCCGAACCTCTTTTTTGTTGCTTGATATAGTAAATCCCGAGGCGGCCATGGGGTGTGAAAAGCAGGTAGGATTAAAGTCGAGTGCAATGTTTTTTTCTTTTGCAAAATCGACCCATGAAGCATAGTGCTCGGGTTCTATTTCGTTTAAATCGACCTTTTTATAGGTGTCGGCATAAATTGCATGAAGATTCAGCCGGAGCTTATTGGACGGGATAAGGCTCATGGCTTTTGAAATATCGTCGCGAAGCTCGCTGCAGGTGCGCGCTCTTCCGGGGTAATTTCCGGTGGTCTGAATTCCGCCCGAAAGGGGAAGATCGAACAAAAACCCGCGGACGTCGTCCCCCTGCCAGCAATGCATCGAAACGGGGGTGGATAAGGTGTTTTCAATGGCTTTGTCGGTATCAACCCCTATTTTTGCATATATTTCTTTTGCTGATTCATATGCTTTAAGGGTGTCATTGCTTAGTTTTACGCTCATATTCTCATTCTCCTTTGGTTGCCTTTTTAAATACTTCGTAATTTTCGTCCCATAGATCGGCATCGGTCGGGGAGTAGTCTTTAAGCTCTACGGAGTTTATGACGGTTTCTCTTATTTCGCGGATTCCGCCGAGCTCCCCCAAGGCCGAAAGGCAGGTGCATATATTGCCTATAACCGTAGCCTCGGCAGGGCCGGCCGTAACCGGTCGGTTACAGGCCGATGCGGTCATACCGCAAAGCAGAGTATCCTTTATACCGCCGCCGACAATATTTATTTTTTCAAAGCTGTGCGAGCATATTTTCTCGAGCTTTGCAAGATTTTCTCTGTAACGCATGGCAAGGCTTTCGTAAATACATCTTATTACCTCGCCGCGTTTTTCCGGAACATGTTGTCCGGTGTTTTTGCAGTAATTACGTATACGCTCCGGCATGTTTCCGGGGGAGGCGAATTCCAAGGAATCAACATCAATAAAGCAGGCAAACGGCTTTGACGAAAGTGCCTCTTTTTCCATTTCGGCAAATGAAAGCTCTTCGCCGTCGCGAATATACTGCCGCCTTGTTTCCTGTATAAGCCACAGACCCATTATATTGGACAAAAATCTGACGTTGCCGCCGTAGCCTATTTCGTTGGTGTAGTTTGCTTTTCTTGCGGATTCGTTCATTATCGGGCTGTCAAGCTCGGTGCCCATGAGGCTCCAGGTGCCGCTGCTTATGTACAAAATACTTTCGGATTTGCTCGGGACACTTAAAACGGCACTTGCCGTATCGTGTGTACAGGCGGCCGCAACGGGGATTTTTCCGCATTCAAGCTCGCGGCATACCTCATCGCAAAGCTCGCCGTAAAATGATCCCGGCGTTATTATTTGCGGGAACAGAGAGCGCTTAAAGCCGAGCTTTTCTATTAGATTGTAGTTCCAGTCGTGATTCGACTGGTCGATAAGCCCGGTGGTTGAGACGTTGGTAAGCTCGGCATATTTGCTTCGGGTCAGAAAATATGCAATAAGATCGGGAATCAGCAGCATTTTATCGGCCGCATTGATTATATCCGGACGGTATTTGTGGAGATAATATAACTGATATATCGTGTTGAAATTCATGTGCTGAATTCCGTTTTCGCGGTACAGCTCGTCACGCGGAATGAGAGATAAAACCTCGTCGATAATTTTTAGGGTCCGTTTATCACGGTAGTGTACCGGCAGGCTCATCAGACATCCGTATTTATCAATAAGTCCGAAATCGACCCCCCAGGTATCTATTCCTATACAGTCGATCCTCTCATTTTTTGCGCACTGTCCTATACATCGTTTTATCTCAAAAAGATGGCGCGGCGTATCCCAGCAAAGCTCATCGGTGATATAAACAGGATCATTTGAAAATCTTGTAACTTCGTGAATTTCCAATTTTCCGTTTTCACAGCATCCGATAACACCGCGGCCGGATGAAGCGCCCATGTCGAAGGAAAGCACCCTTTTCAAATAAACACCTCCGCTTATGGTTTTTTAATATTTTAATGACGAATTTATTATACTATCCGGCTATTTTAGTGTCAATAGATAAAAAACGCAGCATTATATAAAAAAAGGTTATAACTAATTCTTTACATTTCGGGGAAAATATTATATAATCAAATCCGATTCAAAGCTTTTTAGGATAAGGATGGTCAGATGCTTCAGTACGAAGAACAAAAACAGAGGATAGAGCATGTCGAAAAGGAACTCGCCGACTTAAAAGAGGCGCTTGATATCGACGGTGCAGTAAAGGAAATAGCCGAGCTTGAATCGGTTGCGGCGGCCGAAGGCTTTTGGAACGATCTTGAAAATTCGCAGGCGGTACTTAAAAAAACAAGTCAGCTTAAAAATAAGGTTGCTATGTTTTCGTCGCTTGAAAACGGATATTCCGACGTGTTGACCCTCATCGAAATGGCGAATGAGGAAGAGGACGAGGGAATGCTCGATGAGGTTACAAAGAGTGTTGACGATTATTTAAAGCAACTTGAAGAGACGAGCCTTTCGACCCTTTTAAACGGCGAGTATGATAATTCTAATGCCATTTTAACCTTTCATGCGGGAGCCGGCGGTACCGAAGCTCAGGACTGGGCACAGATGCTTTTCCGTATGTATTGCCGTTGGGGAGAGAGAAGGGGCTTCAAGGTTAAAACCCTCGATTATCTCGACGGAGAAGAGGCCGGTATAAAAAGCGCCGTTTTAATGATCGAAGGTGTAAATGCCTACGGTTATTTAAAGAGCGAGGCCGGCGTTCACAGGCTTGTGCGCGTTTCTCCCTTTGACAGCAGCGGAAGGCGGCACACCTCCTTTGCATCACTGGAGGTCATGCCGGAAATATCCGATTCAATTGATGTTGAGATTCGCGAGGAGGATTTGAAGGTCGATACCTACCGTTCGAGCGGTGCCGGCGGACAGCACGTCAACAAAACCGAATCGGCAATACGCATAACCCATATTCCGACCGGAATAATATGCGCCTGCCAGAATGAACGAAGCCAGCATCAAAACCGCGAAATGGCGATGAAAATGCTGAAATCAAAGCTGCTTGAGATAAAAGAGCGCGAGCATCTTGAAAAGATCGAGGATATAAAGGGCGTTCAAAAGGACAACGGCTGGGGCAGCCAGATACGTTCGTACGTTTTTATGCCTTATACCATGGTCAAGGATCATCGTACGAATTTTGAGTCGGGCAACATAAATGCCGTTATGGACGGCGATCTCGACGGGTTTATAAATGCCTATTTAAAGGCGCTGAGCAACGGAACGCTGCAAAACTGATTTAAGCCGAAAGACGGAAGATTTTTATGATTGTAAATGTAAGGGGATGCGATATAAGCTACAGTGTAAAGGGAGGAGGAGATGACCTTCTCTTTTTGCACGGCTGGGGCTGCCCGAGCGGTAATTATACTGTTTTGACCGATAATATCGCACGAGGATATCGGGTCACCTGTCTCGATTTTCCGGGATTCGGCGGATCTCCCTTGCCCGATAAGGCTTGGAGTATAGAGGACTACGGCGATGCCGTGGCCGAGTTTATAGAAAAAACCGGGCTCAAAAACCCGATCCTTGCAGGCCATTCGCACGGCGGCAGGGTCATACTTTATATGTGCGGTACCGGTCTTGCATCTCCCGAAAAAATCATACTGCTCGGTGCAGCAGGCATCCGTCCGAAAAAAAACTTTAAAAAGCGAGTGCGTATAGCGGCCTTTAAAACCGTAAAGACTGTTTTGTGCTTTCCGCTTTGGAAACGGGCGGCAGCCCCCCTTCTTGATAAGGCAAGGGCGCATTTCGGCTCGGCCGATTACAACTCGTCGCCGCCGGTTTTAAGACAAAGCATGGTAAAACTTGTAAATTACGATGTCGCCCCGATGCTTAAAAACATAAAGGCTTCGACCCTGCTTATTTACGGCGAGAATGACACCGATACCCCGGTGTCAAACGCCCGTATTATTGAGCGGCTTGTCCCCGATGCAGGGCTTTGCATTATAAAGGGCGCCGATCATTTTGCCTTTGCCGAAAGGCCGGCCGAGGTAAACGCTATTATAAACAGCTTTCTCGGCATAAAATAATTTTTAAGAGTATCTGAAAGGATATCATAACTAATGGATGCAACGGTTATCCTCAATACCTTTAATTCCTCCGGTGTTTCCGGAAAAAGCCTGTTTTTCCTTGCAATGTCGGCAATTCTGCTTGTTATAAGCTCATTTGTCGGCGTTACAAGGTGTTTTCATATGCTTCAGCAAAATTCGTATTTTAACAAACGGTATGCCGAGTGGTGCCGGAATGCTCCTAAGGAGCGGGCGGTAATCGGCTTTTTGTGCTTTGCGGCATTGACGATTTTTTTGTGCTTTGACGTGATTTTCTATCTGCCGGTGTTTATTATATCGCTGGTTGTTTTTGTAATCAGGCTGACCGATAACATAAGAACTCAGAAAAAAGCGATAAAGCCACTTGTTTTTACGGGCAGGGTAAAACGTATGTATTTTACCTGCGCAATTATTTCTGCCGGACTTATTGTTATGGTGTTTTTGTGCAGGCAGACCCTAGGATGGGTCGTTTTTACGACCTCGGTTTTACTGTTTGCAATGCCGGTTTATGCCATGCTTATAAACCTTATTAACAGACCGGTCGAAAAGCTGATTGCCCGTTATTTTGTAAATGATGCAAAGAGAATTTTGCGCTCGAGAAACGATCTTATAACCATAGGTATTACCGGAAGCTACGGGAAAACCGGCACAAAATTTATTCTCGGCCGCTTTTTGTCGGAAAAATATAACGTAACCGTAACGCCGGAGAATTTTAATACCACAATGGGCGTCGTCAGAACGGTAAGGGATCACCTAAAGCCCGAAAGCGAGATATTCGTGTGCGAAATGGGGGCTAAGCAGGTCGGCGATATAAAGGAAATCTGCGACATTGTAAAGCCCTGCTACGGTCTTATTACATCGATAGGACCTCAGCACCTTAACACCTTCGGAAATATAGAGAATATAGTAAAAACAAAATTTGAGCTTGCCGATTCGGTTTTTTCGCGCGGCGGCGAGATGTTTTTAAACGGCGACAATGAGTATATCAGACAAAAGGCCGAATCGCTATCCGGAAAAATCGTGTTTTACGGCAGCAAAAATGCCGACGTTACGGTTGAGGATGTAGTGCTTTCGTCCTCAGGATCGGAATTCCGCCTTGTTTTTACGGACGGCAGTGTAAGAATAAGGACCAAGCTCCTCGGCCGCCATAACATTCAGAACATAGCGGGAGCCGCGGCTTTGGCGCACAGCCTCGGCGTCGGCGCGAAGCAGCTTTGCTTTGCGGCGGCATCGTTAAAGCCGGCCGAGCATAGACTTGAGCTTAAAAGCTTTATCGGCGGTAGCACACTTATTGACGACGCTTACAATTCCAATCCGTCGGGCTGCCTTGAAGCGGTAAATGTTTTAGGGGCTTTTGACGGGTTTAAAAAGGTAATAATAACGCCCGGACTCGTTGAACTCGGAGATAAAGAATACGAATGCAACAAGGCCCTCGGCAAGGCGGCGGCAGAGGTTTGCGACGAGATCTTTTTTGTCGGGATAAACCGGAGCGAGCCGCTTATCGACGGAGCAATATCGGCAGGCAGAAAGCGCGACGAAATACATGTCTGCAAGAGCTTTAAGGAGGCGCTCGGTATTTTGTCGCCAACGCTCGATAGAAATACCGTCGTGCTTATAGAAAACGATCTTCCCGACAATTATCTTAATTAATAATCGGAGTCATCACAAAAGTTTTTAAGGAGCTGAGCTTTCAATATGGCTATAAATCTTTTACTGGTTTTCGGAGGCCGTTCGGTGGAGCATGAGGTGTCGGTCATATCGGCCCTTCAGGCGGCGAATTCGCTGAATAAGGAAAAATACAACATATTTCCCCTATATATAGCTAAGGACGGTACAACGTATACCGGCGATGCGCTGATGAATATTGAAAATTTCAAGAATATGAATACCCTCATTTCTCAGTGCCGGGAAGCGACCCTTATGAAAAACGGGTGCGATGTTGAGCTTGTAGCCTTTAAAAGAAAGGGACAGAAGCTTAAAACCGTTTTAAAACAGGTTATAAACGTAGCCCTCCCGATCGTTCACGGGACCTTTTGCGAGGACGGAACGGCGGCCGGCTGGTTTGAGCTTTTAGGGCTGCCTTATGTCGGATGTGACGTTGTATCCGCGGCCAACGGCATGAATAAGCTGTATTTTAAAAATATATGTGCAGCAAACGGCATTCCCGTGCTCGAATGTATGACATTTACGTCGCGCCAGTGGGTAAACGAACGTGATGAGGTCATAAGTAAAATTGAAAAAATCGGCTATCCAGTAATTGTAAAGCCGATAGATTTAGGCTCGAGCGTCGGCATATCAAAGATTTCCTCGGCGGATGAGCTCGACGAAAAGATATCGCTTGCAGCCTCATTTTGCGAGCGCATGCTTATTGAACGTGCTGTGACCGATATGCGCGAGATAAACTGCTCGGTATGCGGAGATATCTACGATTGCGAGACCTCGGTGCTTGAGGAGCCGATCATGCATGATGAGGTATTGTCCTACAATGATAAATATATGTCGTCTGGCTCGTCAAAGGGTATGTCCGGGCTCTCCCGCAAGATTCCGGCCGAATTAAGCGATGAAAAGCGCGATGAGATATGTGCTCTTGCCAAAAAGACCTTTGTGGCTCTCGGTTGCAGCGGAATTTCGCGTATCGATTTTATAATGGACAATGCCGATAATCAGCATGTATACGTTAACGAGATCAACACCATTCCGGGCTCGCTCGCCTTTTATCTGTGGGAGCCTAAGGGGATAAGATACAGCGAGCTTTTAGACCGTGCAATAAAAACGGCCTTTGACCGTCAGCGCCGCCGCGATACACTTGTGCTTTCTTATGACACAAACATCCTCGAAAACGGCAGCTTCGGCAAGGGCTCGGCTAAAAAATTAGGGTAAGGTGTGTTTATTTGGCAGGCTTGCTTATAAAACTCTTTAAAAGGAAAGGCGCCGACGACAAAAGCGTTGCCGGACGTGAAAAATACGGCAAATTTTCGGCCGTGACCGGGCTTATATGCAACGTATTTCTGTTTTTTATAAAGCTTACGGCCGGAATTTTATCGTCAAGCGTTTCGGTCGTTGCCGACGCCGTTAACAATCTTTCGGATTCGGGCTCGTGCCTTGTAACGCTGTTCGGTTTCAAGCTTTCATCAAAGCCGGCCGATAAGGAGCATCCGTTCGGTCACGGCAGAATCGAATATATGTCGGGTTTTATAGTGGCTGTGGTTATAATTCTTGTCGGGGTTGAGCTGCTTAAGACCTCTATCGGGCGTATATCCGAGCCCGAAGACATTGAGATATCGGCCCTTACCTTTGCGGCGCTTACAGTGTCGGTTTTGGTGAAGCTGTGGATGGCTTTTTTTAACCGTAAGGTCGGAAAAATTATCGATTCGGCAGCCCTCAAAGCGGCGGCAGCCGACAGCTTAAGCGACGTTATATCGACCGGTGCCGTAATAATTTCGATGATAGTAAGCCTTGTATGCGGGATAAACATTGATGCTTATACGGGTCTTGTGGTCGCCGGAGTCATTATTTTTTCGGGTATCGGCGTCGCGAAGGACACGCTCGATCCATTGCTCGGCCGTCCGCCGGAAAACGGATTTGTAAACAGGATATGCGATGAGGTTTTATCAAACGAGATTATTACCGGCGTGCATGACGTTATGGTCCACGATTACGGTCCGGGCAGACGGTACGTCTCGCTGCATGCCGAGGTGCCGTCAAATGTGAACATAAATACGGTTCACGATGTAATTGACAATTGCGAACGCTCCCTTGAGGAAAAGCTCGGCATTACTATTGCCGTTATACATATGGATCCGATTGAGACCGACAATCAGGCGGTAAACGAGATGAGAGACAAGGTCCTCTCAATCGTAAAATCGATTAATGACGGTCTGAGTATACACGATTTTCGTATGGTTTCGGGGGAAAGCCATACAAATCTTATATTTGATGTTGTAATGTGCCGTGATATGGACATTACTCCGGATGAACTGAAAAAGGAAATATGCAATAAAGTATGCAACGAGGACGAAAGACTCAACTGCATTATAAATGTCGATTTCGATTACACAGGAAGATAGGCGATTACTTATGAAAAATACTGCTGAACTAATAAAGCTTGTTGAAAACGGCGAGTTTTCTTCGGTTTTTTCTTCGCTTTACGGGGAGGAAAAAGCCGAATCTTCTAAAGACAGATACTTGCGTCTTTTGGTAAAATTCTCCGAACGGTTTTCGGAAGAAAGGGAATGTGCTTTCTTCAGTGCTCCCGGCCGAAGCGAGATAATCGGCAATCATACCGACCATCAGCACGGCTGTGCAATAGCTCAGGCGGTCGATCTTGACACGGTAGCGGTCGCCTCAAAAAACGACGAGAACGTTATACGTATTCATTCGCTCGGCTACAGTCCCGATGAGGTCGATATAACCGACACCGAGCCGAAGTCATCGGAATTCGGCACATCAAAGGGAATTATAAGAGGGGTTGCGGCAGCGTTTAAACGCATGGGCTACAATATCGGCGGATTCGACGCCGTGACGCAATCGCTTGTGCCGGGTGGCTCAGGGCTTTCGAGCTCGGCGGCCTTTGAGGTGCTTTTAAGCAAGATATTAAACGTATTCTACAATGAAGACAAGGTCTCCCCAAAAGAACAGGCTATAATAGGCAAGACGGCCGAAAACGAATTTTTCGGCAAACCCTCGGGGCTGCTTGATCAGATGGCTTCCTCGGCCGGTGGACTTAATTTTATCGATTTTTCAGATCCGGAGGATCCCCTGATAACGCCGATTGACTTTGATTTTAACGACGGGGATTACGGATTGTATATAGTAAAAACCGGCGGCAGTCATGCCGATCTTACCGACGATTATGCCGCGATTCCAAGGGAAATGTGCGCCGTCGCAATGGCGTGCGGCGAGCATTTTATGCGTGATGTCGAGCTTGGAGTTTTTACTGATAAAATGCCTGAAATCAGAAAAAAATACGGTGACAGGGCGGTTATAAGGGCCCTTAATTTTATTGATGAAAACGAACGAGTGCTGTCGGCAAAGGCGGCTCTTTCGGCCGGTGATGTGCAGACTTTCAAACGGCTTGTGATTCGGTCGGGACGCGGCTCATACATGTACTTGCAGAATGTTGTAAGCGGACATAATACGCGCGAGCAGGGACTTGCCCTCGCCCTCATGATGAGCGAGAGAATTTTGCGCGGTTCGGGTTCATGGCGTGTTCACGGCGGCGGCTTTGCCGGGACGATTCTTGCCTTTGTGCCGAATGACATGAGCGGGGAGTATTCAACATTCATGGAATCGCTCTTCGGACAAGGCTCCTGCATTAAAATAAGGGCAAGAAAATACGGCGGATACTGCTTCGGCTGATATTTACCGACCGAAAATGAGTTGTTTTTGCAACTTGTTTTATGAGAGCGTATGTTGTATAATATCTCTTAAAGGTATTATTTTAATGTTAAATGATTTATAATAATTCAAATGCTTTACGTATAAAAACGGGGGAGACGGTTATGTTTTCAAATCTTTCGCTGGGTGATACATTGCTTGTAACGGTTACCGGCCTGTTGATAGTGTTTTTTGTACTGCTTATACTTATAGCGGTAATAAGCATGTTTGGTAAGGTTGCTTCCGGTAAAGGAAGCGGAAACAAAAATGAAAAAATACAGCCCGATAAGACCTCACCGAAGACGGTTGTAAGGTCCGATGAAAAGTCTTCCGGTACGGCATTAGATACGAAGGACAGGGCGATAAGTATGGCGAAAACTACTGCTTCCGATGATCAAATAATCGCCGTCATAGCTGCCGCTGTTGCGGTTTATACCGAAAAAACGGGCGGTGCGGCACCGGTTATAAGGAGCATCCGCGACGAAAAGGGACGTCCTATTTGGGCTACGGCCGGATTGATCAGGAATACGCGGGCATTTTAATTATCAATAACAACAGCAGTAGAAATTAGTTTCAAGATACGTAAAAATCTTTGGTGGGAGAAGATAACCGATGTCATTTTTAACTCAGATATGGGATGCCCTGAGCTCCCTTGCGAACGATTCGGGCTTAGGCGTGCTTATTGCGAATTTTGCCGGTTACGGCTGGCAAAATCTTGTCATGATCGCTGTTTCGTGTGTGCTCATTTACCTTGCAATTGTCAAGGGCTTTGAGCCGCTTTTGCTTTTGCCGATAGCGTTCGGCATGCTGCTTGCGAATCTTCCTTTTCCGAATGCGAGCGATACGCTGAGTGTTCATTACAGTTCCATAGAAGGCTTTGTCGAGATTTTCAAGAGAGGGGAAGCTACCCTTATTGATATAATGTACCTCGGCGTTAAGGCCGGAATATATCCGCCGCTTATTTTCCTCGGCGTCGGCGCCATGACCGATTTCGGTCCCCTTATTGCCAATCCGAAGAGCTTTTTGCTCGGCGCAGCTGCACAGCTCGGTATATTCATAACCTTTATCGGTGCCGCTATGCTCGGGTTTAGCGCCGCCGAGGCCGGCTCGATAGGAATTATAGGCGGAGCCGACGGTCCTACCGCCATTTACGTCGCCTCAAAGCTCTTGCCGACCGACGGTTCTTCCTCAATTACGGTTGGTACAATAGCCGTCGCAGCTTATTCGTATATGGCCCTCGTTCCCCTTATTCAGCCTCCGATTATGCGCCTGCTTACCACCAAAAAGGAGCGCTCGATAGTTATGAAGCAGCTCCGTCCGGTGTCTAAAAAGGAAAAAATAATTTTCCCGATACTTGTGACCATTGTTGTCGCCCTTATTCTTCCGAGTGCGGCGGTGCTTGTAGGTATGCTTATGCTCGGCAATTTGATGCGTGAGTGCGGCGTGGTTGACCGTCTTTCAAAGACCGCTCAGAATGAGCTTATGAATATCGTTGTAATAATGCTCGGACTTTCGGTCGGAGCCACCACCAACGGCAAGACATTTTTACAGTTCGGCACAATAAAGGTCGTACTTCTCGGACTTTTCGCCTTTTCAATGGGAACAGCCGGCGGTGTTCTTTTCGGAAAGCTCATGTGCCTGCTTACCAAGGGTAAGGTCAATCCTCTTATCGGTTCGGCCGGTGTTTCGGCGGTGCCGATGGCTGCGCGTGTTTCTCAGAAGGTCGGCCAGGAGGAAAACCCCGGAAACTTCCTTCTCATGCATGCCATGGGACCGAACGTTGCCGGCGTTATAGGCTCGGCGGTTGCGGCCGGCGTGCTTATGAGCATGTGCCCCACAATATAATTTTTGAAATTCGGTTTTTATATTCAGTTGTACGATCGGTAGGTATAAATGGAAGATTCCCTTAGAAAAAATCTTGCTGATATAAGGCGTGAGATTATAGCAAAAGATTTTTCCCGTATGAACGATATGCAGCGACAGGCTGTTTTCAGTGTAAACGGTCCGCTGCTTATTTTAGCCGGTGCCGGTTCGGGGAAAACCACGGTGCTTATAAACAGAATAGCATACATGATAAAATACGGTAACGCGTATTTATCCGATGATTTTGCCGTTGAGCCGAATGAGAACGATCTTTCGCTGTTAAAGGACGTTTTAAAGGGTGAAGAGGTCAAAAGCAGTGCGAGGGTAAATTCCCTTTTGTCTCTTGATCCGGTCGATCCCTGGAGCATAATGGCCATCACCTTTACCAATAAGGCGGCAGACGAGCTGAAACTGAGACTTGAGAAGATGCTTGGCTCTGAAAACAGCGGCGTTACGGCGGCCACCTTCCACTCGGTATGCGTAAGAATTCTCAGACGTTTTGCCGACAGGATAGGTTATACCTCGCATTTTACCATATACGATACCGACGACTCGAGGCGGCTTATGAAGGAATGTCAGAAGTCGCTCGGGATAGATGATAAAATACTCTCTCATAAAACCATTTTGTCGCACATAAGCAGAGCTAAGGATTCGCTTATTGACGCCGATGAGTTTACTCGTCAAGCCGGAGAGGACTTCAGGCTTAAAAAAATAGCTCAGGCCTATTCGCTTTACGAAAAACGGATAAAGCAGGCCGACGCCATGGACTTTGACGACATTATATGTAATACGGTTTATCTGCTTCGCGATGATCGCGATGCCCTCGATTTTTGTCAGCGGCGGTATCGCTACATGATGGTAGACGAATATCAGGATACAAACCATGCACAGTACATGTTTGTTAAGCTGTTAAGCGGAAGATTCCGCAACATATGTGTTGTGGGCGACGATAACCAAAGTATTTATCGCTTTCGCGGGGCAACAATAGAAAATATACTGAGCTTTGAAAAGCAGTATCCCGACGCGGCGGTTGTGAGGCTTGAACAAAATTACCGCTCCACCGGCAATATTCTTAATGCCGCAAACGACGTAATAAAGAACAACAAAAACCGCAAGGAAAAGAATTTGTGGACCGATGTCGGCGACGGCGATCCGATAACGGTTTTTACGGCGGCCGATGAATACGGCGAAGCCAAATACGCCGCCGAAAAAATTCTCGACGCCGTTCACGACGGCGACAGCTTTTCGGACTGTGCCGTGCTTTATAGGATGAATGCCCAGTCGGGAAGTCTTGAAACGGTTTTTGCCCGTTCGGCCATTCCGTACAGGGTAATAGGAGGAACAAAGTTCTACTCCCGTAAGGAAGTAAAGGATATTCTGGCCTATTTGCAGGTTATAAGCAATCCGTCCGATCTGCTTCATTTAAGACGGATTATAAACGAGCCGAAGCGTGGAATCGGTGCGGCGACGGTAGATAAAACGGTGGAGATTTCCGAGGGGCTCGGGATACCGGTCATGGAGGTTATACTGAGCGCCGGGGAATACGAGCCGCTTGCAAGAAGCGCCGCTAAGCTTTCGCTTTTCGGCAGAATGATGAAGGGACTTATTGATAAGGCGGACGAAATGAGTCTCGGAGATCTTGTCACTGAAGTGCTTGAAAAGACCGGATATTCGGCCCATCTTATTTCCCTCGGCGAGGAGGGCGAAGAACGTCTCGAAAACGTTAAGGAGCTTGTGTCGTCGGTTATAAGATACGAGCAGGAGTGCGAGGAAGAAACGCCGACTCTTGCCGGATTTCTCGAGAGCATATCCCTTATAACCGATATTGACGAATATAACGAGAATAACGACTCGGTAACATTGATGACCCTTCATTCGGCCAAGGGACTTGAATTCAAAAATGTCTTTATAGTAGGTATGGAGGAGGGAATTTTCCCCGGTAACCAGTCGATCTTCGGTGGAGAGGCCGAGATCGAAGAGGAACGGCGGCTCGCCTACGTCGGAATAACAAGAGCAAAACGTCATTTGTATCTTACAAACGCCGCCACGAGGATGATCTTTGGCTCGACCATGCGCAACCGTCCGTCAAGGTTTTTGCTTGAGATACCGGAGGAATATACCGAGCAAAACGGAGCTTTTTCATCAATTGCCCCGTCGATGTCGTCATCCTTTGCCGGGAATTACGCCGGCGGCAATAATCCCGTGTACTACGGCGGACGCGATACAAGCGGCGGATTCAGCCGATATCAGGCGAAAAACGGCGACGGTAACGGCATAGGAATAACCGGCCGGACATCGTTACCGATAGGATCGTCCCGCGGCGCACATTCACGGGGGGCAGGTGCTTACTCCCCGGCGGCTAAAGGTGCCTCTTTTGCCTTTTCGGGTATCGGAACCGGCAAAAAGACAAAATTCAGGGCTGGAGACAGGGTAAGCCATAAAACCTTCGGTATAGGTACGGTGCTTGAGGTCTCTCCGGTTGCATCCGATTCGATGCTGACCATAGCCTTTGATACCGTCGGCACAAAGAGGATGATGGCGAATTATGCCCGGCTTGAGCCGGTTGAACAAAATAAAGGTTAAAGCTACGGTTTGAAAATTTTTTAAAGCCATGAATTTTACCTTTTAAAAGCTCCCTTGCAAAAGGGCGATGTATGTAATATAATCAACTATGGTCCGACAAAATAATTGCCTTAAAACGGGCTAAAAAACTTTTGACGGATTATAAGGAAATGGGTGATACGGTATGAATAAAGATTCAAAATGCGTCAAGCGGTTGCTTGATCTGTTCGATGAGGGCACATTCGAGGAAATAGGAGCCAAGGTGCGTTCGGGCTCGCACGACGCCGAGGTGGTTACCGGTTACGGTTATGTGGACGGTACCCCGGTTTATGCTTTTTCGCAAAACCGAGAGGTAAACGGCGGCGCGATGGGTAAGGTTCACGCTGCAAAAATTGCGAAGATATATTCGCTTGCCGAGAAAACGGGACTTCCCGTTATCGGTATATATGATTCCGAAGGGGCATATTTAAGCGAAGGGCTCGGTGCACTCGATGCATACGGTACCCTTGTTAAAACGGCTAACAATCTGTCGGGTGTTGTTCCCCAGATAAGCGTTGTTGCCGGGGTATGCGCCGGGACGAGCGCTGTTATGGCGATATCGGCCGATATTGTTGTCATGACAAAGGACGCAAAGCTTTGCCTTAACGCACAAAGCGGCGACAGTGCCGAGGCTGCCGAGAAAAACGGCACGGCTCATGCGGTGTTTGAAAGCGATGAGCAGGCTATTGAGTGCGCCCGCCGTATTGTAAATATGCTGCCCGTCAATAATCTTGCGGTTGTTCCGTCGACGGTAAGCGCCGAGCCGAGCGGTAAGGCCTGTTGCCCGGTCGGCACCGTTATTGATGACGGCAGTAAAATTCCTCTTTCCAAAAAATTCGGGAAATCGGTCAAAACCGTTCTTGCAAGGATATCAGGTGTTACCTGCGGCTTTGTTAAAATCAGCGCCGAAGATGGCGTAGTCGGTGCCGACGACTGTGTCAAGGCTGCCCGTTTTGTCCGCATGTGCGACAGCTTTTCGCTGCCTGTGATAACCTTTGTCGATGCCGAGCGCTTCGGCGATAAATCGGTGTCTGCCCTTCGGGCGGCCGCAATGCTTTCGCATGCATATGCCGAGGCGACGACGGTTAAAATATCGGTTGTTACGGGTAAGGCATGCGGAGCGGTTTTTGCGTGTGTTGCCTCAAAGAGTGCACAGGCCGACCTGGTTTTGGCGCTTGATACCGCCCTCATTTCGGTAATCGATCCCGAGGCTGCGGCTTTGACCCTTATGAGCGACCGCCGCGAAAAAGGGGAGAGTCTTGAGGCATTGGCAAAGGAATATGAAAGAGAAAACTGCTCGCCGGATCTGGCGGCGGCCGACGGATTTATTGACGATGTTGTGACTATATCGGAGCTTAGAGGAAAGCTTATATCGGCGCTTGATATGCTCTCGGGCAAGCGCGTTTCGGGTCTCGATAAAAAGCATTCAAACATGCCGCTTTAAAACTAAGAGCGATTAAATCCTGTTATAAATTGCAGTTTTTGCTTTTTTATATTTTTATATATTAACTGGGTTTCAGAAAGGATAGATTAGAGTGAGAAATCTTAAAATAACCGTAAACGGAAAAACCTATGACGTACAGGTTGAGGAATCCGGTGCCGTTTCTTCGGCTCCGGCGGCTGCTGCTCCCGTGAGTGCGGCTCCTGCCCCGACTCCCACTGTGACAAACGCTCCGGCTCCTGCTCAGACGAGCGCCCCGGCACCGGCCGAGGAGCAAAGCGCCCCGGCGGCTGCCGCTCCCGTATCCGGTGACGGCGAAGTTATCGAAAGCCCAATGCCCGGCACTATACTTGACGTTAAGGTGTCGGCCGGATCTACCGTTAAAAAAGGTGATGTTCTGGTGATTCTTGAGGCCATGAAAATGGAAAACGAAATAGTGGCCCTTCACGACGCCACCGTCGCGGCGGTCCACATCTCAAAGGGCTCTTCCGTTAACGCGGGCGATCCCCTTGTAACTCTCGGCTGATTTTGCCAAAAGAGGAGAGGTACAATGTCTAAAAAAATTGGTATTACCGAGACTGTTTTGCGCGACGCTCATCAGTCTCTTATAGCTACAAGAATGACGACCGAGGAAATGCTGCCGGCTCTCGAGTCGCTTGATAAAATCGGCTATTGGTCGCTTGAATGCTGGGGCGGTGCCACCTTTGACGCTTGTCTCAGATTTTTGAATGAGGATCCGTGGGAAAGGCTCCGCATAATAAAGAGTATTTGCAAGAACACCAAGCTGCAAATGCTTTTCAGAGGTCAGAACATGCTTGGATACAGGCACTATGCCGATGATGTCGTTGACTTTTTTGTGAAAAAGTCGATAGATAACGGTATTGATGTCATAAGAATATTCGACGCTTTAAACGATATCCGCAACCTCTCAACGGCCATAAAGGCTGCAAAGCAGTACGGTGCTCATATGCAGGCCGCCATTTCGTACACAACCGGTCCGGTTTTTACCACCGATTATTTTGTGGATTATGCGAAACGACTTGAAAATGAGGGCGCCGATTCGATCTGCGTTAAGGATATGGCCGGATTGCTCACTCCGAAGGCGGCAAGCGAGCTTGTTTCTGCTTTGAAAAAGTCAGTTAAGGTGCCGATTCAGGTTCACACCCACTACACCTCGGGGCTTGGCTCGATGGTTCTTTTAAAATCCATTGAGGCCGGTGCCGATGTTGTAGATACGGCTTTGTCGCCGCTTGCGCTCGGAACCTCTCATGCTCCGACCGAGTCGATGGTAGCTGCCCTTGAGGGTACCGAGTATGATACCGGACTTGATTTAGAGGCCTTGTGCGATATAAGCCACTACTTTAGCGGGCTCAGGGAAAAATACCTCAAAAACGGTCTGCTCGATCCGAAAATGCTCGGTGTTGACGCCAAGACCCTTATATATCAGGTTCCGGGCGGTATGCTCTCGAACCTTGTAAGCCAGTTAAAGCAGGCCGGCAAGGAGGAGAGCTTAGAGGCGGTACTTTCTGAGGTTCCGCGTGTTCGCGAGGATGCCGGATATCCTCCCCTTGTAACTCCGACCTCCCAGATTGTCGGCACACAGGCTGTTTACAATGTTATAACCGGCGAGCGGTATAAGATGGTCACCAAGGAGTTTAAAGGCCTTGTTCGCGGCGAATACGGCAAAACTCCGATAGAGATTGATCCCGACTTCAGAAAGAAGATCATCGGCGATGAGGAGCCGATCAATTGCCGACCGGCCGATCTTATCGCTCCGGAGCTTGAAACCCTTAAAAAAGAGGCTGCCGGTTGGGCTGAAAGTGATGAGGATGTTTTATCCTATGCCCAGTTCGGACAGGTTGCCGTTAAATTCTTCGAGCAGCGCGATGCCGCACGTCACGGTCTCGATTGCTCGATGATAAATAAAGAAAAGGGCGTTTGCCCCGTATAATAGCTTTAAATTTTGTTCCCGGCAGGTCGTTTTTACCCATCTGCCGGGATATTAAAATTTAACCGCCCGAAAAAACGACAAAAAAGTTGATTTTTTGTGCTTGAGAGACAGTAAAAAGTGTTGACACAAGCGGCGGTTTATGATATACTCTTTAAGCCGCTTGTAAAAGGCGGTGCTTTGTTGTGCTGTTATAAGCACAATTTCAAGTGCCGTGAAGTGGGTTTATCCCCGCCTTTAGTGCAGCGAGACCTATAAAAAAGGATGAATAAAAGAATGTACGCAATTATCGAGACCGGCGGCAAACAGTACAAGGTCGCCAAGGATGACGAAATCTTCGTTGAAAAGCTTGCCGCTGAAGCCGACGAGACCGTCACAATTGACAAAGTCCTCGCCTACAGCGACGGAAAAAAGCTTAAAATCGGCACACCGTATCTTTCGGATGTAACGGTTACCGCTAAGGTCGTAAAGAACGGCAAGGCTAAGAAGATCACCGTTATGACCTACAAGCCCAAGAAGAACGAGAAGAGAAAGATGGGCCATCGTCAGCCCTACACCAAGCTTGTTATAACCGACATAACCAAAGCAACACGCACCCGTGCTAAGAAGGACGAAGCTCCGGCCCAGGCTGAGGCGTAAGTAAAATGACCATTGCCTCATTTTCAAAGATAAACGGAAGGTATTGCGGCTTTTGTGTCAGCGGACACAGCGGCTACGACGAAGAGGGGTTCGACATAGTCTGCTCCGCAATTTCATCGGCGGTTTACCTTACGGCCAACAATCTTATTGAAATTTACGGCGCGAATGTAGATTTCGAAGTAAAAGACGGTAAGCTGAGGCTGTATGCAAATCCGGTTGACGATTCGGTGCATGACGCTATTGACGGTCTGTATATCCATCTTAGCCAGCTTGCCTTTCAGTATCCGGAGTTTTTGAGGGTATGCACAGTATCCTTTGCAGGGTAGTTTATAATCAGATTTTAAGTTTTCTTATTCTTAAGGAGGAAATAAAATGCTTAGAGTAAATATTCAGCTTTTTGCACATAAAAAGGGCGTCGGTTCTACCAAGAACGGCCGTGATTCCGAAGCTAAGCGTCTCGGACCTAAAAAGGCGGAGGGCGAGTATGTCCTTGCCGGTAACATTCTTATCCGTCAGCGCGGAACCCACATCCATCCCGGTGAGAATGTCGGCCGCGGCTCGGATGACACCCTTTTTGCACTTATCGACGGTAAGGTAAAGTACGAGCGTTATGACCGTACCCGCAAGAAGATAAGCGTTTACGCCGACTGATCTCAGTTACTGTCAAAAACAATGCCGATGCAAGGTGATTCCCTGCATCGGCGTTTTTTTTATATTACGGAACATGTTATTTTAAAGCATTTTATATCCTGTCCGCCTATTTAGAGAAGCCGTCATTGTAAACGCTTTGTTTATTCGTGTTGAGAAGCTTATGAACGCTTGTTTTTTTCGAACCATATAAGAAGAACCGATATATCGGCCGGAGAGACACCGGATATACGCGAGGCCTGTCCTATACTCCGTGGCTTAAGCTTTGTCAGCTTTTCGACCGCCTCAAGCCTCAGTCCGGTTATTTCTCCGTATTCTATATCCTCCGGAATAAGCTTGTCTTCGAGCCTTAATGCCTCTTCAATAGCCGAGTTCTGACGTTTTATGTAGCCTTCGTATTTAAGCTCGGTTTCTACCTGTTCGAGAATTTTTTTGTCGTAATTTTCCGGCCGTGTTTTATCGACAGCAATAAGCGCGTCGTATGTTATTCCCGGCCTTTTTAAAAGATCGCAAAGTCTTGCTCCGGTTGTTATCGGGGCGCCGCCGGCGTTTTCAAGTATGGTGTTGAGTACTTTTCCCGGCGGCAAAACGGTGTTTTTTGCCCTTTTAAGCTCGCTTGATTTTTGCTGCTGCATTTTCTGAAAGCGCTCATATCGCTCACCGCTTACAAGTCCAATACCGTAGCCTTTTTCAAGCAGCCGTTCCTCGGCGTTGTCCTGCCTTAAAACAAGCCGGTATTCCGATCGCGAGGTCATCATCCTGTAAGGATCGGTACATCCCTTTGTAACAAGGTCGTCTATAAGGGTTCCTATGTATGATTGCGATCTTAAAAGTACAAATTCGCCCTTTCCTTTTATCTTTAAGGCGGCGTTTATGCCGGCGACAAGGCCTTGGGCTGCCGCCTCCTCGTAGCCCGAGGAGCCGTTGAACTGTCCTGCCCCGAAAAGGCCGGGTTTATCCTTTACTTCGAGGGTGGCTTTCAAAGCAAGGGGATCGACGCAGTCGTATTCTATGGCGTAGGCCGTTCGCATTATATGGACGTTTTCGAGTCCCTTTATAGAGCGGTAGAGTTTTAGCTGAACGTCCTCGGGAAGGGAGGTCGACGCTCCCTGAAGGTACATTTCCTCGGTGTTTTCGCCGCACGGCTCAACAAAAATCTGATGGCGCTGCTTGTCTGCAAAGCGGACGATTTTATCCTCAATGCTCGGGCAGTAGCGCGGGCCGACCCCTTCGATTTTTCCGCCGTACATGGCCGAGCGGTTAAGATTATCGAGTATTATCTGACGGGTTTTTTCGTTTGTCCAGGCAATATAACAGTCGGCGCGGTTTACGGGCGGCGTTTCGGTATCGAAGGAAAATGGGATGACCTCGCTGTCTCCGTGTTGTACCTCAAGGGCCGAAAAATCAATACTTGAACGAAGTATCCTCGCCGGCGTGCCGGTTTTAAAGCGTCTTATGGGCAGGCCGAGATTTTTTACCGAAAGGGAAAGCTCGTTTGCCGGGAACATTCCGTCCGGTCCGCTTTGCTTTGAGTAGTCGCCTATAAATATCTTGCCGGCAAGAAATGTACCGGTTGCAATTATCACGCATTTTGCCGTAAAAACGGCGCCGAGAGCGGTTTTGAGCGACCAGCCGTTTTCGGTATCCTGCTTTAAATCGGTAATTTCCGCCTGCTTTAAAAACAGATTTTCCTGCAGTTCTATAACATGCTTCATATGCTCGCTGTAAGCGCGGCGGTCTATTTGAGCTCTGAGCGAATGGACGGCAGGCCCTTTACCGCGGTTAAGCATACGGCTTTGAATCGTGTTTTTGTCGGCTGCTCGCCCCATTTCGCCGCCGAGTGCGTCGATTTCGCGCACGAGATGTCCCTTTGCCGTCCCCCCTATTGAAGGATTGCACGGAAGGTTGGCCACCCAGTCGAGATTGAGGGTAAAAAGCGCGGTCTTGCAGCCGAGCCTTGAGGCGGCGAGCGCCGCTTCGCATCCGGCGTGACCGGCTCCGATTACAGCAACATCGTAAAAATCCGCAAAGTATTCCAAAAAATTCAGCACCTTTAAAAAATATACAGAATCAATACATATAAAAATGTAATTATGTCAGCGATTAATTTTAACACCGGCGGCGCCTTATGTCAAACAGTAAAGCTTATCAATTTTTATATAATCGTTTAATATACCGACATAAATCCTGATCGGCGCCGGTACAAGCCGGTGCAATATCAAGCATTTTACTTGACTATTAAGTGCCTCAATGGTATAATTTCAGTGCTTTTAACCGTATATTAATAAAGCATGGTTTTAGTTTTCGCCTTTGGTATTTCCGGTTTATTTCCGGTTTACGGCGAAAAAGCATATTGATGAGGTGTTCTTTTGAGCAGGATTAAAAATAAACGTCAATCTATGCTTGAGGGTGCTGCCGTTTTATTTATTGCAACGGCGGTTGTTAAGATCCTCGGCGGAATATTTAAAATACCGCTGGGCAATTTTATAGGCGAGCTCGGAATGGGCTATTTCCAGACGGCCTACGACCTTTACCTTCCGGTTTATTCGGTCGCGCTTGCCGGTATGCCGGTGGCGGTGTGCCGTCTTGTCGCCGAGAGCGTCGCAAAGGAGAGGTTTAGGGATACGAGGCGTATCCTGTCGGTTGCAAGGCGGTCGTTCTTTATAGTGGGCGTTATTGCCTGCCTTATTCTTATTGCAATAGCTTACCCGTATTTATCTCTTGTTTTAAAGCAGACAAACGGTCTTCCGGGAGTTCTCGTAATAGCTCCGTCAATTATATTCTGCTGTGTAGTAGCGGCCTACAGGGGATATTATCAGGGCCTTTTCAATATGAATGTTACGGCCGTAACCGAGGTTATCGAAGCTGTCGGTAAGCTTATAATAGGCCTTATACTCGCCTTTGCTGTAGGTAAGGCCGGGGCACCGCCCCAGTATCAGGCGGCGGCGGCAATTATGGGAATTACCATCGGAACGCTCTTTTCGGCCGTTTATGCCTCAATAAGATATAAACGTTCGGGCGACGGAATTACAGCCGAGCAGTTAAGGCTTTCTCCGCCGGCGAAGGACAGTAATGCGACCTTAAAGGCGCTTATGATGATAGCGGTTCCAATGGCACTCGGCTCGCTCGCTACCCAAATTGCCGGTATGATAGATGTTATGACGGTGCAGTCGAGATTGCTTACTTCGGTCACCGAAAACACCGAGATTTTCAAGGTAAATTATCCTGAAATGTGGCAGGCACTGCTTGCCGATGCGGATGCCGGCGGTACCGACGCCGGCGTAATAAAGCTCGTTCCGACCTATCTTTACGGTTGTTATAAGGGCTTCGCTTTTTCGGTTTATAATCTAATTCCTTCAATAACCTCAATGCTTGGTGTCAGCGCCGTTCCCGCAATGACAACGGCTTGGGCAAACCGCTGCAAGCGCGATGTGAGAAAGAATTTTGAGATGGTAATCAGGGTCTCGTCCCTTGTAGCGCTGCCTTCGGGCTTCGGAATATGCGCCCTGGCCGGCGGAATCATGAACCTGCTTTACGCATCAAAGCCCATAGGCGCATCGATAGCCGGTCCGGTTCTGTCAATATTCGGTATAGCGGTAATCTTTTGCGGAATATCAATGCCCATGACCAGTCTTTTGCAGGCAATAGGCAAGGAGCGTGTGCCGGTTTACAACATGATTGTGGGTGCGATTCTTAAAATAATCGTAAATTACATTTTTGTGGCTATACCGTCGGTGAACGTAAAGGGCGCCGCTATAGGTACGGTGGTTTGCTACGCATATATTCTTATCGCTGATTTTTACGTGCTTTGTAAATATACAAAGATAGTGCCGAATCTTATGACCACCATAATAAAGCCGCTTATCGCTTCGGCTATGTGCGGAATAACGGCATGGGCCGTTTCGGGAATTGCGGGACACTTTATGTCGGATAAAATTTCAACCGTTTTGGCGATTCTTGTCGCATGTGTTGTTTATGTTATTGCGGTGCTTGTATTGCGAGTTCTTTCACATGATGACATAGTTTCACTACCGAAAGGTGAAAAAATCGCGGCACTTCTTGAAAAAAGGCGCTGGATTTGATTGAGAAAATGCTTTTTTGCACAAAAAACAGGCGGAGGACGTAAAATTGATTGACATTCATAGGGAAAAGAGTTATTATATAGAAGATCTGTTACAAATAATGAAGATTTTACGCGGCGAAGGCGGTTGTCCGTGGGATGCCGAGCAGGATCATCATTCAATACGCAACAATTTTATTGAAGAAACCTATGAGGTTGCAGATGCCATTGACCGAGACGACACCGAGGCACTTAAAGAGGAGCTCGGTGACGTTTTGTTGCAGGTCGTGTTTCATGCTCAGATGGAAGAGGAGAAGGGCACATTCTCGTTTTCCGACGTTACCGACGGGATATGCAGGAAGCTGATCGAGCGCCATCCTCATGTTTTCGGCGATGTCAAGGTTTCTTCCACCGACGACGTTTTAAACAATTGGGATAAGATAAAACAGAGTTCCAAAAAACAGACCACCGCTTCCCAGACCCTAAGGGCGGTTCCCGGGTGTCTGCCGGCGCTTATGCGCTCGCAAAAGGTTGTTTCGCGTGCCATGAAGGCAGGGGCCTCACCGGCGGACGACGGCGAGGCGCTGGCCGATGTGAACGAAAAAATGGACAGGCTTTGTCTTGCGGTGTGCGGTGATAAAGAGGTCGACGCTGCAGACGCCATAGGTGATTTACTGCTATCGGTGACGGCGCTTTCCAAAAAACTCGGCATAGACGCCGAGGAGGCCTTGTACCGTTCGACCGAGAGGTATATAGACGATTTCGAAAAAACGAAAATTAGCCTGTAGGATTGATTTTTAGGTGGATTTTGTTTTTATATAGGCGGACAGGCTTTTTTATATCTACAGTATTTTTGCTCTCTGCTTTGTAAAACTAATTTGTTTTTCTCGGGGGATCCCCCTGCGATATAAAAATTTTGGAGGTATTTTGTAATGAACAAGTCAGAACTTATTACCGCTGTAGCGGAGAAGGCTGCAATTTCTAAGAAGGACGCCGACAAGGCTCTCAACGCCACTATTGAGGCTATCACCGAGGCTCTTAAGAAGGGCGACAAGATCCAGCTCGTAGGCTTTGGTACTTTTGAGATCCGTGAGAGAGGCGAGAGAAAGGGCCGCAATCCCCAGACCAAACAGGAAATCGTCATCAAGGCTTCCAAGCTGCCCGTATTCAAGGCCGGTAAGGCCCTTAAGGACGCCGTTGCGAAGTAATTACTCGCTGTCCTCGTTTTTTTAATGACTTAAAAAAGATTTCAAGCGCATTCCATTTGTTCGGACATTTTTTGATGTCCGCTTTCGGGAATGCGCTTTATCTTTTTATTAACTCTTTATCTTTGAGCGTTCATTTGATCGCCGATTCTCGGTTGCCGCCTTCCGAGAAAAGCGCATTTTACCGCAGGTGTAAAGATAATTTTGCGGTGTGTGACGCCATATAAACCGATCAGACGGTTCCGGTTACGGTGAGTACGGATACACCGGGGGTTATCGTGTAGCTGCCGTCTGTATTTTGAGCATAGGTTGCGGCGGGAACGGTAATTTGTCCTGCAACGGTTGCAAATTCACCGCTGGACTGGTTATAGGTGTAATTGGTTGTAGCTGCCCATGCAGTGCCGTTAAATGTGACGGCAAGTGAGGAGAGTATCGGATTGAAGGTATCGCGTATAACTACGTTGTCAGCAGCGGTTGCCGCGGTATTACCGTAGTTGTGAATCGTAAAGGTATAGGTTACCCTGTCGCCCTCGGTAACGCTTAACGGAGATATCGTTTTGTTGATGGTGAGCTCGGGTGCAGCGGCGGCCGTTATTGTTTCGTTGGCGGTAAGTGACGTAATACCGTTGCCCGAAAGGGTTACGGCGTTATTAATCTGCGATTCGGTTCCGAGAGGTGCGAATCCGGTTATATCTGCCTCGTAAATTACGGTGGCGTTTCCTCCGGCAGGAACGGTAATTCCGCTTATTGCAAGGGGAGGGCCGGCGGTTACCGTCGGTGCGGTTGTCTGCAAAACACCGTTGTTATAGTATTTTACGGAGCCTGCAACGTAGTTCAGCGGATAGACCGTTGCACTTCCGAAGGTATAACCGCCGAGGTTGTCCGTAAGGGTAAGACCGCTGTATGCAGTATTACCCGTGTTTACAATGCTTACGACATAAACCGCATTGCCGGAGCGATCGTAGCTTTCGGTGACGGCCGTTTTTGTTACCGAAAGCACGTCGAGCAGCTCGCCTGTGGCAATATTTGAGTTTAAAACAGTGTTGTTATAAGATAATTGCGCCTGGTTTGTAAACTGTGCCAAGATTATTACTCCTTAATTTGTTTTTAGGGCCCTACAGTTAAATTATATGATTTACGGACAAGATAGGTTACCGATGCCATGGCAGAGAAAGCCTCAAGCTGTCTTTAAAACCAAAAACAACACCGTGCTTTGATTTTATGGACAATATTCCTTTGACATGCAGTCTTTAACATGGTATAATACTATGAGATTTTAGGCGAAAGGGTGTTTTTTACTTGAATATAGAGGCCTACAATAAAATAATCGATATAATAGAGCCTGTCCTTACCGCCAAGGGAATGAAGGCGGTAGATAATGAGGACGGCGCTTATTTTGCAAATGACGCTCAGGCCGTAAAGGTCAGCTTTGACGAGGCGAAAAAGCTTTTCATGCTCAACTGCGGTACTGCCGAGGACGGCAAAGCAACGGGAGAGTGGAGGGTCATTTCCGAATGGCTTTTTCCTGAGGATTATTCGGTGAATGACGCCGTTTCGATCGGTAACGATTTTTCGGATACCCTCGGCGAGTTTTTGGGTACAAAAAAGACCGTATCGCGTACGACCGATGTTTCGTTAAACGGCGATGCAAAGTCGTCAATGAGCTTGGAGGGTCTGCTCAGTCATTTTCTGACCATTTTCCCTCAGTACAAGGAGGCTTATCAGGAGCACGTCGAAAAATACGGCGAATGCCTGTATGTTGACTTTTTCGAAAAGACCGCCGTTGTCTGCATGAGAGAATTGCTTGAACAAAACGACAAAAAGCGGCTTAAAAAACTTTTCGAGCTTTTAAACCAGTACTATACCCTCGGCGACAAAAATGCCGCGGCCGTTGTAAGCGCGGTTATTATGAAGGAATCGATAATCGACGAAAAACTCGAACAAACAGCTTATAAGTATATGGAAGATTATAAATACTTAAAGCTCGCATACGAGAATATGAAAGGTATTTCGGAAAAAATGAAATAATATGCAGTGATCTATTGCATATTACGAGAAAATGTTGTATAATAATACACGGTAATCTTTAAACGCTGATTAAAAAAGCGTTGTGAAAAGGGGAAAAGTATATGTCTTATGTAAGCAGAGTGCTCGAAGGGCTTATAGCCAAGAATCCGGGCGAATTTGAGTTTCATCAGGCGGCAACCGAGGTCCTCGAATCCTTAAAGCCGGCCATCGACGCGCATCCCGAGTATGAGGAAAGCGCATTGCTCGAGCGCCTTACCGAGCCGGAGCGTGTTATTATGTTCCGTGTTCCGTGGATAGATGATGAAGGTAAGGTTCAGGTTAACCGAGGATTCAGGGTGCAGTTTAACAGTGCAATCGGTCCTTATAAGGGCGGAATCCGTCTTCATCCGTCGGTAAACCTCGGAATAATCAAGTTCCTCGGCTTTGAGCAGATATTCAAAAACTCTCTTACCGGATTGCCCATAGGCGGCGGTAAGGGCGGTTCCGATTTCGATCCTAAGGGCAAAAGCGATAACGAGGTTATGCGTTTTTGCCAGAGCTTTATTACCGAGCTTTACAGACACATCGGCCAGTTCACCGACGTTCCTGCCGGCGATATCGGCACGGGCGGACGCGAGATCGGCTATATGTACGGCCAGTACAAGCGCATAACCGGACTTTATGAGGGCGTTCTTACCGGCAAGGGTCTTACCTACGGCGGCTCCCTTGCACGTACCGAGGCTACGGGTTACGGTCTTGTTTACTTCATGCAGGAGGCCTTAAAGACCAAGGGCGAGAGCTTTGACGGCAAGACGGTTGCAATCTCCGGTGCCGGTAACGTTGCTATATATGCCTGCGAAAAGGCTCAGCAGCTCGGCGCAAAGGTCGTCACAATGAGTGATTCAAACGGCTGGATCTATGATGCAAACGGCATTGATCTCGCCTGCGTAAAGGAGATAAAAGAGGTCAAGCGCGGCCGTATTAAGGAGTATCTTGACTTCCATAAGGATGCAAAATACACCGAGGGCAAGGGTGTTTGGAGCGTTAAGTGCGATGTTGCGCTGCCTTGCGCTACCCAGAACGAGCTCGACGAAAACGACGCCGAGATGCTTGTTAACAACGGCTGCATAGCGGTAGGCGAGGGCGCTAACATGCCTTCGACCCTTGAAGCCACAAAGGTTATTCAGGAAGCCGGAATCATCTTTGCTCCGGGTAAGGCTGCAAACGCCGGCGGCGTTGCTACCTCGGCACTTGAGATGAGCCAGAACTCCCTTAGAATGTCCTGGACCTTTGATGAGGTTGACAAGAAGCTTCACGACATAATGGTCGGAATCCATGATAAGGCTGCCGATGCTGCCGAGCGTTACGGCTTTAAGGGCGACTATGTTGTCGGTGCCAATATTGCCGGCTTTGAAAAGGTCGCAACCGCAATGCTCAGCCAAGGTGTTGTTTAATGTCCCGAAACCGATGCAATCGGTATAATGTAATTAAAAACGGCCCGGAGTTTTTTGATGCTCCGGGTCGTTTTGTCTCTTTTTTCATAATATTTAAGGTCGTTAATGACGAGTTTATTTAACCTTGCATAATGTACCGTATTTCTGTCTTATAAAAAATGCGGCTTTCGACTCTTTGTACGGCACTTTTTCGTAATTAATATTCCGTCGGCACGGCATAGGTTGAAAAACGTACGTCAAGAGAGGTATCGAAGTTGTCGATTGCCTTTATAAGCCCTACGCATCCCACCTGAAACAGATCGTCCGGATTTTCTCCCCTTGATGAAAAACGCTGAACGGCCGACAGCACAAGCTTTAAATTGCCGCATATAAGCGCATCTCTGGCAAATGTATCGCCGGAATGCGCTTGTTTTAAAAGCTCGGTTTTTTCTTTCTCGCTCAATGTTTTAAGCTTTGAGGTATCTATACCGCATATGCTTACCTTGTTGAACTGCATGGAATAAACGCTCCCTTTGTAATAATTTCTCATTAATAATTATTGCCTGGGAGCATGTCGGGAATTCGCCATAGAGAAAATAAAAAAGCAAAAATCATATTCGATTATCTATAATTTTTATTATCCTGTTTTTTTGCTTTCACGTCATAAACGGTGGGTTGTAATTCCCGATATATTTGTTTAAAAACAGTTAGTTCACCTTGTTTATCGGTGCTCCGTTTAAATAAGCGGTTAGATTTTTTGCAGCGATATCAATAAGCCTTATTCTGGTTTCCTTTGCAGCCCAGGCGATGTGGGGTGTTACCGTAAAGTTTTGAAGGGAAATCAGCGGATCGTTATCCTCGGGCGGTTCATGCAGCATTACGTCGCAAGCAGCTCCTGCAATTTTGCCGCATTTTAAGGCGGTGAAAAGATCGTCGGTGCTGATCAGTCCGCCGCGCGCCGTGTTTATGATATAAGCGGTGTTTTTCATTTTTGAGAGCGTTTCCGCATTTATTATCTCTTTTGTGTCGTCGGTCAGAGGACAGTGCAGAGAAATAATATCACTCGTTTTAAACAGCTCATCCGCCGATACAAACCGTGCAAAACCGGAATTCTTATCGGTGCGTGAGGTGTATATGACATTCATCGAAAAGGCCCTTGCTATTTCGGCTACCTTAGAGCCTATGCTGCCGAATCCGATTATACCGAGTGTTTTTCCGGCAAGCTCGTGCAGGGGAGAACGCCAAAAGCAAAATCTCCTGTCATCCGACCATTCGCCGGCATGTACGGCCGAGTTGTGGAGTCCGACGGCATTTGTCATTTCGAGTAACAGCGCAAAGGTATGCTGAGCAACCGCATCGGTGCTGTATCCCGGAGCATTTGTAACCGTTATACCGTAATCGGCCGCCGCTTGTACGTCGACTACATTGTAGCCGGTTGATATAAGGCCTATGTATTTTGCACGGGTAATTTTTTTAAGTGTTTCACGCGAGAAAACCGTTTTATTTGAGATTATTATATCGGCGTCCTTTACGCGTTCACAAATTTCCTCCTCGGCCGTATAATCGTAAACCGTAAGATCACCGAGCTGCTCAAACGCCCCCCATGATATATCTCCCGGGTTAGTGGTGTATCCGTCAAGAATTACTATGTTCATTTGTTAAGTCTGACCTTTCGTAAAAAGAGTGTAAAACATGGATTATATCGTGCAACTACTTATTTTCTGGTTGATATCAGGATGAAATTGTGATAAAATGTATTAAGCTTATCGTGTGAAACTAAAAGCTAATCATTCATCGGAGGACAAACCCTTGGCCGATACTCTGACAAATTTTTTTACCGAGCGCGGAATTGCTCCGGAGCTTGTGGTTTTTATAATTTCTCTTATGCCTATTCTTGAGCTTCGCGGCGGTCTGATCGCGGCGGCGATTTTAAATATATCGCCCTTTGTCGCGGTGCCGATATGCATAATCGGAAATTTACTCCCCATACCGTTTGTGCTTTTATTTATCCGTAAAATTTTTAATTTGTTTAAAAAGAATAAACGTATTGCACGGTGGGTCGAAAAGCTTGAAGCGCGAACTCGTAAAAAAGGTTCAAAGCTGCAAACAGGTAAAATAATCGGGCTTATTATTTTTGTCGGTATACCGCTCCCCGGAACCGGCGCGTGGACCGGTGCGCTGGCAGCCGACATTTTTGATATCAGGTTTCGCAGCTCAATGCCGGCTATAGCTGCCGGTGTGGTGCTTGCGTCGGCAATAATGCTTACCCTCACATATCTTATTCCGGGATTATTCGGTTTTTCCTTCTGATTGTTCGGCGCGGTCAAGCTCGTCGCGGATCTTTAAAAAATCCTCAAAAGCGGCCGGCTTATTGTTCGGATTCCTAAGCAGCGCCGCCGGATGAAAGGTTCCCATCATAAGGGTGCCGTTTTTGCTTATCCATTCGCCGTGCTGCCGTGTCACCTTAAAATCGGGCGATATCAGGCGCTGTGCCGATATTCTGCCGAGACACACTATAATATGCGGTCTTATATGCCTTACCTGCTCACGTAAGTAACCTATGCAGGCTTCCTGTTCCTCGGGAAGGGGGTCGCGATTTTTTGGCGGACGGCATTTTACCATGTTTGCTATGTAAACATCTTCGCGGCTGAGGTCTATTGCGGCTATAAATTTGTCAAGTAATTTCCCGGCGCGGCCGACAAACGGCTCCCCCTGAAGATCCTCGCTTTCGCCCGGTCCTTCGCCGATGAACATGAGTTTTGCGTGCTCGTTGCCGACGCCGAAGACAACATTCGTGCGGGTTTTACTCAGCTCGCATTTTTCGCATTTAAGGCACTGTGTTTTTAATTCTTCAAAGCTTTCGTACATAGGTTTTACCTTTACTTTCTGTTTGCTTTATTTGTATTTAAGTTTAACATAAAAGCCCTTATTTAACAAGTGCATATTGCGAATACAAAAGTGATGTAAAAAGAGTCTTAAACTGTCGGAATTTACCGGCGGAGACTTTAATAATTATTTAGGAGTTGCAAAAAAATGAAAAAAACCGTTCTTATTGAGACATCGGCCCGTCACATTCATGTTAGCCGCGCGGATCTGGATGTTCTTTTCGGAAAGGGCTACCAGCTCACCCCGAAAAAGGATCTTTCACAGCCCGGACAGTTCGCATGTCAGGAGAGGGTGACCGTAGTAGGCCCCAAAAAAGAAATGGCCGGTATATCAATTCTCGGACCCGAGCGTCCCGAAACCCAGCTTGAAATATCACTTACCGACGCCCGTTCGCTCGGTATTGCTCCTTTTATAAGGGAGTCTGGCGACACCGACGGTACTCCCGGCTGCAAGGTCGTAGGACCGTGCGGCGAGGTTGAGCTTGATCACGGCGTAATCGTTGCCAAGCGTCATATTCACATGCCCCCGGCCGATGCTGAGGAATACGGCCTTGAGAATAAACAGATTGTTTCGGTAAAGGTCACCGGGACCGAGCGTGAAACGGTATTCGGTGATGTTGTCGTCAGGGTAAGCGATAAATTCTCCCTTGCAATGCATATTGATACCGACGAATGCAATGCCGCAGCTCTAAAACCCGGCATGGAGGGCGAAATTCTTTAACAGATTTTTGCTTTTTAAGTGCTGTACCGTCAAATGGGTACGGTCAAATGTAATTGTATAAAGGTGTTTTTTCGATTGGTTTTCGGAAGAACGCCTTTTTCTTTTGCTGAAAGAAGGCAATAAAATTCAGGATGTGAATTCATATCTGAATGCAGTGCTTCCGAAATTACTCAGTATTAGTGAAAAGAGTGGTTGGCGTTACTGAAAAACAGTTTTAACGGCGGTTTTTTCTCATATTTTATGAGCTTTGTTCTTGAATTACTCGGTTTTCTGTGATATAGTAATTATAAACGAACGGTCGGTATTGTAAGGAGAAAATCAATATGAAAACTACGGAACAACAGCATAACGCGCGCAAGCGCGAAATGATGGAAAAATGCTTTGAATGCTATGCCGAAAACGGTCTGACGGGCACCGGGATCAAAACGCTTGCCGATGCGTGCGGCTGCACAAAGGCAAATCTGTATTCGTATTTCAAAAACCTTGACGAGCTGATTATTGAGTCAACGGCATACTGTA